>PJTQ01000190.1_pt1 | contig 72971 bp, 80 predicted proteins | sample 1512231 | NCBI WGS metagenome assembly PJTQ01 (sample SAMN08177688, study PRJNA422409) | Soil metagenome, whole genome shotgun sequencing project. | isolation source: Soil (3) enriched on wood chips | place: USA: Madison | collected 2015-01-15 | reverse complement strand
GGCTTGTGCATGAGCACATCAAGAATGATGGCTTCCTGTCCGTCTGGCGCACCAAAAAAGCGCGTCAGCAGCGCAGCCAATTTGTCGCCCACGCCTTTGACGGTGTGGAGCGAGCGAAACAGCGGCTCTAGGGCTTCGGGGCGGGACAGTTGCGATTCTCCCAAACGCCGGTCTTCCTCATCCTCTTGAGGATAAGGTGCCCCGGAGGGGCGGATGAGGGTGCTGGTTACTTCAATAGGCACTGGCGCGCGCGGAGAGAACCCCTCAGCCTGCAAAATCCGTCAGGTATCGTCTTTGTCCGCCTTCCGTCTCAAGGGCGAAAGCGATGTGGTGTTTGCCGTGACAATTCTTTTCAACCCGCGTAAAGAACTGTCCAAATCGAGAACAAACAGGATCATGGTCGTCAAATGACAGCCGGTGAGGACATTGCTATTCGCCGCAAGCGCTTGCGGTATCGCGCCTGGCATCGGGGCACCAAGGAAATGGACCTTATTCTGGGACCATTCTGCGATGCCAATATCGAGGCCTATGATTGGGATGAACTCGACAGGCTGGAAAAGCTGATGAACGAGGAAGACCCGCCGCTGCTCAAATGGGTGATGCGGCAGGAAGAACCACCTGCCGATGTCGATCGGGAGTTTCTCGACGCGGTTATTGCCGACCATCAGGCGCGGATCGCCAAATGAACGATATTTCCCCCCCGGACCATCCCGTTCGTACATTGTCCAATGTGCCGGACGGCATGCAGGCCATGGTGCTCGCCCGCATGGTGGAGCAGCGGCTCAAGGATGCGCCTGAAGATGTGGCCAGCCTTGTTTTCGTGGCGCGGGATGGGCGGCGCTTGCTGCGTCTGGCCGAAATGCTGGGCGCGATGTTGCCAGGGCACACGATTCTGACGCTGCCGGCCTGGGATTGTCTGCCCTATGACCGCGTTTCGCCAAACAATGTGACCATTGCCGCGCGGATGAACACGCTGGCGGCGCTGACGGGCGGCGCAAAGGGCGTCGTGGTGCTGACTGCGGTCAATGCGCTGATCCAGAAACTGCCGCCGCGCGACCTGGTGGAGACGATGTCGTTTTCCGCCGCTATCGGGCGGGTAATCGACAGTGACAGGCTTGTGGCCTGGGCGGCGAATAATGGCTATCTGCGCGTGCCGACCGTGCGCGAGAGCGGCGAATTTGCGGTTCGGGGCGGCTTGATCGATCTCTTTCCCGCCGGGGCGGAAGCGCCGTTGCGCTTTGATTTTTTCGGTAGCCAGCTCGAATCGATCCGTACGTTCGATCCCGATAGTCAGCGCACGACCGGGACATTGAAACGGATCGAATTGACGCCGATGAGCGAGGTCGTGCTCAACGAGGAAACGATCCGCCGCTTCCGGCAGAATTACACAGCGGCCTTTGGCGGCAATACGGTGGACGACACGCTCTATGCCTCGGTGAGTGGTGGCGCACGCTATTCAGGCACCGAACATTGGCTGCCGTTTTTCTACGATCACATGGATCGGCTGGCCGATTATACCGGCGACGCGCCTTTCGTGTTTGACGATCAGGCGGCGGAAGCTTTTGCCGAGCGCGCCGCGCAAATCCGCGACTATTACGATGCCCGCGAGGCTGCTCGGCTATTGCCTTCTGTTGCCGGGGCCGGTGCGCCCTACAAGCCGATAAAGCCGGAATTGCTGTATGATCTGGATGTTGTGCCTGCCGCGCTGGCGGGGGCATCGGTCATCCAGTTCTCGCCATTCCTGTCGCCACAGACGCAAAAGGGCGATGATGAAGGCGGGCGTATTGCGCCGAGCTTTGCGGCGGAACGGGCCGCTTCGGACGTCAATCTGTTTCAGGCGGTGGTGGATCGCCTGCTGGCGGAGCGGCGCGACGGGCGGCGGGCCATTGTGGCCTGCTGGAGCGCAGGCACACGCGACCGCATGGCGCAGGTGCTCAAGGACCACGGCCTGACCAATCCGCGCATGGCGGAAAATTGGCGCGATGCGGAAACGACCAGCGCGGCGACGACCTCGCTGGTTGTGCTGCCGCTCGAAACCGGGTTCGAGACCAAAGACCTGCTGGTGCTTTCCGAGCAGGATATTCTGGGCGAACGTATTCTGAGGCCCCAGCGCAAGAAGAAGGCCTCGGACGCGTTGACCGAGGCGGCTTCACTGTCGGCCGGCGACCTGGTGGTGCATGTTGACCACGGTATTGGCCGGTTTATCGGGCTCAAGGTGATCGAGGCCGGTGGTGCGCCGCATGAATGTGTCGAGCTGCAATATGCCGGCGATACCAAGCTCTATCTGCCGGTCGAGAATATCGAGCTTCTGACACGCTACGGCTCCGATGACTCGTCGGTTGCACTCGACAAGCTCGGTGGCGTGGCCTGGCAGGCCAAGAAGGGCAAGCTCAAGAAGCGCATCCGCGAAATGGCGGAACAGCTTATCAAGCTGGCGGCGCAGCGGCTGCTGGTCAAAGCTGATGTCGTGGACATCAATCCCGGCGCTTATGAGGAGTTCGCGGCGCGCTTCCCCTATGAGGAAACCGAAGACCAGCTTACGGCCATCGATGCGGTGTTCGACGATATCACCTCGGGCAAGGTCATGGACCGGCTGGTGTGTGGTGATGTTGGCTTCGGCAAGACGGAAGTCGCCCTGCGCGCTGCCTTTGCGGTGGCTCTGTCGGGTAAGCAGGTGGCCGTTGTGGTGCCAACAACATTGTTGGCGCGGCAGCATTTCAAGACGTTCTCCGAACGGTTTAAGGATTTGCCGGTGCGGGTGCGTCATGCCTCGCGCATGGTGCCTGCTGCGGAGCTCAAGGCGACCAAGGATGGGCTGGCAGACGGGCAGGTGGACATTGTGGTGGGTACGCATGCGCTGCTCAGCAAGTCGATCAAGTTCAACGATCTGGGCTTGCTGATCATCGACGAAGAGCAGCATTTCGGTGTGGGCCACAAGGAAAGGCTCAAGGAACTCAAGGCCAATGTGCATGTGTTGACGCTGACGGCCACGCCAATTCCGCGCACGCTGCAACTGGCGCTGACGGGTGTGCGGGATTTGAGTCTGCTTGCGACGCCGCCGGTGGATCGCCTTGCCATCCGCACCTTTATTTCGCCCTTCGATCCGCTCTCGATCCGCGAGGCACTGCTGCGCGAGAAATATCGCGGCGGACAGAGTTTTTATGTGGTGCCGCGGATCAAGGATCAGCCCGACATCGCCGAGTTTTTGCGGCAACAGGTGCCGGAAGTGTCGTTCGTCATCGCCAATGGGCAGATGCCGCCGGGCGAACTCGACGACATCATGAATGCCTTCTACGACAATAAGTTCGACGTGCTGCTGGCGACGACCATCGTGGAATCCGGGCTCGACATTCCCAATGCCAATACGCTGATCGTGCATCGCGCCGATAATTTCGGGCTGGCGCAGCTTTACCAGATCCGTGGGCGTATCGGCCGGGCCAAGGCGCGTGCCTATGCCCTGTTCACCGTGCCGCCGGATCGCAAGCTCACCGACACTGCCGAGCGACGGCTTGGGGTGCTGCAATCGCTCGAAAGCCTGGGCGCCGGCTTCCAGCTTGCCAGTCATGACCTCGATATTCGCGGGGCCGGGAACCTGCTTGGCGACGAGCAATCGGGCCATATCCGCGAAGTCGGTTTCGAGCTTTATCAGGCCATGCTGGAAGAGGCCGTAGCCAATCTCAAGAGCGGCGAAGAGGAATACGAGGATCGGAACGAGTGGAGTCCGACGATTTCTCTGGGCATGCCGGTGATGATTCCCGAGAGCTATGTGCCCGACCTGCAATTGCGCATGCAGCTTTATCGCAAGCTGGGCGATCTCAACGATATCAGGGATATCGACGCGGCCGGGGCAGAGCTTATCGACCGTTTCGGGCCGCTTCCGGACGAGGTTGAGGCGCTGCTCAAGGTCATTCTGGTCAAATCATTGTGTCGACAGGCCAATGTCGAGAAGGTCGATGCCGGTCCGAAGGGTGCGGTTATCACCCTGCGCAACAATGAGTTTGCCAATCCGGCAGGACTGGTGAAAATGGTAAGTGACCCGGGCAATCAGGTTCGGATAAAGCCCGATCAGAAGCTGGTTTTTGCGCGCAATTGGCCGAGTGCGGAGCAACGTCTCAAAGGCGCCGCCGCCATTCTCTCCAAGCTGGCAAAACTGGCGGAAAGCGGCGCATGATGTGGCCGAATGGCGGCATCGATTGCATAATGTTTTGGCAAGGGTCATCGGTCATGTTATTGCCCGATTTGAGCCCTTGAAGGGCAGTCAAGTTTTGAAGGTGGCTTTGCGCCGCCGGACCGCCAAGGAAGGCAAGGACATTTCTATGATCTTGAGCAAGAAACTCGCTATCGGTATGGCCGCAGCCGCCATGATGCTGTCGCCGATCTCCACTTTTGCGCAGGACAGCACGACCGAAGCGCCTGCCGAAGGCTCTGCTGTCGAAGAAGTCGCTGCGGCGGTGAACGATCTGGCATCGCAGAACTGGCTCAAAGTATGCGATCCGCTGCCCGATGGTCAGAAGGCCTGCCTGATGCGTCAGGTCGTTCTGGCCAATGGTCAGTTTGTCGGCTCGTTCATCCTGCGTGATGATCCGGGTCAGGAATCGCGCCTGCTGGCCGTAGCCTCCGTGCCGCTCGGGGTGCTGCTGCCGTTTGGCCTGACCTGGCAGATCGACAATGCTAAGCCGGTGCGCGTGCCCTATATGCTGTGCGACACGCAGTCCTGCTCAACCCAGCTCGTGATCAACGAGCAATATGTCAATTCGCTGAAGCGCGGTAACACGCTGAAGCTGACGGCCAAGAACCGTCAGAATCAGGACCTGAACATCGACATCACGCTGTCCGGTTTCACTGCCACCTATGATGGCGATGCTGCCCTGACCTTCGAGCAGTTGCAGAAGCAGGAATCGGGTGAGAACGCGCTGGAGCAGGTGCTGCAGGACCGCGCTGAACAGCTCCGCCAGCAATTGTCCAACGATGGAACTGCCGCTCCTGCCGAGGGCACCGAGGCTCCGGCTCAGCAGTAAGCCGATCGGCTGCGAGAAATTCGAGACGGGCGCAGGAAACTGCGCCCGTTTTATTTTGTGGTTTCAAAGGCAGATGAGGATGGGCGGGCCTTAGCGCTCGCCCATGCCCAGCGCGAAGGCTTGTTTCCGCAGAGCGGGGATGAGCTTGAGTGCCCAGAGACCGCCTGCGCGCAGGGTCTGGCTGGGCAGCATGTCGGCCAGAAGCGAGCGGAAGAGGGTTTCGACGAACATGCCGGTTCGCGTAAGGTCGCTATTGCGGCGGCGTGAATAGTCTTGGCTGGCTAAAATGCCCCAATCAGGTCGGGTCGTGTCGGCAGCGGTGACGGCGTCGACCAGATCGGATACGTCGCGTAGGCCCAGATTGAGCCCCTGTGCGCCGATAGGCGGGAAGGCGTGAGCCGATTCTCCGACCAGCGCCGTGCCAGCAATACCGGCCTGACCGACACTGAGCACGCTCAGCGGGAAAATGAAGCTGGGTGACGCCAGTTTGATGGCCCCGAACAGGCGCTGGGATTTCTCATCAAGGGCGGCGAGCAGCGCTTCTGGTCCGCCAGCTTGCGCGCGGCGGAGCGCGGCATCCTCGTCAATCCAGACCAGATTGGCCCTGTTGCCGCCCGCTGGGACCAGCGTGAAGGGGCCGTGGGGATAGTGAAATTCAATCGACGCGCCGCCAATGGGCCTTGCCAGTTCCAGGTCGCAGACCAGCGCTGACTCGTCGAATTGATGTTCGCGCGTGGCAATGCCCGCCTTGGTGCGGATCAGGGATTTCTTGCCGTCTGCGCCGACGACCAGCGGGGCGCGCAGCACTGTGCCATCGGCAAGGGTGACGGCGCCGAGTTCGCCGTCGCGGTGATAATCGGTAACGGCGATGTTGCGTGTTTCGATGCGGTCCGCCGGCGCGGCGGACTGGAAACGGGCCAGCAATGCCTCGTTGCCGAAATTCCAGCCAAAGGCGGAAAGGCCAATCTCGCTGGCGTCGAACAGTGTCTCCGGCGCGCGGATCAGCCGGGGTGTGGCATCGATGATGCGGATTGCGGTGAGCGCGTGGCCGAGGGAGGCGGGATCCTCGACAAGGCCCGATTTGCGCAGGAAATCGACACTCGGCATCATCAGGGCGGAGGTGCGGCGGTCGGGCGGGGCCGTCGGCGCGAGGTGGATGATGTTCAAACCCAGCCGTGCGAGACTGGCGGCGGCAGCGAGCCCCGCCAATCCGCCGCCCACGATGATGATATCGGCGTCTTTAGTCATGAAGCTGCGTCCGCAAGGCGGCGTCGATGGCCGCTTGGAATAATAAAGCCACCCGCCAGCGAGCCGACGAACATGGCGATGAGGAAGTAATAGAGCCCATCGGGCTGATAGGCGATCAGCGAAATCGCCGGGCCGGGACAAATGCCCGACATGCCCCAGCCAATGCCGAATAGGGCAGCGCCGCCAATCAGGCGGGCATCGAGCTTTTTATATTCGGGCTCGTGAAAGCTGGAATCGAAAAGCGGCTTCTGACGCTTCCTGCCGAGGCGCACGGCGATGAACATGACGAGAATGGCGGGGACGATGACGAAAGCCAGACTCGGATCCCAGCCGCCGGTGGGTATGGCGGTGAAGTCGAGAAAGCGCAGCACTTTGAGCGGATCGACCATCTGCGACACATAGAGGCCAGCGCCGAACAGCGCGCCGCTTAGCGCGGCAGTGGCGAGATAAGGCAAACGAAGAGACATCAAACGATCCCCGTTATCGTCACCGTGAGGATAGCGACGCAGAAGAATACCAATACGGCAGCCAGCGAGCGCAGCGACAGGCGAGCGAGGCCGCAGACACCATGGCCAGAGGTGCAGCCATTGCCGATTTTTGTGCCAAGGCCGGTGAGGAGGCCGGCGATGGTCAGCCAGATCGGCATGGGTACGTTCCAGCCCTCGGGTGGGCTGGCGAGTGTTGAGGGTTCGACGCCGCCTGCACCCAATTGCGGAAAGAGGCGCGCGCTGGCCCAGGCTGCTGCAATCAGCGCCGACAGAAAGACCAGGCGCCAGACGATGGTTTGAGCAGGCGGCAGAAGCTGGCCGAATATGCCCGATATGCCAGCAATGCGACCATTGCCGAGCCAGAGCACGGCGCAGGCCAGGCCTATCAGGGAGCCGCCAAGGGCGGCGGTCAGGGGTGTGAAGGATTCCATCGGAAATCTCGCTGATCTTTTGGAACCGCAGACTAGCATCGGCCATTGCGGGGTTACCAGCGCGGCAGAGGCACAGCTATTCCGCTCTATGCCGCAGGCAAAGAAAATCTCTGTTGCGGGTCTTCTCGCTGCAAAAGTGGCCTCTTAAATTAATCCCACATCCGACTCGGACAATGGAGCATTCGATGTTTGAGTTTCTAACCGATCCTGCCGTCTGGGCGGCGTTCCTGACCCTGACGGTCATGGAAATCGTACTTGGCATCGACAATATCGTGTTCATTTCCGTGCTGGTGTCGCGCCTGCCGCGCGAACAGGCCGAATTTGCCCGCAAGCTGGGCATCGGGCTGGCGCTGGTCTTCCGCATTATCCTGCTGCTGCTGATTTCGGTGATCGTGCAGCTCGATCAGCCGGTCTTCACCCTGTTCGACCACGGCTTCTCGTGGAAGGATATTATCCTGGTCGCGGGCGGGGGCTTCCTTATCTACAAAGCGACGCATGAAATGCATGCGGCCATCGAAGCACCGCATGAGACCAAGGTGGATTCCAAGGTCGGCGCCACCCTGCAGGCCATTCTGGTGCAGATCGTGGTCATCGACATGGTGTTTTCCATCGACTCGATCATCACCGCCGTGGGCATGGTTCCCGCCACGCTGGACTATCCGGTGCGTGTCGGCGTGATGGTGGCGGCGGTGCTGATTGCGGTGACGGTGATGTTCATCGCCTCCGGCCCGATTGCGCGCTTCGTGGCGGCCCATCCGACCACGAAAATTCTGGCGCTCGCCTTCCTGCTGCTGATCGGTACGACGCTGGTGGCCGAAGGCACGGGCTTCCATATCGAAAAAGGCTATATCTACTCGGCCATGGCGTTCTCGATCCTTGTCGAGTTCGTCAATATCGTCGCCAAGCAGCGCAAGCTGAATCGGGATGGCGGCGTGGTCGGCAAGGTTGAGTTCACGCCGTTTACCGGGGATACCGGATCGGTGTCGACCGGTGCCGCTTTGGCAGCAATGGGCGGCGCGGCCTTGGGCGCGAGGCAGGTGGGAGCTAAAGCTGGTGTGATGCCACCGGCCAGGCCGCGCGCCAAGACTAGTCCGGCATCGCAGGCGCAGGCACGGCCAAAATCTGCGCCGCGCAAACCGAAGGCACCCAAATGAGCAGAGTTATTGTTGTTCATCAGACAGGCGGGCCGGAGGTTCTAACGCAAGAGGACTGGCCGCTGCCAGGGCCGGGACCGGGCGAAGTGCGTATTCGGCAGACGGCGATAGGGGTCAACTTTATCGACACCTATCAGCGCTCGGGGCTTTATCCGATGTCGCTGCCTTTCGTAGCGGGCAATGAAGCCGCCGGTATTGTCGTGGCACTGGGCGAGGGGGTCGATGGCATCAAAATCGGCGACCGCGTTTGCTATCAGGGCGCGTCCGGGGCCTACGCCGAGGAGCGGATCGTCCCTGCCGCCAGACTGGTGCAGATTCCTGATGGCATCGATGACCAGACCGCCGCTTCCGTGTTGCTCAAGGGGCTGACGGCCTATTATCTGCTGTTCAAGACATGGCCGGTGCGGCAGGGCGAAACGATCCTCTGGCATGCGGCGGCGGGTGGCACTGGCCTGATTGCCACGCAATGGGCGCGGGCGCTTGGCGCGACCGTTATCGGCACGGCAGGCCGGCTGGAGAAGGTGAAGCTGGCGCTTGAGCATGGCTGTCATCATGCAATCGACTACAAAGCCGAGAATTTTGCCGCGCGGGTGAAGGAACTCACCGACGGCAAGGGCGTCGATGTGGTTTATGACGGCGTCGGCAAGTCGACGTTTGAGGGATCGCTGGATTGTTTGCGGCCGCGTGGATTACTCGCCAGTTTCGGCAATGCCTCTGGCGTGGTGAGCGTGCCTGATCTCGGTGTGCTGGCGCGCAAGGGCTCGCTATACCTGACGCGGCCAACCGGCGCGCATTATTTTGCAAAGCGCGAGGATCTGCTGGAAGGAGCCAAAGCCTTGTTCGACGCCGTTTTGTCCGGGACGATAAAGGTAAAAATTGGCCGCAGTTTTGCGCTGGCGGACGCCGCCGATGCGCATCGCGCGCTCGAAGCCCGGGAAACGACCGGCTCGGTCGTGCTGTTGCCTTAGGTCAGCAGGACAATTGTGGGTGGGGCTGGACAGCCTGCCTCACCCCCGCTAAAGGCTCTGCTGACGGAAGGGTGGCAGAGTGGTCGATTGCAGCGGTCTTGAAAACCGCCGATGTGCAAGCATCCGTGGGTTCGAATCCCACCCCTTCCGCCATCACTAGCTTAGTGTAAGCAATCTGCATGCAAGCTCTCGTTTTCCCCATCGAGATGCGAATGTGTCTGAGACAATGTACCATCCACCGTCCGAATATTCGCTTCCGTGTTTTGCTCCCATACAGGAACAGGTACATTCGTGCCCTTTCGCCGTCCAGCAGCTCGGTGCGCACTTTTCCTGCTGCCGATAGGGTTGAATAATGTACATTTTTCCCCAACGCTTCAGGACGGAATTTATAAGTTTATTCAGCCAGGCACGCGGTAGCTCCCACATTCTCTTTGCAGAATTCCAGACGGGTTTTTTCCGACCGAACTGAGATAGCCACGCTTTGTTATCTGCTGAATAGGGCAGTCTAAGCTTCAAGTCTTCGCCCTTGATTCTGACGATAACGGGAATTTTATCTTGGCCCCAGGCGGCTCTTATTCTGGTTTCATCCGTTTCCATTTCTGCCTCTTAACACTGCAAATAAAACAGGAGATATGATGAGCCGCAAGGAATTTGACGCTTCGCGCATGCGGCGCATGAAACGGGTGGCGGCGCGCCACGGATTGACCATCCTGACCTCCGAGAAACTCAAGGTCCTGGGCCATCCGGGCGGGCACGCGCTGCGCGAAGATGCCAGCTTCAAGATCGTGTTCGGGGATGTGCCCAAGCCGTTCTCGGCCTCGCTCGATGAAATCGAGGACTATATCGAGCGTTTGGACGCGGGCGAAGAGTAAGTCCGGCTGCCCTTTCTGGCAAGCGGGCTTGTGAGCCGGTCAGCAGCAATACGTTATTTAAAACGTAACAGGAATCGCCGCACAATCATCCCTGTAGGCCCGTTCGGAGCAGGCAAAGCGCTCCGGACACTCTCTTTGATCGCGGGATTTCTGCGGAACTCTGCTCCTACAGTCCGCAGCCCGCCTTAGTGTGGAGGCGCGTTCCTCATGTTTACCCTGATCAACGCCGACGCCGAAGAAGACGACGCCGAAATCACCGACCCCCAGGAAATCGCGGAATTGTTTGCCGCCATTGCTGCCGTGGCCATCGAGGCCATCGGCGTGGGCAATGCACGCGATCTGTTCGAGGCGGTGGTTGAGCAGGAGGGCCGTGATCCCAACTAATGCAGAATAGATTCTGACCAATAAACGACGAATATTTTCGGCCATTTGCTGCCGCCCAAGGCTTGACGGGACGCGGTTCGATCTTCTGGACTGCGCCCCGTTGCATAGAGGCGGAGCGGTATGAGCGAGACGAGTTCAATCAGCTGGAGACGGCCGCAAATCGTCCCATTGGGCGATGCAGCCGTGCTGGTACGTTTTGGGACCAGTCTGGATGATGAGGCCAATAAGGCCGCGCTGAAGCTGGCGCGGCGCCTTTCGGGCGCGCCAATCGATGGGGTGCTCGAAGTTGTGCCCAGCCTCGTTTCCGTACTGGTACGCTATGACCCGGGCAGGATCGAGCCCTTCAGGCTTTCCGGCGAAATTGCTTTGCTTCTTGAAGGGCAAAGCGAAATGGCTTCGAGCGAACATGTTATCAATGTGCGGTTCGGCGGCGAGGACGGGCCTGACCTTGAGTCTGTCGCTTCGAGCCTCGGCCTCTCTGTGAGCGCCTTTATCGGTCAGCATTGCGCGACGCCGCTGCGGGTGCTGGCCACGGGTTTTGCGCCCGGATTTGTCTATTGCGGTTTTCATCCGGAGGGGCTGGCCCTGCCGCGCCGCCAGCAGGTGCGGGCCAAGGTGCCAGTGGGGAGCGTGTTGTTTGCTGCCCGACAGACGGCGATTGCTGCGACCCATATTCCAACCGGCTGGCATGTGATCGGGCGAACGGATTTTCGCAATTTCGATGCGGCGCAAATGCCGCCTACGCAAATTGCGGCAGGCGATATGATCCGCTTCGAGGCGGCGACATGAGTGCGCGTTTGCGGATCATGCGCGCGGGGCCGCTGACTACGCTTCAGGATAAGGGGCGGCAGGGCTTGCTGGCCCATGGCATCAGCGCGTCTGGACCGATGGATCGGGCGGCGTTTCGGGAGGCCGGCCTGCTTGCAGGCGGGCAGGGCGGGGGAATTGAGTTTACGCGCGCGGGGCTCGATCTCGTCATTGTCGACGGGCAGATGAATGGGGGATGGGGCGGTGGCGGTTTTACTGTTCGGGTCAATGGAACTGAATCGGTTTGGCCGGGTGGGGCCTTGCTTTCAGAGGGGGATGCTCTGTCGATCACCCCCGGCGCCTGGGGCAATTACGGCTATCTGCGGTTCGGCGGGCAGTTTGATCTTCCCGGTAGTCTGGGCAGCCTTTCCAGCAATATAAGGGCGGAATTGGGCGGCGTAGATGGACGGGCGCTGATTGCCAGCGATGAACTGGTTGTGCTTGATGCCAATGGCTTGCCGGAGCCAGTGCAGCAGAGGGCACGAGAAGATGGGCCGATCCGCTTTGTTCGCGGCCTGCACTGGGGGCATTTCTCGCGCTCGGTGCAGGAGCATTTCGTAACGGCGCAGTTTCGGATTTCGACCTCGCTGGATCGCATGGGGGTGCGGCTGCTGGACGATGCGGGCGTGTTTGGCGGCGAGAGCATCCTGTCGCTGGTGTCTGAACCGGTCCTGCCCGGAGACATTCAGATATTGGGTGATGGCACGCCCATTGTTTTGATGCGCGACCATCAGCCTACGGGTGGTTATCCCCGTATCGGCACGATTATTTCCGTTGATCTTGATCGTTTTGCGCAGATGCGGCCCGGAAGCGCTGTTGCGTTCGAGCCGGCGTCGGTGGAGCATGCCCATAGGCTGCTGCGGAGCGGAGCATGACTGTTTCCATCGATCTCAATGCCGATCTTGGCGAGGGCATGGGCAATGATGACGACCTGCTCGGGATCGTCTCCAGTGCCTCGATTGCCTGTGGCGGGCATGCGGGAGACGCGGCGACGATCCGGCATATTCTCAGGCTATGCAAAGCGCGCGGCGTTCGGGCCGGGGCGCATCCGGGCTATGCCGACAGGGCGCGATTCGGGCGGTTCCGGCTGGTCATGCCGCTGGAACAATTGCTGGGGCAAATCCGAGAACAGATGTTTCTGGTGCGCCATATTGCGGGCGAAGTGGATGTGCCGTTGGCCTATGTGAAACTGCATGGCGCACTGGCCAATCAGACGGCGGAAGACCACGATTTTGCCGTAGGGATCTTTGCCAGCATTCGGGCAATGGACGCCAAACTGGCAATATTGGCGCTGGATAATAGCGAGCAGGTGCGGGCAGCCAGGGCGGTAGGCTTGCCGCTGATCCGCGAGGCTTATGCCGACCGTGCCTACACACAGGACGGATTGCTGGTGCCACGAACGCAGGAGGGCGCGGTGATCCATGACGTGGACGCGGTGATCGCGCGCTGTCTGCGGCTGGCTTTGCATGGGGAAATCGTGGCGATTGACGGGAGCGTGCTGACATCGGCGGCTCGCTCGATATGCCTACATGGCGACACACCTGGTGCGGTCGATCTGGCGCGCGAAGTGCGTGATGCGCTGGAGGCCGAAGGGGTGGCGATTGCGGCGTCCGCGCCGGAGGTCGAGGTTTAGCGCCTGAACGTGAATGTACCCTGGGACCTTCGGGGGGAGAGGGTGAGATCGGCAACATGCCTTTAAACCCGAAGGACCCAGGGTAGCTTTGGCGGCCCGAGGGCCGGATCAGTTTTAGCGATCTCAGGATGGCCCCGGCCTTGGCCGGAGTGACATCGCGCGTGTGGGGCTTTCCCCTTTAGATCGCCAGATATTCGTGGCGGAGTTCGGCGTTATCGAGCACTTCCTGCGCGGTGCCGGAGAAGGCGACTTCGCCGGTGTCGAGGATGACCGCCCGGTCGGCCAGTTTGAGCGCGGCGACAGCGTTTTGCTCGACGATGACCGTGGTGATGCCCAATGGCTTGATCGAATGCAGGATGCGCTCGATTTCATGGACGATAACCGGGGCAAGTCCTTCATAGGGTTCGTCAAGCAGCAGGAGCTTCAGATCGCGGGCCAGCGCGCGGGCAATGGCCAGCATCTGTTGTTCGCCGCCTGAGAGTGTGACCCCTTCCTGCGTGCGCCGTTCGGCAAGGCGCGGAAAGCTTTCATAGATCTGCTCAAGGCCCCAGCCATGGCCGGGAGCGACCTTTGCCAGATTGAGATTTTCCTCAACCGTCAGGCCCTGAATGATGCGGCGATCTTCCTGCACCAGTTGAATGCCAGCGCGTGCCGCTTCAAACGACTTCATCCGGTGGACGGGTTGTCCGTCGAGCCAGATTTCGCCCTGCCGCATTTCCGGATTATCAGCGCGGGCGATGGTGCGCAGTGTCGAGCTTTTGCCAGCGCCGTTCCGGCCCAGCAAAGCAAGGATTTCGCCCTTGCGGATATCGAGTGAAACGCCCTGCACGATATAGCTTTCGCCATAATAGGCGTGGATATCGCGCACCGAAAAGAAGGGGCGGGTGGTTTCGATTTCTGCGGCCTGCGCGCCGGTGGCGGTTTCTGCTGTCATGGCTATGGAACTCATTCGTGGGCTCCTCCGAGATAGGCTTCCTGCACTTTGGGATTGCCGCGCACCTGATCGGGCGTGCCATCAGCGATGATGCGACCCTGAGCAAGCACGGAAATCTTGTCGGCCAGGGAGAACACCACGTGCATGTCGTGTTCGATGATCACCTTGGTCATGCCGCGGCTCTTGATCTTCTTGAGCAGCTCGATGGTAGTGTTGGTGTCGTGGCGGCTCATGCCAGCGGTTGGCTCGTCGAGCAGAAGCAGGCGTGGGTGCTGAATGAGGCACATGGCCAGCTCCATACGGCGCTTGTCCCCGCGCGAGAGCGCGCCGGCCTTGCTATCCTTGCGGCTGATCAGGCCCACATCTTCAAGCATGTGCTCAGCTTCGCTGCGGATGCCGGTTTCGCTGTCCAGACTGCGCAGCATGTTCAGCTTGAACATGCCGTCACGCTTGGCCAAGGCCGGGATCATCACGTTATGCAAAACCGAGAGATCGGCGAAAATCTCGGGGGTCTGGAACACGCGGGCAATGCCGAGCTGGTTGATCTGAAAGGGCTTTCTGCCCGTCAGGATCGTGCCATCGAACACCACCTGTCCGCTGGTCGGGGCCAGTTTGCCGATGATGACATTGAGCAGGGTGGATTTACCGGCCCCGTTCGGGCCGATAATCGCGTGGGTCTTGCCTTCTTCGATCTGAAGATCGATATCGGCCAAAGCATGCAGGCCCCCGAAGCGCTTGTGAACGTCCGCAACGTGCAGGACAATGTTTCCATTGGACATTTTCTGATCCTACTCTGCGGCTTGCGTCTGGTTGGACGAGCGAGGCGAATTGCCCCGGTTGCGGAAGGCGGCGGCGATGCGGCGCACGCCTTCCATGATGCCACCGGGCAGGAAGATCACGATGATCACGAAAACCAGGCCCAGCGTCAGGTGCCAGCCATCGCCCACGAACTTGCCGATGACCTTGACGAAGAAGGTATCGACGCCATCCGGCAGGAAGCTGAAGAAACGGGCCAGGATATTGTCATTGAGCGCCGAGAGGATGTTTTCAAAGTACTTGATGATCCAGGCGCCGATCACCGGGCCAACCAGCGTGCCAACGCCGCCGAGAATGGTCATCAGAACCAGCTCGCCCGATGCGGTCCACTGCATGCGCTCTGCGCCTGCCAGAGGGTCGGTAACCGCGAGAAGGGCACCGGCAAGACCGGCATACATGCCAGAAATCACGAAGGCCGACAGGGCGTAGGGACGGGTGTTGAACCCGGTGAACTGCATACGGGTCTGGTTGGACTTGATGGCCTTGAGCATCATGCCGAAAGGCGATCCAGCGACGCGCTGGGCGATAAAGAAGGTGATGATCAGGAAGCCGGCGCAGAAATAGAAGCCGGCATAGCCACCGATCGGCGTGCCCAGAAGGGTCGGGATCGGCTGACCGACAAAGGTGTGCCCCACGGCGGCGTCGATGACGCGCGGATCACTCAGCGTAAGCTGCAGGCCGGTTTCGCCATTGGTGATCGGGGTGAGCACCGAATAGGCGAGGTTATAGCTCATCTGGGCGAAGGCCAGAGTGAGAATGGAGAAGTAAATTCCGGACCGGCGCAGGCAGAGAAAGCCAATGACCAGAGCGAAAAGGCCCGAAATGATGACGGCAAAGACCAAGGCCGGGATGGCGTCGAGGGTCAGCAGTTTCAAAGACCAGACGGCCGTGTAGGAGCCGACGCCGAAAAAGGCTGCGTGGCCAAAGCTGAGATAACCGGTCAGGCCAAAGAGGATGTTAAAGCCGACAGCAAAGATGCCGTAGATCATGAAACGCTGGAGCAGGTCGGGATAGCCGGCGCCAAAGGGCGCCAGCCAGATCGGCATTGTCAGCACGACAAGGCTGAAACCGAGCAACAGGAAGAGGTCGTTGCGGGACATGAGATTGGAATTCATGTCAGGCCTCCATCACACCGCGCCGACCCAGCAGGCCACGCGGACGAACAAGTAGAATGATGACGGCGACGAGATAGATGATGATCTGGTCGATGCCGGGGAAAATGGCCTTCACCTGATTCATCGAGGCGAAGGATTGCAGGATGCCGAGCAGGAACCCTGCGGCGACGGCGCCGGGCAGGGAGCCCATACCGCCCACCACGACCACCACGAAGGACAGCACGAGGAAGTCCATGCCGATATGGTAATTGGGTGGAAGGAGCGGCGTGTACATGACGCCTGCGACACCGGCCACCACGGCGGCCAGGCCGAACATGATGGTGAAGCGCCGGTCGATATTGATGCCGAGTAGCCCCACCGTTTCGCGGTCAGCCATGCCAGCGCGGACGACCATGCCGAAAGTGGTGAACTGGAGGAAGGCGAAGACGCCGCCGATCACGACACCGGCGAACAGGAAATAGACCAGGCGCCAGATCGGATAGGTGATGATGTTGGCCTGCATGCCGAGCCATGAGCCGATATCTGCGGCGCCACGGAAATCGGTGGGCATGGGCTGGGGAATGGGGTTCGGGCCATAGATCGACTTGATGATCTCCTGGGCCACGATGGCGAGGCCGAAGGTGACGAGAATCTGTTCGGCATGGGGGCGCTTGTAGAAGTGCTTGATGATGCCGCGTTCCAGCCCGATGCCGATCAGCAGCATGACGGGGATGGTGATGAGAATGGACAGCGGCACGGAATAATTGACCATGACCGCGCCGAAATCGCCGAACCAAGCCTGCACCAGCGGTTCGCGGATTTCCAGCGGGGTACCCCACGGGGACAGCTTTTCGGGGTCTATGGTGACCGTTTCCATGGTCAGGAACATGCGCACGGTGACGGCGCAAAATGCGCCGAGCATGAACAGGGCACCGTGGGCGAAATTGACCACGCCCAGCGTACCGAACACCAAGGTGAGGCCAAGGGCGATCAGCGCATAGGCAGCGCCTTTATCGAGCCCATTGAGAAATTGCAGAAAGATGACTTCGAACATTGGATGCTCCGGTTTCTTACCTCTCCCTTGGGGGAGGTCGGCGTGCAACGCCGGGTGAGGGGGCCTTTGGGCGCGATGCGCCGGGAAGGCCCCCTCATCCGACCCAAGAGGGTCGACCTCTCCCCCAAAAGGGAGAGGTGTCGTTGCGGCACGTTCAGCGCGTTACGGCTGCGCTAGGCACTTAGCAAAGCGGTGCGGGTTCTGCGGGGCCGAGTTCGCCACCGAAGATCGCCGGATCGTAGGTGGTGACTTCGCGGTCGACTTCCTGAACCACGTTCAGAACGTCGAATTCGCTGGTCGGGCTTTCATTGCCCTGCACAACCAGAACCGACTTCATGCACTGATGGTCTTCGGCGCGGTATAGCGTGCGACCATTGCCCAGTCCGTCGAACTCGTGACCTTCCAGCGCCTTGATGACTTCGGGCGGATAGAAGGTGCCGGCGCGTTCCACTGCGTCCGCATAGAGCAGCGTCTGCACATAGGCAGTGTGAGCGGCCTGTGACGGCGGGGAGCCATAGGCGGCACCGAACGACTTGGTGAAGGCGATCGAGCCGGGATCCTGAAGGTTCCAGTGCCAGTTCGACGTGCCGAACACGCCCTGCACGGCCTCGCCAGCACCCTTGGCCATCAATTCGGAGATGAGCGGGGTGACGATTTCAAACTGCTTGCCATTGGCCTGACGGTCGCGCAGGCCAAACTGCACGGCCTGCGGCAGCGAGTTCACCATGTCGAGACCATAATGGTTGAGGATCAGCAGGTCGGCGCCGGAATTCAGGATTGGCGTCAGGTACTGGGAATAGTCGGTGGAGCCGAGCGGGGTGCGAACGGCGGCGACGGTCTGCCAGCCGAGAGCCTCGGTGGCGGCGATCATCGATTCTTCCTGGGTCCAGCCCCAGGTATAGTCAGCGGTCAGGTGATAAGCGCGGCGTTCAGTGCCATATTCCTGACCCAGCACCGGGCCCAGCGCGATACCGGACTGGTAGGCGTTGAAGAAGTGGCGGAAACCGTAGCGCCGCTTGTCCTTGCCGGTGGTGTCGTTGGAGTGGGTCAGGCCGGCCATGAAGATGATGCCCTTTTCCTGGCACAATCCCTGCACGGCAATAGCTTCGCCCGAGGACGAACCGCCAGTAATCATGATCGCGCCATCGCGCTCGATCATGCGGGTGGCGCCAGCGCGGGCCACGTCGGACTTGGTCTGGCTGTCCGAAGATACCCAGCCGACCTTCTTGCCCAGAATGCCGTTGCCCTTGAGGGCGGTAGGGGTCAGGACGTTGATCAGGCCGCCGTCGCCTTCACCGTTGAGGTGGGCAATGGCCAGCTCATATGCCTTCTGCTCGTCTGCGCCTTCTTCGGCATAGGCACCGGTCAGCGGCAGGTTGAGACCGATGGTGACGGTGTCGCCGGTGGGATTGTTGCAGAAATCTTCCTGCGCCCAGGCGCCCTTGGTGAACATCATGGGCGCAACGCCCGTGCCGATAATACCAGCCATGCCGGTCTGCAGCACTCTACGGCGGGAGAACCCGCGCTTCAAAAGTGTCATAGATCTCCTCCTTTGGCGCGGGACTTCCGATACATTGTCGGAGGTTCACCGCCTGCCTATTCTTCGACACAATTGAAAATGACGGCAATAGAGCATTGTAATTGCTCCAGAAATTTGTAAATTGTTGATCTGTTCTAAAGTGCTTTGTGTCAATTCGTTGACATGGGGGTCTTCTCGGGGAGGGGTGGACCATGCGCGCGCCAATCGGATTCAGGATCAGCAACAGGCGGAAATCGTTGAAGATTTCCCAGGCGGCGCTGGCGCGGCTGGTCGGTATTTCTCCGAGCTATCTGAACCTGATCGAAAACAACAAACGCGACGTGGGCGGGGCGCTGTTGCAGCGCGTCGCTCATCATTTGCAGATCGAAATTGGTGATCTGACCGGGCAGGCGGAGCAAAAGCTGCTGTCTGACCTTGAAGAAGCCTATGCCGATCCGATGATCGAGTCGCTGCCGTTTCAGCCCGATGAACGGCGGCAATTGGTGGCGCAGTATCCGGCCAGCGCAACAGCTTTGGCACAGCTGCATCGCGCCTATTCCGACGCTATCGCCAGCGCCGATGCCTATGCTGACCGGCTGCGCAGCGACCCTCTGCTGATGCAATTGCTGCATCAGGTGCTCTCGGGTATCACCGCCGTGCGCTCAAGCGCCGAAATTCTTGAAGATGTGCCCGATCTGGATGAGGCCGAGCGGCAGCGCTTCATTGCGTCTATCGGGCGTGAAACGCGCAATCTGAGCGATGTGGCGCGCAATATGATCGGTTATTTTGACAATGCGAGCGCGGAAAGGCGTTCGATCTCGCCGGCGCGGGAGATCGACGATCTGCTGATCGACCGACACAATCATTTTCCCGATCTGGAACAGGCGGCCGCTGGCTTGCGGCAGGAGGTGGAGACGGCAGGCGCTTTCGGGCTGCGCACCTTGACCGATCTGATCGAGAAGCGGTTTCGGGTGCAGGTGGTGGTCGGTGGTGCGCCGCCATTGAGCGGGCAGGATTTTCCGGGACAATATCGGTTCGTGCCGGAAGCTTCGGTCATGTGGCTGAGTGGTGCCAGCACACTGGCGACGCGGCAATTTCAGCTGGCCCGGCTTTATGGCGAACTGGCTGCGGGCGACGTTCTGGTTGGTGAACTCGATAAAGCGGCCTTGGGCAGCTCGGTGGCGAAACGGTTGGCGCGACGGGCGCTCGGCTCCTATCTGGCCGGTGCGATGGTCTTTCCCTATTCGGAGTTCCTCGATACGGCCGATGAGGGGGCCTATGACATCGATCAATTGCGCCAGCTCTACAATGCCAGCTACGAACAGGTGGCCCACCGGCTGGTAACGCTGCGGCGCAAGGGAGAGGAGGGCATTCCCTTTGGCTTTCTGCGTTCCGATCCCGCCGGGCGGCTGACCAAGCATTTTCCATTGCCTGGCCTGCTCTTGCCATATTCAGGTCATGCCTGCCCGCTCTGGGCGATCTATGGTGCGTTTCGTACGCCGGACATGCCATTGCGACAGGTGGTGCGGTTTTCTGATGGTTCGCGTTATCTGTTCGTGGCGCGCACGGTGCAGCGACGGGCTGCGGCCTTCCATGAGCCACCGGTCACCGCCTCGGTCATGCTGGCTTGCGATGTGCTGCATGCCGATGGCACGGTCTATGCGCAGGGCCTCAATCTGGCCGATCACGGAGCGGATGTGCCGGTTGGTCCGACTTGCCGATTGTGTACCAGACCGGACTGCGCCAGTCGTCAGGAAGAGGCGCTTGGTCCTGCGCATGGGCAGCAGGAAATGCGTACGCCTTTGGTGCCGCAAGGATTTGCGCTTGGCGAAAACGATTGAATGCGATTTAGTGTGCAGGTTCTCGGAGGGGAGACCGGGAACATTGGGGGGAAATTTGGCCATCGATGTCCTGATCGCCGAAGACGAGCCGAGCATTCTGGAATCGCTTGATTTCATCCTGCGCCGCGCAGGCTGGATCATCGAGTCGGTGACGGATGGCGAAGCTGTGCTTGAGCGGGTGCGCCGCGCGCCGCCGCGTGTGCTGGTGCTCGACGTCATGCTGCCGAAGCGCAGCGGGTTCGACGTGCTCAAGCAATTGCGGTCCGAGGCAGAAACGCGCGACCTGCCGGTATTGATTCTGACGGCGAAGGGGCAGCAGCAGGATCGTCGCATTGCCGAAGAACTGGGTGCTGATGGCTTTGTGACCAAGCCCTATTCCAATGCCGAAGTCGTCGGGGCAGTGCGCCAATTGCTGGGTGAGAATGACGGAGAGGCGTAGGGTCGTCGGGGGCATGTTCCTGCTGACAATCATGGGGCTGACCGTCATTGTTCCGCCTGTTGTGACGCTGTTCAACCGCGACGCAGCTTTTCTCGGAATGCCGCAAATCGTGGTTTATCTGTTCAGCATATGGCTGCTGCTGATCCTGGGGACGGTGGCGCTCACGCATTTTCTGGCGCCGGACCGGATACGGCAGGACGAGGAGGGGGGCGACTAAATGCTGTCCGCCGATTTCGTCATTGCCACATCGGTTGTCTATGTCGGCCTGTTGTTCGTTCTGGCCTATTTCGGGGACAGACGCGCCCGCGCCAACAAGCGCTCATGGCTTAATTCGCCAGCCGTCTACACGCTATCGATTTCTGTCTATTGCACCAGCTGGACCTTTTACGGCGCGGTGGGCAATGCCGCGCGTAGCGGGCTGGAATTTCTCACCATCTATCTCGGGCCGACGCTGGTTTTCGTGGGATGGTATTTCCTGCTGCGCCGCCTGGTACGAATCGGCCATCTGCATCGCATCACTTCAGTTGCCGACCTGCTGTCGTCTCGATTCGGCAAATCGAGCCGTTTGGGCGTGCTGGTCACCTGCATCGCCGTTATCGGCATTGCCCCCTATATCGCGCTTCAGCTCAAGGCGGTGACGTCGTCCATTCAGGCAGTCGCGGGGGCTTCCGAATTTGGGCGCGGGAGCCTCACCGGTATTGACGATGTGGGGCTGGCGCTGGGCGTCGCGGCTGCAATGGCGCTGTTCACCATTCTGTTTGGTACGCGGCATGTGGACGCCAAGGAGCAGCACCACGGCGTGGTTGCCGCCATTGCCTTCGAGGCCGTGGTGAAGCTGACGGCACTGGTCGCGGTGGGGGTGTTCGTCGTCTATATCGGCGGTGGGGTGGAGGGCATTTTTCGTCAGGCAGCGGAAAAGGGGGTGGGGTTCGACACCTCGGCCAGCTTTGACAGCCGCTGGATCACCACGCTGATTTTGTCGATTGCCGCCATCATCTGTTTGCCGCGCCAGTTTCAGGTGACGGTGGTGGAGAATTCCAACGAAGACCATCTGCGCGTCGCTGGCTGGGCCTTTCCCGCCTATATGATGCTGATGAGCATCTTCATCATCCCCATTGCCATCTATGGGCTGACGGTGATGCCCGAAGGCGCCAATCCCGACATGTTCGCCCTGACCTTGCCGTTATCTGCGGGACAGAATGGGCTTGCTCTGTTTGCCTTTATCGGTGGTTTTTCATCTGCCACCTCAATGATCATCCTTGAGTCCATCGCGCTCTCGATCATGGTGTCGAACCACATCATGATGCCGCTGGTGCTCAAATTCGGCGCGGTGTCGCAGAATGGGGATGGGCAGGGCGTCAGCAGCGTTCTGCTGATCGCGCGGCGTTTCGCCATCGTGCTGATCCTGTCGCTGGGCTTTTTCTATTTCCTGTTCACCCGGGATTCGGACGCGCTGGCACCCATCGGGTTGATTTCCTTTACGGCCATAGCGCAGTTCTTTCCGGCACTGCTGGCGGCGATTTTCTGGCGTGACGCGTCGCTCAAGGCGGTGACGGCGGCGATCTTTGTGGGCTTTGTCATCTGGGCATGGACCTGTTTTCTGCCCTCGCTCGCTTCAGTGTCCTATGTGGTTTCCGATCTGTTGGAGCGCGGACCATGGGGCATTGCATGGCTGCGTCCCGAGGCGATGTTCGGCCTCGATGGCTGGGATCCGCTGGCTCATGCCGCGTTCTGGAGCCTTTCGATCAATATTCTGATCCTCACCCTTGGTTCCCTGATCACCAAGCCTTCGGCGCTGGAGCGCATTCAGGCCACGGCCTTTGTCGATGTGTTTCGGCGGGATGGCGTGCCGCAGCGCAATTTCATCCCCGGTTCGGCTACGGCCAATGATCTCTATTTCGTCGCCGAGCGCGTCCTGGGCGAAAAGCGCGCGGCTGCGCTGTTTGAAAGTGCCGCGCGGGAAAAAGGGGTGGAGCCGGCCCTGCTGGAGCCAACTGCCGAGTTTATCGGCAGACTGGAGCGCGAACTCGCAGGGTCCATCGGGGCGTCGTCGGCACATGTGATGCTGTCCAAAGTGGTCGCCGGCGGTGATGTGTCGCTGGAAGAAATGATGCAGATGGCCGACGAAACCCAACAGGTCATCGAATATTCCCAGCAACTGGAAAAGACCTCGGCGGAACTGCGGCGGACAGCGCGCAAGCTGGAAGATGCCAATGTGCAATTGCGCGAACTGGACAGCCAGAAGGACGAATTTCTCAGTCAGGTGAGCCACGAGGTGCGCACACCCATGACCTCCATTCGCTCCTTCTCCGAAATCCTGCTTGAGCCGGAAGGGCTGGATGATGCGCAGCGGCAGCGCTTTTTGTCGACCATCCATCAGGAAAGCATGCGGCTGACCAAGCTGCTGGACGAAATTCTCGACCTCAGCGCCCTCGAGCGCGGGGAACGCACCTGGCAGAATGCGCCCGTCGATGCCGAAGATGCCCTGAACCGGGCGCTGAGCGTCTGCGATGCCTTGTTGCGGCAGCGGGGCATGAAGGTCGAGCTTGGCGAGCGGGCCCATACGACCATGGTGGAGGGCGATGCGGACCGCCTGTGTCAGGTGTTCATCAACCTGATTTCCAATGCGGTCAAATATAATGACGCCGATACGCCGATCGTGCGGGTCAGTTCGTCGGTGCGGGCGGGCAATTACATCGTGGAAGTGGCCGATAACGGGCCGGGTATCCGCAAATCCGAAAGCAAGTTCATTTTTGAGAAGTTCTGGCGCGGCGTGTCCGGCTCAGGTGATCAGGGCGGTGCTGGATTGGGGCTGGCGATCAGCCGCCAGATCATCGCGCGCATGAATGGCGTGCTGGAACTGGTGCAGGGACCGCTGCCGGGCGCGTGTTTCCGGGTTCGCCTGCCGGTTGCCGGGCGAGATATTTAGTTCGAACCGTAATTGGTATTGTTCGTATGGGTCGGCTGTTCAGGTGCCGTATCCTGCGACGATCTCGGCGCTTTTTTCGGGGTGTGGCGTGGCGAAAGACAGGCCTGCGCGCCGCTCACGCGGAAGTCGGAGCCAAAGGCGGACTGGATATTAGGCAGGGGAAAGCTCTGCGCGATGTCGGCGCGCTCGCTGTCCCAGCCAAAGTGCCCGGGCTGGCTACCAAAACTGCCGATATCGCAGCGATCCTTGAGCTCCATGCAATTGTTGCCCTGACAGAGCCGGAGCGCGCCGTCATAGAGCAGCGTGCGCACATCCGCGCCGGATACGGTTAGATCGAATTTGGTGCCGCGCACGGCGATCGAGGCGGTTGGCGTATCGATGGAATAGACCGGCTTGGGGCTATTGCCCGAGAGAAAGCGGAAGGTTCCCGACAGGGCATTGACCGCAAAGCTATCCTTGCTGGTGCCATTGAGCAGATAGGCTTCGATTTCAAGCATACTCCGCGGGCCGATGACGATGCGCGTCTGGTCATCGAACAGCAATTGCACATTGCCGGTCGGACCGGTTTCGATCCGATCGCCGACCGACACATCCGAGCCAACGACGAGAATGCTTGTCGTCGAACCGCTCCGGTTCAGCGCATCTGGTTTGACCCCCGTCGCCGTACCTGCAGCGAGCGCATGCGCAGTGGTCCCGAGCAGCAGGAGAATAATGGCAAGGTTCTGTTTCAGCATGATTTCTGTTACCGGAAGATCAGGGTGAGACCGCTCAAACGCGCCACAATCTAGCAAGAATGGCCGGAGCGCGGAAGCGACGGATAGCGGGTCATGGTTGCTCCGAACGGCTCTGCGCGCTATGTGCATGCCCCTGACGAAGCTGGCCGATGCCAGTATGAGGACCACAATGAAACTTGCCTTTGTCATTCCGGCCTACAACGAAGAAGCGCTGATCGGGAAATGTCTTGAATCGGTTCTGGCCGAAATCAAGCGCTCCGGCGTTGATGCCAATGTCATCGTGGTCAACAATGCTTCCAAGGATCGCACCGGCGAAATTGCGCGTTCATTCGAGGGTGTGACGGTGGTGGACGAGCCGAAAAAGGGTCTGGTCAATGCCCGCGACGCCGGCTTTGCCGCGAGTGAAGGCTACGATCTGGTCGCCAATATCGATAGCGATACGATCGTGCCGGAAGGCTGGCTCGATGTGGTGATGCGCGAGTTCAACAAGGATCCCAAGCTGGTCTGCCTCAGCGGCCCCTATATCTACTATGATATGGCCGCGCATAACCGGTTTCTGGTCGGCATGTTCTATGGGCTGACCTATCTGATCTATCTGCTCAATCGATTCGTGCTGCGTGTCGGTTCGGTGGTGCAGGGCGGCAATTTCGTCTTCAAGCGCGAGGCATGGGCTGCGGTGGGCGGCTATGATCGCTCTATCGAGTTTTTCGGTGAAGACACCGATGTGGCGGTCCGTCTTTCCAAGGTTGGCGGGGTCAAATGGACCTTTGCGCTCAAGATGAAGACGTCCGGTCGCCGGTTGGAAAAAGAAGGCGTGTTCCGCACTGCGGGCACTTATACGCTCAACTTCTTCTGGGTGACGTTCCGGGGCAAGCCGGTCACCAAGGAATACAACGACATCCGCTCCTGACGCGCTGGTTCTAATAGGCTAGACTTGGCTTCGTCCGCATGGTGCGGTCGGATTCGGTCTGGCAGATGAGCATTACGCCGCAATTGCCGCCCATTCCTCTGGCGCAGGCCAGCGCAATGTTGCGCGCCGTGGCGCAGGCCAATGGATCGCAAGTCGAGGCGCGCGTTCTGGGGCCTTTGCCCAATGGCGCAACACAGGTGCAGATCGGGCGGCAGGTGATGAGCCTGCAATTGCCGACGCCGCAACTGCCCGGCACCACGCTGACGCTGGCCGTGCAACAGACCGAAGGGCAGGTGCGGGTGACGCTGGTTTCGGCGCAACCACCGCAGATGCCGACGGCTTCCTCCTTGCCCCCGATCAGTACTCCGGCAACATCGGTTCAGCTTTCCGCTGCCGCACTGGCCGGAAACACGCAGGCCGCATCGCCCGCTCCGGCGCTGGCCGGAGCAAATAGTCCCGCCGTGCCGTCAGTGGCGCAACCTGCGAGCGCTGTCGCAACTCAGCCAGCCGGAACAGCCCCGGCGAGCAATGCGACTGCCGGGGCGTCACCAGCGCCTGTTCCCCCAAATAGCGCCCCGGCTTCACCGTCGCAGGCAGGACCGGTACCGGTGCCGCCACAAGCCAATCTGGCGGCGCGTCCAGCTATTCCTTATCCCATCGCTGCCGCCGGAGTGCCTTTGCCGAATGCAGGTGGGCCGCTGGGTTCAGCAACCGCCGCATTGCCACCGGTGTCTCAACCCCTGGCCAGTTCCGTGGTTGGTCAGCATGCCGCGCCGACCAATGGGCAGGCGCCCCAGCAAGGTACGTCTATGCCCTCTGCTGCGCCTGCTGTTGCGCCGAGCACTGCTCCGGCCACCCCACAGGCGGCGCTGTCGCAGATGGTGCAACAGGCGCTGGCGCGGCAGGATAGCGTTGTGGGGCTGACGACGGCGCTGACGCAGGTGGTCGCGCGTGTCGCGCTGCCGGAGCCGGTGATGAAAGCGGCGCAACAAGTTCTGGCGCAACGCTTGTCGCTGGATGGCGGTGGCCCGGATGGTGCGACGCTGCAAAAGGCGGTCAGGGCATCGGGAATTTTTCAGGAGGCGATGCTGGCGGGGGGGCTGGGCAAGGCCGCTGGGGGCGATATGAAAACGGCGCTTCTTGGCTTGCAGCGCCAATTGGGGGCGTGGCTGGGCGATCAGCCCTCTATCGAGCAGGTTCGCTCCATTCCGCCACCGCTGCGTGGTCTCATGCCGCGTGCCCGTGAAAGCCTGCCGCTGGGCGATCTGCCGGAGGAGCCGCATTTAGCGGGGAAAGCCTTGCTGGAGCGCACGGACGCTGCCTTGTCTCGCCTTCGACTGCACCAGAATGCGTCTCTGCCCGAGCCGTCGGCCCGGCACGAAGCGCAGTGGAGCCTGGATTTGCCCGTCGTAATGGGCGGGCAGCAGAGCCTTTTGCATATCCAGATTCACCGCGATCGGGACGCCGATCCCGAACAGAACGAGGAGCGTGGCTGGCAGGTCAGGTTCGCCATCAATCTGAGCGAAATGGGCGAGGTCGGCGCACAGATATCGCTGCGCGGCAGCGCGACGGGCATTTTGCTCTGGGCTGATCGTGAGGACACTGCTGCGGCGCTTGCCGAGGGTGTTTCAGGACTGAGACAGGAGCTTGAGGCGCTGGGGCTCAATACGGGTGCTATCGTGGTGCGGACTGGTGCGCCCATGCCGCCTGCCGCCTCTGCCACATCATCCGGCCATATTGTGGATGCGGTGCGATGAGCGACAGGCCGGTTGATCCCAAAGCATTGGCCATTGCACTGCATTATGAGCAAGGCTCGCAGGAAGCGCCGCGCGTGGTCGCCAAGGGCAGGGGGCGTGTGGCGGAGAAAATCGTCGCCTTGGCCGAAGAAAACGGCGTCATTATCGAGACCAATCCGGTCCTGGCCGAAGCCTTGAGCGGGGTGGAGCTGGATGAGACCATTCCTGTCGAGCTTTATGAGGCCATGGCCGTTGTGATCGGCTATGTCCTGCGCCAGACCCGAAAGAGCGGCTGATTTCGTGCCAGGTCTTGTGTGAGCCCCAAGCCATTCCCATTTCCGATTGACGAGAAAAGGGAGCAGGCCATGCTGAAGCCAGAAGACAAACGCGCTATCGAAAATCTGTTCGAGCGGCTTGCCAATGTCGATCACAATTCGGGGCCACGCGATTTCGACGCGGAGAAGCTGATCTGGGAAAAGCTGCGGCGAAACCCTGAGGCAGCCTACTACATGGCGCAGACCATTATCGTGCAGGAGGCTGCTCTGCGTGAGCAGCAGCAGCGGATTGCGGCCTTGGAAGAGGATGCCGACACAACCGGTCTTGGTTTTCTCGATGCCATATTCGGCGACGATCGTCCGCAGCAGCGTGCTCCGCGCCGGAGTGAATCCATGCAGCGCTCGGGTGATGGCGGGTTTCTGGCGGGTGCGGCGCAGACGGCTCTGGGCGTCACTGGCGGCGTGTTGCTCGGCAATGCCATTGCGGGCCTGTTTGGCGGCTCGGCCAATGCCGGTGAAAATCTCGATTTCGGCGCGCAGGACAATGGCGGCGCAGACCACATTGACGCTGGCGGCGATGACTGGGGCGGTGGTTTCGATATCGGCGGGGAGTTTTAACCCCGCACGAATTCAGCGCACCGTGCGCTTCTCGTAGAACTCGTTGCCGCCAGCTTCGAGCACATAGAACATGTTGTTATAGGGGAAGCGCAGGCCCGCCGTGTGGAAATGCTGGGCATTCTGCACGCCGGGATGGCGGTTGCCACGCAGAACCTGATCTGCGACCTGCGAGGCCAGAACCGCACCGCTGTCGGTCATGGGTTTGGTCAGCACGCCTTGGGCAAACTGGTTTTTCTGGCCCACGACCTCACAGACGGATTTGGGATAACGAGCGTCGCCGACGCGGTTCATGACCACGGTGCCAACGGCCAGCATGCCTTCGGCGCTGGAGCGATTGGATTCGAAATACATGGCGCGCATCATGCATTCCTTTTCGCTCATCCGGTTGAACGCGAAGTTCATGCCGAACAAGGAGCAGCCGCCCAGACTGGTGACGGCGACAGAAAGAATGGCGAGGCGAAGCAGTGCGCCAGCGGGACGGTGCATTGGACTATTCCAGGCTGTGACATAGATGTCTCTCGGCCTGAAAATGCGCTTGCAGGCTTAAGGAAAGCCTCAGAAGAACGGTTAATGCGGCGTTACCGACGCAAAAGGCTGGCCAGAAGCAGAGCGGTGCCGACTACGGCAATGGCTGGCAGAGGGTCACGACGAACTGCGCGAGCACCCCGCCAGGCCTGGTGCCCAGCTATTTCCGCAAGCTGCGCACCCTGCTTTGCTGCGGTGCGACCGAAATCTGTAAGATTGTCGCTCCAGTCATCGGCAGTATGGCTGGCCTGTTTGCCGAGGCTGCGGCCAATGCGGCGCATATCGCGCTGCAGGCCTTCAATTCTGGCTTCAAGGCTATTGGTATCGCGGCGGGAAAGGCCAAAGCTGGACAGGACATGATCAAGGGACATGAGACGCTCCGTGTTTTGAGATCAACGGAATATCCGCGCTTCCGGTTCCGTCCGCCCTTGATCAGCTGCTTTCCCGCATCCATTTATGCTCCATCTTGGAGAACCCGTAATGAGCAAGCACTCAAGTCGACTGAACCGTCTGTTTGACAGGCTTGAGCGTCACATTCCCGCCGTCGCGGCTGGTTGGCTTTCGCGTGTCCGCCGCCCCGAGGCGCGTTGGGTGCGTATTCCGCTTGGGATTGTGCTGGTGCTTGGCGGCGTTTTCAGCTTCCTGCCGGTTTTGGGCATATGGATGCTACCACTGGGGCTATTGCTGCTGGCAGTGGACGTTATCTTCCTGCAAGGGCCGGTAAATATGGCCATTCTACGCGGATCACGGAAATGGAGCAGTTGGCAGCGCTCCCGCCGAGACAAGAAAAAGGGCCGGGAATAGGTCGTTGCGGCCAGCCGGTCAAAGGGGCGACACCCTGAATCGGGGGTGACGGCGAGTGGGCGGAGCGCAATGTTCGGTGCGATCCCGGAGGATGTCCATGCGCCGCTTGCTGCTGATCGCCGCCCTGTCGCTTTTCGCCAATTCCGCCCAGGCGGCCTGGCAATTTATCGATGTGAGCGATGATGAATCCATTGCCTTCAAGGCCGGGGCGCTCGATGTCACCGGCGTGGTCGAGATGCAATATTACTGCGACGATGGGTTTCCCGGCGCGATCGACCTGACCATCTATACGGGCGAAATCCATGAGCCCGACAGCAGCTATGCGATGGAAGGGATCATGGGCGTGTCGGTCGACGGCGAACTGGAGGTCGAGGTCACAGCATTCTTCGACAATTTTGAAGGGGAATTGCTGATCTACACCTCCAATTTCGACGTGGAAAACATGGGCGACGTAATGGAGGCCATGTTTTATGCTGAAGACAGCATTGGCATCAGCTATTATGGCCGGGATTACCTGTTTTCCGCGGAAAACGTATGGACGGTTCTCGGCCAGATGGCAGATGATTGCCCAGAATAATCGTCGACCTGTCGAATCGACCCGGCGCCGTTCGTCTGAACCAATGGCAGCTTGCCTGCTGACATCTCTCGTCAGCCATGTGTATCAGGCTGCATCATCAGATGAATGGGCGCGTCGTTCTGGCGGCGGCCTGCAATATCGGACAGGTCGTCATGAAGCCATTTCACCAGATTCTCGCCAATAACCTTCTGGCGAACGTCACCAATTTCACCGTGTGGTTCGCCATCACGTTCTGGATATTTCTTGAAACCCGGTCGGTCTTCGCCACCGGCATGGTGGCGGGAATCTATCTGGTCTTCACCGCCGCTCTGGGCTTCTGGCTGGGCTCGATCGTCGACCACAATTCCAAGAAACTGGTGATGATGGGATCGAGCGTGGTGTCGGCGCTGTTCTATGCCGCAAGTCTGGTTGTTGTGCTGCTTGCGCCCGAAGGCGCGTTTACCGACACATTCGGTCCCTATCTGTGGCTCTTTGTGCTGATTGTCATGATGGGGGTTCTCGCGGGCAATATCCGCGGCATTGCGCTACCCACTCTGGTCACAATTCTCATTCCCGAGAACGAGCGCGACAAGGCCAATGGTCTGGTGGGAATGGTCAGCGGTATCGGCTTTCTGACCACCTCGGTCATTTCAGGGTTTCTGGTGGCCTATACCGGCATGCTCGGGGTGCTGACGCTGGCGTTCATCCTGACACTCCTGGCCTTCCTCCATCTCGGCCTCGTCACCATCGACGAGGGCCGAGCGCCTGCTAATCCCGATGTGCCGGAAGAGCCCAAGCGGGTCGATATTGCCGGCACGATCCGCGTCATTGCCGCCGTTCCAGGGCTGTTCGCGCTGATCTTTTTCGCCTGCTTCAATAATTTTCTCGGCGGTATCTTCATGGCCCTGCTTGATGCCTACGGGCTGTCTATGGTGGCGGTAGAAATATGGGGACTGCTGTTTGGCGTTCTGTCCACGGCCTTCATCCTCAGCGGCATTGTCATAGCGAAGACCGGGCTTGGCAAAAATCCGCTCAAGACGCTGCTGATGGTCAATCTGATCACCTGGACCGTATGCTGCTTCTTCACCATCCAGCCCTCGATCTGGCTTCTGGTTGGGGGCTGTTTCATCTGGATGTTGCTTGGCCCCTATGCCGAAGCCGCCGAGCACACGACCCTGCAAAAAGTGGTGCCACTGGAGCGGCAGGGCCGCGTTTTCGGCTTCGCCCAATCCATCGAGCAATCCGCCTCGCCATTGACGGCATTTTTGATCGGGCCGCTGACGCAATTCGTGGTCATTCCATTCATGACCGATGGTGCGGGGGCGGAGACAATTGGCTGGTGGTTCGGTACCGGCCCGGCGCGGGGCATGGCTCTCGTGTTTACGATCGCCGGTGTTGTCGGCGTGATTGTTACCATCATCGCCTTCAATTCCCGTTATTACCGGCAATTGTCTGCCGCTTATGCAGCAGGCAAGGATGATGATGGAGAGGACGGCGGCGCGGCTATGACCGTTCCGGCCTGATCCGGCCATTGCAGAATTTCGTGTGTCCCTTGCCCGCAGGCGCAGGGCCACACATATTCGATCCATGACAGAAAAGAATCCAACGACGCGCCATGATGGGATCGTGCAGCCTCAGGGCGAGGTGCGCGACGAGATTGCCGCTTTTGTGCAAAAGGTGGGTAAGCTTGCACGGCCCAATGCTGCCGAGGATGGTCGGCTGCTTTTTGCCATGGATGCAACGATGAGCCGCCAGCCGACCTGGGATCTGGCCATGTCGTTGCAGGCGGGCATGTTTGAGGCGCTGCCCAAGGACGCGCATTTGCAAGTGCAATTGCTGTATTTTCGTGGGCTGGGGGAATGCAGGGCCTCCAAATGGGTGAAGGATGCGTCGGCTCTGGCGCAATTAATGAGCCGCATTGCCTGTCAGGGCGGCAACACCCAGATCGGCAAGGTATTTTCCCACGCCCGGGATGAGCACAAGAAGCGGCGTATCAATGCGCTGGTATTTGTCGGCGACGCGATCGAGGAAAGCGTCGACGCGCTTTGCGCCAAGGCGGGTGAATTGGGGCTGCTGGGATTGCCGATTTTTGTGTTTCAGGAAGGGCGCGATGCACATGTGGAAGCGGCATTCCGCGAGTTTGCACGATTGTCGAAAGGCGCATATGCCCGGTTCGATAGTTCTGCCCCTGGGCAATTGGCGGCGCTGTTGAAGGCAGTCGCCGCTTATGCCAGTGGCGGTCGGGCGCATTTGCGCCTGCAACAGAACGGTGAGGCGCGGGCGCTGCTGGCGCAGATCGAGGGTAGATGAGCTGGATTTTAATCGTCGGATTCGGCCTTTTGGGCGCCTTGTGGATATTCCAGCTGGTGCGCAACATGGATCAGCGCGTGCTGATGGCCAGCCTGCGCTGGATCGTGGGAGGACTTGCGGCGCTGATCGCGCTGGCGGGTTTGCTGTTTCGGCGGATCGATATCGCCATGATCGTGGGTGCACTCGCCGCCTCGGTATTGTTGCGCGGCCGGATCGGTCGGTTTTCTTTCGACAGCATTTCCAGCGGCAGCACCAACAGCTCGAAGGTGAAAAGCCGCTATCTGTCGATGGAGCTTGATCACGATACAGGTGAATTGTCGGGCCGGGTGGTCGATGGGCAATTTGCCGGTTGGGATCTTCTCGATCTGGGCGAAAATGAGACCCGCAGGCTGATCGAGGAGATCGGGCATGACGCGGAAAGCGTCAATCTGCTTGAGAGCTGGCTGGACACCAACCGTGCAGGGTGGAGGGAGCATTTCGCCGAACAGGATGCGGGTGGCCGTTATACGGACGCTCCAGCAGGCTCGAACGATCCCGTTGCCGAAGCCCTTGCCGTGCTGGGCCTGAAATCAGGCGCGAGCGTTGATGAAATCAAGGCGGCGCATCGTGAGCTGATGAAGGGCGTACATCCAGACCGCGGCGGCTCGGAATTTCTCGCTGCCAAGATCAATGAGGCCCGAGACCTGTTGCTTGAGCGGGCCAGGCGAGGCTGAGTTCGTCATGAGCGTCGCATTCACCAAGGAAGACAGCGCTGAGACTGCGTCTGAAACCATGCTGCCGGATCGTCCGATCCCAGATGGGCCTAATCTCGTTACCGCAGAAGGCTTTGCCGCCTTGGAGCGCCAGCTTGCGGAGGCGCGGCGGATCTATGATTCCGCTTTGACTATTGAAGATATCAATGAACGGCGGCGACAGGCGGCAAACCCGTTTCGTGACCTGCGTTACTTCACCGAGCGGCTGCGGACGGCGCAGATCGTTGCGGCTCCGGAAAATACCTATGTGGTTGCGTTTGGCAGCACCGTCACCTTTGAGCGTGCGGATAGCCGCGTGCAGACTTATCGCATTGTCGGCGAGGATGAAGCGGACCCGCGTGGAGGCTCGATTTCCTTCACCTCGCCGGTCGGGCGTGCATTGATGGGAAAAGCCGTTGGCGATCAGGCCGACGTGGCTGGCGGTGACGTCGAGATCGTCGCTATTTCCTGATCCCGGACGGTGGACCACAATTTGACCGGTTTCGCATGGTCAGCAGGCGCTTCGTCTATTCTGGAGAGAATATGAAACGCCTTCTGGTCGCACTGGTTCTTGCTCTATTGCCTTCGACGCCTTTGCTGGCGCAAACCGCTGCGCCAGATTCGCAATTGTGCCGGTCGCAGCTGGATCTGCTCAACGCGGGCGGCAAGCTCACAGCGGGAGAAGCTGCGGTTTTCGAGAAGCAATGTGATTGTCTCGAAAGCCGCGAACGCGATGATAAGGGTAATACTGCCAGCTGCGCCGAACAGTCCTAAACGTCGGGTTCAATAACGCTGGAAATATCGACCGGCGTACGGCCCTCCATCCATGGCGGCACAGGCAGGCTCTTGCCGCGCAGGAATTCCGGATTGAAAATCTTGCTGGCATAGCGGTTGCCGTAATCGCAGAGCACGGTGACGATGGTTTTCCCCGGCCCCAAATCACGCGCCATGCGCACCGCACCGGCAATGTTGATAGCGCTTGAACCGCCAAGGCATAGGCCTTCGTGTTCGAGCAGGTCAAAGATGTAGGGCAGGGCTTCGGAATCAGAAATCTGGTATGGCAGGTCTACGTTGAGGCCTTCCAGGTTCGCTGTAATGCGGCCCTGACCAATGCCTTCGGTGATGGAATTGCCGGACGATTTCAGCGCGCCATTGGCGTAATATTCGTAGAGCGCGGCTCCCTCCGGGTCGGCCAGCCCGATCTTGATATCGGGGTTGCGCGCCCTGAGCGCTTCGGCAACGCCCGCCAATGTGCCGCCTGAGCCGACGGCGCAGATGAAGCCATCGATGCGTCCGCCCGTCTGCTGCCAGATTTCCGGGCCTGTGGTTTCGATATGTGCGCGTCGATTGGAAACATTGTCGAACTGGTTCGCCCAGATTGCGCCATTGGGCAGTTCGGCATTGAGCTTTTCAGCCAGTCGGCCAGACACCTTGATGTAATTATTGGGGTTCTTGTAGGGCTTGGCGGGGACTTCGATCAGCTCAGCGCCATAGAGGCGCAGGGCGTCTTTCTTCTCCTGGCTCTGGGTGTCGGGGATGACAATCACCGACTTGAAACCGAGCGAATTGGCGACCAGTGTCAGCCCGATGCCCGTATTGCCCGCAGTGCCCTCGACAATGGTTCCGCCGGGCTTAAGTGCGCCTGATTTCACAGCGTCATGAATGATGAAAAGCGCGGCGCGGTCCTTGATCGACTGGCCAGGATTGAGAAATTCCGCCTTGCCCCAGATTTCGCAGCCGGTGAGCGCGGAAACGCGATTGAGACGAATGAGCGGTGTGTTACCGATGGCGGAAATCAGGTCTTGGTGCTTGGCCATTGCTTCTCAACATCTCGTGCGGATTGATTTGGTTTCGCCATTCATAAATGCGCAAAACCAAGGGGATCAGACACTTATCGTAGGTGCCGCTGTTCCGGGCTGCAAGGCGTAAACGGCCATTCTGGCAGCGGTTTTCTTTGTCAGCTCGCTCTGCGCAAGCCACGGCCGCCGTTGGGGCTTGAAGCGGAATAGAATTTTCCGCTCATAACCCGGAGACGGCATCGAGCGCCTGTTGACGGCTTGATTTGAGATCAATGATCGGTCGTGGATAGGTTTTATCCAGCGTTACGCGTGCCTGTTCGAGTACACTTTCCGGGGCGTTTGCGGGGGTGTGCAACCATTTGTCGGGCAGGCCCGCGAGTTCCGGCACCCAGCGCCTTACATAATCGCCGACCTCATCGAACCGTTCGCCTTGCGTTACCGGATTGAAAATGCGGAAATATGGAGCGGCGTCCAGCCCGCTGCCAGCGACCCATTGCCATGACGCCGGGTTGTTCGCCTCGTCGGCATCGACCAGACAATCCCAGAACCAGGCTTCGCCCTGGCGCCAGTCGATAAGCAGGTTTTTGGTCAGCAGGGAGGCCACCAGCATGCGGACGCGATTGTGCATGTAGCCGGTTTCCCAGAGTTCGCGCATGCCTGCGTCGATGATGGGAAAGCCGGTCTGTCCGCCTTGCCATGCACGCAACTGCGCCGGCGCGTTGCGCCATTGCAGCGCTTCATATTTGGCCTGCATCGGCCGTTGGGCGATGTCGGTGCGATGGTTGAGCTGATGATAGGAAAAATCACGCCAGGCCAATTCGGACAGAAATTTTTCGACTGCACCGGCCATCTGCGGTTCGACATGAGCGCGGGCCTGCGCCGCATGCCAGATCTGGCGCGGGCTGATTTCGCCAAACCGCAGATTGGGCGACAGGTGCGAAGTGAGATTCCTGCCCGGAAAGTCTCGGCCTTGAGGATAGGCAATCAGGTTCTGATCAAGGAAATTTTCCAGTGCGGCTTGAGCAGCGGCCTCTCCAACTGACCAGTATTGCTCAAGTTTTTGCGCCCAGAGCGGTTGGCGGTAGTTGGTGTCGACGGGCTCTAGCGGGATCGCTGTGCCTTCCGGCGCGGGTAGGGGGCGGGCGATATCGTGTGTTTTCAGATTGTTCCAGAACGGGGTGAAGACCGAGTAGGGCTTGTCCTGTACCGTCATTATTGTCCACGGTTCGGCCAGCACGTTGCCGGGATGGGAGGTGACGGCGATGCTTTGCTGTCTCAGGGATTGCTTGATTTCTGCGTCGATTTCGCGGGCGGCGGGGGCGTAGCGGCGGTTCCAGTGAATTTCCGTTGCGCCGGTTTCAGCCAGCTTTTGCGTCAGAATGGCTTTGGCTGAGCCGGTTTTCACATGCAGTGGAATGCCGATTTTTGCCAATTGGCCAGCCATGGCCGTAAGGCTTTGGTGCAGCCACCAGCGGGCCGCGCCACCGATCGGGCGGGGTCCTGGACCCTCTTCATGAACGTAGATCGCCACGGCCGCGCCCGCCTTGCAGGCGGCGGCAAGCGCGGGATTGTCGGAAAGGCGCAGATCGTTGCGCAGCCAGACGAGGGCTTTGGTCAAAACTGAACTCCGGAGTGGTCTTTGCTAATACGGACAAAGACCGCTCCCGGTTCAGCCTATTCCATCAATTCGGCCAATTGCTCCAGCGCCGAGCTCCATGCTTCCATGGAGAAAATGCGCGTCTGGGCGTCGGAATGGGCAAGGCCGCGTTCGGTCAAGGTAATGCTGGTCGCGTCATCGCCGATGGCTTTGAACACGATGTCGAGCACGAAGATCAACTCGTCGTCCTCGTCCTTGTGCACCCATGACATGACCAGTCGCTGATCCTCGACGAATTGCAGCACTTCGCCGGAAACTTCGTGATCGGCTTCATCGTCCTCATCGGCATAGGTGATGAAGTGATATTGGCCGCCTTCAAAGGCGTCGAATTCGGCCTCATCTACCTGCCATTGTTCGATCAGCGCCGGATCGGTCCAGGCGGAGAAGACATCGCTGACATTGGCTGCGATGGTGCGGGTCAGCGTGATCTGGCTTTCGCCGTCAATCTCAATACCGTCGCTCATACCAGCTTCCTTTCGGGGTGCAGTTCGGCCGTTTTCGGCAGGAAGATGGTCAGAATACCCAAAACCGGCAGGAAGGCGCAAATCTGGAATACGGCAATCATGCCGATCCAATCGGCCATTGCACCCATGACCGCCGCGCCCAGAGCGCCGATGCCAAAGGCAAAGCCGAAAATGAACCCTGCAATCATGCCGACCTTCCCGGGCACCAGTTCCTGAGCATAGACCACCATGGCGGAAAATGCCGAGGACAGGACCAGCCCGATCATGATGCTCATTACCGCCGTCCAGAACAGGTCGAGATAGGGCAGGGCCAGGGTGAAGGGCAGGGCGCCCAGAATTGAAACCCAGATCACCGCAAGGCGGCCATAGCGATCACCCACCGGTCCGCCGATAAAGGTACCCGCCGCCACTGCGCCGAGGAAGGCGAAGAGATAGAATTGGGCTTCCTGCGCGGTCAGGGCGAATTTCTCCATGAGGAAGAAAGCGTAATAGCTTTTCAGGCCCTCGATATAGATGAACTTGCTGAGCAGCAGCGCGCCGATGACGAGGAAGGCGACGATGAGCCGCTGGCGCGACAGGACAGGCTTTTTGATGACGGCGGCGGGGCGAGATGCCGATTGCCGCTGATGTTCGGCAAACCAGCGCCCGACATAGGACATCAGGGCCAGACCCAGCAGGGCGACGATGATGAAGCCGAAAACGCTGGTTTGGCCGAGCGGCAGCAGAATCAATGCTGCTGCGAGCGGGCCAAGGGCTGTGCCTGCATTGCCGCCGACCTGAAACAGCGATTGGGCAAAGCCCAGCCGCCCGCCAGAGGCCATGCGGGACACACGCGATGCTTCAGGATGGAACAGCGCCGAGCCGGTGCCCAGGACCACCGCCGCAAAGAACAGCAGCCAGAACCCATTCGCTGCCGCGAGCATGGCGACGCCAATGGCGACAATGACCATGGAGACCGCCAGCCAATAAGGCTTTGGCTTGAGATCGCCGGACAATCCGAAAATGGGCTGCAGCAAGCAGGCGGTAATCTGCTGCCCCAGAGTCAGCAGGCCAATTTGCAGATAGGACAGATTGTAGGTGTCCTTGAGCATCGGATAGAGCGCTGGCAGCAGGAACTGCATCAGGTCATTGAGAAGATGCGCGCCACTGACGGCCAGAAGGATGGTCAGGGTCGTGCGCTGCGCGTCGGGCGCAGGTGTGGAAGAAACGCTGGTCATTGGGAAAATCTTCAAGACGGTTTTATCCGTCCTATCCCGCAGCCAATAGAAGAGCAACCGGGATTGCACAAAATTCAGGCATGTGGTGGGAAAGGAAGAAGATGGCTCCGCGAGCTGGACTCGAACCAGCGACCATTCGATTAACAGTCGAACGCTCTACCAACTGAGCTATCGCGGAACACTTCTTGCGCCCTCATTCCGAGAGCGAGGTCCGTGTACCCAAACTGATCCGGTTTGCCAAGCCCCCAATGCAATCCCTTGTGAATAAGTTGTCATTTCTCTCATCGCGCTCGCCGCCCCAGCGCGATGAGATCGGTCAGGTCATTGAGGTTGGAAAAGGGGTTTTCGGCGGAAAGGCTGGTCCAATCGACCTTTATGGCCTCCAAACTGCGCAATAGGCGCTTGGGGCTGTCCGGAATAGGAGCGTCGAGCAGCGCAGAGAGGCTATAGATGGCGTTGGTAGGGTAAAAGGCGTCCCCCCAGACGACATAGGCCGCATTGGAACCCTGATTCAGCGCCTCTTGCATGCGGGCAGCGTAGTCGGCGGGCAGGAAGGGGGTGTCGATAGCGACGGTCAGCAGTCGGTCGCCTGTCTGTGCCCGGTCCCGCAGATATTGAGTTGCGGCAGTGATTCCAGCGATGGGGCCGGCAAAGGTTGCGCTGGAATCGGGCAGGAGCACGCCCTTGTCGAAACTCCGCGATTCGATTGGTCCGGTAGAGACGAGCAGATTTGTATCGGGCAGCATTTCGCTCACCCGCGCGAACAGGCTGCGTTCGCCGATCCGTATGTCGCCCTTGCGTACCTGACCCAGCCGCGACCCGCGCCCCCCCGCAAGAATGAGCGTGTATAAAGTCACGCGCTTTTTCTTTCCCGCAGCAGGAAGAGCATGATGATGCCGCCAACCAATCCCCAAAAGGGCGCACCGACGCCCACTATGGTGATTCCCGATGCGGTGGTCACAAAGGTCAGGATTGCCGGCAGGCGTGCCTCCTCTTCCTTCAAGGCGCCGGCCAGTGAAGAGGCGAGGCTGGCAAAGAGAGCCAGTCCGGCCACGGCCTGAATCAGCAGGGGCGGTGAAGCGGCGATGAAGGCTGCGGCCAGGCTCGCCAACAGGCCCAGAGCCATATAGGTGGACCCGGCGGCCACCGGGGCGGGCCAACGCCGCTTCGGATCGGGGTGCGCTTCTGGCCCGGCGCATATTGCTGCGGTGATGGCCGCGAGATTATTTGTGACGCCACCAAAAAAAGCAGCGATGGCGCTCGATAGGCCGGTGAGAACGAAAATTGGCGCGGGCCGCAAATCGTAACGATTGGCCTGCATGACAGCGATCCCCGGCAGGTTCTGGGAGGCCATGGTCACGACATAAAGCGGCAGGGCGACGCGGATAATGGCATCCAGCGTGAATTCTGGCATGACCAGTTCAAGGCTTGGCCATGCGCCATCGAACGTGCCGGGCGGCAGATGGGTGGTGCTGGCGAGGACAATCCCGGTAATTGCCACGGCAATCGGCACCGCATAGCGGCGGGCAAAGCGCAGGCCGAGTGCCCAGCCCGCCAGAATGGGCAGTGTCTGCCAGGGCATTTCCGCCAGAGCATTAATGGGAGCGAGGCAAAGCACAAGAAGCATGCCCGCCAGCATGGCATTGGCGATGGCGGACGGAATGGCTGCCACCAATTGCGCCAGCGGGCGGATAAAGCCAGTGAGCGCAATCAGTGCTGCACAGACGAGGAATGCCCCGACAACCGCCGGAAAACCTCCGGCCGGTTCGCCGACCGTCAGCAGGAAGGCAAGGCCGGGCGTGGACCACGCAAAGCTGGTGGGGGTACGCACGCGCCACGCCACCACGATATTGAGAATGCCGATGGCGATGCAGGTGGAAAATAGTCCCGAACCGGCCTGTTGGGGCGAAGCGCCCGCTGCCGCTAAAGCTGCCAGAAGCAGGGTGAAGGTGCTGGCATAGCCGACAATGGCCGCCAGCACTCCGGCGATGATCGGCTGCGCATAGTCGCGGTTCGTGGCCTGGGCGTGCATGGCGATTCCGGTATTGTCTGCGCCGGAAGCTAATCCTTTGACTCAATCAAGGCTACTGCGGTGGCCTGAACGTCTGCACAAGTGGCAATCAGATTTCAGGAATTGCTTCTGTACGGCCCTGCAAATTCAGACCATTCATCTTCGTAAGCTTGGGTCTTGCATAAGCGACTGCAGTCAAATAGGTAATGCCGCCCAGAGGCCGCGTGGCGGAAAGGTTACGCAGCGGATTGCAAATCCGTGTATTCCGGTTCGATTCCGGACGCGGCCTCCAGTTTCAAACAGTTTCACATTTTGCGCTGTGGCTTTGCGGCAATGGAACGCCTCTGTCCGCCGCCAGTTGCTCTTGTTTGATCCTTAACAGGAGCCGATCATGTCCGCACGTAACGACGAAAAGACGCGCGCAGCGCCGCTGGAAACCCGTCCCGGTGAGCAGAAAGACGATAATATCGATGAGTTTGGTCGCCGCGATGACGGTACGGAAGAAGATCAGCCCATAAGGGACGATAGTCCGCCCCGGAAGAAAGTGCGGCCTGCCGGCCACTGATTGCGACAAATTTGCCGGCCGACCGCATCCTTGATTGCCATCTCGGCGACACAGGCATATTCACGCCCGGCATATGATCGCTCGGAACTGGTTTTCGAACGCTATCCAGTCTCCGCGCTGGCTTGTCGCCCGTCAGGGCATCGCAAGCCTGTGGAGAAATGCACTTTTGTCGTCGCTTCTGTTGCCCTGTCGCTACGGTGTTGCATGAAGAGATGATTAAAATTTGGTAGGGATTGTTCGCGTCGGTTGTGCACCCCATCTGCGGGGCGTTAGTGTGATGGGGTCTGGAGGCGGCAAATGAAGTTTCGCGTATTTTTTGGGGCAAGCTTGCTTGCAGTCGTCGTCGCTTGCGGATCGGTAATCCCCGCTCAGGCCCAATCCATTTCGCAGGCATTGGCGGCAGCATATGATCACGCGCCGGATTTGCAGGAAGCGCTGATCAGCGCGAAATCTTCCGCAGAGAGAATTGCGCAGGCCAAATCCCGAATGATGCCAAACGTGTCGGCGACGATTTCAGGCGGCGCTGGCAGCGCTTTGATCGGTGGTTCATGGAGCCCGGTAACACCCTCTTTGAACACAAGCCTCGATTTTGGACAGAACGTGTTCGACGGTGGCGCAACAGCTGCTCAAGTTGAGGCAGCGCGTGCTGGTGCAGAGGTTGCCGAGTTGCAGCTCAGAACAACCGAACAAACTGTCCTTTATCAGGTCATTCAAGCTTATCTCAATGTTCTGAGCGGCCGCGAGACACTGGCGCTGCGGCAGGACAATATCAATTTCTTCCGGGCGCAACTTCAGTCTGCACAGGATCGGCTCGATGTCGGCGAGGGCACACGCATAGACGTGGCGCAGGCACAAGCTCGTTTGGCGCAGGTTCAGGCTGCATATCAAGCCTCCAATGGATCGCTGCAAAGCGCAGAGGCAACCTTTCAGCGTCTTGTCGGGCAGCGACCTCAAAATCTGTCTCGTAGCCACAATTTCGCAGGTCTGATCCCTCGCACGCTCGATGCAGCGCTTGCGGAGGCAGAGGCCGGTCATCCGGGTATTCTCATGGCCAAGGCTGGGATACGCGCGGCTCAGGCGGGTGTTGACCTGGCTCAGTCGGGCTTTGGTCCCTCCGCTGCCGTTTCTGCATCGCTTGGCAGCACCTGGACCGATGGTGGTGCTCGTGATGGATTTAACGCGCAGGTCGGCTTCAGAATAAGTGTTCCGATCTACTCCGGTGGTGCTACAGGCTCGGCCTTGCGCGAAGCCAATCTCGGGCAGATCAAGTCTGAAATTGGTGCGATGTCGGCCTATGACCAGATTCGTGAAGCGGTCATTGCGGCGTGGACCGGCATCCAGAGTGCGGATGCGCAGATCAATGCGGCGCAGGCTGGCGTATCTGCAAGCACGACAGTTCTTGATGGTGTTGTGCAGGAACGCGATCTCGGCACGCGCACCACGCTTGATGTTCTCAATGCACAGGCCGATCTGACTTCGGCCCGCGAGAGCCTGATCACCGCTTCAAGCAACAAGGTACTCGCTTCTTTCGCACTGCTGAGCGCGACCGGGCGGCTGACTGCTGCCGATCTTGGTCTGCCGGTGCAGGTTAAAACCGCCGTGCCCTATACGCAGGCGGTCGAGGATGTGTGGCAGGAATTGCGTACCATCGCCGAATAACTGTTCTTTTATGCTGTAATTTGGTGGCCGGGCTCGTCCCGGCCACAACTTTTCGTGGAAGACGTGATTGTTCGGCCTTGGGATGATTCCTAATCGAACTGCTTATCGCTAAGGTATTGTTTACGAATCAGGGCGGGACGGCTGCGGAAGCCTCTGTCCAGTCGGGCGCATGAGTAAGAGGCATCGATGAACAAGCCGGCTCCAAAAGAACCGTCCATGGACGAAATCCTGTCGTCCATTCGACAGATCATTGCCGATGACGATGCGGCTGCGGCGCCGCGGCGACCCTCCATTCAGGCCGCTCCTCCACCGATGCAGGCGGCTCCGGCCAAGCCGTTGGGCGGGCAAGCGGATCGTGATCTCTCCGATATGCTCGATGATATGGAGCCGCTGGCATTGACGCCTGCGCAGATCGTCGAGGAAGGCGATGTCGTTAGCGGTTTCAGCTTCGACTCGATCCTCGCGGATACGGCCGGCGATGATGATGGCCCCAGCCTGGTCGAGGCCGAGGACGTTGCTTTTGAAGTCGATGATGGTTTGCCCAGCTTCGACCCGCTGCCGACGCGTGCGCTTGAGCCAGATCCAGCGCCTGTGCCGAAGCCAGAGCCCACTATGATGGCATTGGCCGATGTTGAGCCGGAGCCAGAGCCAGAGCCCTTCGCCATGCCGGAATCTTTTTCTGCTCCGGAGCCGGAAGCCTTTGAAGCGCCTGAGCCCGACTTTGAGCCGGAGCCGGTATTTGCGCAGGCATCGCCGCTGCCCGATCCGACGCTGACTGCCGATATGACAGAGGAATTGCTGGAGCCAGCCACGCGTGCTGCGGTTCGCTCCTCTATCGGCAAGCTCAATGCATTGGGTATCGGCAATCCTGGCCTGACCATTGAAGCCATGATGCGCGACATGCTGCGCCCCATGCTCAAGGAATGGCTGGACGAAAACCTGCCTTCCGTGGTGGAGCGCATGGTGGAGAAGGAACTTTCCCGCATTTCTCGCGGCGAGTAGTTTTTCTGGGGTCTGAGGCTAGCCAGCCCTGTTGACCCCGCACCCTGCATTTGCTTGAAGTCTGCCAACCTTTTTTCGACCCGCCACGGTCTCTCCGGGCGGGTCGCTGCTGTTGCGAGTGACGTGATGCTTGAAAAGACTTATGAACCCGCCGCCGTCGAAAAGCGTATTTTTGACGCCTGGGTCGACGCAAAGGCCTTTGAGGCCGGGGCAGGGGCCAAGCCCGGCGCGGAACCCTTCACCATCGTCATTCCGCCACCAAACGTAACCGGCTCGCTCCATATCGGCCATGCGCTGAACAATACGGTTCAGGACATTCTGGTCCGCTTCAACCGGATGCTGAAGAAGGATGTGCTCTGGCAGCCCGGCATGGATCATGCCGGCATTGCTACCCAGATGATTGTCGAGCGTCAGCTTGCCGAAAAGCAGATGGATCGCCGGTCCATGGGCCGCGAAAAATTTATCGAGCGGGTCTGGGAATGGAAGGGCGAGAGCGGCGGCACCATCATGAACCAGCTCAAGCGCCTTGGCGCCTCGGCTGATTTCTCCCGCGAACGCTTCACCATGGGTGAGGCAGGCGCGCCGGATGACCAGATGGTCCGCGCTGTCATCAAGGTCTTTGTCGAACTGCACAAGCGCGGCCTGATCTATCGCGCCAAGCGCCTGGTGAACTGGCATCCTGGCCTTGAAACAGCGATTTCCGATCTTGAAGTCGAGAATATCGAAATCAAGGGCCATATGTGGCATCTGCGTTATCCGTTGGCCGATGGCGTAACCTATGAGTTCCCGGTCAAGGACGAAGAGGGCAATGTCACCGGCACGGAAACCCGCGATTATATTATCGTCGCCACGACCCGTCCCGAAACCATGCTGGGCGACGTCGCTGTTGCTGTGCATCCGGAAGACGAGCGCTATGCGGGCCTCGTCGGCAAGTTCGTCGAGCTGCCGCTGGTTGGCCGCCGTATTCCGGTTGTGGCCGACGAATATGCCGATCCAGCGCTTGGCACCGGTGCAGTGAAGATCACGCCTGCGCATGATTTCAATGACTTTGAAGTCGGGGCGCGTGCTGGCATCGAACCCATCAATGTCTTCACCACGCGTGGCGCGATCATCGATGCCGATTTTATCCCGGCCAAATATCGCGGGCTGGATCGTTTCGAGGCGCGTAAGGCTATTGTGGCTGACCTCGCTGCGTTGGCGGAAGAAAATCCGACGCGCGGTCTCGATCATATCGAAGACAAGAAGATCATGGTGCCGCATGACGAGAAGAGCAAGCTCGTCGTCATCGAGCCATTCCTGACCGATCAATGGTGGGTCAAGGCTGACGTGCTGGCTCAGCCGGCGCTCGCCTCGGTCCGCCAAGGCCGCACCAAATTCGTACCGCAGCAATACGAAAACACCTATTTCGCCTGGCTGGAAAATATCAAGCCATGGTGCATTTCCCGCCAGCTCTGGTGGGGGCACCAGATTCCGGCCTGGTATGGCCCGGATGGCGAGGCTTTTGTGGCGTCGGATGAAGCAGAGGCACAGGCCGCGGCCGACAAGCATTACGGCAAGCCGGTCGAGCTGACCCGCGACCCCGACGTGCTCGATACCTGGTTTTCCTCTGCGCTTTGGCCCTTCTCGACCCTGGGCTGGCCGGACGAGACGCCGGAGCTGGCGCGCTATTACCCGACGCAGGTGCTGGTCACTGGCTTTGACATCATCTTCTTCTGGGTCGCCCGCATGATGATGATGGGGCTGGAATTCCTCGACAAGGAGCCATTCCACACTGTTTACATGCATGCGCTGGTCCGCGACGAAAAAGGCCAGAAGATGAGCAAGACCAAGGGGAATGTTATTGACCCCCTCAAGCTCATCGACGAATATGGCGCCGACGCCACGCGCTTCACGCTGACTGCCATGGCCGCGCAGGGCCGTGATCTGAAGCTCGCTATTTCGCGCGTCGAAGGCTATCGCAACTTCGTCACCAAGATCTGGAACGCTGCCCGCTTCCTCGAAATGAACGAGGCTCGTCGCGTCGAAGGCTATGATCCGCGCGCCAACAAGCTGGCACTCAATCGTTGGATTGTGGGCGCTACGGCGCGTGGTCTCGCCGCTGTGCGTTCCGGAATTGAAGATTACAAATTCAACGAGGCGGCGAACGCCGCCTATGACTTTGTCTGGGGCACCTTTTGCGACTGGTATGTGGAGTTTGCCAAGCCTGTGTTCATGGGTGAGGACGAAGCCGCAAAGGCCGAGACCCGCGCCACGGCCGCCTGGGCGCTGGACCAGATTTTGATCATGCTGCACCCGATGATGCCCTTCGTCACCGAAGAGCTTTGGGAAAAGACTGGCGAATTTGGTCCCAAGCGCGAAGAGCTGCTCATTCTCACCGAGTGGCCGGACCTGTCTGGCCTTGAGGATGCCGATGCGGATGCAGAGCTGGCGTGGCTGATCGATGTCATTTCCAATGTGCGCTCGGTGCGCGCTGAAATGAACGTGCCGGCCAGCGCCAAGCTGCAATTGGTCGTTTCGGGTGCTGGGGAGCAGACACTGGCGCGCCTGGTGGCTGGCACCTCTCTCATTTCCCGCCTTGCGCGCCTCGAAGAGATTTCGCCGCGCAACGATGTGCCGGGTGAATCGGCACAGTTTGTCGTTGGCGATGCGACTTACGCGCTGCCGCTTGCTGGCGTTATCGATCTCGCTGTCGAAAAGGCCCGCCTCGAAAAGGAGGTGGGCAAGCTCGATGGTGAAATCAGCGGTATCGACAAAAAGCTTGGCAATGAGCAATTCGTCGCCAAGGCACCCGAAGAGGTGATCGAGGAGCAAAAGGCCCGGCGCGACGCGGCCATGGCCCGCCGCGAGAAAATCCTCGCTGCACTCAAGCATGTGAGCTGATTATTATTGCTGCCTCGGGTTGATCCGAGAGTATCAAAAAGGTGGGTTTAAATTGCGGTGTTACTATATCAACCTATCTAACCGACCAGATCGTCGAAGCAATATGGAGAGGCGTTTTGCAGATCTTGGAATAATTGCACAGCGTATCGAGGCGGCAACGGAAAATAATATTACCGACATCCAAAGACAGTTGTACTGTAATCCTGCGTCGTTCAAGTGGCAGACAGAGAGAGAATTATCTTGTAGTATTAGCCATTTAAGGGCTATTAAGGCTTTTCTTGCTAGCGGCGCTCGCTACGCGGCGATATTTGAGGATGACGTTGTTTTTTCATCAGGTATCTTAGAATTTCTTGAGAAATTTGAAGAAGAGAGTGCTGATTTCGATCTTGTCCGCATTGGAACGCATCCGAATACTGTACGACTTGCGTCGCATCCAGATTTTATTATTGAAAATTATAGTTTACATAAAATATATCAGTTCTGCTATGGAGCAGCGGCCTATATTGTTTCAAAGAAGGCTGCTCAGTTTATCTTAGATAGCAACGTTATGCTTGAGCGAACGACTGACGCTGCCCTTTACCGGCCTGACCTTTTATTTTCGCGGAAACACCGCGTTTACCAGGTGATTCCGGCGCTCGCCATTCAAGAACATTGTCTGGAAGGAAATATTGCGGAGATTAGTGATTTGTTCGCTAGCCGCGAAAGCAGGTTTCGAGTGAATTCAAAGAATACCTTTGAGCGTTTGCGATATTATCTCCCTGATCTTTTCCGCACTTTTCTACCTTCACTTATTCGCGTCCCATGGCTTCGATTGCGATACGGTGTGCGGCGGATGAAGGTGCCTATTCATTTGAAATCGGATATTCAAACTCCAACCTGACCGTTTGGTTGGTTTTAGAATTCTCAAATGAGCGTCGTTCACTTGAAATCTGTCTCTGTGACGATTCGGCAACAACGATAGGGATTCATTCTGAGGCGCCCGCATGGCAACGCTTTGGCGATGTTTTCCGCCACAATCTCCCCCTAAACAAGACGCTCGGAGCGCGGTTTGGACCGCCAGTTTTCTGGCTTTTTCTAATTCGTGTCCGGAGCAAAAAGGGCATTAGGGGGCGGGTGCTGGCATTGTCGATCTGCAATTGGATGCGGGTCGAGATAATGCGCCATTTCCCCGGATTTTCTGAATGAATGGCAGATCGTGATCTGCCGGATGTGGTGAGCATGAGCGCAGGCGCTGCAATTCTCGGGCATTTCTGGTGTGGCGAAAAGGTCACTCACACAGTCTGCGCGCCCGCTTGTGATCAGTTTGGCCGAATGCGGCCACAAAGCGCGTTTACCTATTATTCAGACTTAACTTTGCCCGCCTTTTGGCTCCGGGCAGAATTGCCGATGAAAATTAGCGGTGTTTCGGCTTGTGCCGAGGCCGTAGCGGATCCCGAAAAATGGAAGCCGCGTTTTGTGCCCGCCCATGGAACCATGGGCGAAAGGAGTATCATGCGGACTTTGTCCCATGTCGCAACTGGTGTGCTACTGGCTTTCTGCGCTGCCGTTCCGGCTCAGGCGCAGACGGCCATTGATGCAGCATCCGATTTTGCCCGGTCCATGGATGGTATCACCTCGATGGACAGCGTTGGTGTGCCCAACGACACGTTCATTTCGGCGTTGGAGAGCGATGCGGAGGCGGGTCGTCCTTTGGCGCTCTGGCAGCTTGGCTCCATGTATGAAAACGGCGAAGGCGTGGACAAAGACCCGGTCAAGGCCTTCGGTTATTTCTCCCAGATCGCCATTCAGCACGCCGATACCGCTCCGCGCGGATTGGAAGCCGATATCGTGGCGCGTTCTTTTGTCAAGCTGGGCGACTATTTCCGCGAAGGCGCGCCGGAAGTCGGCCTTAAGCAGGACGCTGTTGAATCGCACCGGATGCTGATGCATGCCGCCAGTTATTTCGGCGATGCGGAGGCGCAATATCGCGTCGGCCTGCTGTATCAGCAGGAAGATGGCCTTGGCGTCAGCCCTCCGCTCAGCGCGCGCTGGTTACAGGCCGCAGCAAACAAGGGCCATTGTCTGGCGCAGGCCGGGCTGGGTGATCTGCTGTTCAACGGCATGGACAATTATCCGCCGCGCCCGGCCGAGGGGCTGATGTGGCTGAACCTTGCCCATGATACTTGTCTCGGCACCGTCGATCAGGCCAGAGCAGACGAGATGCTCAATCGCGCTACATCCAGCGCCAGCCCGGATGAGCAGGCTGCCGCTCACACCATGGTCAATGACAGCTTCGAAATCGGCATCGAGTTCTGAGGTTTTGTCTGCATGGGAAGAGACGCCGCAATAGGGCGTCTCTTCGTTCAGGTCTTACCAGGTGCCGGTATTCGGCATGGAGGCCCAGGGCTCTTGAGGATCCAGAGTGCCGTCCTGAATCAGCTCGATCGAAACGCCGTCCGGTGATTTGACGAAGGCCATATGGCCGTCGCGCGGCGGCCGGTTGATGACCACGCCCATATCCTGCAAATGCTGGCAAAGGGCGTAGATGTCCTTTACGCGATAGGCCAGATGGCCAAAATTGCGCCCGCCCGTATAGGTCTCGGGATCCCAGTTATAAGTCAGCTCGACTTCGCCGCCTTCATCGCCCGGTGCACGCAGGAAAATAAGCGTGAACCGGCCCTTTTCGCTTTCGCGCCGACGCACTTCCTCAAGTCCCAGACCCTCGCAATAGAATCGGAGGCTGTCCTCGATATTGGTGACGCGCACCATGGTGTGTAGATATTTCAAGGTGATCCTCCTTCTTGGCCGATATGGGTACTGGCCTAACAACCCTGCCAGTGCCCCGCAATGCCCGCAAATTCAACAAGTCGGTAAAATTGCAATATCTTCTTAACTTTTGCCATTGAATCGGCGAGACTGATTTGATCTTGTGATGAGTACCCGCATGCGGCGGGCGTGTAAGAGGGCGTTGGGATTATGGGGGCCAAGGTCAATAATGAGGACGGACAATCCGTCAGCCTGACGAATTCAGGCGAGAGCGGGCGCAAGCCCGGCGACGCTATTGATCAGCACAATTCGGTCGATGTGATCGAAGTTTCCGGCACGATCAAATGGTTCGATGCCGGCAAGGGTTTTGGCTTCATCGTGCCTGACAATGGCATGGCCGACGTTCTGCTTCATGTCACCTGCCTGCGCCGTGACGGATACCAGACCGCCTATGAGGGCGCCCGTATTGTCGTGGAAGCGCTCAACCGGCCTGGTGGACTGCAGGCCTTCCGCATTGTTTCGATGGATGAATCGACTGCGCTTCACCCCTCGCAGATGCCTGCGCCGCGCACGCATGTCGTGGTCGAGCCGACCTCCGGCATGGTGCGGCTGGAAGTGAAATGGTTCAATCGTATCCGTGGTTTCGGTTTCCTCTCCGAGGGCGAGGGCACGCCGGATATTTTCGTGCATATGGAAACCCTCCGCCGTTTCGGCATTACCGAATTGCGGCCGGGTCAGTTTGTGCTGGTTCGCTATGGAAACGGCCCCAAGGGCCTTATGGTCGCCGAAATTCGTCCCGAAGGTTGGGGCGACGCTCCGTCTTCGCACTGACCATCCATGAAAGGCCGTTCGGCCGTGTCAAAAATTAGTAATGTGTTCGCCAACAGGCCCCAGACGCGAAATCTGGCGAAGGGGTTTGCAGGCTTTTCTGCGGCCCTGCTGATTAGCCTGCCGCTGGCGGCCTGTAGCGACGATTCCCGTTTGGTGGTTCGCGCGGCGAGTGGCGAGCAGACCTTTGCAGTCGAGGTGGTGGACACGCCAGAGAGCCGCGCGCGCGGCCTCATGTATGTGCAGGAACTCGCGCCTGACGCCGGAATGTTGTTTGATTTCAAAGAAGAACGGCCGGTTTCGTTCTGGATGCAGAACACCTTCATTCCGCTCGACATGTTGTTCATTACTGCCGATGGCGTGGTGAAGAACATTCACGTCAATGCAAGGCCGCATGACACGACGTCCATTCCATCCGAGGGTGCCGTGCAGTTTGTGCTGGAAATTCCGGGGGGCCGCTCCGTCGAGCTGGGCATCGCGGCTGGCGATAGCGTCGAACACGCCAGAATCGCACCAAATCAATAGTTTACAGGCGCGCTATGACCATGCAGTCGATGACTGCCCAGAGGTGCAGGCTCGCCCCCGCCACCACGAAAACGTGCCATAGCGCGTTCTGGAACCTGAGCTTTTCCCACAGGTGGAAGACAATCCCGGCGGAATAGGTCACACCACCGGCCAGCAATAGCCACAGGGTAGAGGCGGGCAGGGCCTGTCCCAGTGACTGGAACACCAGCACGCCACTCCAGCCGATGGCCAGATAGAGCAGAATGGCGATGCGCCCGAAACGCTGCGGCACGATGAGCTTGAGCGCTACGCCCACCAGCGATGCGCTCCAGACCAGACTCATCATCACGATGCCCGCCGGGGTGCCGCCAATGGCAGCCAGAAATGGCGTGTAGGACCCTGCGATGAAAAGGAAAATCGCCGCCTGATCGAGGCGCGCCAGATAATGCTTTATCGGAGAGGCCGGGTAGAGATTATAGGCCATGGAGACGCCGAGAACGACAATCAGCGAGGAAACATAGACCAGCAGAGCAGGAAATTTCTCCGGCGCCGTATGCATCAGCGACAGGGCCAGCAGAATGGACCCGGCGGCGATGGCGACGACCAGACCCAGAATATGCACCGCGGCGTCCGCAACCAGCTCGGCCAGCGAATAGGCGCGGCGGCTGTCACGAAGATGCTGGTTTTCTGCCTGTGTTGCGCTGGTCATCATCCCACTCCTGCGCTCATCGTGTGGCAGGGATGTGACCAGAACCTTTCCGAAGCATGACATTCCGTCGCCATCGTAAAGCGCGCGGCAACTTTCCTGGTGAACAAGTGCTTGCAGGATTCGGGGAGGGCTTGACGGGTAACGCTGGTGTTACTTTAAGCAAGCCATGACCCGGAAGACCAAGCCCCCCATCGCTCTCTACTCTGCTCTGGCCGATACAACCCGTTGCAGGATCATCGAGATTCTGGCCAATGGGCCAATTCCCGTGCATCGGTTGGCCGACGCCTTCTCAATCAGCCGTCCCGCTATTTCGAGGCATCTGCGCGTACTCAAGGAAGCCGGGCTGGTCGCTGAGGTCAAAAAAGGTCGTGAAAATCTCTATGCCTTCCGGGCGCGTAAGCTGGAGAAGGCCGTGCATTGGTTGCAGACCTTTTCTATGCCCGAAGCCGCCGAGGAGATTGAAGTCCTGCCCGCGCCTGAGCCGGTTGTTGTGCAACCCGTTGCCCAGCCGATCGTCGTGCATGCAGCAGCAGCGGAGCCTGTCGTGCAGGAAAAGCCCAAGCCGCGATTTGCAAAAAAGCCTGCTTCGGCGGCGCCGGCAGTCGAGCCCGACCCGATCTCGCAAATGGGCTTTGATTTCTAGAGCATCGGACCGAAAAGTGTATTCACGGTTTTCGGGCATTCCGATGCGCAGACAAAAAGATAGAGCGGCACTTCGCGTTTGATAGAACGCACGCCGCTCTAGAGCAACGGCACTGTGAGGTGCGGCATCAGCGACAGGCTGCGCTCATCCGCATCGAAGGCGGCAGAAACAGCGCGCTCGAAGTCGGAGGGTGTCCACATAATCTGCGCGGCCGACATACGAGCCTCAACCGCGCCCAATGCCGCCCGGGCGCCAAGCGCGTAGGGTCGAACCTGCCGACCCAGGGCGACAGACGCAGCCTGGGCCGCCGCGATATCCTTGCGTTGATCGCCGATATACCAGATCACATCCGAGCTGCGCAGATCTCTGCCGATGCTCTTGATCGCCGTGAGAATGGAATCGGGCCATGGTTTGCCACGCGCCACGTCTTCGCGGAAAATCGCCGTACTGAAATATTGGCGCAGATTGAACGTATCCAGCACATCATGGCCATAGCCGTGACCGAGACCGTTACTGACCACCCCGAGCACTACACCTTCCGCGCGCAATCGCTCCAGAACACAGCGCATGGTTTCGCAGGGCTCCAGCATTTCCGCGACGGATTTGCGGCGCACTTTGTGAATGGCCTTGTGAACCAATAATTTTGGCGCACTTTCGGCCACGCTTTTGCGACGCATCAGCCGAAACCGTGCTGCAAGCCGTCCACCCCGGTGAGAACAATCGTCCAGGAATTCCAGCATTTGCAGCACCCGCGGATTGACGTGGTGCACCAATGTCCCATCGAGATCGAAGAGCACGATGGTGGGTCGGGTTGCGTTTTCAGCCAGTGGATCAATCCCCATTTGTGGCAACAAAATGGTCCAAATTGCCGCCAAGGGCAAGCTGATATGGTGAATGAGGCACTAAGGCACAGGGCTGGCGCTGTCCTGTCCTGTGTTTTTCCACATTGCCGACGACCCATGACGCGGCGCGTTCCGGAGCAATTTTGGCCAATATCTTACAGAATCACAGCAGGTTTGCGCCCGCCGGAAAGGGGGGAACGTTTACACCCACCGACGCATGCCTCATCAGGCGCACGGCTTTGCGTGGACAGTTTTCGGAGGGAGTGGCCTTCACAGCAAAATGCTGTAAAGGAAGCCTGTTGCGGTCCCGTAGCTCAGCTGGATAGAGCAGCAGCCTTCTAAGCTGTTGGTCACAGGTTCGAATCCTGTCGGGATCGCCAGCAGCCTCTCCAAACGATATTGCGGATTTGTGGGGCTCCAGCGGCACGCGAACAAACGAGCGTTGAACCCTGTAATTGCAAGCGATAGGTCGGGCATGGTGCCGGCAGCAGGGTTCGAACCCGCGACCCCCTGATTACAAATCAGGGGTTATCGATAGTTCTTCCCGTCTGCAGTGCACGTGTCTAGGCTGAGAGTAAGGGATTAACCCCGAAATCCATTGCCGCTTGATCAGGAAGTCTGAGCAGCTTTGGATAATCCGGCTGTCCCAATCCTGTCCCCGCTGCTTAGGCTGTCCCCGAATGCCCGTAGACATCACACAGAAAACCATCAGCAAGGCTAGGTTGGATGCCCGCACTGCACGTGTCAACATCACGGATAGCCGTGGCCGCGGCTTAGTCCTGCGCGGTGGCCCGACAGGCCTGTCTTGGCAGCACCGTGTCCAGGTCGACGGGAAGCCCTGCAGGCTGGTAATCGGATCCGTGGACCGGTGGTCTGTGGCGGAGGCGCGCTCGATCGCCGATGCTGCCACCGACCACGCGAAGACCTTTGGCGTCGCGCCTGACGAGGCATGGCTAACCGCCCACCTGGTCGAGGCCGGGAAGATCGAGGCGCCGCCGGCGGAAGCCGATGACGGCAGCGGTGCGTTCCCCACGTTCGGTGAAGCCCGCGAGGAATACCTGCAGTATCTCGCCCGGCACCGCGCCGAGGATACCGAGCGCAGCTACCGCGGTTTCCTCGAGATGCCGGAAATGCGTGCCCTCGACGACAGGCGGCTGCCGACAATCACCAGGGACGAGATCGTCAATATCGTCATCGACATCCACGCCAGTGGCCGGGAGTCCTCCGCCGAGGCGGTGGTCCGTGTCATCCGTCCCTGCTTCAACTTCTTCGGAGAGGACGGCAGGCGGCTGCGCTACGGCGTGCAGGCCGGCTTGCTCGTAGGCATCAAGGCGCCACCCCGCACCAATACCGACATCGACGAGGACGCCGATTCGAGCGACGATCCCTGGTCCGCGGGATATGTGCCGGAGATCAGCGAGCTCGGTCGGATCATCGCTGTATCCCGATCGGGAATAATGACACCCGTTACCGGTCTCGCCACGGAGCTAACGGCGTGGACCGTGCAGCGCCGGCGGTCGATCGCCAGCGCACGGCTCCAGGACTTCTTCGACCTCGGCAATGGCACCGGCCTGTGGCGCGTGCCGGCGGTGTCGAGAAAGGGTGGCCGGTCGAAGAAGAGACCGCACACCATTCCGCTGCCGAAGCCGATATGGGATTGCGTCCTGCGGGCGGTGGCTGCCGCCCAGGCCAGGGACAAGGATACCAAGTGGCTGTTCCCCGGTGCTCGCCCGCGGCGGGCCGGCGGCGTCGTCCGTCACATGCATCCCTCCACGTTGACCCATCGATTCCTCGACATCCCTGATTGTGGCGCCAGCCCCCATGACGTGCGCAGGTGCATGGGCACCCACGGCGAAGCGTTGCTGGGTTTCTCCCGGACGGACACCGGCGCCATCATGGACCACGAGGAAGGCGGCAAGGCCTCCGACAAGATCACCTCGCGCACCGCCGGCACCGGGACGCACGATGTCACCGGCGCGCATTACTCGCTGCATGACGGTACCCACCACACGTGGCCTGTGATGCAAGCTTGGGCGGATGCTCTGCAGGCGGCGATCGCCAAGGCCGAAGCCGAGCTCGATCGGAAGATGCTCGCCCGCGAATACGGTGATCGTGCCTGCCGGATCGGGGCGGCGCCGGCGAAGCCGTTGGTGTGGACTGGTGAGGTTCTCGAGGGCGAGGACCTCGCCGAATACAAGCGGCAGCAGGCGGTGATCCGCAGCCGCGTCGTCGCCCTCGGCGTGGCCGACGAAGACTCCTAGGGCTTAGGGATGATCTGCCGATAGGCATCCATCAGCCATTCGTCCCGCTCCTTGGTGTGCTGTCGCCAGAAGTCATCCATCGCCTGCAGGTCCTCGGTTGCCACAAGCGGTTTATCAAGCCCGTCGAACAGGCTGTATTGGGGGGTAGCTACCGCGCTGCCTAGCCAGTGTTGCTGGAGCAAATTGGCAGAGATGGCCTGATAGACGCCGATGAGAAGGAAGTGGGCCTGCGCGAATTCGTCGATAGAGATGCCGTCAGGAATAGTCCCTGAAGCCTCACGTGAGATTAGCGTAGCCGCGTGGGCCACGGACTTATTTCGCATGAGCTTTATCTTGCCCATCACGTCGTGGTCCAGGTTGCCCTCAAGCCGCTTGTAAACGTCGATCGATATGAGGTCTTTCCGAGAACGGTCGGCGGGCGATACGCCGCTCAGGGCGTCGAACTGCAGATGGAGCCCCATCGCCTGCATAAAGTCTTCGGGACCTCCAGAGGCTAACCAGTGCGAGCCTGAGGTTGTCGGTGCGAACCGATCCCTAGCAGCCTGCCAATCGTACGGCAGGCCATTCCCTGCCACATACATCTCCCTTGTCAGCAGGTGTCTGGATTTCTTCATGTCACTCACCAGTCGACGCAGTGAGTTGACCTGCCTCTCCGGATCGCTGTGGCTCGGGTCGTTGAGCCGCGCGATCGCAAGCACCTGTCCGGAAACATAGCCTCGGTCAAGCAGCTTGCCGACGACGCCGGGGGTGCCAACGTCGTCCCGGTCCCGCGCCAGGTAACGGGTGTGGTTGAGCATGCGCCACTGGGCGTCGTTCCACATCATGTCCCGGAGCTGCACGGAGACGGAGTTTACCGGATCGCCGTGCAACGCTTCGATCCAAACCTCAGCCGCCACCCGGAACTCTAACAGTTCGGTTTGGTCCGAGACCTCACAAACTTCTGGCGGATACGCCCACTCGTGCTTTGGATTCATGCCTGCCCCCCCGATTGCCCCGCGCAAGCTAACGGGGAATCCGCCGGCGCGCCAGCATGCCCAATGTTCTCATTTCGTTCTCGACGTCCGGCAGCGAGTCATGCGAGCCTACAGGCCATGACGAATAGCCCGCCCTCTAGTGAATTCTACCGCCCACGATTGGGACATGCCGCAAGAGCCGGCTTTCTGATCACGTGCAAATGCCACCTCTGCCGGCGGTCGCAAGTGTACCTCGCCAGCGACCTCGTGGAGATCTATCCCGAGGACTTGTTCTTGGAAGACCTGTTCGGCGGTCGGTGCCCCAGATGCGAGAAGTCGGATTTCTGGCGCGTTAGGCAGCGGTACCCCTCGAGCGAGGACGTAGGCATGTTGCAGGTCCGGCGCCCGGACGGCGTCCGCCGTATCCAGTTATGGCGGTCAGAGCTTTACTCTGCTCCTGCAAGGATTGATCTGATGGCCGCTGCACATCTATCGTGGCGCCGAAATAGGGGGAAAGATGTTCGGGAAGAATAAGATCGCCGGTAGCCCGTCGAAGCTGCTGCCGCCGTCCGATGGCGGCGAGAACCCATGGGACGCCAGCAATATTGCCAAGATCTGCACTGCAGAGAAGCTCAACGTCCGCATATTGCACATCGAGAAGCTCTACCGTGATGGGGCCTTCGCTCCCGACAAGGAGCACAAGTTCTCTGAGATCACAGTGGTCGGAACCGGGGTGATCCCTGACTTCCCCCAGCATGTGCACGTAGAGCTGACCTTCCAGAAGGAGATGCAGGACTACGGCGTGATGGTGCTCACGTACCAATACAACATGAGTCACCAGTACAGGTCGGTGAATATGCCTTTGGTGCAGATCGTGCTCCGCGACGAGAGCGGCGGGTTTGCTGCCTCAATGTATGAGGCCATGAGGGACGCGTTGCTCTCGGGCCAAGACGGCATCGAGATGCGATGCTGGATGAATTTCGCACCTGGTTGGGAGCAGCGCGAGAGCACGGTCTACGGCAAGATCACCGGCAGCCAGGTTTGGTCGAACCTTCACGCGGCAAACATACCGCCTTGGTCGATGCCTATCGCCTTCGGCAACCTTCAGGACTATCCGGACGCTACCCGCCTGCGCGCTGCTCCGGAGAAGAAATAGACCCATGTTCGGTAACAAGCTGCACCGCGAATACAAGGACGTCATCGAGAGTATCGGGAAGGGAACGCGGCGGGAACCGCAGCACAATCCGCCGAGCAGCGTAGAGGCTGACGGCACGACGCTGCTCCGGCCTGAACACCGGATCGTTTGGGAGGACTTCCGCCGCTTCGGCGAGATACTCAATACGATGATGCAGCATGGCCCCTTTAGCTTCGAAGAGATGCCGAAGGTGCAGTTCGGTTTCGACGGCCCTGACTACGGACGGCACTATCAGATTTGGTATAATCAGGTGCCGTGCGGCATGCTGATCGTGTCGGTCAACTATTTACTTCACTCATCCGAAGGGCACGGTGGCACCGGCGAGATCGATCTCGACTATGCCCAGCTGATGCCCGAGGCCGAGGTCCGGGACATGCTGCGGTCGATGTGGTTCCTTTTCGCCAAGCTCGAGGACGGCGCCGTCATGCGGCAGAAGGCCGATATCGAAGTGACCAAGATCATGACCCGGCATCTGTGGGAGGTGCAGCGCGTGACCGATCGGGTGCATAACCTGCACTGGCGTTTCGAAGGTCCATATGAACACTACAGTCAGTTTTTGTGAGAGGGATTACCTATGTGGGGTCTGGTGAAGTTCGTCGAGCGTGGGCAGTTAGATGACGAGCGGAAGCTGTCGAGCAGCGGCGTCAGAGGGTCTACGCCGGAAGCGGTGCCTCATTACACGCGATGGATACGCGAGGACTTGGTGGGCATGTTCTACATGATGAACATCATCGTCATCATGCTCGTACTCATAGCGATTCCGCTCTGGATGATCGCATTGCGGTAAGCTCTCTGTCGTGCCTGGCATGATAGCAAAAGCTGCGGGCGGTCACTACGCGTTAAGCGAACGTTAACACGTAGTGCCATGGCGCTGGATATAGATGCAGAGAAAGCGAAGCTAAGTCGGGTTAGCTTCCGAAACGGGTCCGGTTAACCACGAGCTGGATCGTAAATCCCTAGGACTTTCAATCGGGTTGTCTCGTGGTACCGCCACGAGCGAGCGTCGGCCATCGCAACCAACCCGAAGGAATCGACGATGACGAAACAGACAAGGGCCCTCTACGACGCGCTGCCCGATTTCGCGAAAGCCTACATCGACCTACTGCTGGAAAACAAAAACTTCTGGCCGGAAGACGACGATGCCGAGATCCGGCGGTGGATAGGCGCCGATGAGGAGTCCTTCACTCCCGAATCCTACCAGCGGATCGCCAACGACTGCGCTAAGTTCCTGGAAATGATCGCGCAAGTTAAAAGCGTGAAGGCTGTCTTGGACGACCTTGATACCGACGCGCTGGCCTACTCGTTCTACATGTGCCGGATGGGCACCGGACACGAACCATATTTCGGAAACAAAGCAGTCGAGGACGCGATCGAAGCGGCAGCGGAGGAAATGGGTGAAGCGTTCGCGGAAGTCGGGTGGTGGCGCCGGATCACATATTACGAGCACTCTTGATCAATGCTCTCTTCCGGGAGATCTTGGTGTCAGGCATAGCCTACGAGGTCGCCCGTCGAAGCCCCATGATCGACGCGCAAGGGTGCGAAAGCACCGCCTAGCCCAAGTCGCGCACGGGTCGGAGGGGGTCGGTTCGCCGGCCCCCTTTCGCTTGCTACAGCCCGGGCGGCTTGGGCTCGTAGCCATCGATCTCGATCAGCAACCCGGGCTGGAAGCCGTTGCCCAGGTCGTTGTTCTGACCGAAGCAATAGCCCCTAGGATTAGCGACCACCCGCGTGTAAGCGACCTCGTAATCCTTGGCCGCATGGATATGCCCGTGCAGCCACAGGTCCGGCGCGTTCTCGTCCCGGAGCAAGAGGTCTAGGTTAGACGCGTAGCACCAGTCCAACTTGCCCTTATGCCTGTCGTCGAGGCTCCCGGGGTGCGGGGCATGATGAGTGACCACCACGGTCGGCGCCGCGACCACATCGGCCAGCGTGCGCTCGATATAAGCACGCGACTGCTCATGCATCTTGATCGTCATCTCTGGCGTCGCGGCCTTTCGCTTGCCCGGGTGCATGCTGCTCCAGCGTTTCATGCGCTTGTAATCATTCATGCCATCGCGCCCCCGTGCCTCGGCGATTTTGGATGCCTGATGACCCCGGCCCACGCTCTGCATATCAGTCCAGAGAGTAGCGCCGATGAAGCGAACCCCATGCAGTTCGATGCTGTCGTTCTCCAGGAAGTGGATGCCGAGCTGGACGGCGAGCTCGCGCCCTTCGTCGAGGATCTCGTCCATCGTATGCGCTGCCGTCTCGCCGACGTTCCAGTAGTCATGGTTGCCCGCGACATAGATAACTTCCCGCTCGGGAAGTTCGCGGGCGATCCGGCGTAGGGAGGCCGACAGATTGACGTCGAGGTCGCCGGCGATGACGCACACGTCCGCGTCCGCAGGCACGTGCTCGCCGAGATCGAAACGGGTGGCCGGGTCGGCGGCGTACTTGGGCTCGCGCGTGAATTCTTGATGCAGGTCGCTGACTGTCCAGATTCTCACGGCTCGAACCCTCCAGTGTCGGCCAGCTCGTTTTCGGGCGCATCGAAAGGCCGGCCCACGTCGAAAGCGAGACGCGGCAACTGATCCATCCGAGCGCGCAGTTGGGCAAAAGTTTGTGGAACGTAGCCAACGCTGTCCACGCCGACATCGATCGTGTTGCGGGCACCGGGCAGCAAGCCATGCGAGTGGCCGAACAGCATGTAAGAATTTCGGTGCATCGCCGGCCATGATCTCATCGCGTAGTGCGACAGCGTGATCTGCTGACCATCGAGCGCCAAATGCTTGAAATCACACTGCTCAGCCCACGGCAACTGGGTGACGTTCTGCTTATCGTGATTGCCGCGTACCAGGCACTTTGTGCCTGCGAGCTGATCGAAGACAGCACGGATCGCACCGGGCTTTCCCTTGAACGCGAAGTCGCCGAGGTGCCACACCGTGTCATCGTCACGGACGACCGAATTCCAGGCCTCGATCATCCCGCGGTTCATGTCGTCCACAGAAAAGAAGGGACGACCGCACATGCGGATGACGGCCTCGTGGCAGAAGTGTTGATCGGCAGTAAAGAAAACTCGGCCCATGTCGTACTCCCCAGCAATCGATTAATTTCAAGATGCCCCGGACGACAGCAAGACACTAGCGGGGCATCGCTCTTTTCATGAGGTCGTCATGCGTACGCTGCCGGATCCTCCCGAGGATCTCGAGGATCCGTGCCTTGTCGGCTACGCTCGCGCAGGTCTTCATCTGTGATCGTGTGCTCGCTCATCGTCGCCCCAAATCTGCAGAAATCTGCTTATTAAGATTTGGCTAACGAAAGAATTTTGCAAGCGATTTTAAATCACTAGCAGACGTTCCTGATCATTTGCATGACCATTTCTGAAGTCATTTGTGGAACCATTTGCAGATCGATTTCAGGGTGAGAAGTTGCGAATTTCGGAGTCAAAACAGGGAGTTATAGGCGCGCCCTAGAAACGTCTGTCGGGCATTTGTGTGGCCAGTTGTGTGATCAATTGTTGACCCATTTTTATTTTTGGAGGCGCGTTTGTAGCTTGCGGCATCTGGGCACATGGTGGGTCTCCACTGACCCAAAGGATCACAAAATGAAACGACTTATCGCCGCCATCGCCGCCGTCCTGCGCTCATCGGTTTCTTATGTCTGGGAGCGCTGCAAAGACACAGGCAATCTCGTCGCTCGTGCCGTCACCACCATTTTGCCCGGAGGCGGCGGAGGAGGTGCGCCGGATTACGGGGTAGGTGCAGCCAATGACAACGACGAGACTGTCGCCGCAACTGCGCCTGGCGCCGGCGAAGTGGATATGCGTCCGATCCGCGAACTCGCCGCCGCTATCGTCAATGGCGGCGCGACCGAAGCCATGTGCGCGAAAGTCGACGAAAGGACCTTTAACTGGCTCTCGAACCTCAATCGCGGGATGATCGCGAAGATATTGATGGCTAGTGACGATGAGCTGCGAAGTCATCTCCGGGGCAAGTCGACGATCAAGGGTTTGCTGCAAGCCGACGAAGACAGCGTGAATGCTTTTAGGCAGGCATGGCTACTCGAACTCAGCAAAGTGATCGAGCCTGAGAATGAACCTAGGCTCGCCCAGCCCATCAATTAGAAATCATCCCGATCGGGAATAACAAAGGCCGCCGAGTTTCCCTCGGCGGCCTTTGTTATTCTGGTGTGCGATACAGCCGAAGCTAGTATTGACGGGCTCGGAGCTCGGCCACCCGGCGGGCGCCGGTGATCTGGTTGAGCTGTGCTAGTCGACGAGCTCCCGTCTCGGCGGCCAGTGCGGCGCGTAGACGGACGATTTCGGCGCCGTGGGCGACAAGCTGCGAGTTCTTGCGATCGATGATCGCTGTCGATGCATCTGCGGCCTTACGGAGGGTGCGGTCGAAGGCCTTGATTGCTACGAATTCTACATCGCTGATCATCGTCGCGGTCTCCGTGTTCGCTATAACGTGGCATGGTAGCCATTTAAGCTAGGCGATCGCCAGCGGTAAAAGTTTATCGATTGCTCGGTATCTGCTTATCAGGTGCCACACCCGGGCGGCGAGGCACCGCGAACTTTCCCTTGGTCGCCGGTGGCTTTGGTGCGGTCTTCCTTGTCGTGAGACGACGGGCCTCAACCGTTATAGTGGACCATTTCCGACCATCCATTCTGACACTCGATTTCACGCTCATGGCGTCGGACACGTCCGCAATGGTTTCGACAGCCGGATAGATCAGGACCGCGCCCGCACGGGATAGCGCGGTGTGTTCGGTGATCTCGCCCGTTACGGTTGAGGCGGTCCTGACGGTTGCCACGCGGGCATATGAGCCGAATATGCAGGCCAGATCATCGGGCCGGATCCGTAGCTTGATCAGCTTCGCCGTCTTGTCATGAACCAAGGCGGCGCCCAGGCGCAGGCGAAGCAGGATTGCCGCGACAGATCCGTATTGCCGCAGCTCGTCCGCCTGCAGCGGCATTGTCAGGCTGCCGCCATCGCCGAGGACGTGACCCATGCCGATCGACAGCTGGGCTGCTATGACGCCGACCGACGATCCCTTCTTGCCTGGGCGGTAGATGATCGAGTCAAACACGAGGTCGCCATCGGCATCGTGTCCGGGCAGTTCTACGACGGCATGGCGCACGGGCTCCAGCAACCTGTTTGCGGAATCGAGGACGATGCCGGTCATCTCCTCCAGCCTGGGCTTCTCGACCACGACGCGTCCGCCGTTCCGGCCAGCAATGGCAACGAGAACGAGCGCCAGCCTCATCTGCGGCCCCGTCAACCCGCCGAGAGTGGCGGACGCGGCGGTGCCTGCAGGCAACTGTAGTGTCACTTCAGATGGCTTGAAACGCTCTGTGGTGGTGTTCATTGGATAGAACGGAACTTTTGTTCGTAATGAGGTAGATGACTATGTGGGCAGAACCTCGCAAGAGTCGAGAGACACTGGGGATTTGGCGAAGCAGTTCACCATACACTGACGTAGGTTCGGGACACTATATAGTAATCATAGAATCTATCATGTGGGGGGATTCTTGTTGACTGAATCCGCGCGCGAGTCGACGGAGGGCCACCGCTTCGCGGAGGCATGGAGGAGGAAGCATCGAAGATCAAGAATAGATCAGCATGGCCGCCCCCGCTGCGCGGGCATAGAGGCATGCGTGTAATCGTATAAGTGCCTCCGGCGTTGCGGACATGTCCGCGTTGTCCCTTGCGTCGATCTGAGTATCCTGTCGTTAATGTACACGCCCGGACACAAACCGCATCATTCGACGCAAGCCGCGAAACGCCGGGAGGCTGATCGTGTGCGCAAGGCCGAGGCACGGGCAAAGGCAAAGCAAGATGGCGTCCCCGAGAAGTCTTTGGTGGACCATGCGATCGCGGAAGGCGTCTCGTTCTGCATCAACAATGCCGATCGTAGAATTTGGTCGACGGCTTGCGGATGGTCTCCGATCAACGCCGCGGTTCTCTACGCCGTCGCCTTCGACGTCCTGACTCTGCAGCATCACAAGGATCCGGAACATTCCCGGGTGGCCCTCAATAAACGGCTGGGCAAGCAGGACGCTCATGGCGTCCCCGGGTTCATTCCGTCAACTCGACCGGCGGTAGGGCAGCCTGTTTACCGTCTGCAGGCTCCTGCGGACGTTTCCGCGCCCAAGCCACTGGCACCCCCGTTACATCATCAGGACACGTCCAATAACCGGCAGGTGGTGCAACACTAATCCGGCAAATTGTTGGAGCCCTGTCGTTGCGGTTAGCAAGGGGTTTCGCTATATTTGCTGTGCCCAAGGTCAGTGGCAAGACTACCCAAGCCGAGCAGCTGCAAACTGCTCGGCTTTTTGCTGACCATATTTCCTCTACATCGCGAAATCGGCATTGCGGGATGCAAGCGTCGGCCCGCGGGTTGGTGTGCACGCCCCCTCTAGCGAGTGACCCTGGCTTCGGTTGGTCCTCGGGTCCCTCCCAGTGGGGGAGCCCGAAGGTTCGCGGCCCGGTGGGGGCTGTGTTAGCCAGACAATTGTTATGGGTTGGGCTGGTCGACCAGCGAGGCGCGCAACTCCGCCTTGACGGTGCCAGGCGCGACAGGCCTTGCCGCTTACCAGCGCATTGCGCTCAGCGGTAAAATCGACCTGGCCCCAGAGCCCATCGGCGCACTGCTTGAGCGCCAGGACCCCACCGCGCGCGCCGGCGCCAGCTTCTTCTTGGACCAGTAAGGTCGGTCGAGTGGTGCTCATTGGCCACCAAGCGTTTGCTTGGCCGATGCTGGCAGAGATCGGCGCCGGTGGCTGGCGACTTTACTAGGCTCCCGCCCATCCCCCGTCTTGATCATCCCTGCCGGCAATAGCTCAAGCAGACGGATCCACTCGGGCACTCCTCCGGCCATCCTCAGGGCAGCGCAAAGCAAAAACATCCCCTCCGCGCCGGAAGAGCGATGTGCTCTAAGGTTATGTGCAGATTGAGGCCGTTTTCCATAACGACGAAGGTGACTTCAGGGAGCGACCAGCTCAGGCCTGACGGTGTCAGCTTGCATACGCTTTCTCATCGCGACCCTCTGGTATTTTCATTTCAGCATGCGGCAATGAGTCCGAGCGAATGCGGACCTTAATGAAGGGGTTTTGGACGGGTTAGTCCCGCTTTGGGCTTGCCTTAACGGCCCGAGCGGCTGGAATGGGGCGGATACCATCAGGGTAGGGCATGGCCGCTTACGACCCCATTTCTGCCATTTGGGCTGTCGCATCTAAGTACTGAAAGCTGCCAAGGCACTCCACGAAACGTGGAATGTCCACATCTTGACACTGGCCTATAAATCCATAATCCTCGATATATGGAATCAAATTACGCTATCGAAATCTTCGCTGCGCTTTCGCAACCGACACGCCTCGAAACGTTCCGTCTCCTTATGGAGCACGAGCCGGCGGGGCTTCCGGCCGGCGAGATCGCGCGCCGCCTGGAGGTACCGCAGAACACGATGTCCTCGCACCTGGCGATCCTTGCGCGCGCCGGGCTGGTCGAGTCGGAGCGTCACAGCCGCTCCATCATCTATCGCGCCGTCCTCGACCGCGTCCGCGAACTCACCAGCTTCCTGGTCCAGGACTGCTGCGGTGGTCGTCCGGAACTGTGTGAGCCGCTCGTCGCCGAATTCACCCTATGCTGCACCACCCCTTCGGAGGGAAAGAATGCCTGCTGATCGCGTCTACAACCTCCTGTTCCTCTGCACCGGAAACTCGGCTCGATCGATCCTAGGGGAAGCCCTGATCAACCATGTGGGTGGTGATCGCTTCCGCGGGTTTTCGGCCGGCTCGACGCCCAAGGGTGCGGTGCATCCCCTGACCCTGCAGACGCTGCGCAAGGCGGGAATCTCCACCGACGGCCTGCGCTCGAAGGCATGGGACGAGTTCGCGACGCCTGACGCGCCGAAGATGGACTTCGTCTTTACCGTCTGTGACAACGCCGCCGGCGAAGCCTGCCCGGTCTGGCCGGGGCATCCGGTGACGGCGCACTGGGGCATCGAGGACCCCGCCGCAGTCGAGGGCCCCGACTTCAAGAAGGAGGCTGCGTTCGACGACGCCTTGCGCTACCTGCGCAACCGCATCGCGGCCTTCATGAACCTGCCGCTGGCGACCATCGATCGGATGTCGCTCACCTCGAGGCTGCAAGGCATTGGCGCCATGGATGGCTCCACCGGATCGGACAAAGGGGCGGCCTGATGCTTGAATACAAGGTTCACGCAAGGCGGGTCGACGCCAATGGCAGCCTCGCCACCTGCAAGGAGGCGGAATTGGTTATCGACACCGCCCTTGCGGGACGCCCGGACGCCTTCAATCCGGCCGAGTTGTTTCTCGCCTCGATAGCCGCCTGCATGCTCAAGGGCATCGAGCGGGTCAGCCCGATGCTGAAGTTCGAGCTTCGCGGGGTGGAGGTGAGCCTTGAGGCCAAGCGCCAGGATGCTCCGCCGCGCATCATCTCGGTCGATTACGTCCTGACGGTCGACAGTGACGAGTCCGACCAGAGGCTGGAACTGCTGCACACGAACGTACGCAAATACGGCACCATCTTCAACACCGTCGCCGAGTCTGCCGGTCTCAACGGCAAGCTGATCCGAAAGACCTGACCCCGTGTCCATCTTCGAACGCTACCTGACCCTTTGGGTCGCCATCTGCATCATTGTCGGGGTCGCCGCCGGCCATTTCCTGCCTTCGTTCTTCGAGGGCTTGGCCGCTCTCGAATATGCGCGGGTCAACCTGCCGATGGCGGTCCTGATCTGGCTGATGATCATCCCCATGCTGGTGCGCATCGACTTCATGTCGCTGCGCCAGGTCGGCGCCTACTGGCGCGGTATCGGCGTCACCCTGTTCATCAACTGGGCCATCAAACCGTTCTCCATGGCATTGTTGGGCTGGCTTTTCATCGGCTGGCTGTTCCGCCCGCTGCTGCCGGAAACGCAGATCGACAGCTACATAGCCGGCCTTATCATCCTTGCCGCTGCACCCTGTACCGCCATGGTATTCGTGTGGTCCAACCTGACCCGGGGCGAGCCGCACTTCACCCTGTCGCAGGTGGCGCTGAACGACGCCATCATGGTGATAGCCTTCGCCCCCATCGTCGGCCTGCTGCTCGGTCTCTCTGCTATCACCGTCCCCTGGGACACGCTGCTGCTCTCGGTCGGGCTTTATATCGTCGTGCCGGTGATCGCCGCACAGCTCTACCGCCGCTGGCTGCTGGCCAACGGCGGGATCGACAAGATGAACCGGGCGCTTGCAGTCCTGCAGCCGATCTCCATTGCCTCATTGCTGCTGACCCTCGTCATGCTCTTCGGCTTCCAGGGCGATCAGATCATCGCCCAGCCCACGGTCATCCTGCTGCTGGCGGTGCCGATCCTGATCCAGGTCTACTTCAACTCCGGCCTCGCCTACCTGCTGAACCGGGTGTCGGGGGAGCAGCACTGCGTTGCGGGACCGTCCGCCCTGATCGGTGCCTCGAACTTCTTCGAGCTGGCAGTTGCCGCCGCCATCAGCCTGTTCGGCTTCAATTCCGGCGCAGCGCTTGCCACCGTTGTCGGCGTGCTGGTGGAAGTGCCGGTGATGCTCTCGGTGGTCTGGATCGTGAACCGCACCAAGGGCTGGTACGAACGCGGTGCAGCCGTCAGCCGCAACACCGAAGCGAGGGCCGCCGAATGAGCGTCACCATCTATCACAACCCCGACTGCGGCACGTCTCGCAACACCTTGGCGATGATCCGCCAGAGCGGCGTCGAGCCCGCGGTGATCGAATACCTCAAGACCCCGCCCGACCGGGCCACCGTCACCCGGCTGATCCGCGATGCCGGGCTCACTGTGCGCGAGGCGCTTCGAAAGAAGGATACACCCTTCGATGAACTCGGATTGGCTGACCCCACCAGGACCGACGATGATTTGCTCGACGCGATCGCGGAACACCCAATCCTGCTCAACCGTCCCTTTGTGGTGACCCCGAGAGGCACGCGCCTATGCCGCCCCTCCGAGGGCGTGCTCGACATCCTCGAAAACCCTGAGATCGGCCCGTTCACCAAAGAGGACGGCGAGGTCATCATCAATGCAGAAGGGAGCCGGCTTGTCTGATCTACCCAACGTCGTACCGGCCGCTCTCGAAGTTCCAGATTTCTCTCGTCTCAATGCTCCGAACCTGCAGCACAAGCCACGCATCCTGATGCTCTACGGCTCGCTGCGGGAGCGCTCCTATTCCCGGTTCCTGACCCTTGAAGGGCAGCGGCTGCTCGAAGCGTTCGGCGCCGAGGTCCGGGTCTTTCACGCTAACGGCTTGCCGCTGCCGAACGACGCACCGGACACTCACCCCAAGGTGCAGGAACTGCGTGAGGCCATGCTGTGGTCGGAGGGGCAGGTCTGGACGTCGCCCGAGCGACACGGTGCCATGAGCGCAGTGATGAAGGCGCAGATCGACTGGATACCGCTACCGGGAGGCGCCATCCGCCCCACGCAAGGTAGAACCTTGGCAGTCATGCAGGTGTCGGGCGGGTCCCAGTCCTTCAACGCCGTGAACCAGATGCGTATCCTGGGCCGGTGGATGCGGATGGTCACCATCCCGAACCAGTCGTCGGTGGCCAAGGCCTTCCAGGAGTTCGACGACGACGGACGCATGAGACCGTCGTCGTATTACGACAGGGTTGTCGACGTCATGGAAGAGCTGGTGAAGGTCACGCTGATCAATCGCGGCGTTTCCGGCTACCTGACCTCCCGCTACAGCGAGCGTAAAGAAACGGCAGCTAAACTTGAGGAGCGGGTCGGCATTAAGTCGATCTAAAACGCAGGTTGGCTCCAGAATTCGTCGATACGAGACGTCAGTTTTCGTAATGCGGACATTCCAAAGCAGCCTGTCAGCATTCCACCCCATGCCTACCGTTTCGAATGCCAATTTTGAAGGGCAGGGTAGGGGCCGAAAGCGGTCTGGCAGCTTTTAATCCCAATTTGCGGGAAGTGGACATTGGCCTCAGCCATCCCTTTCTGAATTGCTAATCTGGCAAACTACTTGATCCTTGAAAGCCTATAGCCGCCAAGTATCGGAAATTCTGCTATCCGAGTTGCAACAGTCGCCCTAGGACGTCGTCGCGGCGGATCATGCCAACGAGCTGGCCCGACTGCAGCACGGGAAAGGACCGGTGCGGCTCGGAAGCGAACATTTCCGCTGCGGCAACGATGTCGGTCGTTGCATCGATGGTGCGAACAGGATGGCTCATCTGCTCGCCTACCGTTCCGCGCCATTGCTGATAATAGCTGGCCATCATGGCCGGGCGAAAGCAGTCCTTCTGGGTCAGTATTCCCACCAGCGCCCCCGCTGCGTCGACGACGGGCGCCGCCTCCTCGCCATTGGCGTGCAGCAGTCCCGCAGCCTGCCGTATCGGCGTATCGGCCTCCAAGGTGAGGTATTGGGTGCGCATGATCCCAGCAATGGCTTCACTCATTCCGTGGCACTCCCCGGCCCCTGTTCGGACAACCCGCGCAACGCGCCGCGTCAGGCAGGCAACTCATGCCGCCACAGGATGATTGCAGCGGACGCCCGCGCAGCAAAAGGCCGAGACCAAGACAGAGCGCCACCAGGAACACGATGACGGGCGCGAAAAGCATCTCCATTCGTTTCTCCCTCAGGCGATGTGCGCCGCAAAGCGGTGAGTGGAAATGCGCTCTATTCCACCCAGCCCATCCCGGAACAGGAACAGCGCATCCAGGCCGTTTTGTTCCGCCATAGCCGGCCCTCGTTCGCCGGCAGCCATCAGCGCGGTGGCCCAACCATCGGCGATCATCGCCTCGCCCGCAATGACCGAGACCGACGCCGTGCTTGTTGCGACCGGCTCGCCGGTGCCGGGATCGATTATGTGACTGAAGCGGCGTGCACCGAGATTAAACGCGTTGATCTTGTCACCCGAAGTGGCGATGGCCCGGTTGCCGAGGACGACAATTTCCGCCGCGCCGGCTCTGTCAGGCCGCGGGTCCTCGACGGCCACCTGCCAGCCTCGCCCGCTGGGATGGCTGCCGCGTGCTGCGATCTCGCCGCCCAGATCGGCGACGAAATCTCCTTCTCCCTCGCCCTGCAGCAGGCTGATCAGCCGATCCAGTGCATAGCCCTTGGCGATCCCGCAAAGGTCCAGCGTGAGCCCGGGGTGACGCTTGCGCAGGGCCTCCTCGCTCAACTCGAATCCCCGATCCATGCCCAGCTCGCCGGTGATCGGCCCGAAGCCCCATTGGTTGACGAGTGGGCCAACCGAGGGGTCGAAGCAGCCGTCGCTGGCGCTGCACAGCGACAATGCTGCATTGGCGACGGTCACGACCGACTGGTCGGAAGGGTGCCAATCCGTTGTCTGCAACCGGTTGAGGCGGCCGATCGCGCTCTCCGCCTGCCAGGGCGACAGTTCCATGTCGATACGCGCCAGCAGCGTTTCGATCATCTCCCGCAGCCGGACTGCGTCAGCTTCGGCGCGCAGCGTTACCTGCCACTGGGTGCCGAATGCAGGACCCGTCACGCTTTGTGTCGGTGCCGGTGTGCGGGCAAGTGCCGGCATGGCCAGCGCGGAAAGTCCCATGGTTACAACCAGGCGGCGGTTGGGATTGCGCATCCACATGTCCTAGCTCCCGAAATCGTCGTTGAATATTGAATGCGCTTCAACGCCGAGCTCGTCGAGCGTGGCCAGAACCGCAGAAATCATGACCGGCGGGCCGCAGAGGTAGTATTCGCAATCCTCGGGAGCCGGATGCTTGAGCAGCGCATCGCGCAACACCTGGTGGATGAAGCCGGTTGGTCCATGCCAGCGGTCCCCCGGGGCCGGATCGGACAGCGCTACGGTCCAGTCGAAGCTCGGGTGCCGCGTCGCCAGATGCTCGAATTCGTCGAGATAGAATAGATCGTTGCGGGCGCGGGCACCGTAGAAGTAGGACATGGCTCGGCTGGTGCCCAGCCCGAGTTGCTCGTGGATCATGGCCCGCAACGGGGCCATGCCGACTCCGCCCCCGACAAAGATCATGTGGCGTTCGCTCGGCTGGACATGGAAGTCGCCGAACGGCCCGGAGACTTCAATCGTGTCGCCCCGCTTCAGCCCGAACAGATAGGACGAAACAATTCCCGGCGGGATCTCGGTTTCCTGCCCCGCTGGAGGCACTGCCAACCGGATATTGAAGACAAGCTGACCGCGGTCCTGGGGTCGGCTGGCCAGCGAATAGGCCCGGCTGGTGCGTTCCGACACTTGCGAGCGCAGCGCCTCCCAGCCGGCGACCGACCAGGTAAGTTCATGCTCGGCGTCGATCTCGAGATGGGCGAAGTCTCGCTCGTAAGGCGGTGCCGTCAGCATCATGAAGCCGCCGGCGCGGAAATTGATATCCTGCCCGGCCGGCAGGTCGAGCACCAGTTCGCGGATCAGCGGCGCCAGCATGCGGTTGCTCGCGACGGTGCAGGTAAAGGCCCCCGCAGAAAGGATATCCGGCGCCACGGTAACCTCGACCGAGCCACGCAGGTTGAGCTGGCAGGCGAGGCGCACATCGGCGCGCCGTTCGCTGGCCGAAAGCAACCCGCGCTCGGTCGCCCGCAATTCCCCCGCCCCAGGCCCGGTGGCGGTAACCCGGCATTGGCCGCATGTGCCACTCCCGCCGCAGGCTGCGGGAACGGGAATATCGGCGCCCTGCAGGACTTCGAGCAGTTTGGCGCCACGCTTGGCGGCAATCACCTGTCCGCCATTGACGGTCACCGACAGCGCTACGTCGGGCACCAGTCGAGAGCGGGCGGCAAGCAGGCCGAGCGCCAGCGCCAGGATCAGGCCAATGATGAGGGCGCTGCCCAGGGCGATCTCGATCATGGCAATGCCACCTGGGCGAAAGTAGAAAAGCCCAGCGACATCATGCCGGTAATGATGAAGGCGATCCCCAGCCCCTGCAATCCGCCGGGCAGGTCGGCATAGGCGAGCCGGCGCCGGATTGCCGAGAGCATGATGACAGCCAAGGCAAAGCCGGTGCCCGAACCCAGTCCGAACACCGTGCTCTCGGCCAGGTCATAACGCCGATCCGCCATGAACAGGCTCCCCCCGAGAATGGCGCAGTGCACCGCCAGCAGCGAGAGAAACACGCCGAACGTGTTGAAGAGCGCGGGCAGATAACGATCCATCACCATTTCCACCAGCTGCACCGCTGCCGCGATCACGCCGATGAAGGTCAGCAGCCGCAGATAGCTCAGGTCGAGATCGGGCAGGCTGGCCCAGGTCCAGGCGCCCGGCGCCAGTACGAACTGGTAGAGCAGGTGATTGACCGGCACCGTGACACCCATCACCACGATGACTGCAACGCCCAGTCCCACCGCCGTGCCCGGCCTCCGCGACAGGGCGAGGAAGGTGCACAGCCCCAGGAACAGCGTCAGCGGCATGTTCTCGACGAAGGCTGAGCGGATGAAGAGGCCGGCGAGATCGATCATGTGCCGGCATCCCGTGTCGGTGCCAGGCTATATTCAGGCGTCTCGATCTGCTCCCGGCGCCAGCTTCTGATGGCCCAGACCAGTCCCCCGAGGAGGAAAAAGGCGCTGGGCGCCAGCAGCATTAGGCTGAGCGGTTCGTACCAGCCGCCCTGTTCCGCAGTCGGCAGGATCGCATAGCCCAGCAGCGTGCCCTGGCCGAACAGTTCCCGCACGCTGCCGACAATCGCCAGCACCAGCGAATAGCCCAGCCCATTGCCAAGGCCATCGGCCATCGCCGGAAGCGGCCGATTGTGCAGGGCAAAGGATTCGGTGCGGCCCAGCACGACGCAGTTGGTCGCGATCAGGCTGACAAAGACGGACAGGCGCTGGCTCATCTCATAGAAGAAGGCCTGCAGGAACTGGTCGATCACGATCACCAGCGAAGCCACGATGATGATTTGCACGATCAGCCGGATCGAGGAAGGCAGGTGCGCGCGGATCATGCTGATGATCGCGCCCGCAGTGACGACGACCAGGGTCAATGCCGCGCCCATGGTCAGGGCGGCGGCCAGCGTCGTGGTCACCGCCAAAGCCGAGCAGATGCCCAGGATCTGCAAGGTGACGGGGTTCTGGCGCAGGATGGGGTCGGTGACTGTCGTCCAGCCGGCCATCAGAACTCTCCCCGCCGGATCGCCTGGAGCAGGGGGCCGTAGCCCTGCGGCCCCAGCCAGAATTGCAGCATATTGGCCATGGCAGTGCTGGTACGCGTCGCCCCGGTAATGGCATCGACCTCGAACTCGCTGCTGCCGCCACCGCGCGCGACGGTCAGGCGCACCGCCCCGGTGTCATCGGCTATGCGCTTGCCGGAAAACTGCTGCCGCCAGGCCGGCTCGGTGATCCGCGCGCCCAGGCCCGGCGTCTCCCCATGCGAGAGGACGGTAAGACCCGCCACCGTGTTCATGTCATCGGCCACGGCAACCATGGCTTCGATCGGGCCGCCATAACCGGTGCCGCTCACCGGCAGGATGACGAGTTTGACCTGTTCGTCGGGCCCGCGCAGCAGGTAGATCTGCTTGAGATTGGCGCTGCTTCCCAGATTGGCGATGTCTTGCTGGGGGGAAAGCTGTGTCCAGTTTGCCGTGTCTGCCAGGGCGCCCGGCAGGGTTTCGGGCGTTATGTCCTGCGCCGCTTCGGCCCGGCGCAGATCCACCACCACGGTCGAAAGCGTCATGTCATTGGACTGGGCCAAAATCTGGGTCAGTCCGGGTATTTCGGCCAGCAGGGCTTCGAGGCGTGCCTGCTGTTCCAGGGCGCGGTTCTGCGCCTGTATCGGCCGCAGCATCACGGTTGCGCCCGTGACCAGCACCGCACAGATCGCCGAAACTAGGAAGGCGATTGCAATGGTCTTGGGGCGGCTCTCATTGGGCAGTGCCAGAAGCCCGCGCCAAAGCCGAAAAGGGTTCAGGTCAGCCATGCCGATGTCTCCGAAGCGCCCGCCACATGGCGATGGCGATCTCGTCCAGTAGGGGTGTGGTGAGCGCCGTCAGAAGCGCCGCCGAGACGGCGATCTGGACTGGGGCGGTCGCCCAGATCGCGGAAAAAAGCACGATGAGCGCGCCGAACAGGGCGCCATTGAGCCAGCGGCCCGATGCGGTGGATGCACAGGTCGCGGGATCGCAGACCAGTAGGACCAGGACAACGGCCACCGCGCTCGTCAGCAGATCAAGGCCGAATCCGCCGCCGAAAACCAGCACGACCAGGGCGCCGGCCAGCACCCGCCAGGGCAGGATACCCAGTGCGAGCAGCAGCAG
>PJTQ01000186.1_pt1 | contig 74457 bp, 71 predicted proteins | sample 1512231 | NCBI WGS metagenome assembly PJTQ01 (sample SAMN08177688, study PRJNA422409) | Soil metagenome, whole genome shotgun sequencing project. | isolation source: Soil (3) enriched on wood chips | place: USA: Madison | collected 2015-01-15 | reverse complement strand
TGACCTGGCTGAGAAAATGGCGGGCGAATACCGGGCGCATTATCGTGCCTCCCTGGTTTCGGCAGAGGGCCGCGAGGGGCTTTTTCCCGGCGCGAGACAGGCGCTGGATTTCCTGCATGAGCAGACGGATACCCTGCTCGGCATCGCTACGGGCAAAGGGCTCAATGGTGTGCACCGCCTGACGCAATTGCATGATATTGCAGGGCATTTCGTGACGCTGCAAACCCCGGATCACAATCCGTCCAAGCCGCATCCCGGCATGATGTTGCGGGCGATGACGGAGACCGGAGCCGACAAAACCCGTACCGTTATTATCGGTGACACCACATTCGATATCCAGATGGGCAAGGCCGCGGGAACGAAAACCATCGGTGTTACATGGGGTTATCATGCCCCTGAAGAGCTGGTCGGTGCCGGAGCGGATATGCTCGTCCGCGATTATGCGGATTTGCCAGCGGCCATCGAGCGGGTTTTGGAGAACTGACAATGCGTGATCAGCTGGAAGAAGCCCAAAAGCATATGGACGATGGCTATGGCCGCGCCCAGCACCTGAACAAGGTCGAATTGTTTAAGCGGTTTTATAGCAGCGTCGATGTGGCCCGGGGCGAAGACGGGTTCTCGGTGACGCTGGATGGGCGGCAGGTCAAGACGCCGGGGCACAAAATTCCCGTTATCGTTCAGTCGCTTGAGATTGCTCAGGTCATGGCGGTGGAATGGGCGGCGCAGGGACAGTTTATTGATCCTGCGACCATGCCCATGGTGCGGTTGATCAATTCGGCGGTGGAAAGCGGCGACGCCTTGGTGCCGGAATTCCGCGCCGAGATTGGCAAGTTCGCAAGCAATGATCTGCTGCTCTATCGCGCTGATTCTCCTCAGGAATTGGTAATCGAGCAGGAAAAGCTCTGGGATGGGGCGCTGGTGAAACTGGCGCGGAATTTCGATGTAGCATTCCAGCCGACAATCGGAATTATCCATCAAAAACAACCAGATGCCACGCTCGCAAAGCTGGATGCGGCCTTGGAAGGCCAAGGCCTGCATATGCTGACGGCGCTGGTGTCGATCACCGGCATTACGGGGTCGGGCCTGTTGGCAATTGCGCTTCTGCATCAATTGCTTAGCGCCGATGAAGTGTGGCTCGCCGCGCATGTCGACGAGGATCACCAGATCAGGCTCTGGGGCGAAGACGAAGAAGCCATGGAACGCCGCGCCAAGCGCCGGGTGGAGTTCGACATTGCCGTGAAGGTCGTGGAAGAACTGCGCTGACGGGGCCAGGCCCCCTTTGATGAACGCCCTGGGCGTTCTGCTCGGGCCTATCCCCCAACTTGATTGTCACCCCGGCGAAGGCCGGGGCCTATCTCCCGATCTCAAGATGGATCCCGGCCTGCGCCGGGATGACAGCCGGTGATGATCGTATCAGCCCTCGATATTTAGCTTCGAGCAACGATCCATTCCGCAGTCTCCGGCGAAATTTCGCGCAGCGGCTGCAGGACGAAGTCACGTTCATGGGCGAAACGATGGGGCAGGGTCAGTTTGGCGCTGTCCATTTCCAGCCGTTCATAGGCGATGATGTCGATATCGATCAGGCGCGGCCCCCAGACCTCGTGACGCACCCGGCCCATGTCGCGCTCGATATCGAGGCAGGCATGGAGCAGGTCTATGGGTGATAGATCAGTCTCGACCGTCAACGCCATATTGGCGAAATCGGGTTGATCGGTCTTGCCCCAGGCCTTGGTGATAATGACAGTCGAGCAGGCGGTGACCGCTATATGGTCATGCGCGTCGAGCAGGCGCACCGCGTCGGCAACCTGCGCCGGTGGATCGCCAATATTGGCGCCCAGACTGAGCCATGCACTGGCCATCAGGCGGGCCGGACGCGGTGGAGCTCGATTGCCGCTTCGCCACGCACCATGGCGATGGGCGCCTCGGGCTTGCGCACGCGGACGATGACCCAATTGATGTCCGAAAAGGCGGCGAACAGCGCAGTTATGATGTTCTGGCCGACGGCTTCGATCAGGTGCATGCGCTGGGTTTCAAAGGCGGATTTCACCACATCGTAGATGTCGGCATAGGAGACGGTCGCGCCGATCGTGTCGGTCTGGGCCGGGCCGGTCAGATCGACACCGCATTGTAGGTCAATGAGGAAGCGCTGACCAAGCCTGGCTTCTTCGTTGAACAGGCCGTGATAGCCGTAAAAGCCGAGGTCGTTGAGGATGATGCGGTCGCCGGTAAAAGGTGCGGTCATGGTGGTGCTCATCTGGCAGTCTCGGGTGGACCATACAGTGTCGCTTCGGCGACGCGAAGGGCATCTCTGTTTTCCGCAATATCATGAACACGGAAAATGTGGCCGCCACGTTCATAGGCCTGAACGCTGGTGGCGATGGTTCCGGGCAGGCGCTCGGCGGGCTGATTGTCCAGCAGGCGGCCGATCATGGATTTGCGCGAGGTGCCGATCAGCAGGGGTTGGCCGGGGAAATTGCGAGTCAGATCGGGGAGTTGGCGCAGGATGCTATAGTTCTGATTCAGTGTTTTGGTGAATCCGAAACCGGGGTCGAGAATGATCTGGCTGGAATCGATTCCAGCCATGCTGGCGATGGAAAGCGTATCCTTAAAGAAACGGATCATGGCCGGGATGGGATCGGTTTCGGCAGTCCAGTTGCGGTCCCAATGCATGGCGATCACCGCTGCACCGTGGAGTGCGGCGATCTCGGCCATTTCGGGCGCGCCATGCAATCCGTTCACGTCATTGATGATGTCGGCGCCCGCCTGCAGGGCCTGATCGGCAACGAGCGGCTTCATGGTATCGATGGAGATGGGCGCTGCGATGCCTTGCGCGCGCAGCGCATCGATCACCGGCATGACGCGGTCGAGTTCCTCCTGAACGCCGACCGGCTCGGCTCCGGGGCGGGTGCTTTCGCCGCCAATGTCGAGAATGTCTGCGCCTTGCGCCAGCATAGTCCGGGCATGGGTCAGGGCCGCGTCGATATGGTTGTGGTGGCCGCCATCGGAAAAACTGTCGGGCGTGACGTTGAGAATGCCCATGACCAATGCGCGCTGGCCGAGCATGAGTGGCGGGCGGTGGCGCAGGGCGATGGAATGGGTCTTGTGCATGGGCGGGCTCCAATACTCATCGTTTATGGCGAGAGTGGCCAGCGCTCAAGTGCTGTTGCAGAATTGCCGGACGAGCCGGGAGGTCGGGGCACAGGGCCCCCGAGCCAAACTTACTTCGCGCTCGCCTGCTGGAGCAGCGGCAGAAGCTCTTCCAGCGCCCAGAGCGTGCTCAGCGGCGAAGGATAGGCCAGCGACGACGCCACGATCTGCGGCACCACGACATAGCGACCACCGGCAACAGCGGGAACGCGACCGAAGATCAGATCGGCTTCCAGTTCTGCCTGGTCGATAAAGGCATCGCCTTCAAACGGGAAGGCAAACAGCAGAACATCGGCATCGAACATGTCCAGGCGCTCCCGGCTCACGGCCGAGGTTTCGCTGTCGAACTGGGCGGCGGTTTCGGTGAGCTCAAAGCCGAGCAGGTCGAAGAAGGTGGTGGAGGTGTCGCCGACCACCGACATGTAGGTGAACTGGTCAGGGTGGACCACGCCATAGGCAATGGTCTTGCCAGCGAAGGCGGGGTTGGCTGCGGCTGCTTCGGCGAAACGGGCTTCGATATTGCCGATAAGCGCTTCGGCTTCGTCTTCGAGTGCCAGTGCCTTGGCGGCAGTGCGCGTCTTGCCCTGCCAGGTGGTGGTCAGGCTATTGCCATCTTCAAAGGCCACGACCGGAGCGATGGCCGAGAGGCGTTCATAATCTGTGTCCAGCGACCAGGCGCCGGTGGCCAGGATCAGGTCCGGATCTGACGCCAGAATGGTCTCGAAGGGCACGCCTTCCCAGAGCGAGAAGAACTGCACCTCTTCGCCTTCAAAACCGGCCATATACTGGTCATGATAGGGCGCGGTAGGTGCATTGTCATAGCCGGCATTGGCCGAGGCAATCGGCTTGATGCCGAGGCCGAGCAGGATGTCGAAATCGGCATCGGACAACGCGAGGATGCGCTTGGGTTCGGATTCGATGACCGTGTCGCCAAAGGCGTGATGAACGGTACGCGGGAAATCCTGAGCAAATGTGGGTGTTGCAAGGGCGAGAACGGCGAGAAGGCCGCTGGTCAATCTGATCGACATCATTGTCATCCTGTTTAGATCGAAAATTCAAAAAACCCGTAGCCGTCTTCGAGAACGTGACTGGCGCGTTGCGTCAGACCTGCCGATTTGGCCAGATCGGAAATCGCCGCAGGCGGGCGCGCTTTGCCGACGGACAGCTGCAATTCGAGCCGCCAGCGCGGGTGATCGGACGGCGCTGGTTCCAGCACGAACAGGCGATTGCCATCACTCATATTGTTGACAATGGCGCGAAGCCGGGCGATGGCGTCGTCGTCGGACAGATACCAAAGCGCGCCGCCCAGCAAATAAGCATCGGCCTTGGGGAGGCTGGCATTGGCGGAGAGGGCTTGCGTTGAAAGGCGAGCGGCGTGGGCGGAGGCCTCGATGTGCTCGATGGCGACCGGCAGGGCTTCTGGCAGGTCAACCAGCGTGCCCGTAACGTCGGCGTGGCGCTCCGCAACTTCGAGGAGGAAAGCGGCCGCACCGCCATGAACCTCGACGACATGCGCCCCGGGGGGCACCGTCATCAGCTTGGCTGCGTCTTCTGCTGCATCTTCCACCAGATGGGCGTGTTCGTCAGCAAAAGCTGCCACAAGGCCAGACGAAACCGCATCGGCGCTATAGCTCTGTCCGTGCAGCCTCTTATAGGCATTTCCTTCATGCAATGCTCCAACCAGCCCGGCCCAGGCGAAGCTGCGGCGACCGGCAGGGGCGGTGAGCGCCAGATGTTCGCGCGTGTGCTCGTCTTCAAGCAGAATAAGGCCCATCTGGCCGAGGCCCAGACTTTCCGGCGTGCCGGTGAAGACATCGATGTCGATGAGGATAGGCAGAAGCGGTTCGAGAATATCGATCTGGCAATCGCTGGCCGCTGCCAGTGCCGCAAGATTTGTGGCGCCTGAGGCGACATGGGTGGCAAAATCGTAGGTCGCGGCGGCGCGCAGGGCCATGGGGCCGCTGAGATCGGCCAGCGCCTCGAATTTGTCATAGGCGGCGGCGACGATGGAATCGTCCACGCCATGGTGCCAATAGGAGGAGAGATCGAGGCGGCGTTTATCGATCTGGCGGTCATCGACCAGATGGCTGCGCAATTGGCGGATGGCCTCGCGTTCGCCTGCGGCCCAGACGAAAATGTCATCTTGAGGCAGGTCCAGCGTGGCGATGATACCGGTGAGGCTCGCAGGCTTGGCCGGGTCTACCAGATGCCAGGAAATCTCGGCATTGGCGGAGTGCTCAAGCTCGATTTTGGCGGACATGTCCTCGACGAGAATGACGCAGATGACGCGCGCTTCGGCGGGCAGCATGGTCAGCCAGTTTGCGATTGCGGGCAGGGCGGTTTCGTCGCCAGCCACGAGATATGTGCCAGCGGTGGGAATGATCAGCGAGGCCTTGGGACCGGCAACGAAAATCTTGTCGCCGGGCTTGGTATTGGCCGCCCATTGGGTGGCAATGCCATGCTCGTGCAGCACGAATTCAAAATCACAGGTTGCGGCGGCGGCGTCGAAATTGCGCGGCGTATATTCGCGGGTGGTAGCGACGGGATCGCGCGGCCATTGCAGGTGCCCATCGGCCTGAACGGGCAGGGAGAGAATGCCGGTTTCAGGATTGGGGTAGAAAATCTTGATATGGTCGTCCGGGCCTTCGGTGGCGAAGGCCGGGATCGAAAAGCCGTTCCCGGAGGTAAAGGCGGACATTTGCGGTCCGCCCAGCGTGATCCGCCTCAGGCGCGGGGAAATGTCCTTTATGGCGAGAACTTCCAGCTCGCGCAGGGAAATCGGAAAACGCTTTAGCGCCACTTTTGCCTCCAGCCTCTAGTCGTGGCTGTCCTATGGCAATCTAAACTTGATAATTCAAGTCTTCTTTTGTGGCGTCAGGCGTGGCGGCGGCCTTCAAGGGCGGATTTGAGAACCAGCGTTATGACGGCAATCAGTGTCAGTGTTGACGCAGCGGCGAAGGCGCCGGTGACGTTGAAGTCGTTGAAGAGCAGGTTGATCTGGAGGGGCAGGGTATTGGTCTGGCCGCGAATGGCGCCGGAGACCACCGAAACCGCGCCGAATTCGCCCATGACGCGGGCATTGGTCAGCACGGCGCCATAGAGCAGGGCCCAGCCGATATTGGGCAGGGTGACGAACCAGAACATCTGCCAGCCATTGGCGCCGAGGGACAGGGCGGCTTCTTCATCTTCGGTGCCTTGCTGGCTCATCAGCGGAATGAGTTCGCGCGCGGCATAGGGGGCGGTGACGAAAAGGCTGACCAGCACGATGGCCAGCGGGGTGAACATGATCTGAAGGCCCGCCGATTGCAGCGTCGGGCCGAGCAGCCCCTGACCTCCATAGAGGAACAGATAGACCACGCCGGCGACAATCGGGCTCATGGCGGCGGGCAGCTCGATGAAGCTGATCAGAAGCTGGCGCCCCCGGAAGCGGAACCGCGTAACCAGCCAGGCAAGAGCGGCGCCGACCATGATGTTGATGGGGACCACGATGATGGAGGTCGCCACGGTCAGCCATATGGCATGTAGCGTGTTGGGATGAATGATGTTGGCGACATAGACGCCGATGCCCTCGCGCAGCGCGAAGGAGAAGATCAGCGCCACGGGCACGACGAGGGTGAGCCCGGCGAAGAAGAAGGCCAGCGCGATGAGGATATTGGCGGCGGGGGAGCGGGGGGTCATGGCAAGACGCTTTCACCTCTCCCTCTGGGGGAGAGGTCGGCGGCATAGCCGACGGGTGAGGGGGCCTTGACGGAGGCAGAGCGCCGGGCGGGCCCCCTCACCCGACCCGAAGACGGGTCGACCTCTCCCCCAGAGGGAGAGGTGAAGAAAGGCCATGTTCTTGTTGAACTCATCACGCGCTCCTTTCCACATAGCGCGTCTGCCAGGCGGAAAGGGCGTTGGTGGCGAGAAGCGTGAGGAAGGCGACGAGGAGCAGCACGAAGGCAAGGGCGGCGGCGGCTTCGTAATTATATTCGTCGAGGCGGATATAGATGAGCAGGGACACGATCTCGGTAACGCCGGGCAGATTGCCGGCGATGAAGACCACGGCGCCAAATTCGCCCAGCGAGCGGGCAAAAGACAACACGCAGCCGCTGATGAAGGCGGGCAGAATGGTCGGCCAGATGATGCGGGTGAAAATCTGCCAGTCGGTGGCGCCCAGCGTTTTGGCCGCGGATTCAAGGCCCTCGTCGAGATCTTCCAGCACCGGCTGCACCGAGCGGACCACGAAGGGGATCGAGGTGAAGGTCATGGCGGCGACGATGCCGAGCTGGGTATAATTGACCTTGATCCCGTTGGGTTCAAGGAACTGGCCATACCAGCCGCTATTGGCAAAGAGCGTGACCAGCACAAGGCCCGCAACGGCGGTGGGCAGGGCGAAGGGCAGGTCGACCAGAGCATCAAGCAGGCGGCGGCCCGGGAAGCGATAGCGCGTCAAGACCCATGCCAGCAGCAGGCCGAGCAGGCCATTGAGAATGGTTGCGTAGAAGGCCGATGAGAAGGTGATCTGATAGGCGGCAACGGCGCGGCGTGAGGAAATGATGCGCCAGAATTCCTCCCAGCCCATGCCGGCGACCTTGAGCAGCATGGCCGATATGGGCAAGAGGATGATGAGTGTGATGTAGAACAGGGACACGCCCATGGTCAGCCCGAAACCGGGGAGCAGGTGCTTGCTTCGGGGCTTGGGCATGGGGTCGATCCTCAAAGCGTTGAGGCGGGCCGGAGCCCGCCTTTGAGTTGGTCGTTGCAAAGCACCCCCACCTAACCTCCCCCTGTTTCAGGGGGAGGGACCGATCGAGTGTGTCGCCAACCGTGGCGAGCCACATTCTTCTCCTCCCCCCCTGTTTCAGGGGGAGGCCGGGTGGGGGTGTTCGCGTTGCCTTACTGGTTCAGGAAAACCTTATCGAGCAGGCCGCCATCGGCGAAGTGTTCGGCGGAAACCTTGTCCCAGCCGCCGAAGACGTCTTCGACGGTGACGAGGCGGACTTCAGGGAACTGGTCGGCGAACTTGGCGATAACCGTCTCGTCGTGAACGCGGTTGAAGAAGCCTGCAAGGATTTCCTGACCGGCCGGGCTGTAGAGATAGTTGAGGTAGTCGGTGGCGATTTCCTGGCTGCCGCGGGCATCGGCGACCTTGTCGACGACGGCGACGGGGAATTCAGCGAGCAGGCTCACTTCAGGCACGACGGCGTCATACTTGTCTTCGCCAAGCAGTTTGCGGATGCCGTGAACTTCGGCTTCGAAGGTGATCAGCACATCGCCCAGCTCGCGCTCGGTAAAGGCGGTGGTGGCGCCGCGACCGCCGGTTTCAAAGACGGGCACGTTGTTGAAGACCTTGGTGAGGTATTCCTCGATCTGGGCTTCGTCGCCAGCGAATTCCTCATTGGCCCAGGCGCGGGCTGCCAGATAGGTATAGCGGGCATTGCCGGAGGTCTTGGGGTTCGGGAAGATTACGGCAACATCGTCGCGGGCGAGGTCGGCCCAGCCGGAAACGCCCTTGGGGTTGCCAGCGCGAACGAGGAAGGCGGGCAGCGAGTAATAGGGCGATGCCTCGTTGGGGAATTCTTCCTTCCAGTTTGCGGAAACGAAGCCTTCGTCAGCAAGCTTCTGCACATCGGTGACCTGATTGAAGGTCACGATATCGGCCTGCAGCCCTTCGAGAATGGAACGGGCCTGAGCGGACGAGCCGGCGTGAGACTGGTTGACGGTCAGGTCGACGCCCTTTTCGGCCTTGTAATAGGGCACGAACTCGACATTGACGGCTTCGAAAAGTTCGCGGGCAATGTCGTAGGACACGTTGAGGATGTCGGTTGGCTGGGCGAAGGCAGGGGTGGAGCCAACGGTGAGGGCCAGAACGGCGGAGGCAAGAAGCTTTTTCATCGGACGCTAAATCCATCACTTTGGTCGAGTTAGCATCGTTGTTGCAGGCGTCATTTGCCGCCGTAAAGCGCCAAATGATTGGTTCGGATGAGTAATTTACGAAGGGCCGCTGCCGCGACAATTCCATTCCGCTGGGCGTGGCAATGGGGGCAATTCCATTCCGGGGGCGGGTAGAGCCAGCCGGGCTGACCCGCCCCCGAATGTTACTTGGATACGGCGCGGCCGATGATGATGATGATGCAGGCACCGATGAAGCCTGCGATTAGATAACCGATCCAGCCGCCGAAGGAGATGCCCAGCAGTCCAAAGACCAGACTGGCGAGAATGGCGCCGACAATGCCCAACAGGACATTCTTGAGAACGCCACCACCCGCATTCATGAACATGCTGGCAAGCCAGCCCGCAACGCCGCCGATCAGAATGGCCGCGATCCAACCCACTCCGTCAAAACCCATCATGCTTCTCCTCTGTCATTGAGTCTTTCGACAGGCAGAGCGTGGCACAGTGGACGGAAATAGCAAGATTGGTTCGGTGCCCCACAAATTGACCATGGCAACCTATTACGGGTGCGACAAAAACGGCGGCCTGTGCGAAGCTGTGCGCACGTAGACAATTGAACGCTCCGGGAGCGGAGATTGTTTACCTGTCTCTGCGAGCACAGAAGCAGATTATTCGGAAGCGAAAGAGACATAGACAGGTGAAGTGGCCGTCCAGATTCGTGCTGCGCTACACGGCGATCGTGTCGCTGGTCGCGGCGACGATTTCGATTTCGATTTCGACTGGTTTGCGCGCGATCCTGGGCATCGAGGCTGATATGGTCACGGTGCTGGTGCGGATAACCTTGCCCTTTGCCATCGCTATTCCCATTGCATTGGTTGGTTTTTCAAAGCTGGAATCGGTGCTCATTTCCTATCGAGACCTGATGCGGCGCAGCAATGAGCTGGCGCGGCGGGCGGCGACCGACCCGCTGACAGGCTTGATGAACCGCCGCAGTTTTATCGAGCAGTTCGATCTTGCCATGTCGCATGGCGTGAGCGGCGTTTTCGTGCTGGCCGATGCGGACTATCTCAAGGCCATCAATGACGAGCACGGGCATCTGATTGGTGACGATGCGATTGTGTCCATTGCCCGTGCGCTGGAACGGACAGTGGGTATAGACAGCCTGATTGCCCGCATCGGTGGCGACGAGTTCTGCGCCTTTCTGCCCAATCAGTCGACGCCGCTGGATGATGCCAAACTGGCTGAAATCAACGCCATTGCCAGCGCTGAATTTACGCGGCGAAGCGGGATCGCTGGAAAAACCATTTCGGTGACATGCGGCTCGACCCCATGCCGTGCAGGCAGCACGTTCCGCGAGGCTATGGAGCGCACCGATACCCGTCTCTATGGGCAGAAGCGGGCACGGGCATCGGCCGGAAATAAGGGGCAGGTCGCCTGAGCGGCCAGCCCGTTTAAAGATCAGGCCGGTTCTGCGAACAGGTCGTATTCGTCGTTGTCGGTAACCTTCACCGAAACGATGTCGCCGATCTTGATATTGGTCGCCTTGTCGATGATGACCTGGCCGTCGATTTCCGGCGCATCCCACTTGGAGCGGGCGATGGCGCGGTTCTCTTCGGGGCGCACATCGTCGACGATGACATCGATGGTGCGGCCGACCTTTTTCTGCAACTGATGGAACGAGACGTTCTGCGCCACTTCCATCAACTGGGCAAAGCGCTCTTCCTTGACCTCGTCTGGGACCACGCCTTCCAGTTCGTTGGCGGTGGCGCCAGTGACGGGCTCATATTTGAAACAGCCGGCGCGGTCGATCTCGGCTTCCTCGATGAAATCGAGCAGCATTTCGAAATCTTCCTCGGTCTCGCCGGGGAAGCCGACGATGAAATTGGATCGCACAGTCAAATCAGGGACTTGGCGCTTCCAGTCAAGAATCCGATTCAGGGTCTTTTCCTGATGCGCGGGGCGGCGCATGGCTTTCAGCACGTTTGGCGAGGCATGCTGGAACGGAATGTCGAGATAGGGCAGCACGAGCCCTTCGGCCATCAATTCCATGACCGGATCGACATGGGGATAGGGATAGACATAGTGCAGGCGCACCCATGCGCCGAGTTCGCCCAGTTCCTTGGCCAGATCGTAGAACTTGGCCTTGACCTCGCGGCCGCGATATTTGGACGTGGCATATTTGAGGTCCAGGCCATAGGCGCTGGTGTCCTGCGAAATAACCAGCAATTCCTTGACCCCGGAGCGGATCAGGCCTTCGGCTTCGCCCAGAATGCCGGCGGCAGGGCGCGAGGCCAGATCGCCGCGAATCTGGGGAATGATGCAGAAGGAGCAGCGATTGTTGCAGCCTTCGGAAATCTTCAAATAGGCATAATGGCGGGGCGTCAGCTTCATGCCGCTTTCGGGCACGAGGTCCACGAACCTGTTGGGCACGGGCGGCAGATGGTCATGCACAGCCGAAACCACATCTTCATATTGATGCGGGCCGGTGATGGCGAGAACGCTGGGATGGGTCTCGCGGATCAGGTTCTCTTCGACGCCGAGGCAACCGGTAACGATCACCTTGCCGTTTTCGTTGAGCGCTTCACCAATCGCCTCAAGGCTTTCCTGCTTGGCGGAGTCGAGGAAGCCGCAGGTATTGACCAGAACGATATCGGCCCCGGCATAGTCGCGGCTGAACGAATAGCCCTGCGCACGCAGGGTGGTCATGATGCGCTCGCTATCCACGAGCGCCTTGGGGCAGCCGAGGCTGACGAGACCGATTTTGGGCGCCTGATTCATGCGCGTGGCTTATCCGATTGTTCTATGGGCCGCATCGAAGCGGCCTGAAACCGCTGCCAATTCTGGTTCGATGCTCTGAATGAATGGCGCGTCATACAGAATGTTGGACGGTTACGCAATGTTACTGCCCTTCGCCTGAGGCGAGTCAGCCCTGCTCATATCGATGAACACGCGGATTTGACTGGTTCGGATTGACGAACACTGCGTCCGAAAATGGTTCGGTTCTGCTGAGTGCGGGTTTTGGCTAGGCGTTATGGCTTGGCACGCCAGACCGGCGTTGTTCGAAAGGAAAATCATGAACGACCGTCTCTCCGCCTATGCGCCGCAGGCCCTCGCCGTATTGCGCATCGTTACCGCGCTGCTGTTTTTCCTGCATGGCACGCAGAAATTGCTCGGCTTTCCCGCTGCCGCTTGGGCTCCAGAAGCATTCTCGCTGCCATGGATTGCCGGCGTCATCGAAATCATCACCAGCATTCTGATCGCCGTGGGCTTCTTTACCCGTCCGGCGGCCTTCATCGCTTCGGGCACCATGGCTTTTGCCTATTGGCTGATGCACGCACCGGGCGATCTGTTCCCGACCAATAATGCGGGCGATGCGGCCATCCTGTTCTGCTTTGTGTTCCTCTATCTGGTCTTTGCAGGCCCGGGCGCCTGGAGCGTCAACAAAAAGTAAGAGCCTTCGCCATTGAAACAGAAAGGCCGCCCATCGGGCGGCCTTTGCATTTTCAGATAGTGGTCTTTGGCGGGGTCCGCTTTGCCGTGCGGCGCGGCTTATGAGTTTCGCCCGGCTTGGTGGCGGGCTCCCGCGCGGTCACCGTTGGAGCGGGCGGCGGCGTTGGCTGAACCGAGGGCAGGGGCTCGGTGGCCGGGGTGATATATTCGTCGGCTTCGGCATAATCGCTGTCCTGGCCTTCTTCGGCCAGATCGCGGATGGCGTCGCGGACTTCATCGAGCAGCGAGGCCGAATAGCGCGAGCGCTGGACGCTATCGCCAGTCTCTTCGTGGTTCTTGAACCAGACCAGCAGCGCCTCGCAGCCAATACGCAGTCCGACAAAGCTCAAAAGCCCGAAGACCACGATTTCCAGCAGGCCCCACAAACCGTCGCCAAAGCCGGTGCCGAAACGGAAGAAGAAGTGACTGATGGCCCAGAGCAGAATCGCGGCGAGGCCCAGCGCATAGAAAATCGGCACAAGGCGCGGCGACAGGATGGCATCGAGCCGGAACAGCGTCTGGCGGGTTAGGAGGCGCTTCAAATCGTCCAAAGTCATGTCGGTTCCCTGGCTGCTTGGTCCGGTGGTTTCATTCTATGCGGGTAAAGGCCCTGCGAAAACCGATTCTCGCATTTTTGCCATTTTCCCGGACGCTGGCGTTACGCATATCAGGCGGCGGTGGACGGAGCAGGTCGAAAAGAGGCCGTCGGGCCAAAAATGGCTTCGAATCTGCGGCGCAGCACCGAATCCACTTCGGCCATCGACACCAGCACTCCAAGATCTTCAAATGAGGTGATGCCCTGATCGGTGATGCCGCAGGGAACAATGCCGTTATAATGGGAGAGATCTGGCGCGATATTGAGCGAAATGCCGTGGAAGGTGATCCACTTGCGGACGCGCACGCCGATGGCGGCAATCTTGTCTTCGCTGTCCAGTCCCTTTTCCGGGCGTCGCACCCAGACGCCGACGCGGCCATCGCGCCGCCCGGCATTGATATTATGCGCGGAAAGCGTGTCGATGACCCATTGTTCCAGCCCTTGCACAAGGCAGCGAATGTCGCGGCCGCGCTGGGTCAGATCTAGCATGACATAGGCCACGCGCTGGCCGGGGCCATGATAGGTATATTGCCCGCCGCGTCCGGCGTCATAGACGGGAAAGCGCGGATTGAGCAGGTCTTCGCGGCGGGCAGAGGTCCCCGCCGTATAAAGCGGGGGGTGTTCGAGCAGCCACACGGCCTCATTGGCTTCGCCGGCAGCAATGGAAGCGACGCGCTCGTCCATCATGACAAGCGCTTCTTCGTAGGGCAGCGGGCTCTCGAAAATGCGCCATTCGACAGTGCGGGCATCCGGGCGACGCAATTTTGCGCCGCTTTGGCACGCCTCGTTGATATTTGTTAACACTTCCATAACCAGACCTGGCCGACTTTCCTCGGTAACGAATCCGCTCATTGGGCGCGGATCATTTCGCTCGAAACCCTTATCTATGAGCACACTGGACAATATTGAAGTCGATATCACGGTGGAACTGGGCGCGACCACCATGCCCATCCATCATCTTTTGCGCATGGGCCGCGGCGCGGTGATCGAACTGGATACCACTGAGCATGATCCGCTGAGGATTTATGCGAACAACACCCTGATCGCCAAAGGCGAGGTCAATGTCGAAGAAGGGCAATTGCGTGTGTTCGTGACCGAGAAGGTGTTCAAGCTCGGGTGAGGGGCGGCGCTTTCGCGGCGTGTTCATGAAGTATTGATCCATCGGGCGCTTGTTTTGAGGCCCGTGCCATTCGACCATAGGTCTCATGGCCTTCTCACCTAAATTGGCTCCATTGGAGCCATTTTCCCTGCGGGACGGTTCGAAGTCCACAGGCATGGAAGAAATTCTCATTTAACCGCTTGAGGTTGTAGCAGACCTTTGCTACATCCCCACTCGCTTCGGGGCGCTAGCGCGTCGAGGCTCTACCACACAGTGCGGTCGTGGCGGAATTGGTAGACGCGCAGCGTTGAGGTCGCTGTGTCGCAAGACGTGGAAGTTCGAGTCTTCTCGACCGCACCAGTCACTTAGTGAGTGACAAACAAAAAGCTGCCGCAAGGCGGCTTTTTTGTTGTCTGGAGAATGGCTTCGGGCTGCAGCACTTTTGTGACATGCGCCGGATCTGGATAGCGCTGGCATCGGAATGATGCGGGCAGAGCGGCGCAATCGCATTTTGTGCAATCAGCGCCGCTGACTGCTCAGCACCCCTGGCTTTGAGGCAATGGAATCGTGGGCTCGCTGCCGCTCCTGACGCTGCCCAACAAAAACCGCGTCACACGTCTTGGGTGTGTCCCGGAACTCCGGATTATTTCGCTATGTCGGGGGGATGGTGGAGGGGACTGGATTCGAACCAGTGTAGCCTGAGGCGTCAGATTTACAGTCTGATGGATTTAACCACTCTCCCACCCCTCCACATTTTTCCGGGTAGGAAACGAACGCGCTTTGTGTTCGTCGGGGCGGTTTATGGTGGGCTGTCGCAAAGGTGTCAACTCCCTTGCGCGTATCTCCCGCAAGAAATTGTTCAATCAGCTGTTTTTATGCTGGCCGTCCACAGCGCACCCTTGCCATGTCGGCGGCAATCTTGCTAAGCGAGGCCATGGCATCGCCTTCGGGCGGGTATAGCTCAATGGTAGAGCAGCAGCCTTCCAAGCTGAATACGCGGGTTCGATTCCCGCTACCCGCTCCAGATTTTTCCGCTGATCGTTGTGTTTTATAAGCCTCGCCTTACTTGCGGGCTTTGCTGCGTTGCATCTGCGGAAGAGCGCAACATGTTGATTGTCAACATGATGCAACAGCCACTTGCATCGCGCTCTCTTTGCCAGTAGAGACAACCTCGCCTGAAGGGGTTTAGCTCAGTTGGTAGAGCATCGGTCTCCAAAACCGAGGGTCGTGGGTTCGAGTCCCCCAGCCCCTGCCAGGCACTCATCTTGAAATTGTTACTGGTTTCGTCCGGGCCTGCTTATTTTTGAGCTAGGCTTGAGAGGCGCTGTGACGTCTGCTTTTTCATCTGCGATGCGGCGTAGGTGAGCAGAGCCTTTCGCCTGTTACTGATTGCCAGTCGCTGTCGATATCGCGGCTCAAAACGGGATTACACCCAACGCGCAGGGAACAAACCGGCGACGGGCGTCATTGGTTCTTTGACACAGGAGGACGCAATGGACATCAGTAATGACACCAACGCCAAAATCGACAGCGACGAGATGAAGATCGTCGTCAATGCCTTGCATCTGAGCCTGGACTTTCTTCTCAATCGTGTGGCGGAATCGGGTGGTGAGGCAGCGGCTTTGTCGGCGCGCCACGACCTGATCGAGAACTTGCGCTACGGCAATATCAATATGGCCATAATGGAAGACCCCAAGATCTTCGACTTTGTGCTCTCGGTTGTGGAGGCGCTGCCGGAGGAGCGGGTGGTCGCGGCAGAGTAGGGGCTCTTGGGTCGACGACTTACTTCATCAGGGCGTCAGGCGGGCCGTGCTTTCCCGGACAACCAATTCTGAGCTCAAGACGATTCTTATCGGATCAGGCGGTGTTTCTGCCTGTTCCAACATGTCGATGAGTGTTTCGGCGGCAATCTGGCCAAGTTTCTCGCGGGGCTGGCGCATGGTGGTTAAGGGTGGGGTATAGTGCGCCGCAATGCCGAGGTCGTCGAAGCCCATGACGGAAATGTCGCGGGGGCATTCGATCTGATGCTGGCGCAGTCCCGACAGAAGCCCGATGGCCGATTCGTCATTGGCGGCAAAAATGGCGCTGGGTCTTTGGGGTAGCGTCATGAAGCGCTCTGCCGCAGCAAAACCGCTGGTCATCTCAAAATTGCCGGGCAGCAGCCATTCATCCTCTACGCTGAGACCGGAGCGCTGAATGGCCCGCATGAAGCCGGTCATGCGGTCGTGGGCAACCACATTGTGCTTGGGCCCCATGAGGTGACCGATGCGTGTGTGGCCCAGGTCCAGGAGGTGTTGTGTTGCACATTCGGCGGCGTAGGCATTGTCGGTCACGACCGTATTCAGGCCGGCTGACGGAATTTCCTCACAGACATTGACCAGAGGCACTGAATAAGGCGGTCGCGCTATTGCCCTCAATGTTTCGGGATCGAGCGAGCCGTCGAAGAGCAGCAGCCCATCAGCGCGATTGGAAAACATGTATTCCTGCAAACGCCGCGCTGTCTCCTGGCCCAGATAGAGGCTGGCGACCAGCATGCCATAGCCTCTTCTGGTCACCTCGCGTTCGATCGCATCGAGAATGGATGAGAAGAAATGATTTCGGATATCGGGCAGCGCAACAAGGATCGTTCGACTGGTCCGCTGACGGAGCGAGCGCGCGGCCTGATTTAGGGTGTAGCCGGTGACATTGATGGCGTCAAAAATTCGCGCGCGGGTATCTTCACTCACCCGGCCGGGGCTCGATAACGCACGACTGACCGTGGCCGCAGAAACATTTGCGACCCGGGCAACGTCTTGAATGGTAGGTGTTTTCCGGAGCTGATTCATCGCTGGCAGCGCCCCCTTTCGCTGTCAGTAACCCAATTGGTCTAAATCGATCTTGACAGGTCCGCAAGGCTTGTATGAAACTCCTGAAATCGATTGCACAACCACTTTGCAACGTGTAGTGCAATCGATTACACGCAGCTGCGACCTGCCTTCTGGTAAAGGCATGTATGCATCTGGTGCATTGCTGGAGCTTTTGCTCCTTCATGTTCGTTGGGAGGACAACCTATGAAGAAATTTGCAGTGGTCGCCGCTATGGCAACCGCTTTCCTCGGCTCCACGGCCTATGCTGCCGAGCTGGAAGTTACGCACTGGTGGACGTCGGCTGGTGAAGCCGCCGCTATCGCCGAATTCGCCAAGGTCTTTGAAGAAGAAACCGGCAACACCTGGGTCGACTCGGCCCTGGCTGGCTCGGGCACTGGCGCGAACCCCGTCATCATCAGCCGTATCATCGGTGGCAACCCGATGGGCGCTACGCAGATGAATACCGGCCGTGACGCTGAAGAGCTCATCCAGGCTGGCCTGATGCGCGACCTGACCGACGTCGTTGCCGATCTCGACATCGACTCGTTCTATGTCGACCAGGAACTGCTTGAGCCCTGCCGTTTTGAAGGTGGTCTCTACTGCCTGCCGATCAACATCCACTCGTGGGATTGGCTGTGGCTTTCCACTGCTGCCTACGAAAAGATTGGTCAGCCTGTTCCGGCCAACTGGGATGAATATGTCGCATCCTGGCCTGCTCTTCAGGAAGCTGACATCCTGCCATTCGCATTGGGCACCGGTTGGCCGATCAACGGCGTTCCGGGCGTTCTGATGGCCGGCATCGGTGGTGTTGATCTGGTGATGCAGGTCAACCGTGACAAGAGCGCTGACGCCGTTCGCGGTCCTGAGTTCCGCAAGGTTGCGGAAGCGATGGATCAGCTCCGCAGCGTCGTATCTCCTGAAACCATGGTTCCTTCATTCGGTGACGCTGGTAATCAGCTGCTGACCGGTGATGCTGCTGGCAATATCCACGGCGACTGGCTGCAGGGCGACCTGCAGATTGCAGGCGGTGTTCCGGGTGAGGACTATGAATGTCTCCCGGCTCTCGGTCTGGGCACTCAGCTGACCGGCGGCGGCGACTCGTTCTACTTCCCGATCCTGCCGGAAGGCACCGATCCTGCCGTGATCGAAGCTCAGACGCAGCTTGCTCGCATCCTGATCTCGCCTGATGCTCAGCTCAAGTTCAACCTTGTGAAGGGTTCCATGCCGATCCGTACCGACATCGACCTGTCGGGCGCCAATGCATGCATGACCAAGGCTCTGGCTCTGCTGGACAATGGTCTGCTGCCTTCGGGTGACTTCTCGCTGTCGAGCGACACGCAGAAGCAGCTCGAAGACCTCAACCTCGAATTCATCGCCGACGATAATATCTCGGTTGATGACTATGTTGAGCGTTATGCCACGATCATCGATCAGGCCGACTAATCTGGTCCGGCGCTACACGTAAAGCGATGGCCGGCCTTGTTTGCCAAGGTCGGCCACATCTCTATGGAGAGGCATAAATGGCGGATATCGCCACCCAATCCGACCAGACTGCCGGCGCGTCGGCCCGGCCCGGTCCAATCCGCCGGCTTTTCTTGCACAATATATCGGCCAAGATAGCCGCCATCCCGATGGTTGCGACAGTTCTCGTGATTTTCGTGGGCTGCACGATCTGGACGGTCTATTATTCTTTCACGAATTCGCGGCTGTTGCCGCGCAACGACTTTGTTGGTTTCGACCAATATGAGCGCTTGTTCGGGACGTCGCGCTGGAATGTCTCGATCACCAATCTTCTGCTCTATGGATCGATGTCGCTTGTGCTGACATTGACCCTGGGCTTCCTGCTCGCGGTTCTGATGGATCAGAAGGTGCGCTTTGAAAGCGCCTTCCGCACCATCATGCTCTACCCATTCGCCCTGTCCTTTATCGTGACGGGCCTTGTCTGGCAGTGGATCATGAACCCGACGCTCGGCCTACAGGGCACGATGCGCGGTCTGGGCTGGACGGGCTTCACCTTCGACTGGATCAGTAATCCGCGAATGGTTTTGTTTGCACTGCTGATTGCAGGACTTTGGCAGGGCGTCGGTTTCTGCATGATCCTGATGCTGGCAGGCCTGCGTGGCGTCGACGAGGAAATCTGGAAGGCTGCTCGTGTCGATGGCATTCCCACATGGCGCACCTACATTTCTATCGTGCTGCCGATGATGCGTGGCGTTCTGGTAACTGCCGTCGTGATTATCGGTTCGGGCATCGTCCGGCTGTACGATCTGGTGGTCGCGCTGACCAATGGCGGACCGGGCATCTCTTCCGAAGTCCCTGCAAAATACGTTTATGACTATATGTTCGGCGGCGGGAATATTGGCCAGGGCCTGGCAGCCTCTACCATGATGCTGCTGACCGTTCTGATCATCATGGTCCCTTGGGCCTATCTTGAATTTGGTGGGAAGGGGCGCCGCTAATGAGCCAGACAGCAATCATGCCCGGTGAGGCGGCCTCCGTGCCGGTTGATACCGCCGGTCCGCGCGGGCCCAAGCCCAAGCCATTCTTCACCCCGAAGAAAATCATCATCTATACGACGCTGGTTTTCTTCAGCCTCTATTTCCTGTTTCCGCTCTACATCATGATCGTTACGTCGATGAAGACGATGCCGGAAATTCGGTTCGGCAATATCTTCTCGCTGCCCAGCGCGCTCAATTTCGATGCCTGGGGCCGTGCCTGGACTTCCGCCTGTACAGGGCTGACTTGTAATGGTCTGTCGCCCGGTTTCTGGAACTCGGTGAAGATCACCATTCCGTCCACGATCGTCTCGATCTTCATCGCCGCCGTGAATGGCTATGCTCTGGTGAACTGGCGCTTCAGGGGCTCGGAAATTTTCTTTGCGGTCCTGATCTTTGGCTCCTTCATCCCCTATCAGGTGATGCTCTATCCGTTGGTGATGATCACCCGTGAACTGGGTATTTTCGGTACGCTTCCGGCTGTTATTCTCATCCACACCATTTTCGGCATGCCGATCCTGACGCTTCTGTTCCGCAACTACTTCGCGTCGTTGCCGCAGGAATTGTTCAAGGCGGCGCGTGTCGATGGGGCAGGGTTCTGGCGCATTTTCTTCGAGATCATGCTGCCCATGTCGCTGCCAATCTTCGTGGTGGCGCTGATCCTGCAGGTGACTGGCATCTGGAACGACTTCCTGTTCGGCGTTGTCTTCGCCGGCACGCAGAACCTTCCGATGACCGTTCAGCTCAACAATATCGTTAACTCCGCTCAGGGCACGCCTGAATACAACGTCAACATGGCCGCGACCGTGCTGACCGGCCTTGTGCCCCTGATCATCTACTTTGTGTCCGGCAAACTGTTCGTACGCGGCGTCGCCGCTGGCGCCGTGAAGGGATAAGCGACTATGCAACCTAGCGTTTCCATCAAGGATCTTTCGCTCAATTTCGGTTCCGTGAAGGTTCTCGAAAATCTCAATCTCGACATTGCCCAGGGCGAATTCATCGTGCTGCTGGGGCCTTCGGGCTGCGGCAAGTCCACGCTGCTCAACTGCATTGCCGGCCTTCTGGATGTGTCTGACGGGCAGATCTTCATCAATGGCAAGAACGTCACCTGGGAAGAGCCCAAGGACCGTGGCATCGGCATGGTGTTCCAGTCCTATGCGCTCTACCCGCAGATGTCGGTCGAGAAGAACCTCAGCTTTGGTCTCCGCGTTGCGGGCATGCCCAAGGCTGAAATCGAGGCGCGTGTAAAGCGTGCCGCCGAAATCCTGCAGATCGAGCCTCTGCTGCAGCGCAAGCCAGCGAACCTGTCCGGTGGCCAGCGTCAGCGCGTGGCCATTGGCCGTGCCCTGGTGCGTGACGTGGATGTGTTCCTGTTCGACGAGCCGCTGTCCAATCTCGACGCCAAGCTCCGAAGCGATCTGCGCGTCGAGATCAAGCGTCTGCATGCCCGTCTCAAGAACACCATGATCTACGTGACCCACGATCAGATCGAGGCGCTAACGCTGGCCGACCGCATTGCGATCATGAAGAATGGCGTGATCCAGCAGCTTGCAGATCCGCATACGATCTACAACAAGCCGGTCAATCTCTATGTGGCAGGCTTTATTGGCTCGCCATCAATGAACTTCCTCAAGGGCACGCTGGAAGGCCAGACCTTCACCGCTGATGACGGAACCAAAATTCCGGTTGGCGCCTACGAGTTTGGCTCGACCACCTCGGGTGCTCTGAAGGCTGTTCTGGGTGTTCGCCCTGAGCATATCTTTATCGGCGAGGCTGCTCAGTCCATGCCGTTCAGGGCCGATGCAGAGATCGAAATCGTCGAGCCAATGGGTTCTGAAACCCTGGCCTGGACCAAGGTCGCCGGCATTTCGGTGACGTTCCGCTGCTCCAGCGACATCCCGCTGGTGGCGGGCGACAAGGTCAATGTCGGTTTCGACATTGCTCGCGGCTCGCTGTTCGACGCAGAGACCGAGAGCCGCCTCTAGCCGAGGCAACAAATTCGGCGGCGCCCCATGGGGCGCCGTTTCATTATTACTTTTGCGGCATCCAATCTGCCCGGGCGCGGCGACGCCAGCCTCATTGACGGCTATCTCTCCGGTCCGATGCGACACCGCATTCAATCGCAAATATAAGAGGCCATCGATGACCGAGTTGTCATTCCAGCTTTACAGCGCCCGTAACGTCCCCTCCATGTCCGAATTTTTCGGCACACTGTCCTCCCTTGGCTATAAGCAGGTCGAAGGTTTTGGCGGGCTTTATGCCGATGCGGCTGGCCTTGCTGCCGATCTGAAAAAGAACGGCCTGACCATGCCGACCGGCCATTTCGGCCTTGACCAGCTCCAGGACACCTCCGGTGCACTCAAGATCGCCGAAACCATTGGCATCAAGCGCATCTATTGCCCGTTCATCATGCCGGACCAGCGCAGCGAAGATGAGTCCAAGTGGCTCGAACTGGCGGAAACGCTGGCTGAACTCGGCGAAGTCTTCACCAAGGAAGGCTATGGCTTTGGCTGGCATAACCACGATTTCGAATTCGTGCCGACCACTTCGGGCCGTACGCCGATGGAAATCATCCTTGAAACCGCGCCCAAGATCGAATGGGAATGCGACATTGCCTGGGTGATCCGTGGCAAGGCGGACCCGATTGCCTGGTTCGAGAAATATGGCGATCGCGTCACCGCCGTTCACGTCAAGGATTTGGCTGCCGAAGGCGAGAACGCTGACGAAAGCGGCTGGGCCGATGTGGGCCATGGCGTCGTTGGTTGGGACGAGCTGATCAAGAAGGTGCAGGCCAAGACCAAGGCGCAGTATTTCGTCGCCGAACATGACAATCCGAGCGATGCCGTGCGTTTCGCAACGCGCTCCATCGCAACTGCACAGAACTGGAAGTAAGCCAAATGGCAAAGACCTATGGCGTCGGCATCATGGGTGCCGGCAATATTTCTGCGGCCTATCTGCGTCTCGCGCCCCTGTTCAAGGGGCTCGAAGTGCGTGCCGTCGCAGATATTCGTCCCGAAGCTGCCAAGGCGCGCGCCGATGAATTCGGCGTCGCAGCCCAGACCCCGGACGAGCTGCTCAAGAACAGCGAACTGGATGTTATCGTCAATCTGACCATTCCATCGACCCATTATCAGGTGTCGATGGACATCATCTCGTCGGGCAAGCATTCCTATTCGGAAAAGCCGTTCGTTCTGACGCTGGAAGAGGGGCTGTCGCTCAAGAAGGCTGCCGACGAGCGCGGTCTCAAGGTCGGTTCGGCTCCTGATACCTTCCTCGGTGGTGCACACCAGCAGGCCCGCGAAATCATCGACTCGGGCAAGCTCGGCAAGATCATGAGCGGCACGACGCACGTGATGAGCCGGGGCATGGAGCATTGGCATCCTAATCCCGACTTTTTCTTCCAGCCCGGTGGTGGCCCGATCCTTGATCTTGGCCCCTATTACATCACCGACCTCGTGCATCTGCTCGGCCCGGTAAAGCGCCTTTCGGCTTTCACCAATATGGCTCGCACTGAGCGCGAAGTGACTGCGGAAGGCCCGTTCAAGGGGACATTCGTCAAGGTCGGCACGCCAACGACGATCCATGGCGTGCTCGAATTCCACAACGGTGCCATCGTCACCATCGGTGCGAGCTGGGACGTGGCGGCCCATGGCCATCACAATATCGAGCTCTATGGCACCGACGGTTCCATCTTCGTGCCCGATCCGAACTTCTTCGGTGGCGACCTCGTTACGGCCGGCCTCGACGGCACCCGCGCACCGGTGTCGCCCTGGGCGCATCCGTTCGGCAAGCCCAATCAGGACCTCGACAAGGACACGCCGCGCGCCAATTACCGTTGTGCCGGCCTTGCGGACATGCTGCAATCGCATGAAACGGGCCAGACTGCACGTTGCGGCCTCGATGTTGCGCTGCATGTCGTGGAAGTCATGACCGGGCTGCTCAAGGCAGGCGAGACGGGTCAGGTGCTGACCTTGCAGACAACCTGCGAGCGTCCGCGGGCTTTGGGTATCGAAGAAGCGCAGGCATTGTTGCGCTGATTGACGTACCTCATTGACAGGCGCTCGGTGCCGGTCAAGACTGCTGGCGAACATGTCGGGCGGCGAGTGATCGCCGCCCCTCATCCATGCGAACATGAGTTTCGCAATAATAAGAACAAGCCCCGGCAATGCGGTGCGCGGGGCCTCAGAGGAGACCCCTATGGCCACCACAGTCAAAGGCCCAGCCATTTTTCTTGCCCAGTTTGCGGGCGATAAAGCCCCGTTCGACACGCTCGACAATATCTGCCGCTGGACTGCGAGCCTTGGTTACAAGGGCGTACAGATTCCGACCTGGGTATCGAGCTTCATCGATCTCGAAAAGGCCGCCAATTCCAAGACTTATGCCGACGAAATCAAGGGCATCGTGAATAGTCACGGCATGGAGATCACCGAGCTTTCGACCCATTTGCAGGGCCAGCTGGTTGCGGTGCATCCGGCTTATGACGCCGCCTTTGATGGTTTCGCTCCCGCTTCGGTCCATGGCAACCCTAAGGCGCGGCAGGAATGGGCGGTTCAGACCCTTCTCAATGCTGCCAAGGCGTCCAAGAATCTGGGTCTCAATGCCCATGCCACTTTTTCGGGCTCGCTGGCCTGGCCCTATATCTATCCGTGGCCGCAGCGTCCCGCCGGCCTTGTCGAAGAAGCCTTTGATGAACTGGCTCGCCGCTGGACGCCGATCCTCAATGCGTTTGACGATGCGGGCGTGGACGTCTGCTACGAAATCCATCCCGGCGAAGATCTGCACGACGGCATTTCCTACGAAATGTTCCTCGATCGCGTGAAGAACCATCCGCGCGCCAACCTACTCTATGACCCGAGCCATTTCGTGCTGCAGCAGCTCGATTATCTCGACTATATCGACATCTACAAGGATCGGATCAAAGCCTTCCACGTGAAGGATGCCGAGTTCAATCCAACGGGCCGTCAGGGCGTTTATGGCGGGTTTCAGTCCTGGGTTGACCGGGCAGGGCGCTTCCGCTCCATCGGCGATGGCCAGGTCGATTTCCCGGCCATCTTTGCCAAGATGGCGGCGAATGATTTCAAGGGCTGGGCCGTGCTCGAATGGGAATGCGCGCTCAAGCACCCCGAAGATGGTGCGCGTGAAGGCGCAGAGCTGATCCAGAGCTATATTATCCGCGTCACCGAGAAGGCTTTTGACGATTTCGCATCCGGCGGCACCGATCAGGCTGCCAATCGCAAGATGCTCGGTCTCTAAGTCAACAGTCTGCTAACGTATTGGTCGCTCGCGCTAAGTCGCGGCGACCGGAATGACAGAGGAAAAAATGGCTGAAAACGGCGCAAGACGCATTCGTCTGGGCATGGTCGGTGGTGGTACTGGAGCCTTTATCGGCTATGTCCACCGGGTCGCCGCCCGCATTGATGGTGACTACGAACTGGTGGCTGGCGCGCTCTCCTCGCGCCCCGAAGTTGCCAGGGAATCCGGCAAAAATCTCGGTCTGGCCGAAGACCGCATCTACACCTCCTATGAGGAAATGGCCAAGGCAGAAGCCGCACGCCCGGACGGCATTGAGGCGGTGTCCATCGTGACGCCAAACCACATGCATTACGGCCCGGCCAAGGCATTTCTCGAAGCCGGCATCCACGTCATCTGCGACAAGCCGATCACCTCGGCCCTTGAAGACGCCCGCAAGCTGGCCGAAATCAAGCCCAAGAACGGCGCTAAGTTCTTGCTGACACACAATTATACCGGCTATCCGCTGGTTCGTCAGGCGCGTGAACTGGTGGCTTCCGGTGCGCTCGGCAAAATCCGTGTCGTTCAGGTGGAATACCCGCAGGATTGGCTGGCTGAAGCCGCCGATGACAGCAATAAGCAGGCGTCCTGGCGTACTGATCCGGCCCGGTCCGGCGCAGGTGGGGCCATTGGTGACATTGGCACCCACGCCTATAATCTTGCTCGCTTCGTCACCGGGCTCAAGACCGAGGCCGTTTCGGCTGACCTGACCGCTTTCGTGCCGGGCCGTCAGCTCGACGACAATGTCCACATCATGCTGCGCTTTGAGGGCGGAGCCAAGGGTATGCTCTGGGCCAGCCAGGTTGCGGTCGGCTGCGAAAATGGCCTGCAATTGCGCGTTTATGGTGAGAAGGGCGGCATCGAATGGCGCCAGGACAATCCGAACTACATGTGGTTTACCGAATTCGGCAAGCCCAAGCAGCTTCTTACCCGTGGCGGCTCCATTTCGGTTCCAGCGGCAGCGTCGATGAATGTGCGCATTCCGTCCGGGCACCCTGAAGGGTATCTGGAAGCTTTTGCAACGCTCTACAGCCAGTTTGCTGCGGTCATTCGCGGTGAAGGCGCCGATTATGAAGACCTGCTGCCTTCGCTCGCCGACGGTATCGAGGGCATGGAATTCATCGTGGCGTCGGTGCAGTCGAGCCAGAACGAGAGCAAATGGACCAAGCTCAGCGAGGTCTGAGATGCTGCGTCGCTCCGTGAGGGCAGGCGCAGGTTCGTGACCTTTGAAACCCTCGGGCGTGGCCCGAGGGTTTTGTTTTGTGCGCTATTGCACGCGTTCGCTGGTGAAACCGCGGGCTTCCAAAAGGCGCACGACGCTGATGTCATCGACGAGATGGCCTGCGCCGACGATCAGCAGCGTGCTTTCATTCCTCTGCAGCATGGCCGCAATCTGGTCGGTCCAGTCGTGGTTGCGCTGATCGATCAAGCGTTGGGCCATGCCCTCGCCCATGTCGCCCATCTGGGACATGAAAATTTCCCCGACGGCTTCGGGATTGCCATCCATCCAGACCTCGACCATGTCGTCGATTTCGGCCGTCATGATATCCATGGATATGATAGTGGCACGGAGCATTTCGATCTGCTCGTCCTCTGTGCCACCGGCCAGAAAGCCGATCTGCTGTTCGGGTGTTTCGAGATAACCGTGCCGGTCTGAGGGGATTTCCGCGCCCAGGATCTGATCCACGCCGAGTAGCGGATCGTAGCCACCATGCGTGAGGCCGCCGAGGGACAGGGTGGTGGCCGCCATCCATGGCTGCATAGTCAGCAAAAGCGGCATCGGAATATTGTAGGCGTGTGCAACATCACGAAGCTGATCGGTCAGTTCGGGGCCAATGCGCTCGCTTAAAAGCCGCCCGTCGCGGTTAAAACCAAGCTCGTAACTCAGCGGCGCAATCGCAACCTGCGCTTCAACGCTGATATCGGTTTCGAAATAGACCCGCTCGACCTTGGAGACGACCTTGTCGAATCGCGGTGTGCGCCAGTCTAGTCCGGGCGGGAGCAGATGGACCGACCCGAACAGATAGATGGCGCTGTCTTCATCGCTGACCTTCCACAAGGCCGGGGCGGCGTGAGCAGACCCGGTGCTCAGCAGCATCGCTGCGAGAGGAACAATCAATCGATGGAACGACATGAAATACCCTTTTTCGGTGATGCACCTGCTGAAGGGTAATGCACAAAAGCAAAACGCCGCAATCTCTTGCGGCGCGAAACGGAATCAAATTGTTAGCAGGTGACCTTAATGCGTCCAGGGCGTCTTGCGGTCGGAGCGGAAATTGTCCGGGTAGCTGACGCGTTTGGGTGAGGGATCATGGGCAGGCTGCACGGCATAGGGAATGCCATTGCGCTGCGCATAGGCCTCGGCCTCTTCCTGCGTCTCGAAGGACAGCTTAACCTGCTGGTTCATGTCGCTGCTGCTCGTATAGCCCATCAGCGGATCGATGCTGCGCGCCACTGCGGGCTCGAAAACCAGAACCCAGTTCTTCGACTTACCTTTGCCGGACTGCATGGCATTGCGGGCAGGGCGGTAAATACGAGCGGTCATGCAAAGTCCTCAACACGATGCTAGGCGAATGGTCGGAGTACAAAGATTCGAACTTTGGACCCCCGGTTCCCAAAACCGGTGCTCTACCAGGCTGAGCTACACTCCGACGTCGCGCCATCCCGATAGCGCGTTCGGAGTCAAAGGGCAAGGCCACTTGATGTTCTATCGCATACTTGACTGGGGACATCGACCAAGAGACAAGAATGGCCATGATGGACCTGCAAAAGCCTTGGCCTTTTGGCCTTAGCCGCACCTCCTGGCCATATTTTGCCGTGGGCGTGGTCTGCCTCCTCATTCTTATTGGATTTATCGATGCGGCAGCGTCACGCGGCGCAATCGGTTGGCCGGAGCAATGGCGGGCGCCCTTTTTCCTCGTTACCGACTATGGGCTCTCGGAACGCATACTGATTCCCAGTTTTGTGATGATGATCCTGCTGCGCCTCGCCATGTTTCCGCTAAGCGGTGTATGGAAAAAGGCGAGCGGGCAACTGGCGCAGATTTTTGCCTTTGTTTTTGCGGGGATTGGGACGCCGGTTCTGCTGGTCAGCGTGCTGAAGCGTTTGATTGGCCGGGGCAGGCCTTCCGAATACGAGACGGCTGGCTCATTATCGTTTCAGAATTTTTTCAATGATTGGGCGTTCCAGAGTTTTCCGAGCGGGCACTCGGCCACCGCTGTCGCCCTGGCCTTTGTCATTGGCTTCATGTGGCCCGCTGTTTTCCCATTTTTGCTTGTCATCGGGCTCGTCGTCGCGGTGTCCCGGGTGCCGGTGGGGGCGCATTACCCCACTGATGTCTTCGCGGGCATTGTCATCGGTATGATCGGCGCCTATCTGGTGCGCAATTTTTTCGCGCACAAAGGCTGGTTGTTCGAGCAGCGGGACGATGAGCGGATCGTGCGCAAGCCGTTGCGCGGCTTGCGCCAGCTTTTTCAGCGCGCTGCCGAATAGCGCATCAGGCCAGCCGACAGATCGGCCTTGAGGTCGTCGATACCTTCAAAGCCGATATGAAGGCGGAACAGATGGCCCTCGCTCGCCCATGGCCGAACTGTACGCGCCTTGCCCATATCCACCGGCAGGCAGAGGCTTTCATAGCCTCCCCAGGAATAGCCCATGCTGAAAATCTGCATGTGATCGACAAAGGCCGCGACGGCTTTGCGCGGAGCGGGCTTGAGCACAACGCCAAAAAGACTGCCCGATCCGGTGAAATTTTTCTTCCAGATATCGTGGTCGGGATGGCTGGGAAGGGCAGGGTGCAGCACCTGCGCCACCTCGTCCTGCTCTTCCAGCCAGCGGGCAATTTCCAGTGCCCGTTCCTGATGTTCCTTCATGCGGATTGCCAGCGTCCGTAACCCGCGGGCTACCAGAAATGCGTCGTCGCCAGAGGTGAAAAAGCCCAGAAGGGTACGAATGCGGCTCACGTCGGCCCATGCTGCTTCAGTGGTCGAAATCGTACCCGCCATGACATCGGAATGACCGACAAACATTTTGGTGGCAGCGTGCACCACAATGTCTGCGCCCAATGCAAGAGGCTGGTGATAGAGGGGGGTGGCCCAGCTATTGTCCACGATCAGTCTGGCGCCGCCTCTATGAGCGGCCTCGGCCAGAACGGCAATATCCTGTACCTCAAAGGTCAGAGAGCCGGGGCTTTCCGCCAATACGGCCTTGGTATTGGGTCGCATCAGATCGGTGAGACCTGCACCTATGCGCGGATCATAATAGCGGACGGTGACGCCCATGCGCTCCAGATAACCATCGGCAAATTTGCGGCCGGGCTCATAGGCGCTGTCGGTGATCAGAACGTCATCCCCCGCTCTTACACAGGCCATTATCGCAATCGTGATCGCGGCCAGTCCAGACGGCACCAGCTTTGTCCGATAGGCCCCTTCGAGCGCGTTCACGACCGTTTCGACAGATTCGGTCGTGGGGTTTCCGGCGCGGCCGTAAAGGTAGCGCTGGCTTTGGGCGTCAAGGTCCGCAAGCGTCTTGAACAAAATAGTGGAGCCGCGAAAAACCGGCGTATTCACGAATCCAAACTGTTCATCGGGTGAGCGGCCATCATGAGTCAGGATGGTTTCAATGGATGCAGGCCGGAAATTGCTGGTTTTCTGATCGTTCATACTAGGCTCGATGCTCAAAAAGAAATCATCTGGGGGTGTTTGTCTATTTATGCGACAGCTTTCCTGTCCCAACGCGCCAACAACCCTTGACGTTACGGTCAATAGAGGTTTGCATGCTTAGCAGCATCCATGCCGCAAAATAAAGCGGTGGTGCGACCGGGGCCCCGGCAAACTAGATGGGCTCCGAACACAGGGTCAGGAAACAAAAGGCAAATAAATGCAAAAAGCGCTTGTATCGTTCGCAGTCGCAGCCTCTCTGGGGCTCGGCGCGACGGCTGCCCAGGCTGGTATTCTCGATGACGTCAAGGCAAAGGGCTACGTTCAGTGTGGCGTGACCTCCGGCGTTCCGGGAATGTCGCAGCCTGATGAAAACAACAACTGGGCCGGCCTCGAAGTCGATTATTGCCGCGCTCTGGCAGCGGCCATTTTTGACGATGCACAGGCGGTCCGCTTCACGCCGCTGACTTCGCAGGAACGTTTCGCCGCGCTCTCCGCCGGTGAAATTGATGTGCTCTCCCGCGTCACGACGTGGACCATGAGCCGCGATACCGATCTGGGCATCAGCTTTACAGGCGTGATGTATTATGACGGTCAGGGCTTCCTGGTTCGTGCTGCCGACGGGATTTCCTCGGCACTTGAGCTGGATGGCGCTGCCATCTGTATCGAATCGGGCACCACCACCGAGTTGAACGCTGCAGACTATTTCGCGTCCAATGGACTTGAGTTCAATCCGGTCGTGTTCGTCGACAAGCCCGAAGTGCTCAAGGCCTATGAAGATGGTCGTTGCGATGTGCTGACCTCGGACGGTTCGCAACTGGCTTCGGACCGCACCAAGTTTGCAACACCGTCAGACCACGTGCTGCTGCCTGAGATCATCTCCAAGGAGCCGCTTGGGCCTTCTGTCCGTCAGGGCGATGCACAATGGTTCAACGTTGGTCGTTGGGTCTATTTCGCCCTGCTCGAAGCTGAAGAGCTTGGCGTGACGCAGGCCAATGTCGATGAGATGCTCGGTTCGGACAATCCGTCGGTGAAGCGTCTGCTTGGCGTGGAAGGTGATTTCGGTACGCCGATCGGTCTGCCCGCCGATTGGGGTTACCGCATCGTCAAGCATATCGGCAATTACGGCGAATCCTTCGAGCGTAACCTCGGCGAGTCGACCCCGATCGGTCTTTCCCGCGGTCTGAACGCGCTGTGGAAGGATGGCGGCCTGCAATACGCTCCGCCAATCCGCTAAACCCGCATGGTTCCGGCGTCGCTCTCTGAGCGGCGCCGGTTTGACTCGGCCCTATCTGACTGGAATATAAGGCATTTTTATCGCCCGCCTCTAATGGGGCGGTGGTAGCGATGTCGTAATCAGGATTTGGGCCCAACCACAGACAAGAATCGGGGCACACGCGCGATGGCCGCTATCGACAGCTCTGCTGGCGCACCGCCAAAAACAGCCTTCTATAATGATCCGGTGGTCCGGGGGTATATCTACCAGTTTCTGGTGGCACTTCTGGTCATCGGATTCTTCATCTGGATCGGCTTCAATACGGCGCAGAATCTCGCTGCGCAGAATAAATCCACCGGGTTCGACTTTCTCTGGCGAACCTCAGGCTTTTCCATCAGCTTCACGCTGATCCCCTTTGATCGGGCATCCTATTATTGGGAGGCCTTCATTGTCGGCCTGCTCAATACGCTTCTGGTCGCGGCAATAGGCATTTTCTTCGCCACTATTCTGGGTTTCGCCGTTGGTATCGCCCGGCTGTCCTCGAACTGGCTGGTGTCCCGGATTGCCACTGTTTACGTGGAAATCATCCGAAATGTGCCGTTGCTGCTGCAATTGTTCTTCTGGTATTTCGCGGTTCTCAAGGCGATGCCGGCTGTTCGTGACAGCTTTGCGCTGCCCTTCGGGGCATATCTCAATCAGCGCGGTTTCTTTGTACCGCAGCCAGTCTTCGATGACCGTGCAGCATGGTTGTGGCTTGGACTCGTGCTGACAATTGCCATGGGCATTGGGCTGCGCATCTGGGCAAAGAAGCGCCTTGAAGCCACAGGCAGACGGTTTCCGGTGTTCATCACTACGATTGCCGCTGGTGTGCTTGTTCTGGCGCTGACCTATATCGCGTCGGGGACGCAGATTTCCTTCAGCTATCCTGAATTGCAGCGGTTCAATTTCCGTGGCGGACTGGAACTGCCGCCCGAATTCGTGGCGCTTGCCTTTGGCCTTTCCATCTATACGGCCGCCTTTATCGCCGAAAATGTGCGTGGCGGCATCAGGGCCGTGAACAGCGGCCAGACCGAAGCAGCACAATCGCTCGGGCTCAAGGAAGGGGACCGGTTGCGGCTGGTCATCATTCCCCAGGCTATGCGCGTGATCGTGCCGCCGCTCACCAGCCAATATCTCAACCTCACCAAGAATTCCTCACTTGGCGCGGCTATCGGCTATCCTGAGCTTGTGAACGTGTTTACGGGCACGACGCTCAACCAGACCGGCAAGGCAATCGAGGTGATTGCCATGACCATGCTGGTCTATCTCACCTTCTCGCTGCTGACCTCCGGTTTCATGAACTGGTATAATGGCCGCGTGGCTTTGGTGGAGCGCTAGGAGCCGTCATGTCGATTTCATTTGTTCGCTCTGAACTCGTTCCTGCCAAACCGGCACCGGTGAGAACATCCGGGATTATCCTGTGGGCGCAGAAAAATCTCTTCTCCACCTGGCAGGATACCCTTTTCACCCTGATTGCGGCGGCGTTCCTGCTCTGGGCGCTGCCACCTATCATCAACTTCCTGCTGCCAACCATTTTTGGCGGTAGCGCCATCCCGCCAGGTGAAACGGTGGAGGCCTGTCGGGCACCCGGCGCTGGAGCTTGCTGGAACTACATTGCCGCCCGGATGAATTTCTTCATCTATGGCTTCTTTCCGGTGGATCAGCTCTGGCGGCCGAATCTGGTGTTTGCCTTTGGGGCCCTGCTCATCGTTCCATTGATGATCCCCAAGGCGCCATTCAAGCGCACCAATGCCATTCTGTTCTTCGTCGTCTTCCCGGTCATCAGCTTCGTCCTGCTCAATGGCGGGTATTTCGGCATGCGGCAGGTTCCGACCGAACAATGGGGCGGGCTATTGGTAACGCTGGTCATCTCGATGGTCGGCATTACCGGTTCCATTCCGCTGGGTATTCTGCTGGCGCTTGGGAGGCAGTCAAAGCTGCCGATCATCAAGACGCTTTGCGTGATGTTCATCGAGCTCTGGCGCGCCGTGCCGCTGATCACGGTGCTGTTCATGGCCTCGGTCATGCTGCCGCTGTTCATGCCGCAGGGCACCACTGTCGATAAATTGCTGCGGGCGCTCGTGGGCGTCACCCTGTTCTCCTCTGCCTATCTGGCCGAGGTGATCCGTGGCGGCTTGCAGGCTCTGCCAAGGGGACAATACGAGGCGGGGGCTTCTCTCGGTCTCAGCTATTGGAAGTCGATGATTTTCATCATCCTGCCGCAGGCGCTCAAGCACGTTATCCCCGGTATCGTGAATACGTTCATCGCCCTGTTCAAGGACACCTCGCTCGTGTCCATCGTCGGCATCTTCGATCTGCTCAACACTGTGCAATCGGCAGCATCCGACGCTGCGTGGGGTTCGCCAACTCAGGCCATTTCCGGCTATCTGTTTGCCGGCTTTGTGTTCTGGGTATTCTGTTTCGCCATGTCGCGCTATTCCATGTATATGGAGCGGCGTCTGGACACCGGGCACAAGAGGTAAATCAAAGTGAGCCAACCCTCTGAAGTCACTGTCGATCGCGTCATCGACACCAGCCATATGACCGTATCGGATACCGACGTCGCTATCGAAGTCATTGGCATGCACAAATGGTACGGCGATTTCCATGTGCTACGAGACATCAATCTCAAGGTCATGAAAGGCGAGCGTATTGTCATTGCCGGTCCATCCGGATCGGGCAAGTCCACGCTTATCCGTTGCATCAATCGTCTCGAAGAGCATCAGGAAGGTCAGATCATTGTCAATGGGACAGAGCTGACAGCCGACCTCAAGCGCATCGACGAGGTGCGGCGCGAGGTGGGCATGGTGTTCCAGCACTTCAACCTGTTCCCGCATCTGACCATTCTGCAGAACCTGACGCTGGCGCCAATCTGGGTGCGCGGCATTCCAAAAGCAGAGGCTGAAGCGACGGCCATGCACTATCTGGAACGGGTGAAAATCCCCGAGCAGGCCAATAAATATCCAGGTCAGCTTTCCGGCGGTCAGCAGCAGCGCGTGGCCATTGCGCGCTCGCTCTGCATGCAGCCACAGATCATGCTGTTCGATGAGCCTACCTCCGCGCTTGACCCAGAAATGGTCAAGGAAGTGCTCGAAGTGATGATCAACCTGGCCGAAGACGGCATGACCATGATCTGTGTGACCCACGAAATGGGTTTCGCGCGTCAGGTCGCCAATCGCGTGATTTTCATGGATCAGGGCCAGATCATCGAGCAGAACGAGCCGCAGGAATTCTTCGCCAATCCGCAGCACGAGCGGACCAAGCTGTTCCTCAGCCAGATTCTGCACTAACTTCGGGCGCCCTTGGGCGAATTCTCTTCAATGCCCTGAGCGCTAAGCTCGAATGGCTGGCTGCAAGGGCAAATTATCAGGGGGTCGGGCCGATCAGCGGCTTGACCCCTTTTTCATGCCTGCCAATATTGGCATGTACGAACTGAAAGCCTCTATTTTGCGACACGTTTTCAAGCCAGTCCTGCTTCTGGCTGCTCTCCTGTCTGGACTTGCAGCGCCGTCAGCCATGGCGCAGACGCTGGAGGCGGTGCGTGACCGCGGCTTTTTGATCTGTGGGTCAAGCAATCCTCTTGCTGGTTTCTCCCAGCAGGATGTGGACAGCCGCTGGTCTGGCTTCGATGTCGATCTCTGTCGCGCGGTTGCTGCTGCTATTTTTGGCAATCCCGACCTTATCGAATTTCGCTCCTATCGTGGCGAAGCGCGGTTTGCGCCGTTGCAGACGAGTAGTGTCGATGTGTTGATGCGCAATGGCGCATGGACGGCGGGACGCGACACCCGTTTCGGCGCGCGGTATGTGACCCCCAGCTTTTTTGACGGGCAGGCATTTCTGGTGCCGCAATCTCTGGGCGTTATTTCGGCATATGAGTTGGATGATGTAAGCATTTGCGTTGTCGACGCTTTTGGCGAGCTTGCTGCGCTGGATGATTTCTTCTTCTCCAATCAAACCACTTTCCGAGAGGTGGTATATGAGGAGTCCGCTGATCTGCTGACGGCCTATAGGGCCGGGCTTTGCCAGGTTATTTCGGCGTCGGGCCGTCAATTGCAGGCGATGCGCCGTGAGCTTCAGGACCCCGCGCTGCACCGTATCCTGCCCGAGCGGATTTCCAAGGAGGTCATCGGGCCGGTGGTCCGGGAGGCCGATGATGAATGGTTTGAAATCGTCCGCTGGACCATTTTTGCGCTAATCACGGCTGAAGAGATTGGCGTCACCAGCCTCAATATTGACTCGCTTTCCGCAGCGCGCTCGCCGGCGGTGCGACGCCTTCTCGGGCTTGAGGGTAATTATGGCGTCGGGCTCGGCTTGCGGCCGACCTTCATGGCCGATGCCATCCGCGCCGTGGGAAATTATTCCGAGCTATATGATCGCCATTTTGGAACGCAGACCGGAGCGGCAATGCTGCGCGGCCAGAATGCGCTGTGGAGCAATGGGGGACTGCTTTATGCTCCGCCGATCCTGTAGCGGCGTATCGCTCTGTCCATGGATGGCGTCGCGCTTGGCGGCATTGGGGCCATAGTTTCAAAGAACAGGGGAGAGCAGGCGCGCGGCCTGCATGAGGACATAGAGCGGCCAAGGTCGGCTTTCGACCTCGGAATGGCCCACCTGCAGGCAGGACTCGAAGTCCTTGATCAGCATCGCCTCAACCGAGGCAATTGTCCGGGGGTCGGTGAACCACAAGGTAATCTCGAAATTGATCGCAAAGGAGCGATTGTCGAAATTCACGCTGCCAACAGTGGCGATCTGGTCATCCATCAGCACGACTTTCTGATGCAGAAAGCCATCGCTGTAGCGATAAACGCTAATGTCATGTTCGACCATTGCATCAGCATGGGAGAGGCTCGCCAGCCAGACAATTTTATGGTCGGGGCTTGCTGGCAGCATGATCCGCACATCCACACCACGCAGCCGCGCCGCGAACAGGGCGGTGCGGATATCGGTATCGGGGACGAAATAGGGACTAACGATCCAGAGCCGCTCGCGCGCCCGCCCGATCAGGTCGGTAAAGGCAATGGCGCATTCTTCGAGCTTGTCGGCCGGACCACTGCCCATCACCAATACGGATTGTTCGCCAAAGGTCTCCAGTTCGCTGGGTGGCCGATTGGGTAAGAGCTCACCGGTGGCCCATTCCCAATCTTCGCGGAACAGCAGCGCACAGCCCAAGGCGGCCGGGCCGGAAACGCGCACATGAGTGTCGCGCCAATGACCGACGCGAGGGTCTTCGCCGAGATATTCAACGCCCACATTATGCCCGCCGACCCAGGCGTGTTTGCCATCCGCCACAACGATCTTGCGATGGTTGCGATAATTTATGCGCGTGGGACCATAGAAACGCAACAGCTTGTGCCGATGATTGAAACCGGCAACCTTCACTCCGGCGTCGCGCAGTTCGCGCCTGTAGCGCCTGGGCATGCCTGAGCTGCCGATATCGTCATAGAGCAGGAAGACCGCGACGCCTTCCCTGGCTTTGGCGATCAGCCGTTCCGCCAGTTGCTGCCCAAGCCGGTCGTCGCGCACAATGTAGAATTGCACCAGCAGATATTCTTTTGCCGCCTCGATGCCGGCGAAGATCGAGTCGAATGTCGCCTTGCCGTCGATCAGCAATTCGACGTCATTACCCTTGAGGAACGGAAGTTCGGAAACATGGACCTGCACCGGCCATTTTGCGTCGGTATCCCGGTCGATCAGGGCAAGGTCCTTGGCGCGCAGGGGGCGATCAGCGCGACCGTTTTTTACCCGGTCGGTCGCATAATCATCAAAAAGTTTCCAGCCAAAGATGAGGTAGAGCAGCACCGAGGGGATCGGCAACAGAAGCAACGACAGGAGCCAGGCAATCGAGCCTTGTGATGTCCGCGAATTGAGGATTTCCCGCACAGCGCAGACAAAGGCGAGCAGATAGATGGCGCCCATGATCAGCGCCACGATATGCAGGTCCGCAACGAGGGCTCGCAGGATGTCGTCTATACCGAACACGTTGCCTCTTGCGCGCTGTTGGATCAACACTCTAGCAGGCAGCGCGCCTGCTGCAATGCCGTCTCGTGGCGAAAAGACAAGCGTCAGGCGATCGGCTTATTGGGCGCCCGGAACTGGTATGCATCGTGAAGGCGGAGGGAGAGCTCCTCGTCGTCGATCCTGTCGAGGCGGATGAGCACGGCGTTCTGGCCGACGAGGCTTTCGGTCTCGAAATAGATGTCCGGGGAAATCTCCATCAGCAGCACCTTCTGGTCTACGGGACAATGCAGAATTGCGGTTTGGGCATCGTGGAGCTGGACGAGCGCTTCTCCTGATACGATGAAAGCGCCCATGCCGTTCTGGTCGACGCGGACAACGCCTGAAACCCCGCGTGCGGCGATAATGTTGGCGAGCCGATCGAGGCTGGCCCGGATTTCTTGATGGTCGGTCATTGAAATCTCCTCATGGTGAGCGAAAAAGCTTTTAGCCTCACTGGCGCAATGCAGGCCGATTGGCTAAATGCTTGTCCTGCCCCTGAAACACTCAGGACACGAAAGGGCTCCCGATGAGCGAAGAATCTGAAATGGCGCCCGGCCTCGAAACCGGGATCGACAATGATGCTTTCCGCGACGCGGAAGGCAGAATAAGTGCGCTCTGGCTGGAGCGGCTGCGTGCCTTTATCGAAGGATCGCGCGCCGAAGACGTCGCGCTCGTCATGGCGCCGCTGCATTCGTCCGATGTCGGCGACGTGCTCGAGCAATTGGACCATAGCGAGCGGCTGGCGCTGGTGCGGATGCTCGGCGACAGGTTCGACTTCTCGGCCTTGACCGAGGTGGACGAAAGTATCCGCGTCGAGCTGATGGAGGCGCTGCCCAATTCGGAAATTGCCCGCGGCGTTGCCGAACTCGACAATGACGACGCGGTCTACCTGCTCGAAGACCTTGAGAAAGAGGATCAGGACGAGATCCTGTCGGCTCTGCCAACGTTCGAGCGGCTGGCGCTCAAACGGAGCCTGGATTTCCCCGAGGAATCCGCCGGGCGGCGAATGCAGACCGATTTTATTGCCATTCCACCATTCTGGACGGTGGGGCAGACCATCGATTATCTGCGCACGGAAGGCGAGCTGCCGGACGAATTCTATCAGATTTACGTGGTGGACGCTGCTTACAAGGTACTCGGCGCGCTGCCGCTGGACAAGTTTCTGCGCGCCCAGCGTGCCACCAAAATCGATGCCATCATGAATGCCAGCCTTGTGCTGGTGAAAGCCGAAGAAGATCAGGAAGAAGCAGCGCGCAGCTTTGAGCGTTATGACCTGGTCGAAGTCGGCGTTGTCGACGAAAACGGCCGTTTGGTTGGCGTGTTGACCATCGACGACATTGTCGATGTCATTCAGGAAGAGGCTGAAGAAGACATCAAGCTGTTGGCCGGCGTGGGTGACGAAGACGTTTCGGACACGACACTGGACACGGTGCGCAGCCGCGCTCCATGGCTTGGCGTCAATCTGGTTGCCGCAGTTCTGGTGTCATTTGTCATCGGTTTTTTCAACGCGACCATCGAGCAGATGGTGGCCTTGGCCGTTCTGATGCCCATCGTTGCCTCAATGGGTGGCAATGCAGGTGCGCAAACCATGACTGTGACCGTGCGCGCCCTGGCGATGCGCGAACTGGATGGTGGCCGTTTGAAGCGCCTTATTCGCCGCGAAATGGTGGTGGGCTTTTTCAATGGCGTGATCTTCGCCATTGGAATTGGTGTGGTCACCACGCTGCGTTACGGCGATCTCGGTCTTGGCGTGGTCATCGCCATGGCCATGGTGATCAACATGATTGTGGCTGGAACATTCGGAATTCTGGTGCCGCTGACCTTGGACAGGCTGAAGGCCGACCCCGCGATTGCGTCTGCGGTCTTTGTGACCACCATCACCGATATCGTTGGCTTCTTTGCCTTTTTGGGTATTGCGGGACTTTGGTTCGGACTTTTCTGAGGTCGAAAATTGAACCCACCATGGCTGTGGAGTGTTGCAATCTGGCCGCTTGCTTCCCATCTGGCAGGCGGTTAACGATTCATAACCGGCCCCTTGAGGGTCGGAGTGGACGACTGACAAGGAGCAATCTATGCGCAGTCTACCGAAGACCAACGTCATGCAGACCTTGAGCTGGGCGCTGGTATGCCTCTTTTCCATGGGGCTGGTTGTCGCCGTAGTCGCTGGCGTCTAGAAAGACGCTGGAGTTTTTCACTCACAAGATTACGACAAGGGCGCCCGGCCACTGGGCGCCCTTCGTCTTGAAGATGAGGATATTCCATGAAGCTCTTGATCGGGAATCGGAATTACTCGACCTGGTCGCTGCGCCCCTGGCTGGTTTTGCGGCACTTTGAAATCCCGTTTGAGGATGAGGTGCTGCAATTGTCGGGGCCGGGCTGGCGCGAGACATTGGCTGCGCGCTCGCCTACGGGCAAAGTGCCCGTATTGGTCGACGGGGCTCTCATTGTCCCCGAAACGCTTGCCATTATCGAATATCTGGCCGATTCGTTTCCGGACAAGGCGATCTGGCCAACCGAGCGGAATGCCAGGGCGCTGGCGCGGGCGGCCGCTTCTGAGATGCATGCCGGGTTCTCGACGCTGCGCAATCATGCGCCGATGAATTTGCGGGCCAGCCATCCCGGCAAGGTCGATCTCGATGCGGTTCGGGGCGATCTGCATCGGGTCGAGACATTGTGGGGCGGGCTGCTGGAAAAGTCGGGCGGACCCTATCTGTTTGGGGCGTTTTCGGCTGCCGATGCCATGTTCGCGCCTTTGGCGACACGGTTGCGCACCTATGATCTTCCGGTTTCCGACGTCGCCGGGCGTTATATCGAGGCGATCTATGCGCTTCCCGCCTTTCAGGAATGGCGCGGTCTGGCTTTGCAGGAGCCGTGGGTGGTGGATGACGACGAGATTGACGTCATTCAAGGGCGCGTCGCGCCGGGGACGATTGTATGATCCATATGGTGAAGCTCTGTGTTGGCGTGTCCAGCGTGGAGGAATTGGAGAGCTATCGTCACGAGCGCGCCCATTGGTGGGATGCGGACCATGGCGAAGACGTGCATGTGCACCGCACCCGCATGATGCCAAAGCGGCGCGAGGAGATGGAGGGCGTTTCCTCGATCTACTGGGTCATGTCCGGCACGATCTGCTGTCGGCAGCCTATTCTGCGATTGGCGCAATATACCAATGCCGAAGGGATCGATTACTGCGACATCATCATGGCGCCGGATATCATCCGCACCTTGCCTTACCCCAAGCGCCCCTTTCAGGGCTGGCGCTACCTGCGCCCAGAAGATGCGCCCCCGGATATGGAAGGGAATGACAACGAGAATTCGGCGGAAATTGCCGCCGAGCTGGCGCGGATGGGGCTGATTTAGAGGGCGGTTTGGGATTTCCCGCTGACCCACATTGCGGCGTCATTGCCGGGCTTGTCCCGGCAATCCATTCTTGCCCAGACACCGCATGGACCACCCGGATAAACCGGGTGGTGACGATGGGGGGCAGAGCAGCGCTTAATGCGACCGCTACTCCGCCGCCCTCGTTGCGAAATGCGGGCGGCGATCCATGACTTCCTTGAGGAAGGCCCCGGTATGGGAGCGTGGATTGGAGGCCACGTCCTCGGGCGTGCCTATGGCGACGATTTCGCCGCCGCCATCGCCGCCTTCGGGGCCGAGGTCGATGACCCAGTCGGCAGTCTTGATGACTTCCAGATTATGCTCGATGACGATGACCGTATTGCCGCCATCGACCAGCTCGTGCAGCACCTCGAGCAGCTTCGCCACGTCGTGGAAGTGAAGGCCTGTGGTCGGCTCGTCCAGCATGTAGAGCGTGCGGCCGGTGGCGCGCTTGCTGAGCTCCTTGGAGAGCTTGACGCGCTGGGCCTCGCCGCCAGACAGGGTCGTGGCGGGCTGGCCGACCTTGACGTAACCAAGGCCAACGCGCTGGAGGGTGGCGAACTTGTCGCGGATCACCGGAACGGCCGAGAAGAATTCCACGCCTTCATCGATGGTCATGTCGAGGATGTCGGAAATCGACTTACCCTTGAACTGGACTTCCAGCGTTTCCCGATTGTAGCGCTTGCCCTTGCAGACGTCGCAGGTGACGTAAACGTCTGGCAGGAAGTGCATTTCGATCTTGAGGACGCCATCGCCCTCGCACTTCTCGCAGCGGCCACCCTTGACGTTAAAGGAAAAGCGCCCCGGGCCATAGCCGCGGGTTTTCGCTTCGGGCAGACCGGCAAACCATTCGCGCAGCGGCGTGAAGGCGCCGGTATAGGTCGCCGGGTTCGAGCGCGGCGTGCGGCCAATCGGGGACTGGTCGATATCGATGACCTTGTCGAGGAACTCAAGGCCGGTCAGGCTTTCATGCGGGGCCGGAACGACACGCGCGCCGTTGAGGCGGCGGGCGATAGCCTGATACATGGTGTCGATCATCAGCGTCGACTTGCCGCCACCGGAAACGCCGGTAATGGCGACAAACATGCCGAGCGGCACATCGACCGAGACATTCTTGAGATTGTTGCCGGTAGCGCCCTTTACGGACAGGGCTTTGCCCTTCTTGGCTTCACGACGCTCTGCCGGGACAGGAATACCCATGCGCCCGGACAGATATTTGCCCGTAAGCGAATCCGGGTGATTGAGAATGTCCTGCGGCGATCCCTCCGCAACGATATTGCCGCCATTGACGCCGGCGCCGGGCCCGATATCGAGGACGTAATCGGCGGTGAGGATTGCGTCTTCATCGTGTTCGACGACGATGACGGTATTGCCGAGATCGCGCAGGCGCTGCAGCGTTTCAAGCAGGCGGGAATTGTCGCGCTGGTGCAGGCCGATGGAGGGTTCGTCCAGCACATAGAGCACGCCGGTCAGGCCCGAACCGATCTGGCTGGCGAGACGGATGCGCTGGCTTTCGCCGCCCGACAAAGTGCCGGAATTGCGCGACATGGAGAGATATTCCAGCCCCACATCGTTGAGGAATTTCAGGCGCTCGCGGATTTCCTTGAGGATGCGCTCGCCGATCTGGCTCTGGGTCGGCGTCAGCTTGGCGGAAAGGTCGATGAACCACTGGCTGGCCACCTTGATCGACATTTCGCTGACCTTGCCGATATGCAGGCCATCGATCTTGACCGCCAGCGTCTCTGGCTTGAGACGATAGCCTCCGCAGGCAAAGCAGGGCTTGGCCGACATGTATTTTTCGATTTCTTCGCGCATGCCGGCGCTTTCGGTTTCCTTGTAGCGGCGCTCAAGGTTGCCGATGACGCCTTCAAAAACCTTGGAGGTCTTGTACTGGCGCAGGCCGTCATCATAGACGAAATCGATCTTGGTCTTGTCGGTGCCGTAAAGCACCGCGTGCTGCACATCGAAGGGCAGTTCATTCCAGGCGGTGCCGGTGGAAGCGCCAAAATGCTTCACGACGGCCTGAAGAGTTTGCTGGTAGTAAGGAGCGCTGGTTTTCGACCACGGCAGAATGGCCCCATCGCGCAACGACAGGGTAGGATCGGGAACGATTTGATCGGGGTCGATTTTCTGCTCGGTGCCGAGGCCATCGCAGACCGGGCAGGCGCCAAAGGGATTGTTGAACGAGAACAGGCGCGGCTCGATTTCGGCAATGGTGAAGCCGGATACCGGGCAGGCGAATTTTTCAGAGAAGGTGATCTGGCGCGGGGTGCCGTCTTCGTTTTTATCGTCCGCCAGTTCGACCAGCGCAATGCCTTCAGCCAGCTTGAGCGCGGTTTCAAAACTTTCCGACAGGCGGCCGGAAATATCCGGCGAAACGACGAGACGGTCTACGACCACTTCAATGTCGTGCTTGTATTTCTTGTCGAGGGCAGGGGCGTCTTCGATCTCGTGATATTCGCCATCGATCTTGACGCGCTGGAAGCCCTTGCGCATCAGATCTGCCAGTTCCTTCTTGAACTCACCCTTGCGTCCGCGCGCAATGGGGGCCAGCAGATAAAGCCGCGTTCCCTCGGGCAATTCCAGCGTCCGGTCCACCATCTGCGAGACGGTCTGGCTCTCGATGGGCAGGCCTGTGGCGGGCGAATAGGGAATGCCGACGCGCGCATAGAGCAGGCGCAGGTAATCGTAGATTTCGGTGACAGTGCCAACGGTAGAGCGCGGGTTACGCGACGTTGTTTTCTGCTCGATGGAAATGGCGGGTGAGAGGCCTTCGATGTGCTCTACATCGGGCTTCTGCATCATTTCCAGAAACTGGCGCGCATAGGCGGACAGCGATTCCACGTAGCGGCGCTGGCCTTCGGCGTAAATGGTATCGAATGCCAGTGACGATTTGCCGGAGCCGGACAGGCCGGTCATCACAATCAGGCTGTCGCGCGGCAGCTTGACGTCGATGCCCTTGAGATTGTGCTCACGGGCACCGCGCACGATGATTTCGCGGTTGAGGCTCGGCTTGTCGGTCATATTCGGTCCATAGCGTGCGCGCCGGCGGGGAGGGGCGGGCGAAGGCCAAGAAATAGGGCTTCGAGGGTCCGCCCGCAAGTCAACTTGCCGGATCAGATGTTTGTGAACGTAACCAGAACGAACGGGATTCGGTCAAGCCGGATTAGGGCATGACTGCTGACAGGGGGAGTCAGGAGGGGATCAAGCAGAGGATCACGGCTTGGACACCCAATGCTACCGCTACCGTCATTGCCCGGTTTATCCGGGCAATCCATCTTTTAGCAGACGCCGATCATGTATCCATCAGCCAAGTGCTTAAATCAGTCCAGTCCGGATTGACTGCTTCAATCAGATTGATCTTCCAAGCTCGCGGATATTTCTTGATCGCTTTTTCTCGGCGGATCGCATCAACGACGAGATCGTGAGCTTCCATCCAGACCAATGTTTTCACACCATAGCGAGATGTGAAGCCGGGAGTGAGTTCATGCTTGTGTTCAAGAATCCGACGCGAAGGGTTCGAAGTCACGCCAGTATAGAGTGTGCCATTCTTTTTCGATGCTAGAATATAGACATATCCCCTCATCATCTGAGAGTGCCAAAGATGGATCACCCGGACAAGCCGGGTGATGACGGTTACGAAAATATTGGCAGGAGATTGCTCTAACCCCGCATACTCCCCGTCTCCTTGCGCCTGGTATGCCAGGAAAAAGCCTCTTCCAGCATGTGCGGGGTATGGCCGCCCCGTGCGCAGGCGCGGGTGAAATAGTCGTTGAGTTGGTCGCGGTAGGAGGGGTGGACGCAATTGTCGATGATCTTGCGGGCGCGCTCACGCGGAGCGAGTTCGCGCAGGTCGGCCAGGCCAACTTCGGTCACGAGAATATCGACGTCGTGTTCGGTGTGGTCGACATGGCTGACCATGGGCACGACGGAGGAAATGGCACCGTCCTTGGCGAGGGACTTGGTGACAAAGACCGACAGATAGGCATTGCGGGCGAAATCGCCGGAGCCGCCAATGCCGTTCATCATCATCGTGCCATCGACATGGGTGGAATTGACGTTGCCGTAAATGTCGAATTCGAGCGCGGTATTGATACCGATAATGCCAAGGCGGCGGATGATTTCGGGATGGTTGGAGATTTCCTGCGGCCGCAGGACCAGCTTGTCCTTATAGGCATCGAAATTGCCAAACACCCGCTCTGCATAGGGCGCGCTCAGAGTGATCGATGAGGCCGAGGCGAAACTGAGTTTGCCCGCGTCGAAAAGATCGAAGGTCGAATCCTGCAAAACCTCGGAATAGAGGCGCAGATGGTGGAAGGGGCCATCGGCGAGGCCTTGCAAAACCGAATTGGCGATGGAGCCGATGCCGGCCTGCAGCGGCTGAAGCGTCAGATCGAGGCGGCCGGTGGTCACTTCATTTTCGAAGAATTCGATGAGGTGATGGGCAATGGCGCTGGTTTCGGTGTCGGCGGGCAGGATCGAGGAGGCGCTGTCGATCTCGTTGGTGATGACAATGGCCGCAATTTTCTCGGGCGGGATGGGTACATAATGCGTGCCGACACGGCTGTCGCAAGCCATCAGTGGAATTGGAGCGCGGGTGGGGCGCTTGCTCGGGATATAGATGTCGTGCAAGCCGTCGAGCCCCAAGGGTTGGGACAGGTTGATCTCGACGATGACCTTTTTGGCCAGAATGGCGAAGCTGGCCGAATTTCCGATCGAGGTCGTGGGGATCAGGCCTCCGTCTTCCGTTATGGCCGCGGCTTCGACGATGGCATAATCGATGGGCCCAAGCTGGTTGGAGCGCAGATGTTCCACCGTTTCGCTCAGATGCTGGTCGATGAACATGACCTCGCCGCGATTGATCGCTTTGCGCAGGGTCGGATCGGCCTGGAACGGCATACGGCGCGCCAGCACCTTTGCCTCGGTCAGCATCCGGTCGATGTCGTGACCAAGTGAGGCGCCTGTGATCAGTGTGATCTGGAACGGGTCCGTTTTGGCGCGCTCGGCCATGGCAACAGGAACGGCCTTGGCGTCGCCGGCCTTGGTGAACCCGCTCATGCCGATGGTCATCCCGTCCTTGATCAGGGCAGCGGCAGTCTCGGGTGAGACGATGCGGTCCATCAGAGCAGGGTGGCGGATACGGTTCGACAGGTCGGGCATAAAATGGCTCTCGGGTGTTGGTTCGTTATCTCCCTAAGCGCTTGAGCGTGCACGCGCTTTGATCCGGGTCAAGCGCGGAGTTGACATTCTGAAAAATGAGAACATAAATAGAACATATAAATTTCGCAGGGTGCTGTCACCTTGACGCAATTCAGCTTGGAAGCTGTGAACTGTTCGGATTTTTACCGGTGTTTGCCGCTCGAAAGGTTTAAGGTGCCGACATGAGGCAGGGCCGCGCGTTTCGGGCCTTCTAAGCCCTGCGACAAGATGAAAGCGCCCTGTGACCGGACAGACCGGGGCTGAATTGGAAGGAATGGTGCCATGGCTGGCAGCGTGAACAAGGTTATTCTGGTCGGCAATCTGGGCAATGACCCTGAGGTGCGGAACCTGCCCAATGGCGGCAAGGTGGTGAACCTTTCGGTCGCCACGTCCGAAAGCTGGAAGGATCGCAATACCGGCGAGCGCCGTGAAAAAACCGAGTGGCACCGCGTGGTGATCTTCTCGGAAGGTTTGACGCGTGTTGCCGAGAGCTATCTGCGCAAGGGCTCCAAGGTCTATATTGAAGGCCAGTTGCAGACGCGCAAATGGCAGGATCAGTCCGGCCAGGACAAATATTCGACCGAAATCGTGCTGCAGGGCTTCAATTCCAACCTGACGCTACTCGATGGTCGCGGCGACAATGCCGGCGAGGGCAATTACGGCGGCGGCAATGATGGCGGCTTCCGTGGAGTGCGCGATCAAGGCGGTGGTGGCGGTGGTGCGCGCCGTCCACAGGCCAATGCTCCGGCCTTTGAGCCGGGCGGCATGGATGACGACATTCCGTTCTGAGCGGATTTGACAAGGGCGGTCCTGGGGCCGCCCTTTATATTTGAGAGGTCAGGCGGCCTGAAACTGTCGCCATGTGCCGCGCCCGGCTGATTTGGCGGCATAAAGAGCCGTATCGGCATTGCGATATAGCGTCTCGGCATCCTGCTCGGCCCGGCGTGCGATGCCGATCGAGGCTCCCACAAAGTGAGGCTGGTTGCCCAATATGAAGGGGTGATCAAACGCGCCGATGATTTTGGCCGATAGGGCGTTGAGGTCTATTTTCTCGCGGCCATCGGTGAGAATGGCAAACTCATCGCCCCCAATTCGGGCGACCAGCGCCGAGGCGGGCGCGCATTGGCGCAGGCGCTGGGCGGTGGCGATCAGGCAGGTGTCGCCATGGGCATGACCCAGGCTGTCATTGATGGTCTTGAAATTGTCGAGATCGATCAGCAGCAGCGCGCCTGTCGGTACTCCGCCCTTGTGTCCGTGCAGATCGGTGAGGCGGTTCTGAAACAGGCTGCGATTGGCGAGGCCGGTCAGCGCATCGGTTTCTGCAAGGATGCGCGTGCGCTCCGCCAGCTGCTTTTCTTCGGTGATGTTCTGTTTCATGCCGAAAATCAAGCGAGCGCGACCATCCGCACCATCCACCGTGGCGGTGATGCGCATCCAGCGCTCCTCGCCCTTCAGCGTGACAATTTCCGCATCGAAACTGAAGTCACCCAGAGTTGCGATGGCCTCTCTGCGCAGAGCCTGCATCTGGCGTGCCGATTCAGGCTTGTATAATTGCAGCGTCAGGGCGCGGGTAAGCGGGGTCCCATGCGGAATTTCAAAAATGTCATAGACACCGGCGGTCCAGGTGATTTCTTCCTCGGGCAGGGTGCAGGTCCAGATGCCGATCCGCGCGGTGGCCGAGGCACGTTCGATCCGGCGCTGGCGCTGGGTTTCGGCATCGCGCCTGCGGGCCATGGCCGCGTGTGCAACCAGCTCGGTCACGCGCGTCAGCAGAATTTGTGCGGCAATGTCGCTGCGCGGCCTGTCGTCCCAGAGCAGCAGCCAAATCGGTTTGTCGAGCTCGAATGCGGGCACCGGCACGATCATCAGAAACGGGAGCGGTAGGCCGTCCTCAGGGGAGAGGGCTTTGCCAACCGTGCCAAGAAGCCGCGGATTGACTGGCTCGCTCAGGCCGATGCCATCTTGAGCCAACCAGCGGTTCGGGGCAGCAATAATGCCAGCGCCCATGACATTTGCCAATTGACGTATGTGCCTCAGAAAGGCCGTGGCGCCCGTCCCGGTCTCGTTTTGGGTTGGGGCTAAGTCGGGTTGGTACAATTCGGCCTCGTATACTTAGGGGCAAACCCTAAGGGCCTCGTCTTAAAACTGCGTTGCTAATGGCTGGATGCAAACAAAAAAGGCGGCCTGGATAGCCGCCTTGAATGGTGAGAGGCCAGCCCTTTTATCGGCTGAATGGCACTTCGGCGCGCAGGCTGTCGCCGGATTCGACATAGATCACTTCAAACACGACCTGAATGGCCTCCTTGCTGAGAGTGATCTGCGAGGAGATGTTGAGGTCCTTGCCTTCTTCGTCCTTTTCGCGCTCGCGCAGGTTGAAGATAAGGCTCTGGCCGCGCTTCTGGCCCACAGCGATGCCGTTGAAGGTGGCGTTGGAACTCATCACAGCCTCGAAACGCTTGTTGGCGTCGACATAGGCCATGGTGCCTGCAACGGAGAGCGTGGTTCCCGCCAATGTGCAGCGGCCGTTATAATTGATCTTGTCCTGATTGCCCTGACTCAGAGACAGGCGGCAGACGACACTTTCCTGCGTGGCGCCGATCAGCACCCCGCGACCGCGCCATTCCCCGATATAGGACTGAAGCAAGGCAATATCGGCTGGCGCTGCAACGGCCGGAATGGCCGCGGCAGAAGCGGAAAGCAGGAGACCTGCCAGTGCGATGGCACGGGTCAGGGGTCCGAAAGAGATCATGGCGTAATGCCTCCAAATGGAACGGCTGACGTTCTGGCGAACATGCGCTCCATATCCTTTGTTGAGCATCGACCCAAAAGCCGCGTCGCACTTTTGGACTGATGCCGGTGCAAACCAGCCCCCCGGCCGTTCAGCGAATCTTCGATATCAAATTTGTTTGTCGGATGCGCAGCAAATTCGCGCGAACAGGAGTGTGGGGCGTCATCGTCAGGACGGCCCGCTCTGTTCGATTTCGGCGGGGCGACCATTGCGCGTCGTGTGGGTGTCGGCGGTGGGGTCATCCGGCGTCGGGTCTTCGTCAGCCATGCGGACGCCAATCTTGCCCAGCGGGTGGAAGAACTTGCCACCCGCTGCGAGCAGGGCGGGCAGGATGAACAGGTCGCCGATCAGGGCGAAGGCAAGGGTGGAGACGAAAAGCGTGCCGAACAGCGCCACCTGCGGCAGTTCGGAGAAGGTGACGATAATCACCCCGGAACACAGGATGATCGTCGTGGCGACAATCGCCCCGCCGATGCGGTTCAGCGTGTGTTTGACGGCATCGATATGGCTCATACCCTCATCGCGCCGCGAATGCAGATAGTGAGACAGGAAGTGCACCGTGTCGTCCACCGCGATGCCAAAGGCGATGGTGAGGGCAATCACGGTGGTCAATTGCAGCCCCTGGCCGGAAAAATAGAGCCAGGCCTCGGTGCCCAATATTGGAAACAGATTGGGAATTGCCGAGGCGAGAGCAACGCGGAAGGATTGGAAGGCAAAGCCGATCAGCCCCAGATTGACGATGACCGACAGGGTCAGATCGAGTTGCAGGCCGCGCACGATATCGTCAGTGGCAAAAGTGGTGAGGATACGGAAGCCGCCGATTTCCGCGTCGGTAATGCTAGCGGCAGCGAATTCGGCTTCCAGGTCATCAACCAGTTTCTTGAGCACATCGGATTCGATGATCGTCGGCATGAAGCCGGTGACCAATGCCTGTGAGCCGTCATCGGTAACGAAACGCTTGCGCATGAAGGGCCCGACTGAGTCGAAGACTTCTTCGCGCGTAAAGCCGCTATCGGTGTAATTGGTGAGGCTCGCCGCCGAGATGACCTTGTTCAGGCCAAGATGGCTTTCAAGAATCTGGTGAACAGCCAGGACCTTCTCGAAATCCACCGCGCCGATATTGGGATCGTTGCCGATAAGCGGCACGCGCACATAGAGCGGCGCAACGCCGCCCACGCCATCATCGATTTCGGCAGCAGCGGACAGTGCCGTAGAATCCTTGGCCACGAAATCCTCGAAGGAGAAGCGCGGCTGGATCAGCACATAGGGCACGAGCAACAGAATTGTCACGACGATGGCTATGATTGAAACCGGACGCCCGAAGCGGCTGGCGACATGCCAGGCAACCGGCAGAGGCGCGGTGAGCAGAATGCTGTTCTTGGGCGGTGCCTTGAAGCCCAGCCGGATCGCCAATTTGAGCAGGAGCGGCAGGAAGGTCATGAGGCAGACGAAAAGCAGGAAGGTGCCGATGGCGCCCGCCGCTGAAAATTCACGAATGCCTTGGCCCGGGGTGAGCGCCAGCGAGGCAAAGCTGACAAAGGTGGTGAGCATGGTGAGGGCCGCAGCCGGTCCGACGAGCTTTACTGTCGCGTCGACGGCCTTGTTCGGCTCCATGCCGTCGCGCCAGAAAGCGAGCCAGTTGAAGACAAAAAACATGGATTCAGCGAACGAGATCACCAGAACCAGCGTGGTGACGATGATGGTGAGGAAGCTGAACGAGCCGAAGAACATGAGGATCATGCCCATCGACCACATGACGGCGAGGAATGGGGTCGCAGCGACGATAATGGCACCGAAGAACGAGCGCAGCGTGAGCAGGGCGATCAGCGCGCCGAGCCCAAAGCCCCAGACAGTGAACTTGACCTGATCGTCGACCGCTGCGTTGAGCATTTCGGAGGTCCAGACGGGCGGGCCGGTCAGCTCTATCTTGATGTCCTCGGATTCGTAGAAGGCGATGGTTTCGCGCAGGCTGGCGATCATCGCCTTGGCGCCGTCGGCCTTAACCTTCTCCTGATCGGGGAACATGATGATCACCACACCGGTCAGGTCCGGCGTGATGAGATTGCGCATCATCGGATCGTTCTGCTGCAGATCGATGAGGGTGAAGGCGACTTCGTCGGCCGTTCGCATGCCTTCCGGCACGGCGGGAACAGAGCCGCCGCCCGGGATCGGCTTGCGCAGAGTGAACGGGGACATGGTGCCTACGGCGTAGTCGTTCAGTTCCAGATCGAAGGCGAGGAAACGAATTTCTTCGATGATTCCCGGTTCGGCAAGGCGCTCTGAATTGACCAGAATATAGATGTCGTTCTCGAAGGTGCCGAAGGTCTCCGAGAGGTGCTCATAGGCGTCGTAATACTGGCCGGAATGCGCGTAGACCCGCAAAAGGTCGCCATCCACATTGGCCTTGGGAATCTGCGAAAAGGCAAGGATGGTGAAGGCCAGGACCGCCAGGGCCACCAGGCGCGGAAAGCGCAGCGTCGTCAGGCCGATATGTTCCAGCCCGAAGCCGATGGAGCGCTTATGAGTGATGCGGTCGAGGGCGCGACGCAGAAATGAACCAGAAGACACCGAGACCCAACTCCCCCAAACCGGCGCAATAGCGCAAAATTTTTACGGGGTGTAAGTGAGTCCGTCCAGTGACAGCGGTGGGCGTGGGCCTGGTATATCGCGCCCACGCCGTTGATATCAGGCGGACAGGGCGGTCTTGTTCGCCAGCAGGAAGTCCCTGAATGCCTGAGGTTTCCGGCCCGAATAGCGCTCCACAACATCGGTGACCACGCCATGGTGACCGGCAACGGCGTCGCGCTGGAAGGCCAGCAGCGCTTCGGCAAATCCCTCGGGGATACCCGCCGCGACCATGCCGGCCTTCAGATCGGCTGGAGGAAGCGCGATAACGGAAACCGGCTTTCCGGTGACTTCGGCATAGAGCGCGGCGCGCTGCTCATTGGTCACGGCGGCTGGGCCGGTGACGTCCTCGATCGTATTGCCCTCGGCAGTCAGCAGAGCGCCTGCGGCGGTGCGGGCAGCATCCGCCCGGGTCACATAGGATGTGCCGCGGTCGCCGATAAGGCCAAAAAGCTGGCCAGACGCCACGACATGGGCGGCATCAGCGAAGTTGTTTTCAGCATACATGTGATTGCGCAGGATGGTGAAGCCGACGCCGGAACTGGCAAGGGCCACTTCGGTCCAGAAATGTTCTGGCGCGAGGCCTGAGTCAGCGTCGGGGCGCGCGGCTGGCGCAGAAGTATAGACGATGTGTTTTACGCCAGCTTCCTTTGCGGCTGCGATGGCTGCGGTCTGTTGGGCAACACGGGTGCCGATACCGTCGGTCGAAACGATCAGCAGGCGGTCGACACCAGCAAAGGCTGCGGGCAGGGAGGTTGGGTCGTCGAAATCGACCTTGCGCACTTCGACGCCTTTTGCCGCGAGATCGGCCAGCTTGGAGGGGGCGCGGGTGCCGGCAATGATTTTGGTGGCGCCGCGTGCCAGAAGCTCTTCTACGGCGATGCGGCCGAGATTGCCCGAAGCGCCAGTGACGAGAAGGGATGCATTGTTGAATGTGCTCATGACACTCTCCTGGGATTGATCCGGATTTCGACCTGCTCCCCTTGTGCCATGCATGGGTGGAGAGTAAGTTTCAAAAAGTGAGTGTCTATCTAGTGGCCCATCAGATGGCTGAAAAGGAGGCACTTTTTCGGCTATAGATTACCTTGAGGTAAGTGCATGCAGCAGGATCAGGACATCGCCTCGATATATGTTGAGCGCTGGAATGCGGCAGCGGATCTGCCGGGCCCGTGTCCGGTGCGCGATGTGCTCGACAAGATCGGCGACAAGTGGAGCATGCTGCTGGTGATGACGCTGGCCTCCGGGCCGAAGCGGTTCAATCAATTGCACCGGGAAGTGCCCGATATTTCACAAAAAATGCTGACCCAGACATTGCGCGATTTGCAGCGCGATGGGCTGGCGGCGCGACAGGTGTTCGATACCAAGCCGCCATCGGTTGAATATCGCCTGACGCCACTGGGCCAATCGCTGATCGTGCCGTTCGGTCATCTGATTGAATGGGCCAATGACTCCATTAAGTCCATTGCGGCGGCGCGGAGCGATTTCGACGCTGTTTCCTGATCTCAGATAATTCGCAAACAAGTGTTTGCAAAGATATGTTTGCAATGTAATTTGCTCCGCGAGAAGTGGAGCAGGCCATGTCCGAACGCCGTACGATTAGCCGAATAAAGCCCGACGCAATGGCGTTGCGGGCGCTGGCGCATCCGCAGCGATTGCGGATGCTGGGGATGTTGCGCGTGGATGGACCGGCCACGGCGACGCGGTTGGCCGAACGCATGGGGCTCAATAGCGGAGCGACGAGCTATCACCTGCGCCAGCTCGCGCGGCATGGTTTCATTCTCGAAGATGAGACGCGCGGCAATGCGCGGGACCGCTGGTGGAAGGCGGCGCATGAAACCACGACATTTCTGGAGGATGAGGCGGACGAGGATGCGCTCGATGCCGGGCTCGCTTTCGCCGAAGCGGCCCTGAACGCGCAGATGATGGAAATGCAGCGGGCGCTGGCGCGCCATGCGGAGTTACCGCCCGAATGGCGCAAGGCGTCGACGATGAGTGATTATATCATTCCGCTCAATGCTGCCGACGCCGAAGCGCTGCTGGATAAGCTCAACGCCGTACTGCTGGAAGCCATGGAGCAGGCACCGAAGGCAGGCGATAGCTACGCGCCGGGCGTCAAGCCGGTTAGCATCATGTTGCACGCCTTTCCCCGCGCATCTGAGGAGGACGGGCAGTGAGCGGCAAGGGACCACTTATCGCGCTTGCCTCGGCTACCGTCGCGTCTATAGGCGGCACGCGGCTTTCGGTTATCGCCATTCCCTGGCTGGTGCTGACCACAACTGGCAGCCCGGTACTTACCGGGCTGGTGGGTATGGCTGAACTCCTGCCCTATGTCATCGCCAAGGCACTGGGCGGACCGCTGATCGACCGGATCGGTGCGCGCAGAATAGCGATATGGAGCGATTGTCTGTCGGCGCTCGCATTGACGCTTATTCCCTTGCTGTTTTGGGCTGGTCTCCTGTCCATATGGGTCTTGCTGCCAGCGGTGGCGCTGGTTGGCGTGCTCCGCGCCCCCGCTGACGCCGCGAAACAAGCACTGGTGCCTGTGGTTGCGTCCATCGGCAAGATGCCGCTGGAGCGGGTCACCGGCATTCTCGGGGCGAGCGACAGATTGGCCGGCACGCTAGGCGCCGCCGGGGCAGGGGTGCTGATCGCGCTGATGGGCAGCGCACCTGCTCTGTTGGTCAATGTTGCAGCGTTTTTGCTTTCGGCAATCCTCGTTGGTTTCGGTCTGCCGCGTCAGGCGGAGCCGGAAGGCAAGGAGGTCAGCACAAGTTATCGTGCCGATTTCAACGAGGGCTGGCAGACCCTGCGCCGCGATCCGGTCCTTGTGGGGCTGGTGGTAATGATTGCCATCACCAATCTTTTCGACCAGGCCTATGCCATCGTTCTGCTTCCCGTATGGGTGCAGACGATGAACCTTGATGTCAGTTGGGTCGGCATCCTGCTGGCAACCTTCTCCGGTGGTGCCATCGCCGGAGCGGCGGTGGCGGCTGCCTTCGCGGAGCGCCTGCCGCGTCTATTGATCTATGTCGTCGGCTTTCTGTGCGCTGGCCCCACGGCTATGCTCTCCTTGGCTTTCACGCTTCCGCTGCCAGTCATTCTGGCAATTTTCGTCGGCGGCGGTTTTATGGCGGGCTTTCTCAATCCCATCATCAGCGCCATCCTGTTCGAGCGCATTCCCAAGCCGATGGTCGGCCGGGTGATTGCGTTAGTGGGGGCGCTTGCCTGGGCATTGATGCCGTTTGGGGGGCTTTATGCGGGTGTTCTGACCGATAATCTCGGCGTTTTTGCCGCCCTGTCCGTCACCGGCATCCTATATCTGGTCGCCGCATTGTCACCGGTCGCCATTCCGGCATTCCGCCAGATGAAGCGGCCTGTTGCGGTCGCGGGGTGATCTCCACAGGTCCGGGCGGCGAAAATTGGTGTTTTGCGCCGGAATCGCCTATCAATCAGGCAATTCGAACCAACGTAGAATCACAACGTGACAGATACGCCTGAAGATGTGAGCGGCGGCGCGTCGTCCTCGGACATCGCACCGATCTTTATCACCGACGAAATGCGCAAGAGCTATCTCGATTACGCCATGAGCGTGATCGTCAGTCGCGCGCTGCCCGATGTGCGCGACGGCCTCAAGCCGGTGCATCGCCGCATCCTGTTTTCGATGAGCGAGAACGGCTACGAATATAACAAGCCGTTCCGCAAATCGGCCCGCGTCGTTGGTGACGTGATCGGTAAATACCATCCGCATGGCGACAGCGCCGTCTACATGGCGCTGGTGCGTATGGCCCAGCAATTCTCCATGGGCGAGATGCTGGTCGAAGGTCAGGGCAATTTCGGTTCGGTCGACGGCGATATGCCGGCCGCCATGCGTTACACCGAAGTGCGCATGCAGAAGATCACCAATTCCCTGCTCGACGATCTCGACAAGGATACGGTTGATTTCCGTGACAATTACGACGGTTCCGAGCATGAGCCGACCGTTCTGCCGGCGCGGTATCCCAATATGCTGGTCAATGGCGGCGGCGGCATCGCCGTGGGCATGGCCACCAATATCCCGACGCATAACCTCGCCGAGACGATCAACGCGGCTTTGGCGGTGCTCGACAATCAGTTCATCACCACCGAAGAACTGCTCGAATATCTTCCGGGTCCGGACTTTCCGACCGGCGGTATCATTCTCGGCCGTTCCGGCATCCGTCAGGCTTACGAGACCGGTCGCGGCTCCATTGTCGTACGCGGCCGCTCGACGATTGAAGAAGTCCGCAAGGAACGCGAAGCCATCGTCATCACCGAGATTCCGTATCAGGTGAACAAGGCATCGATGGTCGAAAAGATTGCCGAACTGGTGCGCGACAAGCGTATCGAAGGCATTGCCGACCTGCGCGACGAGTCCTCCCGCGAGGGTATGCGCGTCGTTATCGAGGTCAAGCGCGATGCGCTGCCCGATGTCGTGCTGAACCAGCTCTATCGCTTCACCCCGCTGCAAAGCTCGTTCGGCTGCAATTTCGTGGCGCTGAATGGCGGCAAGCCGGAGCTGATGAATCTCAAGCAGATTCTCGACGCCTTCATCGAATTCCGTGAGGAAGTGGTTACGCGGCGGGCTCGGTTCCTGCTGAACAAGGCCCGTGATCGCGCCCATGTTCTGGTTGGTCTGGCGGTTGCCGTTGCCAATATTGACGAGGTCATTGCGCTGATCCGCACTGCGCCCGATCCGGCGACGGCACGTGAGCAATTGATGACGCGTCGCTGGCCCGCGGTTGACGTTGAACCGCTGATCCGCCTGATTGACGACCCGCGCCACCGGATCAATGAAGATGGCACATTCAATCTCTCCGAAGAGCAGGCGCGCGCCATTCTCGAACTGCGTCTGGCTCGGCTGACCGCGCTTGGCCGCGACGAAATCGGCGATGAGCTGAATGGCCTCGGGACGGAAATCGAGGACTATCTCGATATTCTGCGTAGCCGTGAGCGCGTGCGCGAAATTATCCGTACCGAGCTTGAAGACATCCGCGAGCAGTTCGGTTCTCCGCGCCGCACCGAGATTTCCGATCACGCTGCCGACTTCGACGATGAAGATCTCATCGCCCGCGAGGACATGGTCGTTACCGTCAGCCATGCCGGCTACATCAAGCGCGTGCCGCTCTCGACCTATCGGGCCCAGAACCGTGGCGGCAAGGGTCGCTCCGGCATGTCCACCCGCGAGGAAGATTTCGTTTCGCGGTTGTTCGTCGCCAATACGCATACGCCGGTGCTGTTCTTCACCAGCCGGGGTATCGCCTACAAGCTCAAGGTTTGGCGCCTGCCGCTTTCGGCGGCAAATGCCAAGGGCAAGGCGCTGATCAATATTCTGCCGCTGGAGCAGGGCGAGCGCATCACGTCCATTATGCCCTTGCCGGAGGATGAGACCTCATGGGGCAATCTCGACATCATGTTCGCCACGACGCGCGGCACTGTGCGCCGCAACTCGCTGGCCGACTTTGTTGAGGTGCGTCAGAACGGCAAGATCGCCATGAAGCTCGATGAAGGCGACGAGATCGTCGGCGTCGAGACCTGCACCATCAATAATGACGTGCTGATGACCACCGCGCTCGGTCAGGCAATCCGCTTCCGCGTGGACGATGTGCGCCTGTTCAAGGGCCGCGATTCCATGGGTGTGCGCGGTATCCAGCTTGCCGAAGGCGATATCGTCATCTCCATGGCCATCATCAATCATTCCAATGCCAGCGCCGAAGAGCGTGCTGCCTATCTCAAGATGAGCCGGGCAATGCGGGGCGAGGCCGATGATGCTGGTGGTTCGGACGAGGGCGATGTGGTCGCCGGCGATCTGCCGCAGGAACGCTATGCCGAAATGGGTGCACTGGAGCAGTTCATCCTCACCATTTCCGAAAATGGTTATGGCAAGCGCACCTCTAGCCACGAATATCGGATTACCGGACGTGGCGGTAAGGGCATCGTCGCCATGGCCGTCAATAAGCGCAATGGCAATCTGGTCGCCTCCTTCCCTGTGGAAGATGAAGATCAGATCATGCTGATCAGCGATGGCGGCCAGACCATTCGCCTGCCGGTGGGCGGCGACAAGCCGATCCGCATCGTCTCGCGCGGTAGCCAGGGCGTGATCGTGTTCGACACGGCACAGGACGAAAAGGTCGTCTCCGTGGAGCGCATCAGCGAGCCGGAAGGTGACGAGGACGAAGGCGGCGAGATGCCGCCGGAAGAACCCGCAGCAGAATAAGAAAAAGGGCGCTTCGGCGCCCTTTTTTGTGTCCGTGCTCTGATCGGGTTGACGGGGCTTGCCAATGTCGGGGTGTCGTGACTTCCTCCGCGGCACAGGAGTTTTTCATGTTCGATCCCGCTATTCTGATTCCGTATCTCGGCGCCTGCTTTCTTCTGGCCATCGTACCCGGTCCGACCGTGACGGTTATCGTGGCCAATTCACTGTCGTGCGGTACGGGAGCAGGGCTGGCGATTGTCGCTGGCACGCAGGCGGGCTTCTTCGCCATGACGCTGATCGTGGCGGCGGGCATGCAGGCGCTGGTGGCGTTCATGGGCACGGCGTTTGACTGGATCAAGCTGATCGGCGCGGCCTATCTCATCTGGCTGGGCTACAAAATGCTCCGCAGCAATGGCGATCTGGGCACCGTGCGGGCCGAAAATGGCAAATCGAATATGCGCATTGCCATTGAAGGCTTCTTTGTCGTGCTCTCCAATCCCAAGGCGCTGATTTTTCTTGGGGCGTTCCTGCCGCAATTTGTCGATGTGTCCCAGCCCACCTTTCCGCAAGTGCTGTTGCTTGGCGTCTTCTTCATGCTGGTCGCAGGATCAACCGACGCCATCTATGCGCTGATCGCGGGCAGGGCGCGGCATATGCTGAGCGCCGCGCGGGTGCAGATGGTATCGCGCCTGTCCGGTGTGCTGCTTATGCTGGGCGGGGTCTGGCTGGCTATGCAGAAGCGTGCATGACATTTAACGTGAGGAAATAGGGCTAATGCCTTCTACCAGAATCGAAACCCGGCGTGGCTGGCTCGGGGCAAGGCGGCGCAATTTCATCGAGGCGGTGCAAGGGGCGTTGGTGGCGGGTATCCTGATCCCCGATACCGACCGTTGTGTGCGGCTGGCCGAGTATGACGATGAAGCCTTCATCGTGCCGCCCCATGTCGGCCCGCATTATAGTGTCGTGGAAATCAGTCTCTTTACCGGTCGCAGTATTGAAGCCAAACGGCGCCTCTATGCTGCTCTGGTCGAAGCCGTTGAGCCCTTTGGCCTCGCCGCGCACGATCTCAAGGTTATTTTGCACGAAGTGCCGCGCGAAAATTGGGGGCTTCGCGGCAAGCCAGGCAGCGATATTGAGCTCGGCTTCAAGGTCGATGTCTGAGCGGGACTATGAGATTGTCGATCTCAAGCGGGCTCCGCATGTTTTCGATGCGGTGGCTGACCGCATCTGGCGGACATGGTGGCAACAGGATGGATATGAGCTGGCCGATGTAGAAGCGGCATTGCGCGAGGTGATCCTGGCGCAGTCGTACCCTTTTACCCTGGTGGCGGTTCGCGCGGGTCGTTTTCTGGGCACAGTGACCAGCATCATGAACGATATCGCTGCGCGCCCTGAATGGGGTCCGTGTCTGGCCGCGCTCTGGGTTGAGCCGGAAGCGCGGCGACTGGGAATTGGCGCGGCGTTGGCAGAGGCGTTGATGCTACGTCTTGCAACGCTGGATTTTGAGCGCGTCTATCTGACGGCCCAGCCCCATATGCGCGCCTATTACCTGCTGGGTGGCTGGACCATGATCGATAGCGATATCGACAAGGACCATCAGGATGTGTTTGTGCGCGAGCTGCCGGTCCTGTAGTCCTATGAGCTGGCTTCGTCCGCCGTCATTTTATCCCCGCCCCAATCGTCTGCATTATTCTTGCCTCCATCAACCGGGCAAAGATGGAGTTGCAACGATCAGCTGCCCGGTGACAGTCGGGAGGCCTCTTGATCGTTAAAGGAGGCCGGGTCCGGGGATGGGTTGGGACAGCAATGTTCTCCCTAATACACCCCCTGCCGGAAATCCCGATGCCCGGAGGTGTCTCTCGCCTCATTCTCCTATCCCTCAGAGGCGGGTGCCGCCTCCGGGCGCCATCAGTTCAACCGGCGACGTTTTGTCGACCGGCAATTCGGCCTGTCCGCTTGCCAAATCGCGGAGCCCCATGACACAAGTTTGGGCAACAAAAGGGGGAAGAGCATGAATGGTTTGGTCGGGTTTTATCCCGGTTCCTTCGATCCGCTGACCAATGGACATCTCGACGTGATCGAGCGCGCCTGCAAGCTGGTGGATACGCTTGTGGTGGCGGTGGGTGTCAGTGCGACCAAGAAAAACCCGCTATTCACCCATGAGGACCGGGTGGCCATTCTCAATCAGGTGCTGCCTGCGATCGGCACGCGCACCAATACGGTCTTCAAGATCGTCGATTTCTCCGGGCTCATGGTTCAGGCGGCGCGCGACAATGGCGCCAAGCTGATCATTCGCGGGCTGCGCGACACGACTGATTATAATTATGAAATGCAGATGGTGGGCATGAACGCGCAGATGGCGCCGGATTTGCAAACCGTTTTCCTGCCGTCCAGCCCGCCTGTTCGGCATATCTCGGCCACATTGGTGCGCCAGATCGCTGAAATGGGCGGTGATATTTCCGCCTTCGTCCCGCCAATCGTTCTCAAGGCCTTGAATTCCAAATGATCAAGTTGACCCGCCGTACCTTCGCCGCCCTCGCATTGGGTGCGACCCTGTTCGCCGCGCCGGCCTTCGCCCAGAGTGGCACGCCGCACCTGATCCTGACGCTGGAAGACGGCGTTGTTGATATCGAATTGCTGCCTGAAATTGCACCGCTGCATGTCGAGCGCATTGTGACGCTGACCAATGAGGGACTCTACAATGGCGTGGTGTTCCACCGCGTGATTGACAAGTTCATGGCCCAGACCGGCGACGTCAAGAACGGCAATGCCGATAAGGATGGCTACAATCTGGCCATGGCCGGTACGGGTGGTTCGGACCTGCCCAATGTGCAGGCCGAGTTCAACGCCGAAAGCTTCCAGCGCGGCGTTGTCGGAGCGGCGCGCTCGTCTGACCCCAATTCCTTCAATTCGCAGTTCTTCATCACCACTGACGATGCCAGCTTCCTTGATCGCCAATACACGGTTTTCGGCAAGGTCGTGTCAGGCATGGAAGCGGTCGATGCCCTGGAAAAAGGCCCGGAAAACCAGAATGGTGCGGTCGCCAATCCAGACAAGATCATCAAGGCCGAAATCGAATATAAGTAAGCCGATTGCGCCATGCGCCAGCCCGATCTGGCGCATGGTCTTTATTTGATTGTTGGTGTCATATTTTGTATCGGTCCGTATCCCGGCCAGTTCAGGTCGGCTTCAAATTTCGGGCCGTTTCATGCTTAGAGTTTCTTTCGCTACCGCCGCGCTGCTGGCGCTCGTGTCCACTGCCCTTGCGCAGGAATTCCCTCAGACCTTCGAGCACAAGTTCGGGACTACGGTGCTCGAACAGAAGCCCGAGCGTATCGTTACCCTGACCTATACCGGCGTCGACCACTACTTGGCGCTTGGTATCGTGCCGGTGGGCATTCAGTTCTGGTATGGCGATTATCCCCATGGCGTCTGGCCATGGGCGCAGGATGAGCTGGGTGGCGCGGACCTGGTGGCCCTGAGCGAGGTCAATTACGAGCAGATCGCGGCGCTTGAACCCGATGTGATCGAGGCAGTCGTTTCGGGCATCACGGAAGAGCAATACCGTGAACTCTCCAAGATTGCGCCGGTTGTGGCGACCGCAGCCGACCAGTCCGACTGGTCCACGCCGTGGTATGAAATCACCAGGACCGTCGGGCGTATTACCGGCGAGCAGGACAAGGCCGAATCCGTCGTCGCCACCCTGCAGGATCGGATTGCTGGCATCGTCGCTGATCACCCTGAATGGCAGGGGATGACGGCGAGTGTGGTGCATACTGATGGCAGCGAGCTTGGCGTGTTCCGCGGTCTCGACGCGCGTTCACAGGTAATTTCGCAGCTTGGCTTCACCATCACTCCGGCGCTCAATGACCTTGGCACGCCAGAAGATTTCTACGCGACAGCCTCGCTGGAGCAATTGCCGATCATCGAGGCCGATCTGGTCGTGTGGATTTCCGGCACGAACGATCCTGCGCCGATCCAGGCTTTGCCGTTGCGTGAGCGCGCCAAATTTTATCAGGAAGGCCGCGAAATGTTTGCCGGCACGATGCTGGCCGACGCCTTTTCGTGGAGCTCGCCACTGAGCTTCGACTTCCTGCTTGACGAGATGGTGCCCAATATCGAGGCAGCGGTCGATGGCGATCCGCAGACCAAGGTGCCGACGGCGGAAGCGGTCGGGCTCGCACCCTGATACGGATTTTGGCGAGGCGAAGCTGGTAGCTTCGCCTTGCACTCTTAGGCCTTTCGGCCTAAATCCGGGCCGCATTCTTTTCAGTGAAAGAGACCCATCATGGCCTATGCCGATCCCGAAAACACGCTCGTCATCGAAACCAGCAAGGGCAAGGTGGTCATCGCCATGAAGCCCGACGTTGCCCCCGGCCATGTCGAGCATATCAAGACGCTGGCTCGTGAAGGCGCCTATGATGGTGTCGTGTTTCACCGGGTTATCGATGGCTTCATGGCCCAGACCGGCGACGTGAAGTTCGGCAATACCAATCTGCCCGAATTCAACCCGTCGCGGGCTGGTACTGGCGGTTCGAAGTATCCGAACCTCAAGCAGGAGTTCAACGAGACCCCGCACAAGCGTGGCACGGCATCGATGGCCCGCGCTCAGGATCCGAACAGCGCGAATTCGCAGTTCTTCATCTGTTTCGCGGACGCGCCTTTCCTCAATCGTCAGTACACGGTTTGGGGCGAAGTGATCGAAGGCATGGAAAATGTCGACCAGATCAAGCGTGGCGAGCCGGTGATCAATCCGGACCAGATGGTTTCGGTGAAGGTTGTGGCAGACATCGCCGAGTAAGTTGTGAAACTGGCGGCCTTGGTCGCCAGTTTTGTTTTGTGCCTGTGGTTGACGGGGCAGGGCCGAGGGCGTGAGCTTGCCGCCTCCCGGACTCGCTTGAGTCGCCAATCAGGTCATTGCTTTGAAAATGGAAAGTCTTCTCTGGGCGCTGATGGGCGTCATCGCTGGTGCATGTATTGCTGCGCAGGCGCCGATCAATGCCAATCTGGGACGCGCACTGGAAGTGCCGGTTGCCGCTGCTGCAGTCTCGTTTCTCGCGGGCGGCGTCGTGCTCTGGGTGCTGGCCTTTTTGTTCAGCCATGTTACGGCAACACCCATAAATTTTGCCGCTGCGGCGCCCTGGACGCTGGTTGCTGGCGGCCTGCTCGGTGCGTTCTACGTTTTCTCCAATATCACGCTGACACCGATGATCGGCGCGGCGGCTGTCATGGCGCTTTCAGTGACCGGCCAGCTTGTCGGCGGGCTGTTCCTCGACAAGATCGGGTTCATGGGCATGGCCGCGCGGGAAATCTCGATGGGGCGCCTGGCAGGAGCCGCTTTGCTGGTCGTCGGCGCGGTGATGATCCGCGTGCTTTAGCGGCACGATCCGCAAGAGCCTTATTTGTGTTGCCGCCTCGACATGCTAACGAGCCGCCATGCTTGTATCTGAATTCGACTTCGACCTGCCCGAGAATCTGATTGCCCTGCATCCGGTAGAGCCGCGTGACAGTGCGCGGCTGCTGGTGGTGCGCCCGGGCGAGATGCCAGAGGATCGGCATATCCCTGATCTTCGTAGCTTGTTGCGGCCGGGCGATGTGCTGGTGGTCAACGATACGCGGGTGCTTCCGGCGGAATTGCGCGGCGTGCGTATTCGCGGTGAGAACCGGGCAGGGGTGTCGTTCAACTTGCATAAGCGTGTTGATGCCCATACTTGGCGCGCGTTTGCCCGACCAGCCAAGAAGATGGCCCTGCTTGACGTGCTTGAGCTGGGGAATGGGGAGGGCGAGGTTTTGCGCGCCCGGATTGCGGGCAAGGGCGAGACTGGCGAAGTGACGCTGGAATTCGAACTGGGCGGAGCCCAGCTCGATGAGGCAATCAAATCCCACGGCGCCATGCCGCTTCCGCCCTATATTGGGGCGAAGCGTGGCGTCGAGGAGCGTGACAAGATCGACTACCAGACCGTCTATGCCGCCGAGGATGGCGCGGTCGCAGCTCCAACGGCCGGACTGCACTTTACCGAAAAGCTGTTGCAGGATCTGGCTGCTATGGACGTTGCCATGGAGCGGGTTACGCTGCATGTGGGCGCGGGCACATTCCTGCCTATGAAGGTGGATGACACTGAAGACCACGTCATGCATTCGGAATGGGGCGAGATCGAACAGGCGAGTGTCGATCGTATCAATGCGCGGCGGGCGGCGGGCGGTCGCGTGATCGCTGTTGGTACCACCAGCCTGCGCCTGCTGGAGACGGCCTCGCGGGCCACCGGTTCATTGCAGCCCTTTGTCGGCGACACGGATATTTTCATCACCCCGGGCTTTCGCTTCCGTACTGTAGATGTGCTGATGACTAATTTTCATCTGCCCAAATCGACGCTTTTTATGTTGGTCAGCGCCTTTTCCGGGCTGGAGACAATGAAAGCGGCGTATGCCCATGCGATAGAAAATGACTATCGCTTCTATTCCTATGGCGATTCATCACTGCTGCATCGAGCGCCGCATCCCGAGGATGATGTGTGACGGACAGATATCGTCCGATAACACGGCAGATCAATCGCATCGTCGCTGGGTTGCGACGTGTGCGGGAGAGCGATGCGCCCAAGCTGACTTTTCATAGGCTCATTGAAACGATGGGGCCGTATTCCCATCGCTTGCTGATCCTGATGCTAACGCTGCTCAACATGATTCCGGGTCCGCCGGGCTTTGGTGGCACGCTGGCCTGGACGACACTGGCTGTAGCCCTGTTCATGGTGCTGGGTAAGCCAATCCGATTGCCCAATATAATCGGCAAGCGCAAATTGCCGCTGGGTGCGCTGCTCAAGGCGAGTGAGCAAGTGGCACGGGTGACTGCGATCATCGCGCGCTTTTCAAAACCGCGCCTGCGGTGGCTCACCGGTGCTGCGGCCACCATCCCCTATGGCATCTTCACGATGGTGATCAGCGTGTTCATGGTTCTGCCGATCCCCTTCATAAACGCCATTCCCAATGTGGGGCTCTGCGTTATCGCGTTCTCGATGCTGAACCGCGATGGCCTGGGGGTTCTTGTCGGGCTGGTGATCTGCACCCTCGGCCTTGCGGTCGCCGGTGCATTATTGACGGGCGCGTTCCATCTCGGCATGGCCGCCGTGGATGCTGTGACCTAAATACCGGCGGCATCGTGCTGTAACGTGCCGGAAAAGCCGCAGGCCGCGCCGTGATAATAGAGGCAGCCGCTTTGCTCCTCGGTGGTCAGAGTGCCATCCTCATTGAATGTCAGGGAAATCTCGCAATAGTGGCGGTTAAGACCGGTTTCATCGGCTTTTGGATCAAAGTCCTCATTCTCGACGAAGAAATTGCCGCCAGCGCTATCGAGAATGACCTCGCCGTCAATGCCGCCGCCACAACCGCCGCCCATGTCGGAGATTGGCACGACAGTATTGATTGAAATGGCGTAGATGTCGTTCTGCATGTGTGTGAGGTCGAGCGTGATACCGCCCTCTCCGTCGCCAAACCAATGGCCCTGATGCTCCTGCGCGAGTGTAGGTGCTGCGCAAAGGCCGCAGATGAGGAATGGGGCAAGGGCGGGACGAAACATTCAAGCACCTCTGAATCAATAAGAACCGAACCATCTCTATGCCAAACAATGGCGGAAATCCGGGCATGATCGTGTGAGTGTTCAAGACCGATTGTCGGGAGGGCGGCAAGGGGCTAGAACGCGGGCCATGAAACAGGTCAACTTTACGATTGCCGCGACCGACGGCATGGCCCGCCGCGGCCGCATCGATACGCCGCGCGGCGAGATCAACACGCCCGCCTTCATGCCCGTTGGCACGGCCGGAACGGTCAAGGCCATGTATCCCGAGCAGGTTCGGGAAACCGGCGCTGATATTCTGCTCGGCAACACCTATCACCTGATGCTGAGGCCGGGTGCGGAGCGCGTGGCGTCGCTGGGTGGATTGCACGATTTCATGGATTGGCAGCGCCCCATTCTCACCGATAGCGGCGGCTTTCAGGTGATGTCGCTGGCCAAGCTGCGCAAGCTTACCGAGAAGGGCGTGACCTTCAAGTCGCATATCGACGGATCGAGCCATGAGCTGACACCCGAGCGCTCGATCGAGATCCAGACGCTGCTGGACAGCGACATCATCATGCAGCTCGATGAGTGTATTGCGTTACCGGCCTCGACCAAGGAAATGGAACGCGCGATGGAGCTGTCGATCCGCTGGGCCGACCGCTCCAAGACCGCATTCAACAACCAGCAGAACCGCGCCCTGTTTGGTATTGTGCAGGGGGGCGACGATGCGGAGCTTCGTGGGCGTTCGGCTGCGGGGCTGAAATCTATAGGCTTTGATGGCTATGCAGTGGGCGGGCTCGCGGTAGGTGAACCGCAGGAGGTCATGTTCCGCGTGCTGTCCGACATCACGCCCGAGCTGCCGCATGACCGGCCGCGTTATCTGATGGGCGTCGGAAAGCCTGACGATATTCTGGGCGGCATCGAACGCGGTATCGACATGTTCGACTGCGTCCATCCGACCCGCGCCGGACGGCATGGCCATGCCTATACGCGCTTTGGCGTCATCAACCTGAAAAATGCGCGGCATAAGGATGACAAGCGTCCGCTGGACGAGGCGTCACCAAATCCCAATTGCCGCCGCTGGAGCCGGGCCTATCTTCATCATTTGGTCAGGACAGAGGAGATTTTGGGGGCGATGGTGCTTTCGCAGATCAACCTGGCCTATTATCAGGAATTGACTGCTGGTACCCGCGTGGCCATCGAGGCCGGGCGGATGAGCGATTTTGCGGCGGAAACCCGGGCGGCATGGGCTGCCGGTGACCTACCGGTTTTGTGAGGATATGAGTATGGCCAAGGGCTCGAAGGATTCTGGGTTCAATTCGCTCAACAAGCATCGCAAGCGCTTGAACGAGACCACCATGCGCGAAATGTTCGCACTGGACCCCAACCGCTTTCAGCGGTTCTCGGCCAAGGGGGCAGATATTCTGCTCGACTATTCCAAGAACCGGATCGATGAGGAAACGCTCGAGGCCCTGTTCGACCTTGCCCGTGCGGCAGGTGTCGAGGAACGCCGCACGCAGATGTGCGAAGGCGAGCATATCAACATCACCGAAGATCGCGCCGTCATGCATATGGCGTTGCGCTATCAGGGCGAGCGCCCGGTGACGGTCGATGGTCAGGATGTGATGCCGGATGTGCGCGGCGTGCTAAAGGCTATCGAGAATTACACCAATGCGGTGCGTTCCGGCGACATTCGCGGTCACGGCGGCGAGCAGATTACCGATGTGGTCAATATCGGCATCGGCGGCTCGGACCTTGGCCCCGCCATGGTCACGCTGGCGCTTGAGCCCTATACCCGCGCCGATCTGCGGGCGCATTATGTGTCGAACGTCGATGGCGCGCATATCCATGATGTGCTCAAACGCCTCGACCCGAAGAAGACACTCTTTATCGTTGCCTCCAAGACCTTCACCACCGACGAAACCATGACCAATGCCAATTCGGCGCGGGATTGGATTGCCGATACGCTGGGCGAAGAGGCGGTGCCGAACCATTTCGTGGCGGTTTCGACCAATATCGAAGCCTGCGCCAGATTCGGCATTCGTGAAGATCGTATCTTCGGGTTCTGGGATTGGGTTGGCGGCCGCTATTCGGTCTGGTCCGCCATCGGCCTGCCGATTGCACTAGCCGTCGGCTACGACAATTTTGCCAGGTTCCTTGCCGGCGCCGATGCAATGGATCGGCATTTTCTGGAAACACCGCTTGAGAATAACCTGCCGGTCATCATGGCGCTGCTGGGCGTCTGGTATCGCAATGCCTGGGGATTTTCGACCCATGCCGTGCTGCCCTATGACCAGCGCCTCAGCCGCTTTGCCGCCTATCTGCAGCAACAGGACATGGAATCGAACGGCAAGTCGGTCACGCTTTCGGGCAAGCCGGTGGAATGGTCGACCGGCCCCATCGTCTGGGGTGAGCCCGGCACCAATGGGCAGCACGCTTTCTACCAGCTGATCCATCAGGGCACGGACGTTATTCCCGCCGATTTCCTGATTGCCGCCAAGCCGCATGAAAGCCTGCCGCCGCATCACGACAAGCTGGTGGCCAATGTGCTGGCGCAATCCGAAGCGCTAATGCTGGGCAAGACCAAGACCGAAGTGGTCGAAGAGTTGAAGGCACAGGGCCTCGGCAAGGACCACATCAAGGAACTTGCACCGCATAAGGTTTTCCCGGGCAATCGCCCGTCCAACACCTTGTTTTATCAGCAATTGACCCCGGAAATTCTGGGTTCGCTCATTGCGCTTTATGAACACAAGGTGTTCGTGCAGGGTGTGATCTGGAACGTCAATTCCTACGATCAATGGGGTGTGGAACTGGGCAAGCAACTTGCCAAAGCGCTCCTCCCGAAAGTGCAGGGACAGGCAAGCGGTGAGGGGCATGACAGTTCCACGCAGGGCCTGCTTTCCTACTACCTGGCCAATAAGGCGTAAGCAGCTTGACCATTACTACCGACGAGCAGCTCGAAAAACTCAAGGCCATTGGCCGCATCTGTGCCGTGGCGCGCGACGCTATGGCCGCGGCCATGCGCCCCGGCATGACCACCCTTGAGCTGGACGAGATCGGCGCAAAAATCCTGGCAGAGAATGGGGCGCTGTCCGCCCCTATCGTGACCTATGATTTTCCCGGCCATACCTGCATTTCGGTGAATGAAGAAATCGCCCACGGTATTCCCGGTGAACGGGTGCTGCACGAAGGCGATCTGGTCAATATCGATGTCTCGGCGGTCAAGGACGGGGTCTTCGCCGATTGCGGGGCGTCCTTTGTGCTGGGCAGGGGCGACCCCCGCCTCGATGCGCTCTGCCGCGATGGCAAGAAGGCCATGTGGGCTGGTATCCGCGTTGCCAAGGCCGGTGCGCCTGTTGCCGATATCGGCACGGCCATCGGCAAGGTCGCCAAGAAGGGCGGCTATACGCTGATCCGCAACCTAGCCAGCCATGGCGTCGGCGATAGCCTGCATGATGAGCCGGGCGAAATCCCGACATGGCCCGATCGCTCGGAACGGCGGAAAATCGGCAATGGATTGGTGTTCACCATCGAGCCGTTCCTGTCTCTGGGTGGCCAGATGGCCGAGCAGATGTATGAGGACGACGAATGGACGCTAACGGCCGAGCCGCCAGCTCTGTGCGTCCAATACGAACACACCATTGTTGCGACGCCTCGCGGCGCCGTGGTGGTGACGCTGGCGGCCTGACGCTTCAGTGCGGCTCTGAACTATCCACTCTCCGGATTGTCACTCCAGCGCAGGCCGGAGCCCAGCCTGAGATCGGGATATGGATCCCGGCCTGCGCCGGGGTGATACCCTGTGTGCGTTGGTGCTTCACGCCAAATGTATCTAAGAAAAGCTAAAGCCAGATCAGCAACAGCGGGCCGAGTACAATGAGCCCAATGCCGACCGCGAAGCGCAGATTGCCGAGGCGGCGCAGGGCGGGCACGCTCAAGACTGTGGCTAGGACGAGAAACCCGATCAGGGCGACCAGCGCCGGAAGCAGCGGGTTCAGGTTGAGCGCGGTGTTTTCGGTCAATTGCAAATAGAGCATATGCCCGCCGGCAAAGCCGAGCAGGGCCATGATGACGACCGTCACGGCCTTTGCTGTGATGATCAGCGCCATGTCGATCGTATTGCTGGAAAGCAGCAGAGCAATGCCTGACGCTGTTACGTGAACTGCGGCAAGCGTGGCAAATACACCGCTGCCCACGAGAACAGGAACCAGTTCCGGCGGCATGTTGAGCGGTAGCGAGCCGACCATGGGAAGGTTGGCGCCATATTCCGCCAGCAGGAAAATGGCATAGAGCATCACCAGCGTGCTGCCCGCAAAGATCAGCAATGTGACCGCAAGAACCTTGAGCAGGTCCGTCGTATCCTGAGACATGGTTTCCCCTGCTGCCGGCTTCTACCGCTGCGATATTACGGGTTAGCGGTGATTCTCAAACAGGAATGCGTCTATGGCCCGAAATGCTCGTCTGGCTGCGGGGCTGGGAATGGCGCGGTGCCTGATGAATGCGAGTCGGTTTGCGATATTCTTCGGACAATTCGCCAGCGTCGGCACGATTGTCGAGTTCAGCATAGGGATCGATGCAAGGTTGCGGCATATCGGCCAATTTTGACAGGAAAGCCGCTGAGATAAAGAGTGGTACGCCGGGCGGGGGTCGAACCCGCGACCATTCGATTAAAAGTCGAATGCTCTACCACTGAGCTACCGGCGCCTAGAGCCAGGCCCTAGAGGAAACACCATCTGGCGTTCGCGGCGGAACATAACCACACTTCATCGCCTGTCAACCGCATTAAACGTGGTGTTCTAGCGATTCACAGCCAATGGTGTACCGTCATAGGGCATCGGCATGCAGGCGATGGAAATGCGCTCGAAGCGTTCGCAAAGCTGACGGGCATCGGCCAGCGCTTCAATGGGGCCGACAATGATGCGCTTGTTGTCGCTATTGGCCTCATCGACCAGAAGCGGGGACATGCCGAATAAAAGCGGGCCGAGCTTCAGCGACAGGTCGTTCCACAGGCCGGGGGCCTGTTCAAAAGCGACCGAGGCGCCGATGGCAATCCCATAGGCGTTCTCGTTTGGCGTAGCGAGAGCCGTCTGGGGCAACACGGGGGCGGGTAGGGGCTGGATGGGCAGGGATTGGGGCAGGACCGATTGTCGAACCGATACGGAGCCGCCTTCTGTCTCGAAGGACACGGCCTCGCCCAGCCCGATTGACGCCGTGGTATTGTCGGTATCGACAAGAGCGATCTGAGCGGGAATTTCGAGCATATTGGGCACAGTGACTTCCAGTGCGCCGACGCGCCGCACGATGTCGCTGCCCGATTGCTCCTGTAGCGAGAAGCGGCTCAGCAATTGCTCGTTCTCGCGCTGGAGGCGAATTATGTCAGTGCGCAGGGTGCTCACTTCACGACGCAGCGTTTCAATTGTCGCGCCGGACGTTCTTGGCTGGTGCAGGCTGGCAATGATATTCTGCGGCACGAAAAGCGAGGCATTGGAGCTGAAGACGGCGAGCCCCACGCAAACCAGTGCCGTAAGGCCCCACAGGGTTACGTCTGATTGCCGGAATTGTTCAGATGCTTTAGCCACCGGAAAACCTGCTGCGGCGCTACGAATCGTTCGGCGCGTTCAAATAGAGATTGAGCGCTTCGTTATCTGTTCGCCAACTGTCATGTGCCATATTTTTGTGAAAATGCCCGCCGAAAAGCGGGCTGAACGGAGATTTCTCAATGGCCGAACTGCTTTCCATCATTCTCGCTGCTGGCGAGGGGACGCGGATGCGGTCTGCATTGCCCAAAGTCCTGCACCTTGTCGGCGGGTTGCCCGTGGTCAGCCACGTGCTGCGAACGGCAAAAGCGGCGGGATCGAGCATTGCGCTGGTGGTGGGACCGAACCACGAAGCTGTCGAGGCGGCAGTGACCCGCTTCGAAGGGGGCGCGCACATTTCCCGGCAAGTGGAGCGGCTGGGCACGGCGCATGCCGTGCAGCAGGCACGGGCGGCTTATGAGGCAGCGACAGGCCATGTGCTGGTGCTTTATGCGGATACGCCTCTGGTGAGCGGAGCGACCATTACCTCCGTCGTTGAAAAGCTGGATGGCGGCGCGGATATGGTGGTTGTCGGTTTCCGCCCCGACAATCCGACTGGCTATGGCCGATTGTTGACCGCAGATGGCCGCGTGACAGCTATTCGTGAGCATAAGGATGCAAGCGAAGAAGAACGTCAAATCGGCCTGTGCAATTCAGGAATTATCGGGTTTCGCGGCGATGTCCTGCGCTCGGTCATTGACCGGATCGGCAATCAGAATGCCAAGGGCGAATATTACCTGACCGATGCGGTGGAACTGGCTGCGGGCGACGGCAAGCGGATCGATTTCATCGAGGCGGACGCCAGCGAGTTGGTGGGCGTCGACAATCGGGTCAAGCTGGCCGAAGCGGAAGCGACGTTCCAGAAGTTCAAGCGGCTTGAGGTTATGGAAGCGGGCGTGACGCTGCGTGATCCAGACAGCGTGTGGTTTTCGTGGGATACCGAAATCGGCCGCGATGTGACGATCTTCCCCAATGTTGTCTTTGGGCAGGGCGTCAAGATCGCTGATAATGTAGAGATACGCGCCTTCTGTGACATCGAAGATGTGGTGATCGGTGAAGGTGCATCTATCGGTCCCTTTGCCCGCATTCGCGGCGGGGCCGAGCTTGGGCCGGGCGTGCATCTTGGCAATTTCGTCGAGGTGAAAAAATCGAAGATTGGTGCGGGAACAAAAGCTGGTCATCTCAGCTATCTGGGTGATGCAGAAATTGGAGCCGGAACCAATATCGGGGCTGGAACCATCACCTGCAATTATGATGGCGTGAACAAGGATAAGACGATTATCGGCGATAACGTCTTTATCGGCTCCCACGCTTCGCTCGTTGCACCGGTGACGATTGGCGACGGGGCCTACACAGCGTCAGGCAGCGTTATCACCCAGGACGTACCCGCCGATGCGCTGGCATTGGGCCGGGCTCGGCAGGAAAACAAACCCGGCTATGCGCCAAAGCTCAAAGAGCGCGCATTGGCCAAAAAGGCAGCCAAGGGAAAATAATATGTGCGGAATCGTTGGTATTGTCGGTGACGCGCCGGTTGCCGGACGGCTTGTAGATGCATTGAAACGGCTTGAATATCGCGGCTATGACAGCGCCGGCGTGGCGACGCTGGAGGGCGGCACGATTTCCCGCCGTCGTGCCGAGGGCAAGCTGGGCAATCTGGCCAGCAAGCTTGGCATGGAGCCGCTGGACGGCAATATCGGTATCGGGCACACCCGCTGGGCCACCCATGGTGCGCCGACCGAGAACAACGCCCATCCGCATGCGACCGAGCGCGTGGCGATTGTGCATAACGGCATTATCGAGAATTTCCGTGAACTGCTGACCGACCTCGCCAAGGACGGCTATCTGCCCAAGACGCAGACCGATACGGAATCGGTGGCGCTCTGGGTGTCGCGCGAACTGGATCGCGGGGCCGATCCTGAATTGGCCGTGGCCCAGACACTCAAAGTGCTCAAGGGCGCCTTTGCTTTGGCGTTCATGTTTAGGGGCCAGGAGGGTCTGCTGATCGCCGCCCGGCACGGTGCGCCGCTCGCCGTTGGCTATGGTGCGACCGAAATGTATCTCGGTTCCGACGCCATGGCGCTCGCCCCATTTACCTCACGCCTGACCTATCTCGAAGACGGCGATTGGGCCGTCATCACGCCCAGGGGCGTCACCATCCGTGATGGCAAGGATGCGCTGGTGCAGCGCGAACAGCAGCTTTCGCAGGCGTCGGCGCTGCTGGTGGACAAGGGCAATCACCGCCATTTCATGGCCAAGGAAATCTACGAGCAGCCTGAAACCATCTCGCATACGCTCAGCCATTATGTGGATATGGGCGCGGAGAAAGTGGCCGTCCGCGAAAGCTTGCCTTTTGATTTTGCTGATCTTTCTCGCCTGACCATGAGCGCTTGCGGCACGGCCTATTATGCCGGGGCAATTGCCAAATACTGGTTCGAGCGCTATGCGCGCCTGCCGGTGGATATCGATGTGGCCAGCGAATTCCGCTATCGTGAGCCGCCACTGGAAAAAAACGGGCTGTCGCTGTTCATCTCGCAATCGGGCGAAACCGCCGACACTCTCGCGGCTCTGCGCTATTGCGCCGGGCAGGGGCAGCATGTGGCGAGCCTGGTCAACACGCTCGAATCGACCATTGCACGCGAATCCGGTGTGGTGTTTCCCATTCTGTGCGGGCCCGAAATCGGCGTGGCCTCCACCAAGGCACTCACCGCACAGTTGACCGCTCTGGCGAGCCTTTCCATTGCAGCAGGCCGGGCGCGCGGGGTTTTGAGTGCCGAGCAGGAGGCTGAAATGGTGCGGGCGCTGACGGCTTTGCCGTCTGCTGTATCAGCGGCCCTGGGCGCGGAAGACCAGATCGTGGAGATTTCCAAGCGGCTGTCCAAGGCCAAGGACGTGCTTTATCTGGGCCGGGGGGCGATGTTTCCGGTGGCGATGGAAGGCGCGCTAAAGCTCAAGGAAATCAGCTATATACACGCGGAAGGTTATGCTGCGGGTGAGCTAAAGCACGGGCCGATCGCGCTGGTGGACGAAGCCATGCCGGTGATCGTCGTTGCGCCATCCGACGAGCTTGTCGACAAGACGCTTTCCAATATGCAGGAAGTGGCGGCGCGGGGTGGCAAGATCATCCTGATCACCGATGCCGAGGGCGCCAAGACGGTTGGGCATGGCGTGGCCGATATTATCGAAATCCCCCATGTTCATCCCTTCGTCGCGCCGATCCTGGCGACGATCCCGGTACAATTGCTGGCCTATCACACGGCGGTGTTCATGGGCACCGATGTGGACCAGCCGCGGAATCTGGCGAAGTCGGTGACGGTGGAATAACACCGGCGTTGAGGGGCGGGGATAAGTTTCCTGCCTCCTTGCCACTCGGTCGTCATTGTCCGGGCAATCCAGTTTGCAGCGATGTGGACTACCGGGACAAGCCCGGTAGTGACGATCGACGAGGAGACCTGAGATTAGCCCGCTCGAATCAATGGCAGGGCCAAGTGTTTTCTGAATAGATACAGCAGGATACGTGCTTTTTCGCCTTCATCTCCGGTCAGGCCGGGATTGCGGGCGAATAGGGCTTTGGCGTCAGCGTGGGCGAATTCGAGCAGGTGGCGGTGAACATCAGGCACCGCAAGGCGATAGCCGGGCATGCCGGATTGTCTGGTGCCCAAAAGGTCGCCCTGGCCGCGCAATTCGAGGTCGCGCTCGGCAATGATAAAACCGTCTTCGGTGGACTTTATCGTTTCAAGACGCGCCGTCGCCGTTTCGCTAAGTGGTTCTTTATACAGCAATAAACAGGCGGAACGTTGCGAACCGCGACCGACGCGGCCACGCAATTGGTGGAGCTGGGCGAGGCCGAAACGCTCGGCGTGCTCGATGATCATGATCGAGGCATTGGGCACGTCGACGCCCACTTCGATCACGGTGGTGGCCACTAATAGCTTGATTTCATTGGCTTTGAATCGGTCCATGACCTCCTGCTTGGCAGCGGCGGACATGCGGCCATGGACGAGGGCGACCTGATCTCCGAAGATTTTTCTGAGTTCGGCGAAGCGGTCCTCGGCGCTAACCACTTCCAATGTCTCGCTTTCTTCCACCAGCGGGCAGACCCAATAGGCCTGCGCACCTTCGGCGAGGCGCGATTGCAGGCGGGAGATGACGCGGGCATAGTCGTTGATGGAAAGAACAGCACTATCAATGGGTTGGCGACCTGCAGGCTTTTCTCTGAGGATGCTGACTTCCATGTCGCCGAAATGGGTGAGCACCAGCGTGCGCGGGATTGGCGTTGCGGTCATCACCAGAAGGTCGGTATTGCGGCCTTTGTCGGTCAAGGCGAGGCGCTGGTGGACGCCGAAGCGGTGCTGCTCGTCCACGACGGTCAGGCCTAAGTCCTTGAATT
>PJTQ01000180.1_pt1 | contig 77430 bp, 61 predicted proteins | sample 1512231 | NCBI WGS metagenome assembly PJTQ01 (sample SAMN08177688, study PRJNA422409) | Soil metagenome, whole genome shotgun sequencing project. | isolation source: Soil (3) enriched on wood chips | place: USA: Madison | collected 2015-01-15 | reverse complement strand
TGCTGGCCGAGATCGGCCGCGCCGTGGCCACCTCGAACGACGACTACCAGGCCACCGAGCGCGCCAACGCCGCACGCTGGTGACCACCCCGGGCCGTGGCGGACCACCGCCACGGCCCGGCGCCACACCTGCACCACAGCACGCGCCCGTCGCGGCCGGCGGAGCGTGAGCCGCCGCGGCCGGCGCGACGCACCATCGAGCACGGCGACATCGAGCACCACGGGGGGAACATGGCCGGCGGCCTTCGTATCGACGACCTGGACGTCCTGAAGCAGCAGGTCAACGCCCTGCTGAACCAGTTCGACGAGGTCGAGGCAGCGACCGACAAGGCCCGTCGCGTGCGCCTCAACCAGGACAGCTCGACCTGGTCGCCCTTCCCCGCCGCAACCGTGTTCGCCGCGGAGTACCGCGAGCAGCTCGCCAAGATCGAGCGCGAGCTGCGCGGCATTCGCGACGAGCTCGAGAACATGCGGACGGCGCTGGACAAGGGAGCGGCCGACCTGGAGGCCACCGAGGACGAGGTCGCCGCGATCTTCGCGCGCCTCAACACCCTCGCGCTCACGGGCCCTCCCCCCGCCGGACCCGTCGCCCCCGACCTCCCGGTGCGTCCCACGGCGCCTCCAGACGGCAACCGGGTGGCCTGGTGAGCCGACTGCGGGCCGCGACGGGCGCACTCGGCGCCGGTCTGCTGCTGGCTGCGCTCGCCACCCCGGCCTCGGCCACGACGTCGGTCGATCCCGACGACGGCCTCTGGTACTTCACCGCGACCGGGATGGACGAGCGCCACGAGCGCACGACGGGCAAGGGCATCCAGGTCGCCGTCATCGACACCGCGATCAACCCTGACGTCCCCGAGCTGGCAGACGCGGACCTGCACGTCCGTGAGCCCTCGTACTGCGCTGCCGAGACGATGGGCCCGCTCCTGCCCGCGACGTCGGACGACCCCGTCGCCGCGCACGGCACGTCGATGGTCTCCCTCATCGTCGGCAACGGTGAGGGGATCGACGGTGAGCGTGGCGTGCTCGGGGTCGCGCCGGACGCCGAGGTGCACTTCTACTCGAACATGGCGCTGCCCGCAGACGCGGACGTGCGCTGCCCGGCCCCGGACACGAACGCCGCCGCCTGGCAGTTCGGGCAGGCCATCGACCAGGCGGTGCTCGACGGCGCCGACATCATCTCGATCTCCCTGACGACCTCCTCCGGCGTGGACGCGCCCGCGATCGCCCGCGCACTGCACGCCGGCGTGATCGTCGTGGGTGCGCAGCCGTCGGACTTGGACGGCTCGTACCCCGCCGCGTTCAACGGCGTCGTCGCGGTGGACTCGATCGGCCCCGACGGCAAGCTGTGGGACGGCGCGGCCGGCGGGCAGGTCGTCGCCCCCGGGGAGCAGATCCGGCAGTTCACCGAGGCCTTCGACGGCTACCGGGTGACGAACGGCTCGTCGAGCGCGACCGCGTACACGTCCGCGGCGCTCGCCCTGGTCTGGTCGGCCTACCCGGACGCGACGAGCAACCAGATCCTTCAGACACTGGTGCGCAACACCGACGGCGAGGACCACGAGCTGTACTGGGCCGAGGGCTACGGGTACGGCGTCGTGAACGTCCGGCACATGCTCGAGCACGACCCGACGACGTACCCCGACGAGAACCCGCTGCTCGTCGACGACCCGGACGCGACACCCAGCCTCTCCGAGGTCGCCGACCCGACTCCGCTCGCGAGCAGCGAGCCGAGCGCGCCCGCGACGTCGTCTCCCAGTGCCGCGCCCAGCGTCGCGCCGACGACCGCGACCGAGAAGCCCCCTGCCGGCGACGACGACGCCGGCTCGGCATCGCGCGCGCCGCTGCTCGTGGGTGCCGCAGCGCTGCTCGCGGCGCTGGTCGCGGTCGTCGGCCTCGCGGTCCGCCGCAGCCGCGCGCACCAGGACACCTCGACCGGGCCCGGCGGCCCACCCACGACGCACGAGCCCGGCCCGGACCCACGAGGGGGACAGTGATGACCGAGACCAAGGCAGCAGAGCTCGCCAAGACGCTGCAGGCCGACACGAGCGCCGCGCTGGCGGACTCGGCCGAGCTCGAGTCGCTGCAGGAGCCGCTGCAGGCTGTGAGCACGACTCTCCGGCGGATGTCGAGCGACCTCGGTATCGAGGGCCTGTCCGGCGATGCCGCGAAGGAGAGCCTGGCGAACGTGGCCCGCGCCATGCTCAGCCGGGTCGATGCGCTCGTCGGGATCGCCGGGATCGCGAAGGACGCTGCGGCGGCGATCGCGACCGCGCAGGAGGACTACCGGGGGCTCCCGCGGGGCTACCTCACGTACACCGAGCGGGAACGACTGATCGAGGCAGGCTCGTCGACCGGCCTGCCGTACATCGAGGCCGGGCTGGCTGCTGCGCGCGAGAGCGCCGCCGCCACGGCGGTGACGACCGCGGCGACCACGCTGAACACCCTGACCGGGCTGCTGCCGACGGTCGCGGACCGCAACCGCGAGGAGGACCCCACGGGCCGCACGCCCGGCGGCGGCTCCACCCCTCGGACGCGGACCCCGTACGTCCCCCCGGGCACGAAGGGCCCTGTCCTCTCCGTCCCGGGCGACCCGCGCGACCCTGGCGACGACATCGGCACCCCGCGTGACCCCGGCGGCGACGGGGGCAAGGACGACGACGGCAAGGACGACGGGCCGATCGACGACACGCAGCCCCCGGGCGACAACGACGACGACGGCACTCGCCCCGGGACGGACCCGGGCTCGGATCCTGGCGACGACGGCGACACCCACGGCGACGACCGCCCGGGCCAGGGCACGGTGTACGGGCCGAACCCGGTCACCGGCGGCCCCATCGGCGGCGGTGGGGGCGGTGGTGGCATCGGCGGCGCACCGGGCGGCGGCTCGCTGGGCTCGCACCCGGGGCTCGGGAACTCCACGACCGGCCCCGGTGGCAGCGGGCCCGGAGGTGCCGCAGGTGGTGCTCTCGCCGGCGGCGTGGCTGTCGGCGGAACCGCGCTCGGCGCGTTCGGTGCAGCGCGGTTCGGTGGCGGCGGCGGTGTGGCGGGCCTCGGCGGTGCCGCGACGGGCCAGCTCGGGGGCACCGTGCTCGGCACGTCGGCGGTCCCCGCAGGCGGTGCCGCGGGCGGTGCGGCAGGCGGCGCACGCGGCGGTGCACCGGGTGCGCGTGGCGGCGCCTCGGGCCTGATGGGCGGCGCGATGGGTGGCGCGGGTGGCAGCAAGGACACCAAGCGCCGCGCAGGGTCGCTCGGCTACCTGGCGCCCGAGCTCGAGGACGAGGTCGAGGCAGCCGCGCGCGCGTCCGGCCTGAGCCGCGGCTCGCGCGCCGACGCCCCGACGATCACGGTCGACGCCACGGAGGACGACGAGACCTGGTGACGCACCAGCGCTGACCCTGGCAGCACCGCACCGTGGTCCCGTCCGCTCTCCGGACGGGACCACTGTTGCGTCGTCCGAGCCGCGGTCAGCCGGCGAGCTGCTCCACGAGCACCGTCCGGTCGCCGATGCGGATCGTCGCACCGGTCGGCACGGGCGTCGGACGTTCGGCGGCGACGACCACGCTCTGCCCCGACGGCAGCACCAGCACGGTCCCGTTCCCAGAACCGGCGTCGCAGACCCAGAAGCCCCGAGCGTCGATGCCGAACCGGGCGTGCGTGCGCGACAGCGAGCGCTCCGGGTCGTCGATCGTCACGACGTGGTCGCACCGGTCGCCGTCCCGCGGACGCGGCGCGCGGCCGATCACGCCCGGCCCGCTGACGCTCATGGCCTCACCCGTGTCGAGCGTCAGCACGTACGTGCGCGGGCGCGACGGGCCCTGCGGGGTCGCGGCACGGGGCGCCTGCGGCCCGACCGTGACGGCCGCGGCGCCCGGTGCGTGGGCCTCGACCGGTCGCGCCAGGGTCGCCACCGCACCGGGCGAGCTCGCCCCCGCGACAGGTCCTGCCGCCGACGGCGACCCGGCCCACGCGTACCCCGCCGGCACGTCGCTGTGGCCGGGAGCGGCGAGAGCCGCCGCTGGGCTCCGCGAGCCGCGCACGTCGACGACCACGGCACGCCCTGCCTTGTCGTGCCAGCCCTGACGCAACGGGCTCCGGTCGCCGGCGACGGAGCCGACGACGACCCACTGGCCGACACCGGCGGCGAGGTGCCCGGCGAGCAGCACGAGCGCTCGCGACACACCCCGGGACAGGCCGGGCGCATAGGGGGACTCGGCGCGCGCCGCGCGGAGACCGAGCGCCAGGTTGCCGACCGTCCGTCCCGTGCGCGCCTCCCAGACGACGAGGCCGACCGCGAGCTCGGCGACGACGATCGCGGCGAGCAGCACGTTGCGGGTCACGCCGTAGACCGCACCGGCGACGGCCGCCACGGTCAGCGTGTCGAGTGCGAACGCGCCGAGCCGCGCACCCACGCCGACGGTGCGCACCCCGTCGAAAGCGGCGCCCAGCGCGGCCGCGTCCGCGCGTCGCGCCGCGCCCTGCGCGGGTGCCGCTCCCGCACGAGTCAGGTCGCCGGTCCCGGCCCGCGCCTGCCCGGCCCGCGCCTGCCCGGCGGGACGCCGGCTCCGGCCGCCCGCGGCCCGGGTGCCCGCCGCGCGTCGCGTCGGCGGCTGCGCCTCCACGACCAGCACGGGTGCCGCGGGCGCGCCGCACCCGGTGCAGAACCGCGCCCCCTCGCGCAGCGGACGCCCGCACGCACCGCAGGTCAGCTCGCTCATCACCCCACCATCCTTCGCAGCACGTCGACGAGTCCTGAGGCCACCACCGCGGCGGGCAGCGCCAGGACGACGGCGAGCCCCTCGAACCCGTCCGCGAGCCGCGACGCCACGACGGAGTGCCAGCCCCGCGCGAGAGCGGCGCTGACCGCCGCGACGACCGCACCGAGCACGAGCGCGCCGACCGCCGCAGCGACCCGCCAGTCGGTGGGCACGGCGAGACCCGCCTCGAGCAGCACGAGCCCCGCGGCGAGCCGAGGGAGCCAGCGGCCGGCGATCCCCCGCGACGCGCGCGGCAGGAGGACGAACGCGAGCAGCACGCACCCGACGAGCACGAGCGCGCCCCACGAGGCGACCGACCCCCGCTCGGGCGTCGCGAGGACAGCGGGGACCAGCAGCACGGTCGCGGTGCAGGCGAGCGCGACGGCGGTCGTGACCCGGCGCTCCGCCCCCTCGACGGTCCGCGCCACCAGGCGGGCGCTCACGCGGCCGAGCGCGCGCGGCCGTGGCGAGCGCACGGACTCGGCCGTCCGCGCGACCTGCGAGACGTCGACGAGCTGCTCGTCGGGGATCGCGAGCGCGACGCGCGGTGCGCCACGCAGCACGAGCGGCGCGAGCCCCACGAGCAGCGCCGGGCCGACCTGCTGCGGCAGGTCGAGCAGCAGGGTCGCGGACTGCACCGCGGCCACCAGGGCGAGCGCACCGAGGACGACCACGGCCTCGTCGTCGCCCGCCCGCAGCGCGCGCGTGACGATCGCGCGGACGCCCGCGACGACCGTCGCGCACACCAGGGCGACGACGACCGCGAGCCGCCGCTGCGCGTCGTCGTCCGGCAGGGTCGCCCACGCACCCGCGGCTGCCGCGAGCAACGGCGCGGCGAGCGTCGCGACGACGGCCGCCGAGGTCGCGGTCCCCCGTCCGGTCCGCCCCGTGGTGGCGACGACGAACGCGAGGAGCAGCAGCGCGACCGTCAGGCCCGTCGAGACCGCGCTCGGGAGGTCGGCGACCGGGCCCAGCATCGCGGAGAGCAGCAGGACCGTGCCGAGCGCGCCCGCCAGCGCGAGGAGACCGGCCTGCGGGCGGGGCCGGCGCGCGATCACCTCAGGGTCGACCTGACGACGTCCCCGCGGGCGCGGCGCGGGGCGCACGACGTGGACCGCGGCACCGTCGCCCACCTGGTCGCCCACCGGCACCCGCACGTCGAGCAGGCGGCCCGCGGAGTCGAGGACCAGCGTGCCGGGGGCGTCCAGGGGCACGAGGACGGCGCGCAGCGCGTCGCCCAGGAGGACGTCGCGGCGTAGCGCGACGTGCCGCTGCTCGGTGCCGACCGCGACGACGAGCCGCACCTGGGCCTGTGGCACGGCAGCGGCCGACGCGGCGGGTGCCGTCACGTCCACCTCCTCGTTCGCTGCCTCGTCGGACGATGCGCGACGCTCCCGCCGACCGCCCACATGCTACGGGTCCGGATCGCCCCGGTTGCCGGTACCGTTGCGCCGTCTGTCGATCTCCGGCACCTGCCGGGCAGCAGGGAGGCTCATGTCGATCGTCGCCGACCGGAACGTGCAGGCCGGCCCACCACCCGTGCCCACGGGTCAGGTCGTCATGCAGCCGCCGCCCGAGATCCAGCCGTCCGACGGCGTCAGCGGTGTCCTGTCCAACCTCGTGCCGATGCTCGGCTCGGTGGGCTCCATCGTCTTCATCGCGATGTCGCAGCCCGGCGGCAAGGGCATGATCGCCGGCGGCATGTTCCTCGTGGCGTCGCTCGGCTTCGTCGCGGTCAACGGTTGGCGCCAGCGCGCGCAGCACCAGGCGACCGTCGTCGGGGCGCGCCGCGAGTACCTCGCGTACCTCGCGGACCTGCGCCGCACGGTCCGGCAGGCGGCACGCGCCCAGCGCCGCGCCGCGCAGTGGTACGCACCCGAGCCCGGCGCCCTGCCCGCAGTCGCCGAGGAGCGCTCGCGCGCGTGGGAGCGCACGCCCGACCACCCGGAGTTCCTGCGAGCGCGCCTCGGCACGGGCGCCCAGCAGCTCTCGCTGCGCCTGGAGGCGCCCCAGACGCCCCCGCTCGCCCAGCTCGACCCCGTCGCGGCGTCCGCCGCGCACCGGTTCCTCGTGACGCACCGCGTCCAGCAGGACATCCCGCTCTCGGTCGACGTGCGCAGCGCCGCGCGCATCGAGGTCGCCGGCGCGGAGCAGGAGGCGCGGGCGCTGGCCCGCGCGGTCGTCGCGCAGCTCGCGACGTTCCACTCCCCGGACCGCCTGCAGATCGCCGTGCTCGCGAGCGAGCGCGCCATGCCCGCGTGGGACTGGGTCAAGTGGCTGCCGCACGCGCACTCGACGCGCGAGCGCGACGCGGTCGGCCCGGCCCGCATGATCGGCACGACCCTGCCCGAGATCGAGGGCCTGCTCCCCGAGGGCCTGGCCGACCGCCCCCGGTTCGGCCGTGCGGCGCCGTCGGCGACGCCCACGCCGCACGTCCTCGTCGTCGTCGACGGCGGGCACGTGCCGGTCGGCAACGGGATCCTCACGTCGGACGGCGTCCTGGGCATCACGGTGCTCGAGCTGCCCGAGCACTGGGAGGACCTCGAGGACCCGAACGTGCTGCGCTTCCTGCTGGGCGCGGCGCTGCCCGACGGCGGCGTCCCCGTCGAGGTGCTGCGCACCGGTCTCGAGCCCACGCGGCTCAAGGGCGACCAGCTGTCCGTCGCGGAGGCGGAGGCGACCGCGCGTCGTCTGCTGCCGCTGTACGTCGACGCGGGCCCGCAGCGCGCCGACGGCCAGGTCTCCGCGGAGCTCGTCGACCTGCTGGGCCTGGGCGACGTGCGGGACCTCGACCTCGCGCGCGCCTGGCGCCCGCGGCTGCCGCGCGACCGCCTCCGCGTGCCGATCGGCCTGACCCCGCAGGGGCAGCCCGTCGCGCTCGACATCAAGGAGTCCGCGCAGCAGGGCATGGGCCCGCACGGGCTCATCATCGGCGCCACCGGCTCGGGCAAGTCCGAGGTGCTGCGCACGCTCGTGCTCGCGCTCGCCCTCACGCACTCCTCCGAGGACCTCAACTTCGTCCTCGTCGACTTCAAGGGTGGCGCCACGTTCGCCGGCATGGCCGACATGCCGCACGTCTCGGCGATCATCACGAACCTGGGCGAGGAGCTCACGCTCGTCGACCGCATGCAGGACGCGCTGCAGGGCGAGATGGTGCGCCGGCAGGAGCTGCTGCGCGCGGCCGGCAACTTCGCCAACGTCGCGGACTACGAGAAGGCCCGGCGCACCGACCGGCCGGACCTGCAGCCGCTGCCCGCGCTGCTCATCGTGGCCGACGAGTTCTCCGAGCTGCTCGCGGCCAAGCCCGAGTTCGTCGACCTGTTCGTCGCGATCGGGCGGCTCGGCCGCTCGCTGCAGATGCACCTGCTGCTGTCCAGCCAGCGCCTCGAGGAGGGCCGCCTGCGCGGCCTCGAGTCCCACCTGTCGTACCGGATCGGACTGCGGACGTTCTCGGCCGCCGAGTCGCGCACCGTCCTGGGCGTGCCGGACGCCTACGAGCTGCCGCCCGTTCCCGGCGTCGGGTTCCTCAAGCCCGACCCGACCTCGATGATCCAGTTCCGCGCCTCGTACGTCTCCGGCCCGCCCCCGGCGCGGCGGCGCACCGCGGTGGGCGCGGGCCCTGTGGCCACCGGACGCGCGCGCCTCGAGTCGTTCACGGCTGCGCCGGTCCTGTCCGCCTCGACGGTCCGCGACGAGCCCGACGAGCCGTTCGAGGAGGACCAGGAGAAGCGCGCGACGTTCGACATCGCGGTCTCGCTCATGGCGGGCAAGGGTCCCGCCGCGCACCAGGTGTGGCTGCCGCCGCTCGTCGTGCCCGAGACGTACGACCGCCTCATGCCGGACCTCGGGGTCGACCCCGCGCTCGGGCTCGTGTCCCCCGGCTGGCGGGCCGCGGGGCCGCTCACGTTCCCGCTCGGCATCGTCGACCGTCCGCTCGAGCAGCGGCGCGAGAACCTCACGGTCTCGCTCGCGGGCGCGGGCGGGCACATGGCCGTCGTCGGCGGCCCGCGCTCGGGCAAGAGCACCGTGCTGCGGTCGGTCGTCACCGGCCTCGCGCTCACGCACACCCCGCTCGAGGTGCAGTTCTACGTGCTCGACTTCGGCGGGGGCACGTTCACGCCGCTCGTCGGGCTGCCGCACGTCGCGGGCGTCGGGACCCGCGCCGAGCCCGACGTGGTGCGGCGGATCGTCGCCGAGGTCGAGGGGATCGTCGACGCGCGCGAGCGGTACTTCCGCGCGCACGGCATCGACTCGATCGAGACCTACCGGCAGCGCCGCGCCGCGGGTCAGGTCGACGACGGCTACGGCGACGTCTTCCTCGTGGTCGACGGCTGGTCGACGGTCCGCGCGGAGTTCGACGAGCTCGAGCCACGGCTGCAGGCGCTCGCCGGGCGCGGCCTCACGTTCGGCATGCACCTGCTGGCCGCCGCGAGCCGCTGGATGGACTTCCGCACTCAGGTCAAGGACCTGTTCGGCACCCGCCTCGAGCTGCGCCTGGGCGACCCGACCGACTCCGAGCTCGACCGCAAGATCGCCGCGTCGGTCCCGCGCGAGCGTCCGGGCCGCGGCATGGTCGTCTCGAAGCACCACGTGCTCACCGCGCTCCCGCGCATCGACGGTGATGGTGCGGCCGAGACGCTCGGCGCAGGCGTCCAGCACCTCGTGCAGACCGTCGCGCAGTCGTGGCGCGGCGCTCCCCCGCCCAAGCTGCGGCTCCTGCCGGAGCAGGTGGAGCTCGACGAGCTGCGGGTGCGCGCCCCGCGCGCTCCCGGCATCCTGCTCGGCATCGACGAGGCCGCGCTCGCCCCCGTGATGCTCGACGTGCGCGAGGAGCACCACCTGTACGCGTTCGGCGACTCGGGTGCAGGCAAGTCCGGGCTCCTGCGCCTCGTCGCGCGCGAGGTGCAGCGCCTGCACACGCCGCAGCAGGCGCAGATCATCGCGGTGGACTTCCGCCGCGCGCTGCTCGGCGAGATCCCCGACGAGTACCTCACGAGCTACCTGACGACGCACGAGCAGGCCACAGCGGAGCTCACCGACCTCGCCGCGTACCTCCGCGGACGCCTGCCAGGCCCCGATGTCACGCCCGAGCAGCTCCGCGCGCGGTCGTGGTGGTCAGGCGCCGAGGTGTACGTGCTCGTCGACGACTACGACCTGGTCGCGACCTCGTCCGGGAACCCGCTCATCGCGCTCGTCCCGCTGCTCGCGCAGGCGAGCGACGTCGGCCTGCACCTGGTCCTCACGCGCCGGACGGGTGGTGCGTCACGCGCGCTGTTCGACCCGGTCGTGCAGGCCGTGCGCGACCTCGCCGCGCCGGGCCTGGTGATGTCGGGGAGCCCCGACGAGGGTGCGCTCGTGGGCTCCGCGCGGCCGGTGCCGTCGGTACCCGGCCGCGCGCAGCTCGTCACGCGCGACGCGGGCCTGCAGGTCGTCCAGCTGGCCTGGACGCCATCGACGACCTGAGTCCCGCGTCAGCGGCTCTCGACCCGGACCGTCCGCTCGCCGATGCGCAGCGACCAGCCCACGGTGACGGTCGCCCGCGTCCCGGCAGGGAGCGCGGCGGCCGTCCCGTCGGGGCGCACGACGACGGTGCCGTTGGTCGAGCCGCGGTCCACCACCCACAGCTCGCCCGGCCCTGCGGGGCCGAACGCAAGGTGGGTCTTGGACAGCGAGCGGGCGGGGTCGTCGATCGCGACGACGTGCGTGACATCGCCCTGAGGCGCGCGTCCGACGACGCCGTCGCCCACCACGTCCAGACGCTCGCCCGTGTCGAACGCGAGCCGTAGCCCCTGCGGGACGGGCTCCATGCCCGCCGCGGGTGTGCGCAGCCGCGTCAGCTCGATCTCGTCGACCTCGTCGCCGCTCCAGCGCGGCACGGGTGTCGGCTGCACAGACGACGGCTGGACGGGCGACGGCTGGACGGGCGACGGCTGGACGGGCGACGGCTGGACGGCGGACGGCTGCTCGGCGAGCGGCTGCAGGTTCGGCCGTCCGGCGTGCTCGCCGACCGTCGCGCCGGCCGAGGGTGCCGTGGGCTCGACGCGCTCGTGGCCCGTCGGGGGCGTGTCGCCGAGGGTCGTCGCGGACATGGCGTCTCCCGACAGCGGCTCGGACATGCCGGTCGTCGGTGCTGGTGCGGGGGGCTCGGTGGCGCCCGGGAACCCGGTGATGAGCGCGCCGCCCGGGGTCTGCTGCGAGGGTCGGCCGGTCCCGACGCCGGGCGGCAGCGGCACGAGGCCGATCGCCGGCGGCACCTCGAGAGCGCCGGACCCGGTCGCTGCCGGCGACGACGGGGCCGGCGCGACGGAAGCGGCAGGCTCGACGGCCGGCGCAGGGACGCTGGACGCGGTGGGCTCGTGCTGGACAGGCGCGGCGTGCGCAGCAGCCGCGGCTGGTGCGGGTGGGGCCGGCGGCGGAGGCGGAGGTGGCACGGGCCCGACCGCACGCGCCACGGCCTGGTCCCACGCGCGCGCCGGGTCCTCCGCGCGCGCCACTCCGGTCGCGCTCGCCAGCAGGACGATCGTGCCCGCGGCCTTGTCGTGCCAGCCGCGCTGCGCGGGCGTCTTGTCGAACACGCCCGAGGCGACGACGAGCCACTGCCCGACGAGGCACACCAGCGCGCCCAGCCCGACGACGAGCTGGCGCAGGAGGATCCTCAGGAGACCCGCAGGCCGCCCGGTCTCCGCCGAGACGGTCCGGATGCCCAGCAGCGCACCACCGAGCGTCGCGCCGGTGATCGACTCGCTGACCCACAGGGCGAGACCACCGAGCCCGGCGAGCGCCGAGGGGACGAACGACGCGGTCACCGAGGCCGGGCTGACCTCGGGCTCCCCCGCGGTCGCGAACGTGATCGCGACGCCCACGCCGCCGAGGAGCAGGAGCGCGGCACCGTCGATGGCAAACGCAGCCACGCGGCGGCCCACGGGCGCGACGCTGCCGGGGACGACCGGGAACGCCTCACCACCGGGCATCTGACCCCGAGCCGTGGGCGCCGCGACGGTCCGCGCCGACCCAGCCTGTGCACCGCTCGAGGGCACGGCACTGGTGGGAGCGACGCCGGTCGGAGCAACGCTCGTCGGAGCAATGCTCGTCGGGACAGCGCTCGTCGGAACAGCGCTCGTCGGAACAGCGCTCGTCGGCATCGAGCCCGCAGGTGCGGAGCCGGCCGGAGTTGCACCAGCCGGTCCTGCACCGGTCGGTCCTGCGGCGGGTGGCGGCGGGGGCATCAGGCCGGCGCCGCCTGGTGCCGGGGCGACGGGCGCGGCGTGCGGTCCGGGCGGCGGCTGGCTCGTGGCCAGGGGACCCGGCGCGGGCGCGACCGGCCCGGACGACGGCACGGGCGGCAGCGGCGTGTACGGCGCCGCCGCGTGCGGGTAGGGCACGACGGGCGACGGGGGCACCGCCGTGACGCGCGCGCCGCACTCGGCGCAGAACATCGCGCCGCTGTCGAGCTCCGCGCCGCACGTGCTGCACAGTCTCGCGCTCACCACGTCCCCTTCCGCTCGGGCCGGTCGGTCACGCGCTTGTCACGGTGCCCGCCGCGAGCATCGTGCCAGAGATGGGCGCCCCGACCCGCGGGTGTTCACACGTCCAGGTGGCGCGGCGGGGCGTCGCGGGCCCTCGGAGAGGGCCCGGAGTCAGGAGGCGCGGTCCACGAGCGCGTCGGCGAACGACACGAGCGCATCCTTGACCGGGCCCGCGGGCAGCGGCTCGAGCACGCGCACGGCGTCACGCGCGAGCGCGACGGCCCGGTCCCGGGTCTGCCCGACGACCGCGTGCTCGCGCAACGCCGTGACGGCCGACGCCAGTGCGGCGTCGTCGGTCAGGTCGCCGTCGAGCCGGGCGAGCAGGGCCAGGTCCTCGTCCGTCGCGTCGGGGCTCGCGCACCGCGCACGCAGCAGCAGCACCGGCATCGTCGGGACGCGCTCGCGCAGGTCGGTGCCCGGCGTCTTGCCGGTCAGCGCGCCGTCGGCGGTCAGGTCGATGACGTCGTCGGCGAGCTGGAAGGCGACGCCGATGCGCTCGCCGAACTCCGTGACCGTGTGGACGACGGCCGGCGTGCATCCCGCGAACATCGCGCCGAGCCGGGCCGAGGTCGCGAGCAGCGAGGCGGTCTTGTCGGCGAGCACCTGCAGGTAGTGCTCCACGGGGTCGTCGCCGTCGCGCGGCCCGACGGTCTCGTGCAGCTGGCCCAGGCAGAGCCGCTCGAAGGTGCGGGCCTGGATCCGGACGGCCTCCGGGCCGAGCCCGGCGACGGTCGACGACGCGCGCGCGAACAGCAGGTCGCCGGTGAGGATCGCCACCGAGTTGCCCCACACCTCGTGCGCGGACGGCGCCCCGCGACGCAGCGGAGCGGAGTCCATCACGTCGTCGTGGTACAGCGTCGCGAGGTGCGTGAGCTCCACGACGACAGCCGCGTCCACGACCTCCCGTCGCGTCCCGTCGCCCAGCTCGGCGACGAGCAGGGTCAGCAGCGGCCGCAGCCGCTTCCCGCCTGCGTTGACGAGGTGCCGGGAGGCGTCGTCGGCGAGGGCGTCCGCGTGCGCGACGGCGTCACGCAGCGCCTCTTCCACGAGGGCGAGGCGCGAGGTCAGGCGATCAGCCAGGGCCGGGTCGGCCAGGGGGATGGCCGCGGTCGAAGTCACGGGACGAACCTATCCCGCCGGGGCGCGTGCTTCCGCACCGCGCCCCGGGGGGTTGGGACACTCCGGACAAGCCGGGCCGGACGGGCCGCGGGGATCAGGGCAGGAACCGCGCGACGTCGGAGATGAGGTCGAGCACGGGCGTCGGGAAGACGCCCAGCACGACCGTCACGAGCGCGCAGACGCCGATCGCGACCGCCGCGAGACCCTCCGACGGCACGACCGTCGTCGTGGTCGTCGGCGCGGGCGCCACGACGAGCGTCGCCACGGCGCCGGCGCCGTCGTCGGTCGTGAGCGCGACGTCCGCACCGGCGGTCGGAGCACCCGCCTCGACGGCGCCGGGCGCATCCGGCGCCGACTCGTGCGCAGGCGACGTGAAGTACATCAGCACGATGATGCGCACGTAGAAGAACGCGGCGGCGGCCGAGCTCAGCACGCCGACGAGCGCGAGCGGCCACGCGCCGCCCTCGACCGCCGCGGAGAACACCGCGAACTTCCCGATGAACCCGGCTGTGAGCGGGATGCCCGCGAACGAGAGCAGGAACAGCGCGAACGCGCCGGCGAGCACCGGGCTCGTCCGGCCCAGGCCCGCCCACTGGGACAGGTGGGTCGCCTCGCCGAGCACCGACGCGCGCAGGGCTTCGTCGCTCTCGTCGTCGTCCGACGCGGCCGAGACGCTGCGCTCGCGCACGAGCCACACGATGCCGAACGCACCGATCGTCGCGACGCCGTACGCCAGCAGGTAGAACAGCACCGCGCTGATGCCGGCGTCGTCGAGCGCGATGACACCGGTGAGCACGAAGCCCGCGTGCGCGATCGAGGAGTACGCGAGGAGGCGCTTGACGTCGGTCTGCACGAGTGCGACGACCGTGCCGAGCACCATCGTCGCGATCGCGACGGTCCACAGGACCACGTCGAGGTCCCACTGCAGGCCGGGGAACACCGTGTAGTAGACGCGCAGCAGCGCGCCGAACGCGGCGATCTTGGTGCACGCGGCCATGAAACCGGTGATCGGCGTGGGCGCACCCTGGTAGACGTCGGGCGTCCACGCGTGGAACGGCACCGCACCCACCTTGAAGAGCAGGCCGACGAGCAGCAGCACCGCGCCGACGAGCAGCAGGGGGTCGAGCGCCGACGGGGTCGCGACCGCGGCGGCGATGTCGGAGTAGCGCAGCGATCCGGCGTACCCGTAGAGCAGTGCGACGCCGAAGATCAGCAGCGCCGAGGCGAACGCGCCGAGCAGGAAGTACTTGAGCGCGGCCTCCTGCGACAGCAGGCGACGACGCCGCGCCATGCCCGTGAGCAGGTACAGCGGGAGCGACAGCACCTCGAGCGCGACGAAGAGCGTGAGCAGGTCGCCCGTCGCCGGCAGGATCATCATGCCGCCGGTGGCCAGCAGCAGGAGCGGGTAGACCTCGGTCTGCGTGATGCCCTTGCGCCGCGCGAGGTCCTCGTACTCCGACCCGGGGACGGACGCGGCGCTCGGCGCGAACGCGTCCTCGCCCGTGGCGGTGCGGTCGGCGACGACGAGCAGCGCGAGCAGCGTGAGCACGCCGAGCGCGCCCTGCAGGACGAGCGTCGGCCCGTCGACGAGCAACGAGCCCTCGAGCACGTCGCGCCCGCCGCTGGACCGCACGCCGCTCCACAGCGCCGCGACGGCGACGATCGAGCCGACGAGCGCGCCGAACGTGAGCACGAGCTGCACGGGGCGACGCACGCGGTCGGGCACGAACGCCTCGACGAGCACGCCGAGCACGCCGGCCGCGAGCACGATCAGCACGGGGGACAGTGCCCCCCACGCGATGTCCGGTGCCGTGAAGGTCACTGGTCGCTCCCTTCGAGAGCAACGGACGGGACGTCCTGCACCCCGACGACGTCGAGGGTGACGGAGGCGGGCGGTCGCACGAGGTCGAGCGCGGGGGCCGGGACGAAGCCGAGCACGAGCATCGCCGCGACGAGCGGGGCCACGGCCCAGCGCTCGGTCGCGCTGACGTCACGCATGCCGGAGAACTCGTCGCGCGGGGGTCCCGAGAAGATCCGCTGGTAGGTCCACAGCACGTAGATCGCGGCGAGCACCACGCCGAGCGTCGCGACGATCGCGGCGGCCGGGTGCCGCGCGAACGTCCCGACGATGACCATGAACTCGGACACGAACGTCGACAGGCCGGGCAGCGAGAGCGCCGAGAGGCCCGAGACCAGGAACAGGCCGGCGAGCACCGGCACGACCTTGGCCAGGCCGCCGAAGTCGGCGATCTGCTGCGACCCGCGGCGCGCGACGAGGAACCCGGCGAGCAGGAACAGCGCGCCCGTCGAGAGCCCGTGGTTGACCATGTAGAACGACGAGCCCGCGATCGACGTCGACGTGAACGCGAAGATGCCGAGCACGATGAACCCGAAGTGCGACACCGACGTGTACGCGATGAGCCGCAGCAGGTCCTTCTGGCCGATGGCGAGCAGCGCGCCGTACAGGATCGAGACCACGGCCAGCACGATCACGGTGGGCGCGGCCCAGCGCGAGGCGTTCGGGAACAGCGGCAGGCACAGCGTGAGCATCCCGAAGGTGCCGACCTTGTCGAGCACGCCGACGAGCAGCGTCGAGGTCCCTGCCGGAGCCTGCTCGGCCGCGTCGGGCAGCCACGTGTGGACCGGGAACATCGGGGCCTTGATCGCGAACGCGATGAAGAAGGCCACGAACAGCCACTTCTCCGTGGTCGGGTCGAGCGCCACCCCGGTCAGCTTCTCGGTGAGGAAGCCGTCCGGGCCGCCCGGTCCCTGCAGGTACAGGGCGATCACGCCGATCAGCATGATCAGGCCACCCGCGAGCGAGAACAGCAGGAACTTGACCGCGGCGTAGCGCCGGCCCGCTCCCCCGAAGCCGCCGATCATGAAGTAGACCGGGATGAGCATGGCCTCGAAGAGGACGTAGAACAGGAAGACGTCGCGCGCGGCGAACACCGCGACGATGAACGCCTCGAGCACGATCACGAGGGCCAGGTACTTGCGCAGCGAGTCGGACGACGCCGCGTCCGAGCCCTGCTCGCGCCACGCCGCCAGCACGACGAGCGGCACGAGCAGCACCGACATGGCGATCAGCGCGAGGCCGACCCCGTCGACGCCGACCGCGTAGGACGCGCCGATCGCGGGGATCCACTGGTGCGTCTCGGACAGCTGGACGGCGCCGGCGGTCCCGGTGTCGAACGCGGAGATCGCGAGGACCACGACGACGAGCTCGACGAGCGCGATGCCCAGGGCGAGGACGCGCGCACGCGGGCGCAGCGCCTTCGGCGCGAACCACAGCAGCAGCGCACCGAGGACCGGCCACGCGATGAGCGTGGTCAGCCAGGGGAAGTCGGGCGACATCGCTCTCCTCAGCTCTGGACGACGAGCACGACGACCAGGAGGACCAGCAGGCCTCCGAGCATCGTCGCGGCGTAGGTACGGACGTAACCGGTCTGCGCGCGGCGCAGCAGGCTGCCGAGGCCGACGGTCGAGTGCGCGAGGCCCTTGACCCCACCGTCGACGACCGCGTGGTCGGCGTAGACCAGGGACCGGGTCAGGTGCTGGCCGGGCTCGACGAGCACCGCGTCGTTGACCGCGTCCTGGTACAGGTCGACGCGGGCGGCACGCGTGAGCGACGTGCCGAGCGGCGGCACGACCGGCACGGTCGAGACCGCGTAGCGGCGCCACGCGAGCACGAGGCCCGCGATCACGACGGTGAGCGTGAGCGCGATCAGCAGCCAGGCCGGCAGCACGGGCTCGCCGTGCTCGGCGTGCCCGGTCACGGGCTCGAGCCAGCCGACGAAGCGGCCGCCCAGCGAGAGCACGAGACCCAGACCCACGGAGCCGACGGCCAGGATGATCATCGGCCAGGTCATGAGCGCCGGGGACTCGTGCGGGTGCTGCTCCGAGCCGTCCTTCTTCGTCGTCCAACGGCGCTCGCCCTCGAACGTCATGAAGAACAGGCGCGACATGTAGAACGCGGTGATCCCGGCGCCCAGGAGCGTCACGGTGCCGAACACCCACGCGCGCCACTGCGCGCCGTCGGTCGGGATGAACGCCGCCTCGATGATCTTGTCCTTGGAGAAGAACCCGGCGAACGGCGGGATGCCGAGGATCGCGAGCCAGCCCATCATGAACGTGATCCACGTGATCTTCATGTACGGGGCCAGGCCGCCGAAGCGCCGCATGTCGACCTGGTCGTCCATGCCGTGCATGACCGAGCCCGCGCCGAGGAACATGCCGGCCTTGAAGAAGCCGTGCGTGACCAGGTGGAAGATCGCGAACGCGTAGCCGATCGGGCCGAGGCCCGCGGCGAGCACCATGTAGCCGATCTGCGACATCGTCGACGCGGCGAGCGCCTTCTTGATGTCGTCCTTCGCGCAGCCGACGATCGCCCCGAACAGCAGCGTGATCGCACCGATGATCACGACGACGAGCTGCGCGGTGGGCGCCGCTTCGAACACGCCGCCGGAGCGCACGATGAGGTAGACGCCCGCCGTGACCATGGTCGCGGCGTGGATGAGCGCGGAGACCGGCGTCGGGCCCGCCATCGCGTCGCCGAGCCAGGACTGCAGCGGGAACTGCGCCGACTTGCCGCACGCGGCGAGCAGCAGCATGAGCCCGATCGCGGTCAGCGTGCCCTCGCTCGCGTGGGCCCCCGGGTCGTCCAGGACGGTCGCGAAGTCCAGCGCCCCGAAGTGCGCGAACATGAGCCCCATCGCGATCAGCAGCCCGACGTCACCGATGCGGTTCGCCACGAACGCCTTCTTGGCGGCGACCGCGTAGGGCATGTGGTGGTTCCAGAACCCGATGAGCAGGTACGAGGCCAGACCCACGCCCTCCCAGCCGACGAACAGCAGGAGGAACGAGTCCGCCAGGACCAGCACGAGCATGGCCGCGACGAAGAGGTTGAGGTAGGCGAAGAACCGGCGCCGGTCCGCGTCGTGGTCCATGTACGCCACGGAGTAGACGTGGATCAGCGTGCCGACGAACGTCACCAGCAGCACGAACGTCAGGGACAGCGGGTCGAGCCGCATGCCCGCGTCGAGGTGGAACGCGCCCGCGTCGATCCAGGTCCCGAGGTGCACGTCGAGCACGCGCTCGTCGGCCGGGCGGTCCAGGATCCGCAGGAAGGTCAGCAGCCCGACGACGAACGCGCCGCCGGACGCCAGCACGCCGAGCCAGTGACCCCACCGGTCGGCACGACGGCCGAGCAGCAGCAGGATCGCGGCGGACGCCAGCGGGAGCCCGACGAGCAGCGGCGCCACGGCGAAGATCCCTCCGCTGACGGTCTCCCCCACCGGGGAGACGGTCTCGGTGGCCAGCGTCACCGCGGGGACGAGCCCGTCGGCGACAGAGGTCAGGGTGTGCACGCGCGCTCCCTCAGCTCTTCAGGAGGTTGACGTCGTCGATCGAGGCCGATCGACGAGTACGGAAGATCGCCACGATGATCGCCAGGCCGACGACGACCTCGGCGGCGGCCACGACCATGACGAAGAACGCGAGCACCTGCCCCGTGAGCTCGCCGTGCATGCGCGAGAACGTCACCAGGGCCAGGTTCGTGGCGTTGAGCATGAGCTCGACGCCCATGAACGCGATGATCGCGTTACGGCGCAGCAGGACCGTCGCGCTGCCGACGGAGAACAGGATCCCCGAGAGCACGAGGTAGTGGGTGAGCGTCACTTGCCCTCCTCCGAGTCCGGCGCCGAGGCGTCCACGCCCGCGACCGCGTCGCCGATCTGCGGTGCGCCGACCGACGCGCCGGCCGGGTCGGCCTGCGGCGGCGGGGTCTGGTGCTGCTCCTCGTACCCGAGGGCGCCGCGCTCGACGGCCGACTTGCCCGCGATCACCCGGTCGATGCGTGCGGCGTACTCGGCGGCGTCGGCCTCCTGGCCGCGCACGCGCAGCACGCGCGGCACCGAGCTCGTGATCGGGCGGCCGTACGGGTCGAGCGCGGGGACGTCCATCGCGTTGTGCTTGGCGTACACACCCGGAGCCGGCAGCGGGGCCAGCGTCTGCCCGGCGCGCACGCGCGCGTCGGCGCGCTCGCGCTGACCGAGGCGCGGCGTCAGGCGACGACGGTGCGTGAACACGAGCGCACCGAGCGCCGCGGTCACGAGCAGCGCGCCCACGACCTCCATCGCGAAGACGTACTGACCGAAGATCAGGTGCGCGATGCCCCGGGGGTTCGTGCTCTCGTTCGCCGTGCCCAGACCGACCGGGTCGGGGTACGTGGCGGTGCCGATCACGCCCGCCAGGACGACGAGCAGGCCGAGCCCCGCGAGCCAGCCGATCCAGCGCTGGCCGCGGATGGTCTCGACCAGCGAGTCGGCCGAGCTCACGCCGACGAGCATCAGCACGAACAGGAACAGCATCATGATCGCGCCCGTGTAGACGACGACCTGCACGACGCCGAGGAACACCGCGCCCTGCGTGACGTACAGGAACGCCAGGCTGATCATCACGAGGATCACGCACAGCGCGGCGTGCACGGCCTTGCGCGCGAACAGCAGGCCGAACGCGGCGATCACCATGATCGGCGCGAGCACCCAGAACAGCACGGCCTCGGCGGTGGACGGGTCGCCCGCCGAGTCCACCGCGCGCGGCAGCAGGCCGCTCACCGCCGGGAGCGCCCCGGCGGCCAGCTCGGTCGCGCCCGCGACGAGCGCGCTCATCGGACACCGCCCTGGCGGTGCGCCCCGGCGACGTGCTCGGCCATGACCGCGGCCGTCGGGCCGACCTGCTCGGCGGCCGTGAGGCCGGCGCCCTCGGGGAGCGTCGGGTCGTCGGGCCGGTGCTCGCGCACCCACGCCCGCTGCGCGTCGGTCGGGCCCGTGACCTCGCCCCGGTAGTACTCGGTGTCCGTCGTCCCCTCGACCATCGGGTGCGGTGCGGCGAGCATGCCGTCACGCAGCGGCGCGAGCAGGTCGTCCTTCTCGTAGATCATCCCGGCACGCGTCGGGCCGGCGAGCTCGAACTCGTTCGTCATGGTCAGCGCGCGCGTCGGGCATGCCTCGATGCAGAGCCCGCAGAAGATGCAGCGCAGGTAGTTGATCTGGTAGACGCTGCCGAACCGCTCACCGGGCGAGAACTGCGCGTCGGGCGTGTTGTCGCTCGCCTCGACGTAGATCGCGTCCGCGGGGCACGCCCACGCGCACAGCTCGCAGCCGATGCACTTCTCGAGCCCGTCCGCGTAGCGGTTGAGCTGGTGGCGACCGTGGTAGCGCGGCTTCGTCGGGACGGTCTCGCGCGGGTACTGCTCGGTGACCGTCTTGCGGAACATGTTGGACAGCGTCACGCCGAACCCGCCGACGGGGGCCAGCAGTGCGCGCACGCCCGACGCCTTCGGGATGAGCGACTCGTACTGCGGCACGGCGGGCACGCCGACCTCACCGGCGGCCGTGCGCGGCGCGACCGCCTTGCCCGGCGCGGGGGTGGCACCGGCCGGACGCGGCGACGAACCTGCCGGACGCGAGCCTGCCGGACGCGAACCAGCGGGCTGCTGCGGGCGCGGGGCGGGCGGCTTCTTGCGCGGCTCAGCCACCGTGCACCTCCTTCGGGTCGGTCGGCGCATCGGCGCCCGTGGTGGTCTCGTCGGCGGGGGCCCCGGCCGTCACGCGCGCACGGCGCGGCGACGGCGGAAGGACCTGGCCGGGCAGCGGGGGCACCGGGTAGCCGTCGGCGAACGCGTCGAGCACGCGCGGCCGGGTGGCGGCCGGCGCCGGCTTCTTCTCGGGGATCAGCAGCGAGATCACGACCCCGACGATCACGACGCCCGCGATCCCGAACAGGATCGAGCGCAGCTCGAGGTCGGCGAACTGCGGGAACTGGCGCAGGCCCTGGACGACCGCGACGAGCACGAGCCAGACGAGCGAGGCCGGGATCAGGACCTTCCAGCCGAGCTTCATGAACTGGTCGTACCGGAACCGCAGCACCGAGCCGCGCACCCAGACGAAGAAGAACATGAGCGCCCAGAGCTTGGCGAGGAACCACAGCACGGGCCAGTACCCCTGCTGCAGGAAGCTGTCCGCGGGGATGAACGGCGCGCGCCAGCCGCCGAGGAACAGCGTGGTGGCGACGGCCGAGACGTTGAGCATGTTGATGTACTCGGCGAGGAAGAACCAGGCGAACTTCATCGACGAGTACTCGGTCATGTAGCCGGAGACCAGCTCACCCTCGGCCTCGGGGAGGTCGAACGGCAGGCGGTTGGTCTCTCCGACCATCGACACGATGTAGATGACGAACGCGGGCAGCAGGGGCAGGAACCACCACAGCTGGGTCTGCGACGAGACGATCTCGGACGTCGACATCGACCCCGCGAGGATGAACACGCTCACGAGCGACATGCCCATCGCGAGCTCGTAGGAGATGACCTGCGCGGTCGAGCGGACCGCGCCGAGCAGCGGGTACGTCGAGTTGGACGACCAGCCACCGAGCACGATGCCGTACACGCCGACCGACGCGCACGCGAGGATGTAGAGCACCGCGACCGGGAAGTCGGTGAGCTGCAGCGGCGTCTCGACGCCGAACATGTTCACGGTCGGCCCGAGCGGGATCACCGCGAACGTCAGCAGCGAGCAGAACACCGCGATGAGCGGCGCCACGATGTAGACGACCTTGTCCGCGGCCTTGACCGTCATGTCCTCCTTGAACAGGAGCTTCATGGCGTCGGCGAGGGACTGCAGCAGGCCGAAGGGGCCGTGCACGTTCGGGCCGGGGCGCACCTGCATGCGTGCCACGACCTTGCGCTCGAACCAGATCGCGATGAGCACGCTCGTGAGCAGGAAGACCAGGATCCCGACCGACTTGATGAGCCAGATCCACCACGTGTCGTTGCTGAAGTCGGCGGCGGTCGAGCCTTCGGCCGCCGCTGCCATCCCCGCAGCCAGGACGCTGTGCATCAGGCCTCCTCGTCGTGCGCCGGGGCGAGCGGGGCGGCGCCCGGCGTGAGCCGGACGAGCGCACCGCCGACGGCGTGCAGCGTGTCGCGCACGGCGGAGCCGGGCGAGTTGGTCGGCAGCCAGACGACGAAGTCCGGCATGTCCGTGACCAGCACGGGCAGGGTGATCGTCCCCGCGTCGGTGCCGACCGCGAGCAGGTCACCGTCGGCGACGCCGACCGACGCGGCCGTCGCGGCGGAGACGCGGGCGACGGGCCGCTTCGCGGTCCCGGCCAGGTGCGGCTCACCCTCCTGCAGGCGACCGGAGTCGAGCAGGTGGTGCCACGTGGCGAGCACGGCGTGCCCGGCCGGCACCGCCGGCGGCTCGCCGGGGGCGACGTCGGGCGCGTCGACGCGTGCGCCGTCCCAGCCGCCCAGCTGGTCGAGCTCGGCGTGCACGTCGGCCACCGAGTCCAGGCCCAGGTCGACCCCGAGCTCCGCGGCGAGGCCGTGCAGCACGCGGTGGTCGGGCAGCGCGTGCGAGACGAGCGCCTGCGGGAAGGGCCGCGGGCGGCCCTCCCAGGTCACGAACGTCCCGGGCTTCTCGACGGGCGGCGCGACCGGGAGCACCACGTCGGCGCGCTCGGTCACCTCCGACGGTCGCACCTCGAGCGACAGGACGAAGCCGACCTTGTCGAGCGCGTCGCGCACGAGGGCGGGGTCCGGCAGGTCCGCCGGGTCAACGCCGCCGACGACGAGAGCGCCCAGGCCGCCGTCGCGCGCTGCGGCGACGATCTGCGACGCCGACCGGCCGGGAGCCGTCGGCAGCGCCTCGACTCCCCACGCGGCGGCGAGGTCCACGCGCGCACCGGCGTCCGCGACGGGGCGGCCGCCCGGCAGCAGGGTCGGCAGCGTGCCCGCCTCGACCGCACCGCGCTCACCCGCGCGCCGGGGCACCCACGCCACGCGGGCACCCGTGCGCGCACCGAGCCGCAGGACCGCGGAGAGCGCACCGGTCGACGACGCCGCGCGCTCGCCCACGAGCACCACGGCCCCGGGCGTCGCGAGGGCCTGTGCCAGCGAGGACAGCACGTCCTCGTCGGCGTCACCCACGACGCCGTCGAGCACCTCGGCCTCCGTGCCGGGAGCCGCCGGCACGAGCGTGCCGGACAGGCGCTGCAGGCCACGGCTGTCGAGCGCGGCCACGGAGTAGACCGTCGTCGTGCCCTTGAGGACCGACTCGCGCAGGCGCAGGAAGAGGATGCCGCCCTCCTCCTCGGCCTCGAGGCCCACGAGGAGCACGGTGGGAGCCGCCGCGACGTCGGCGAACGTGACGTCGAGCGTGCGCCCCGCGACGTGGTGGCCGAGGAAGGCGGCCTCCTCGTCCGAGTGCGGGCGGGCGCGGTGGTCGACGTCGTTCGTGCCGAGCGCGACGCGCGCGAACTTGGCGTAGGCGTACGCGTCCTCGAGCGTCACGCGACCGCCGGGCAGCACGCCCACGCCTCCGGCCTCGAGCGCCGTGCGCAGGCCCGCCGCAGCGGCGCCGTACGCCTCGAACCAGCTCGCGGCCCGCAGCTCGCCGCGCGAGCCGTCCGCGAGGCGGTCCCGCACGAGCGGCGTCGTGAGGCGGTCCGGCGAGGACTGCCAGCGGAAGCCGAAGCGGTCCTTGTCGGTGATCCACTCCTGGTTGACCGCGGGGTCCTCCCCCGCCAGCCGCCGCATGACGACACCGCGCCGGTGGTCCACGCGGATCGCGGAGCCCTGCGAGTCGTGCTCGGAGACGCCGGGCGTGGAGACCAGGTCGAACGGGCGGGCGCGGAAGCGGTACGCGGCCGACGTCAGCGCACCGACCGGGCAGATCTGCACCGTGTTGCCGGAGAAGTACGACGCGAACGGCCGACCGCTCGTGTCCACGGTCGAGGCCCCGACGGGCACCTCGCCCGCGAAGCCGAGCACCTCGACGTCGAACGTGCCGATCTGCTGCTGCGCCCCGCGCTTCTGCAGGTCGATCCACACGTCGCCCGCGATCTCCTCGGAGAACCGGGTGCAGCGCTGGCACAGGATGCAGCGCTCACGGTCGAGCAGGATCTGCGTCGAGATCGCGATGGGCTTGGGGAACGTCCGCTTGATGTCGACGAAGCGGCTCGTCGCGCGGCCGTTGCTCATCGCCTGGTTCTGCAGGGGGCACTCGCCGCCCTTGTCGCAGACCGGGCAGTCGAGCGGGTGGTTGATGAGCAGCAGCTCCATGACGCCGTGCTGCGCCTTGTCCGCCTCGGCGGACGTGTGCTGCGTCTTGACCTCCATGCCCGGGGTCGCCTCGAGCGTGCAGGAGGCCTGCGGCTTCGGCATCTTCGCGACGTTGCCGTCGCGTCCGGGCGCCCACACCTCGACGAGGCACTGGCGGCACGCGCCCGCGGGGGCGAGCAGCGGGTGGTCGCAGAACCGCGGGATCGCGATCCCGAGCTGCTCGGCCGCGCGGATCACGAGCGTGCCCTTGGGCACGGTCGTCTCGACGCCGTCGATGCTGAACGTGACCGTGGCCGCGGGCTCGGCCGGCACCGGTGCCGGTGCGGCCGGGACCAGCGGGGTCCCGACGGCCTGCGAACGGTCCGAGGTGATCGTCATGCGTGCACCCCCGCGAGGGCCGAGCCGGAGCGGCGCGGCGTGTAGTCGAAGAGCGCGCTGCGCTCGGGCGGGAACAGGACGTCGGCCGGCGTGTGGCACCCGGCCTCGAACTCCTCCCGGAAGTACTGGATCGCGCTGGTGACGGGGCTCGTCGCGCCGTCACCCAGCGCGCAGAACGCGCGGCCCAGGATGTTGTCGCACAGGTCGAGCAGCAGGTCGATGTCCGCCGGCGTGCCCTGCCCGCGCTCGAGGCGCTGCATGATCTGGGCGAGCCAGAACGTGCCCTCGCGGCACGGCGTGCACTTGCCGCACGACTCGTGCTTGTAGAACTCGATCCAGCGCGTGACCGCGCGGACCACCGAGGTGGTCTCGTCGAAGATCTGCAGCGCACGCGTGCCGAGCATCGAGCCCGCCGCGCCGACCGACTCGTAGTCGAGCGGGACGTCGAGGTGCTCGGCCGTGAAGATCGGCGTCGACGAGCCACCCGGGGTCCAGAACTTCAGCGCCCGGCCGCCGCGCATGCCGCCCGCCATCTCGAGCAGCTCGCGCAGCGTGATGCCCAGCGGCGCCTCGTACTGCCCGGGGCGCGTCACGTGCCCCGAGAGCGAGAACAGCCCGTGGCCCGTCGAGCGCTCGGTGCCCATCTGCTTGAACCAGTCGGCGCCGCCCACGACGATGCCGGGCACCGACGCGATCGACTCGACGTTGTTCACCACGGTCGGGCGCGCGTACAGGCCCGCGACCGCCGGGAACGGGGGCTTGAGCCTGGGCTGGCCGCGCAGGCCCTCGAGCGAGTCGAGCAGCGCGGTCTCCTCGCCGCAGATGTACGCACCGGCACCGGCGTGCACCGTGACCTCGAGGTCGTAGCCCGAGCCCAGGATGTTCGTGCCGAGGTAGCCCTTGGCGTAGGCCTCCTCGACCGCACGCAGCAGCCGGCGGTACACGTGCACGACCTCGCCGCGCACGTAGATGAAGGCGTGGTGGCAGCCGATCGCGAACGACGTGATGATCACGCCCTCGATCAGGTGCTGCGGGCTCGCCATCATGAGCGGGATGTCCTTGCACGTGCCCGGCTCGGACTCGTCGGCGTTCACGACGAGGTAGCGCGGGCCGCCGTCGGGCGCGGGCAGGAAGCCCCACTTCATGCCCGTCGGGAAGCCTGCGCCGCCGCGGCCGCGCAGGCCCGAGTCCTTGACCATGGTCACGACGTCCGCCGGGGGCAGCGTGAGCGCGCGGCGCAGGCCGCGGTAGCCCCCGTTGGCCTCGTACGTCGCCAGGGTCCACGAGCGGTCGGCGTCCCAGTGGTCGCTCAGCACGGGGGTGAGGGTGGTGGCCACCTCAGTCCTCCTTCGCGTCGGACGAGGCCTGCTTCTTGTCCTGCTCGGCCGACGACGCGTCCGCGGCCGTGGTCACGGGGCGCTCGGCGCTCGACTGCTCGCCGCCCGTCGTCGGCTTCGCCGTGCGCGGTGCGGCCTTCGCCCGCGACGACGAGCGCGCGGGCTTGTCGTCGCCCGGGAACGGCGGCGCGGTCCAGCCCTCGTCACGTGCGAGGACCGTGCCTCGCAGCGTCGGCTCGCCGGCCCCGACACCCTCGTCGGCCCGGCCGTCCAGGAACCCGGCCAGCACGTGGGACATCTCCTTGAAGGAGACGACCTTGTCCGCGCCACGCGACGGGGCGACGTCCTCGCCGGCCCGCAGGCGGTCGACGACCTCGGCCGCCGAGGCGGGCGTCTGGTTGTCGAAGAACTCCCAGTTGACCATCATCACGGGCGCGTAGTCACAGGCCGCGTTGCACTCGACCCGCTCGAGCGTGATCTTGCCGTCCTCGGTGGTCTCGTCGTGGCTGACGCCGAGGTGGTCGCACAGGTGCTCGTAGATCGCGTCGCCGCCCATGATGGCGCACAGCGTGTTGGTGCAGACCCCGACGGTGTACTCGCCGTTGGGGTGCCGCTTGTACTGCGTGTAGAACGTCGCGACCGCCGAGACCTCGGCCGTCGTGATGCCGAGCGTCGCGGCGCAGAACGCGATGCCGCGCGGGCTCACGTAGCCGTCCTCCGACTGCACCAGGTGCAGCAGCGGCAGCAGCGCGGAGCGCTCCTGCGGGTAGCGCGCGACGATCTGCGCGGCGTCCGCGTCCAGCCGCGCACGCGTCGCGTCGTCGTACGACGTGCGGTGCGCCTGACCCTCGCCGCGCGGGACGAGCTCCTCGACGGACATCAGCGGTCCACCCCTCCGAGCACCGGGTCGATCGACGCGACGGCGACGACGACGTCGGCCACCTGCCCGCCCTCGCACATGATCGACGTCGCCTGCAGGTTGTTGAAGCTGGGGTCACGGAAGTGCGCGCGGTACGGGCGCGTGCCGCCGTCCGAGACCAGGTGCACGCCGAGCTCGCCGCGCGGGTGCTCGACCGTCTGCCACACCTGGCCCGCGGGGACGCGGAAGCCCTCGGTGACGAGCTTGAAGTGGTGGATCAGGGCCTCCATCGAGGTGCCCATGATCTCCTTGATGTGCGCGAGCGAGTTGCCCATGCCGTCGGACCCGATCGCGAGCTGTGCGGGCCAGGCGATCTTCTTGTCCTCGACCATGACCGGTCCGGGGTTCTTCTCGAGCCGGTCGAGCGCCTGCCGCGCGATCTTGATCGACTGGTAGATCTCCTCGAGGCGCACCTCGAGCCGGCCCCACGAGTCGGCCGTCTCGGCCGTGGGGACGTCGAAGTCGTACGTCTCGTAGCCGCAGTACGGCGCGGTCTTGCGCACGTCGTACGGCAGGCCGGCCGAGCGCAGCATCGGGCCGGTGATGCCGAGCGCCATCGAGCCGGCCAGCCCGAGGTAGCCGACGCCCTTGAGCCGCAGCTGCAGGATCGGGTTCGCCAGCATGAGGTCCTCGAGCTGGCGCAGGTAGTGCTCGACGCTCGTGAGCGCCTCGCGCGTGGCCTCGATGCCAACCGCGGGCACGTCCTGGGCCACGCCGCCGGGGCGGATGAACGCGTGGTTCATGCGCAGGCCGGAGATCAGCTCGAAGATCTTGAGCAGCTCCTCGCGCGCGGTGAAGCCGACCGTCATGATCGTCGTCGCGCCGAGCTCGTTGCCGCCGGTCGCGATGCACACCAGGTGCGACGTGATGCGGTTGAGCTCCATCATCAGGACGCGGATGACGTTCGCGCGCTCGGGCACGTCGTCGGTGATGCCCAGCAGCTTCTCGACCGCGAGGCAGTACGCGGCCTCCTGGAACAGGGGCGCCACGTAGTCCATGCGCGTGCAGAAGGTCACGCCCTGGGTCCAGGTGCGGAACTCCATGTTCTTCTCGATACCTGTGTGCAGGTATCCGATTCCGGCGCGCGCCTCGGTGACGGTCTCGCCGTCGATCTCGAGCATGAGGCGCAGCACGCCGTGGGTCGACGGGTGCTGCGGACCCATGTTGACGACGATGCGCTCTTCGCCGAGGCGAGCAGCCTCCTCGGCGATCTCGGACCAGTCGCCGCCGGACGCCTCGAACGACGGGATGCCCGTCGTCTCGTCGTCGACGATGTGGCCCGTGGCGTGGGGTGTGGTGCTCATCAGGTGTAGGACCTCCGCTGGTCCGCGGGCGGGATGGTGGCGCCCTTGTACTCGACCGGGATGCCACCCAACGGGTAGTCCTTGCGCTGCGGGTGACCGGGCCAGTCGTCGGGCATCTCGATCCGGGCGAGGCCGGGGTGCCCGTCGAAGATGATCCCGAAGAAGTCGAACGTCTCGCGCTCGTGCCAGTCGTGGCCCGGGTAGACGCTCGTGGTCGACGGGATGTGCGGGTCGCCCTCGGGCACCGCGACCTCGAGCCGCAGCGTGCGCGAGTGGGTCACCGACGTCAGGTGATAAACGGCGTGCAGCTCGCGACCCTCGTCGTGCGGGTAGTGCGCCCCGGACACGCCGAGGCCCAGCTCGAACCGCAGGTCCTGGTCGTCGCGCAGGTGCTGCGCGACCTCGACCACGTGCGCGGCCGCGACGTTGAGCGTCAGCTCGCCGCGGTCCACGACCACGGACTCGACCGCGTTCGCGAACCCCGTGCCGGACGCGTCGAGCAGCTCGGCGAGGATGTCGACGACCTCGTCGAACCAGCCGCCGTACGGACGCTCGCTCGGGCCGGGCAGGACCACCGTGGTGACCAGGCCGCCGTAGCCGCTCGTGTCGCCCGAGCCCTGCGCGCCGAACATGCCACGCCGGACGTCGACCAGGTCGAGCGGGGTGCGCGCCGCCGCCGCGGGGACGTTCTGCGAGCCCGCCTCGAGCGCGGCCTCGCTGGTCGCCTGCGCGCCGAGGGTCCCCTCGCCGGGCTTCGTCGCCTCGGCGGCGTCCTTCTTCACGTCGTCGGTCATCGCAGCAGACCCGTCATGTGCGAGGTGGGCGTGGCCGCCAGCGCCGCCGCCTCGGCCGCCGCGGCGGCCTCCTTGCGGTTCACGCCCAGCGGCTCGTTCTGGATCTGGTCGTGCAGCGTGAGGATCGCGTTGATGAGCATCTCCGGCCGCGGCGGGCAGCCCGGCAGGTAGATGTCCACGGGCACGATGTGGTCGACGCCCTGCACGATCGCGTAGTTGTTGAACATGCCGCCCGACGAGGCGCACACGCCCATCGACAGGACCCACTTCGGCTCGGACATCTGGTCGTAGACCTGACGCACGACCGGGGCCATCTTCTGGCTCACGCGGCCGGCGACGATCATGAGGTCCGCCTGGCGCGGCGACGCGCGGAAGACCTCCATGCCGAACCGCGACAGGTCGTACCGCGGGGCGCCCGCGGACATCATCTCGATCGCACAGCACGCGAGACCGAACGTCACGGGCCACAGCGAGCCCTTGCGGAAGTAGCCGACGAGGTCCTCGATCGTCGTCAGCAGGAAACCCGAGGGTGCTTCCTCGATCCCCATGTCAGGACCTCCTCGTCGTCGTGCGGGACGTGCTCGTTGCCGTGGCTGCCTTGATGGTCGGACACCCGGGACCGACCGTTCGTGACCTCAGTCCCACTCGAAGCCCCCGCGACGCCACTCGTAGACGAACGGCACCGTGATGAGCACCAGGAACACGAGCATCGCGACGAGCCCGAACAGCGCGAGCTCCACGAAGCTCACCGCCCACGGGTAGAGGAAGACGACCTCGATGTCGAAGACGATGAACGTCATCGCGACCAGGTAGTACTTGATCGGGAAGCGCCCGCCACCGATCGCGTGCGGCGTCGGCTGGATCCCGCACTCGTACGCCTCGAGCTTCGCGCGGTTGTAGCGCTTGGGCCCGATGATCGCGCTCGCGCCGACGCCGCCGAGCGCGAGGACGGCGGCGATGCCCATGAGCCACAGCAGCGGCACGTACGGGTTGTTCATCAGGCGTCCTTCCTCGGCGCTGAGGGCAGCGTGGTCATGCGGCGGGGGCGATCCGGGCCAGGCCGGCGATCGTGCGGTCCACGATGTCACCGCCGTGCGGTTCGTAGCAGTCGGACAGGAGCTTGAGCACGAACTTCATGAGCAGCGGCCGGGGCAGTCCGTGGCGCGTGCACAGCCGCATGATCTCGGGGTGCTCGATGAGCTTCACGAAGACGCGGCCGAGCGTGTAGTACCCGCCCAGGTCGTCCTTCATGCGCCCCTGGTAGGTGGCGAGCGCACGCTCGCGGCCGGCTGCGGTCCCCCGCGCCAGGCCCTGCGCGATCGCGTCGGCGGCCACGCGCCCGGCCTGCAGGCCGTAGGCGATGCCCTCGCCGTTGAACGGGCTGACCATGCCGGCCGCGTCGCCCGCGAGCAGCAGGCCGTCGGCGTACAGCGGGCCGCGGTTGAAGCCCATGGGCAGCGCGGCGCCGCGCACCGGGCCGACCTGGTTCTCGGGAGTGAACTCCCACTCGGCGGGCGCGTTGCGCATCCACGCGGCGAACAGCGCCTTGTAGTCGACCTTGGTCGCCGCGGCCGTCGAGCTCACCGAGCCGAGGCCGACGTTCGCGGTGCCGTCCCCGAGCGCGAAGATCCAGCCGTACCCGGGCATGAGGTTCGACCGGCCCGGCTCGCCGTCCCACAGCTCGAGGTGGGACTCCATCCACGCGTCGTCGTGCCGCGGGGTGCGGAAGTACGTGCGGACCGCCACGCCCATCGGGCGGTCGTCGCGCTTGGTGCGGCCGACGCCCGTCGCGAGGCGCGCACTGACGCCGTCGGCCGCGACGACCACGCGGGCGCGGTACGTGACCTCGTCGCCGGCCCTCTTGCCGTCGTGGTCCACGGGCCGGGCGGTGACGCCGACGACGCGACCCGTGCGCTCGTCGCGCACCGCGCCCGTGACGTTCGTGAGCTCGTGCAGCTTGGCGCCAGCGGCTCGTGCGTGGTCGGCGAGCAGGTGGTCGAGGCTCATGCGCGAGCGCGCGAGGCCGTAGGACGGGTACGACGAGATCTCCGGCCACGGCAGCTCGAGGCGGTGCCCACCGCCGAGCACGCGCAGGCCCTGGTTGCGGATCCAGCCGTCCTGCTCACGGATCGGCACGGCCATCCGCACGAGCTCGGCGACCGCACGCGGGGTCAGACCGTCGCCACAGACCTTGTCCCGCGGGAACGACGCCTTCTCGAGGAGCAGCACGTCGAGTCCCGCGCGGGCGCAGTGGTACGCGGTCGCGGCCCCGGCAGGACCCGCGCCCACGACGATGACGTCTGCGTCATCGGTTGCGACCACCACTGAACACTCCACTTGTGACGTTGTTCACTTGCGCTCGGGCGAGTCTATAGGGGCCTCCGGAGGGTGTCTGCGAAGGCTTACCTCACCTCGTCCGACGAGCCCGCGTACGCTCGATGAACAGCGGGAATCGGACACCGTCGAGGCGTGCCGCAGGCACCGCCTCAGGCCGGTCGCGTCCCCCGGTGCAGAGCGACGATGCCGCCGGACAGGTTCCGGAACGCCACGCTCGTCCACCCCGCGCGCTTGATGGTCACGCCCAGCGCGCGCTGGTCCGGCCAGTCCTTGATGGACTCGGCCAGGTAGGCGTAGGCCGCCGAGTCCGAGTCCTTCGCCACCGCGCGCGCGACCTTCGGCAGCGCCTGCGTGAGGTAGCCGGTGTAGACCGCGCGGAACGGCGCGAACGTCGGCGTCGAGAACTCGCAGACCACGAGCCGCCCGCCCGGCTTGGTCACGCGCAGCATCTCCGCGAGCGCGGCCGGGACGTCCGGCACGTTGCGCAGCCCGAACGAGATCGTGACCGCGTCGAACGACTCGTCGGCGAACGGCAGGTGCAGCGCGTCGCCCGCGACGAACGGCAGGTCGGGCCGGCGCCGCTTGCCGACCGACAGCATCCCCTCGGACAGGTCGCACGGGACGACGAGCACGCCCGCGTCGGCGAGCGGCTCCGACGAGGTGCCCGTCCCGGCTGCGAGGTCGAGCACGGTCTCGCCCCGCTGCGCGCCGAGCGCCGCGAGCGTGGCCCTGCGCCACTGCCGGTCCTGGCCCATCGAGAGCACGTCGTTCGTCCGGTCGTAGCGCTGCGCGACGGAGTCGAACATCGCTGCGACCTCGTCGGGCTGCTTGTCCAGGTTCGCTCGCGCCATGGGCCCATCGTGCCAGCCCGAACGCGCTCGGCACGACGTCGCCGGCCGCAGGGCCCGGCGCGTGGCGTGGACCATCGCGCACGCGGGCCTACCCTGGTCGGTGATGAGCACGCTGACCTCCGCCCCTGCGGAGCGACTCCCCCACCCCCTCGTCGTGCGGACCGTCGCGCTCGACCTCGCGGGCGCTCCGTCGTCCGACGCGACGGACGGGACGCTCCCCGAGGCCGACCCGACGGACCTGCTGGACCTGCTGCCCGCCCCGGGCGCCGAGACGGCCGACGGTGCCGCCCCGCTCGCGTGGGTGCGCCGCGGCGACGGGCTGGTCGGCTGGGGCGAGGTGCTGCGGTTCGAGGTCGGCGGCCCCGGTCGGTTCGCCGACGCCGAGCGCGCGTGGCACGAGCTGCTCGCGCACGCGGTCGTGCGCGACGAGGTCCAGGTGCCGGGTACCGGGCCGGTCGCGTTCGGGTCGTTCGCGTTCGACGAGCGCTCGGCGGCCGGCGGCGTCGTCGTCGTGCCGCGGGTCGTGGTGGGCCGACGAGGCGGGCGCGCGTGGCTCACGACCATGACCGTGGGCGCCGCGCTCGGACCCGTGCCGGACCTCGACGAGCTCGCCGGCGTGCGCGTGCCCCCGGCCTCCCCCGGCGCCGTGACGTACACCGACGGCGCGGTCACCGCGGACGGCTGGCGCGACGTCGTCGCCGCCGGGATCGCGGCGGTACGCGACGGCGAGGTCGACAAGGTCGTCCTCGCGCGCGACGTCGAGGCGCGCACCGAGCACCCGCTGGACGCGCGGTGGGCGCTGCAGCGCCTCGCGCACGGCTACCCCTCGTGCTGGACGTTCAGCGTCGACGGCATGCTGGGCGCGACGCCCGAGCTGCTCGTCCGCTCCGAGAAGGGCCTCGTGACCTCGCGCGTGCTCGCCGGGACGATCCGCCGCACGGGCGACGACGCCGCGGACCTCGCCCGCGCGGCGATCCTCGCGCACTCGTCCAAGGACCTCGAGGAGCACGAGTACGCGGTCCGCTCCGTGGCCCACGCGCTCGAGCCGTTCTGCTCGTCGACCAACGTGCCCGACGTGCCGTTCGTGCTGCACCTGCCGAACGTGCTGCACCTCGCGTCCGACGTCACGGGCGTGCTCGGCGGCGAGGCGCACGCGCACCCGTCGTCGCTCGCGCTCGCCGCTGCCCTGCACCCCACCGCCGCCGTGTGCGGCACGCCCACGCAGGCGGCCGCGACGCTCATCCGACGCATCGAGGGCATGGACCGGGCGCGGTACGCGGGACCGGTCGGCTGGTTCGGTGCCGACGGCGACGGCGAGTGGGGCATCGCGCTGCGCTCGGCCCAGACGTCGCCCGACAACCCGCACCGCGTGCGGCTGTTCGCGGGCTGCGGGATCGTCGCCGCGTCCGACCCGGCCGCCGAGCTCGCCGAGTCCGAGGCGAAGCTCGTCCCCATGCGTACCGCCATCAGCTCCGACTGACCGGTTCCACGAGAACGCCGCGCGCCGCTGCGCGTCCGCCGACGTCCCCGGACAGCACGAGGCCCGGCCGGTCGGCTGTCCGCCGATCCGACCGGGCCCGGGCGCGGGACCCTGTCACCGGGTGGGGTCCCGCGCGGTCTCGGCGCGGGCCAGGGGGAGCCCTGCCGAGAGCTCAGCTCAGGCTCGACTCAGCCCTGGTTCTGCTGGAGCCACTCCCACAGCTCCTCGGGCGTCATGTTCTGCAGGTCGGGGACCTGGCCGCCGCGCTGCGGGCCGCCCTGGTCGCCCTGCTGGTCCTGACCCTGGCCGTCCTGACCCTGCTGGTCCTGACCCTGGCCGTTCTGGCCCTGCCCGTCCTGACCCTGGCCGGGCTGCGAGCTGGTCGTGTCCTCCTTGGTCGCGAGCGTGACCTCGACGTCGATCGCCTTGTCGTCGCGCACGACGGTCAGCGTGACCTTGTCACCCGACGCGTGCGCCCGGACGAATGCGGTCAGCGACTCGGCGCCGCCCACGGCGTCGCCGTCGATCCCGACGACCACGTCGCCCACCTGGAGCCCGGCGTCCGCCGCAGGCGAGCCCTCGTTGACCTGCTTGACGACCGCACCGGCGCGCGTCACGCCGTCGGCGGTCGCGGTGCCGTCGTCGAGCCCGACACCCAGGAACGCGTGCTGCGCGGTGCCGTTCTCGATGAGCTGCCCCGCGACGTTCTTGACGAGGTCGACGGGGATCGCGAAGCCGAGCCCGATCGAGCCCGACTGCTGCGACGTCGTCGCGATCGACGAGTTGATGCCGATCACGCGGCCCTGCGCGTCGAACAGCGGGCCACCGGAGTTGCCGGGGTTGACCGACGCGTCGACCTGGATCGCGTTCGTCACGGTCGTCTGCGACCCGGACTCGTCCTGGGTCGAGACCGGGCGGTCCACGGCCGAGACGATGCCCGTGGTCACGGTGTTCTGCAGCCCGAGCGGGTTGCCGACCGCCATGACCGCCTGACCCACGCGCACGCCCTCGGAGGTGCCGAGCGCGGCGGCCTCGAGGTCCTTCGGCGGGTCGACGAGCTTGATCACGGCGAGGTCGGTCGTCGGGTCGGTGCCGACGACGTCGGCGGTGAAGATGCGGCCGTCCGTGAGGGTGACCTGGACCTTGTCGTCCTGCGCGCCCGCCACCACGTGGTTGTTGGTGACGATGTGGCCCGCGTCGTCGATCACGACGCCCGAGCCGAGCGCGGTGCCGGACTGGCTCGTCGTCTGGATCGCGACGACCGACGCCTGGACGGCTGCGGCCACGGCCTGCCAGTCGGGCGAGTCGTCGGTCGAGCCCGAGACCGGGACGGCATCGTTCGCGCTCTGGCCGAGCTGGGCGAACGAGCTCGAGCCGTTCGAGGTGCCGGTGGCGGCGGCGTCGCGGTCGAGCGCGGACGTCACGCCGAGCGTCGCGGCGGCGGCGACGAGCGCGGCGGCCGCGGCGGCGGTCACGGGGATCCAGACGCGGCCGCGGCGCTGCGCGCGGGCCGGGTCGGCGCCCGGCGCCGGGGGCTCGGTCGGCTGCGCGCCGATCGCCCGCGGGTTCGGGCCGGGCTGCTGGGGTGCCGCGGGCTGGGGCGCCACGGGCTGGGGCCCGGCGTAGAGCGGCGCGTAGCCGGGCTGCACCGCGGGCGCGGGCGCCGGCGCTGCCGGGATCGCGGCGGTCGGCGTCACGGGTGCGTGCGTCGGGTACGCCTGCGTCGGCTGCGCCTGCACCGGCGCGGTCCGCTCCGGCGCGGTGTGCTCCAGCGCTGCCGTCCTGGGCGTCGCCTCGTCCTGCGAGGCGTTCTGAGGCGCGGTCGGCGGCGCGGGGACCGGGGGCAGCGGCTGGGTGGGCTCTGCCTGCGGGTGGTTCTCAGGTGTCGGGGTCGTCATGGTGCGAGCTCCTCCTCGGGTCGAGCTCCATGGAACGACGTCCGTCTGGGCGCAGGCTTGCGTGAACCTGTGAGTTCGCTGGAAGTTCCGTGCGCGCCCCCGGAGCGCGGGGCGATGCCTCAGGCGTCGAGCACGCGCGCGGCCGCGGCGGCGACCGTGCGGGCCAGCAGCTGCGTCTGCGCGCGTCGGCCGGTGCGGTCGACCCGCACCTCGACGACGCTCACGCCACGACCGGGCGCGGCGAGCGCGGGCAGCAACCCGTCGACCTCGACGACGCGCGTGTGCCGCACGCCGTACCCCGCGCACAGCGCCGCGAGGTCGGCTCCGTGCGGCGTGGCGAAGACCCGCTCGAACACCGCGGCGCGGTGCGGCTCACCGTGCTCGAGCGTCGCGAAGATCGACCCGCCGTCGTCGTTCGCGACGACGATCTGCAGGTCGACCGCGGGCTCCCCCGGCCCGCGCAGCAGGCCGCCCGCGTCGTGCAGGAACGTGAGGTCGCCGACCAGCGCGCGCACGCGGCGCCTCGGCAGCCCGAGCGCGATGCCCGTGGCGGTGGACAGCGTGCCATCGATCCCGGCGAGGCCCCGGTTGGCCAGGACGAGCGGCGGGGTGTCCCAGCGCGCCACGAGGTCGAGGTCGCGCACCGGGTTCGACGAGCCGACGACGACCACGTCCTGCGGTGTGCTCGCAGCTGCGAGCGCGCGTGCGAGCACAGGTCCGGTGACGCGCGCTCCCGTGCGTGAGCGGCGGCCACGGACCGCCTCGGGGCCTTCGTCGAGCACCGCGTCGATCGCGGCGCGCGCGGCCTCGTCGGCGGCGCGCCACGACTCGAGCCAGCCCGCGGGGCCGGGCATGCGGCCCTGACGCATGCGCGCGGGCGCCTCGAGCAGCACCTGGTCGGCCGAGCGCGTCGCGTCGAACCAGTCCGCGCCGCGCGGCGCGAGCACGATCACCTCGACGTCGGCGCGCCCGAGCAGCTCGAGCACGGGCCGCGACAGCGTGGGGCGGCCGAGCACGACGACGCGCCGCACGCGGCCGCCGAGCCGCGGGTCGGCGAGCAGCAGGCGGTAGGCGCTGATCGCGCACGGACCGCCGCGGGCGCCCGAGGACGGCTCGGCGAGCAGCGGCCACGCGTTGACCTCGGCGATGCGGCGTGCCGCGGCCCCGGCGCCGTCCCCCGCGACCACGACGGTCGGGACGCCCCCGAGCCGGCCCGGGCCTCGACGCGTCGTCCGCTCGGGGCCGTCCGCCTGGTCGCCGGTGCGGGTCGAGACGCCGCCCGCGGCCTGGACGACCGCGGGGATCGCGCCCGTCGTCGTCGGGACCACCGGGACCGGGCGCGACTGCACGTGCGTGAGGCCCTCGGACGAGGGTGCGGGCCACGCCTCGTCACCCGGCACGAGCGGGTCCCGGAACGCGAGGTCGAGGTGGACCGGGCCGGGGTCGCCGGTACGCGCGCCCGTCGCGGCCGCGACGGCGCGCGACGCGACGCGGCGCAGGTCGCGCGCCTCGTGCGGCAGGCCGACGGGCGCGGGCAGGTCGACCGCGAGCCGGACCGCCGAGCCGAACATGCCCACCTGGTCGGTGGTCTGGTTCGCGCCCGTGCCGCGCAGCTCGTGCGGCCGGTCCGCGGTGAGCACGACGAGCGGCAGACCGCTGTGGTGCGCCTCGAGGACCGCGGGGTGCAGGTTGGCGGTCGCGGTGCCCGAGGTCGTGACCACCGCGACCGGGCGCGCGGTCGTCGGGCCGTCGTCCGCGTGCGCGGACGCCTTCGCGAGCCCGAGCGCGAGGAACCCGGCGGCGCGCTCGTCGACGCGCACGTGCAGGCGCAGCGCGGGCGCGTGGGCCGGGCGCTCGTCGTCGGGTGCCGCGGCGTCCGCGAGCGCGTACGCGAGGGGTGCACTGCGCGAGCCGGGCGCGAGCACGACGTCCTCGACGCCGAGCGCAGCGAGCGCCTGCACCAGCACGCGGGCGGCCGCGACCGCGGGCGATCCCGGAGCGTCGGCCGTCGTCACGCGGGACATCATGCCTGGTCCCGGGTGTCGGCGAGGCCACGGACCGCGGCCGTGCGGGCCCGCCAGCGCGCGGCGAGCGCGTCGTCGGCCGCGGCAGCGGCCAGGAGCGCCGGGTCCGGCTCGGGGCGTCGCACGGGCAGCGCGCCGTCGACGGGCAGCAGCGGGTCGGTCACGAGGTCGGCGGTGAGGAGCTGCGCCGTGGCCAGCCCGCACGCGTACGGCAGCTCGGGCAGCGCGGCCGCGAGCGCGACGCCGGCCGCGAGCCCCACCGAGGACTCGAGCGCCGACGACACGACGACCGGGAGCCCGATCCGCTCGGCGAGCTCGAGGCACGCGCGCACGCCGCCGAGCGGCTGCACCTTGAGCACGACGACGTCCGCGGCGTGCGCCCGCGCCACCGCGAGCGGGTCGGCCGCGCGGCGGATCGACTCGTCGGCCGCGATCGGCACGTGCGTGCGGCGCCGCAGCGCTGCGAGGTCGTCGACCGTGGGCACGGGCTGCTCGGCGTACTCGAGGCCACCCGCCGCACGGTCCAGCACGACGAGCCGGCGCACCGCCTCGTCGACGTCCCACGCCGCGTTCGCGTCCACCCGGATCGCCCCTCCGGGGCCCAGCGCGTCACGCACGGCCTCGAGGCGCGCGATCTCGTCGGACACGTCCTGCCCGCGCTCGGCGACCTTGACCTTCGCGGTCCGGCAGCCGCCCGACGCCAGCACGATCCGGCGAGCGGTGGGCCCGTCGACGGCGGGGACGGTCACGTTGACGGGCACACGGTCACGGACCGGGACGGGCCAGCCGAGCTCGGCGGCCTCGTGCGCGGCGCGCCACCAGGCTGCGGACTCCTCGTCGTCGTACTCCCAGAAGGGCGAGAACTCCGCCCATCCGGCGTCACCGCGGACCAGCACGCCGTCGCGCGAGGTCAGGCCGCGGAACCGGGTGCGCATCGGCACCGACCACACCACGACGTCGGGGGCAAGCATCGGTCCAGGTTACGGGCCGCGCGCGGCTCGTTAGGGTGAGCGACGTGAGCCCCGAGCACCGCGCACCCGTCCCCACCCGCGTCTCCGACACGTTCGACCCCCAGCGCTGGCGCGTGGTCGACGGCTTCGAGGGGCTCACGGACCTCACGTACCACCGCGGCGTGGACCGGTCCGGGCCGACCTCGCGCGACCTGCCCGTCGTGCGCGTCGCGTTCGACCGGCCCGCGGTCCGCAACGCGTTCCGCCCGCACACGGTCGACGAGCTGTACCGCGTGCTCGACCACGCGCGCATGACCTCCGACGTGGGCACGGTCCTGCTCACGGGCAACGGCCCGAGCCCCAAGGACGGCGTGTGGGCGTTCTGCTCGGGCGGGGACCAGCGCATCCGCGGGCGCGACGGCTACCGCTACGCCGAGGGCGAGACCGCCGAGGCGATCGACCCCGCGCGCGCCGGGCGGCTGCACATCCTCGAGGTGCAACGCCTCATGCGGACCATGCCCAAGGTCGTCGTCGCGCTCGTGAACGGCTGGGCCGCGGGCGGCGGGCACTCGCTGCACGTCGTCGCGGACCTGACGATCGCGTCCCGCGAGCACGCGCGGTTCATGCAGACCGACGCGAACGTCGGCTCGTTCGACGGCGGCTACGGCTCGGCGCTGCTCGCGCGCCAGGTGGGGCAGAAGCGCGCGCGGGAGATCTTCTTCCTCGCCCGCGAGTACTCGGCCGACGAGGCGCACGCGTGGGGCGCGGTCAACGACGTCGTCACGCACGACGAGATCGAGGACGCGGGCCTGGAGTACGCCCGGATCATCGCGACCAAGTCGCCGCAGGCCATCCGGATGCTGAAGTTCGCGTTCAACCTGGCCGACGACGGCCTCGCGGGTCAGCAGGTGTTCGCCGGGGAGGCGACGCGCCTGGCCTACATGACGGACGAGGCGGTCGAGGGGCGCGACGCGTTCCTGCAGCGGCGGGACCCCGACTGGTCGAGCTTCCCGTACGCGTACTGAGGTCGCGCGTCGTCGCAGCCGGAGAAACGGCCCGGCTCAGCTGCCGGCCGCGAACCAGGCCATGACGTCGACGACCTGTGCCACGACGAACGCGGCGCCGACGACGAGAGCGAGCAGGACGACCCCCGCCGCGACGACCGCGCCTGCGGAGGCGACGTCGTGCTCGACGAGTTCGTGGGCGGATTCCGTGGTCATGCACCCAGGTTCGCGTCCGGGCACCGGCCGGCGCGTCGGCCGCCGGGACCGTCCTGCCGGGCCGGTGGACCGACCGCGGGCGGGTGCACGAAGGCCGGGCCTCCACCCGAGGGTGGACGGCCCGGCCGACGTGGGGTGGACCTAGCTGATCGTGAGCGACCCGGAGCCCTTCGGCACGAGCTCGACCCACGTGTTGCCGGGGGCGAGCAGCGCCTCGGTGCCGTCCGGCAGGTACAGCCGCATCGGGTCGGCCGGATCGGCCTTCTTCCAGGTCACCGCGATGGTCTTGCCGCCGGTGGCGAGGGTGCCATCGCCCTCGGTCTTGAGCTTGTACGTCGGCACCAGGGCACCGCCCTGCGCCTTGAACTTGGTGTCGGGGTGCTCAGCGACGATCGAGACGACGTTGACGGCCGAGAGCCGGTCGCCGCTCGCCGCCATCGCGGGCGTGGAGCCCTCCGACCGCAGCCACGTACCGCTGCCCGCGTCCCACGACCAGCTCGGGCTCGACGCCGCCGAGAGGCGGAACGCCAGGGTGCCGGCCGCCGTGCCGCTGACGACCGCCGTCGCCTGGTCGGCCGAGCGCGCGAAGCCGAACTGCTCCGCGGGCGAGTTCTGGTGGTTGGCGTCCGCGAGGCTCCACAGCGTCGCCATGTCGCCGTACACGTTGTGCGGTGCGGGGCGCGCGCTCGAGCGCGACATGCCCTTGACGCCCGCGTCGTTGCTCAGGAGCTGCAGCCCGGAGTCCTTGGCCACCTGGACGATGCCGGGCTGACCGCCGGAGAACGCGAGCATCGCGTTCAGCGGGGCCAGGATCGTCGGGTCCATGGGGCGGACCGAGCGGATCGGGCCGACCGACTTCGGGACCTGCGAGTGGTACACCGCGACGAACCGCGACACCTGGAACTCGACGATCGTCTCCCAGACGACGTCGGCCTGCTCCAGGCCGGTCTGCGGGCGCGCGGCCGACGTGTTCTCGACCTTGACGCCGATCGCCGGGCGGTTGACGGGCTCTCCCTCGACCGGCATGCCGGTGAGCGGCCACGTCGGCGCGACGGACGGCGTCGGGACGGGCTGCTTGTCGGCGTCGATCGTCGGCTGCTCGGTCACCGGCGTGGGTGGCTGCTGCGGCTCGGCGGAGCTGCAGGCGGCGGTGAAGGTCAGCGCGAGCGCGCCGATCAGGCCGAGTACGCGCACGCGGTTCGTGCGCGGACGTCGGATGGACGTGGGCGTCATCGGTGTCTCCCCCCGGGGTCAGCGGGACCAAGGGTGCCACGGACGGCCGTGCGCGCGTGCATCCCACCACGTCCGTTCGCGTTCCTCACCCGTGTTCCGCACATCACGTCCGGTCCGTGCCGTTCGGCCGACGAGGGTGCGCGACCTAGGCTGGGCGCGTGACCCGGTCGCTGCATGACGTCGCTGCGCGTGCCGACCTCCTGCTCGACCTGCTGGGAGCCGCGCTCGACGGGACGGGTCCCGCCCTGCGCGTCGTGCCCGGCACACCCACTCCGCCCGCCGGCGGACCGGCCGGCACGCCCACGGGCGAGGTCGCGGACGACGTCGCGCTCGTCGTCGCGACGTCCGGCTCGACGGGCGAGCCGCGCGAGGCCCTCCTGACCGCGACGGCGCTGCGCGCCTCGGGGCGGGCGACCGAGCGCCGCACCTCGGGGCCCGGCCGGTGGCTCCTCGCGCTGCCCGTCGACCACGTCGCCGGCCTGCAGGTGCTGGTGCGGTCCGTGCTCGCGGGGACGCGCCCGGTGGCCGTGCCCGACGGCCCGTTCACGCCCGAGGCCTTCGCGGCGGGCGTCGGCGCCCTCGACGAGGCGGACTCCGCAGCGCCGGTCGACGTGCCGCGCTACACCTCGCTGGTCCCGACGCAGCTCGTGCGTCTCCTGGACGACGCCACCGCGACCGCCGCGGCACGCACGTTCGACGCGATCCTGCTCGGCGGCGCCGCGGCGCCCGCCGCCCTGCTCGCCCGTGCCCGCGAGGCGGGCCTGCGCGTGGTCACCACGTACGGCATGACCGAGACGTGCGGCGGCTGCGTGTACGACGGCGAGCCCCTCGACGGCGTCCGGGTCCTGCTCGACGACGACGGTCGCGTGCTGCTCGGCGGCGACGTCCTGACCGCGGGCTACCGCGACCGCCCCGACCTCGACGCGACGACGTTCGTCGAGCGGGACGGCACCCGGTTCCTGCGCACGAGCGACCTCGGGCGCCTCGACGACGGCCGGCTCACGGTGCTCGGGCGCGCCGACGACGTCGTGGTCACGGGTGGCGTGAACGTCGCGCCCGCGGCCGTCGAGGCGGCGCTCGTGACGCTGCCCGGCATCGCCGACGCGCTCGTCGTGGGCGTCCCCGACGACGAGTGGGGCCAGTGCGTCGCGTGCCTCGTCGTGCTCGACCCGGGCACCCACGCACCCGCGCTCGACGACGTGCGCGCGCACGTGACCCGCACCCTCGGCGCGCCGCACGCGCCGCGCCACCTGATCGTCGTCGACGCGCTGCCGCTGCGCGGTCCGGGCAAACCCGACCGTCGCACCGCCCGCGCGCTCGTCGAGGCCCGCCTCCACCCCACCTCACCCGGGAGCGCCGCGTGACCACACCGCAGGAATGGGTCGCCGGAGCGCGACCCCGCACGCTGCCCGCCGCGGCCGCACCCGTGCTCGTCGGCACCGGCGCCGCCGCACAGCTCGACGCTGCGCACGTCGGACGCGGGCTGCTCGCGCTCGGCGTCGCGCTCGCGCTGCAGGTCGGCGTCAACTACGCCAACGACTACTCCGACGGGATCCGGGGCACGGATCTCGAACGCGTCGGGCCCATGCGGCTCACCGCGTCCGGCGCGGCTCGCCCCTCGGACGTGCGCAACGCGGCGTTCGTCGCGTTCGGCGTCGCCGCGCTGCTCGGACTGTGGCTCGTCGCCGCGTCCGGCACGTGGTGGCTGCTCGCCGTCGGCGCGCTCGCCATCGCGGCCGCGTGGGGCTACACGGGCGGGCGCAAGCCCTACGGGTACCTCGGGCTCGGCGAGGTCGGCGTCTTCACGTTCTTCGGGCTGGTCGCCGTGCTCGGCACCACCTACACGCAGGCCGGGCGCCTGTCGTGGGTCGCCTGGGTCGGGGCCGTGGCCGTGGGGCTGCTCGCGTGCGCGCTGCTCATGGTCAACAACCTGCGCGACATCCCGACCGACGTGCTCGCCGGCAAGCGCACCCTCGCGGTGCGGCTCGGCGACCGGCGGGCGCGGTGGAGCTACGCCGGGCTCGTGGTCGTGCCCGTGCTGCTCGGGATCGTGTGCGCGTTCGCCGCGCCGTGGGCGCTCATGGTGAGCGTGCTGCTCGCGCCGGCCGGGGTGCTCGCGGTGATCGTGCTGCTCGGTGCGCACGGTCGTGCGCTCGTGCCCGTGCTGGCCGGCACCGGGATGCTCGAGCTCGCGTTCGGCGTGCTGCTGGGGCTCGGGCTGTCGTTCTGACGCGTCAGGCGCGGGTCTCGTCGTCCCGCGCGCTCCCGGCCACCTGCTCGTCGGGAGCACGCTCGGCGGGCGCGTGCTCGGTGGGCGTGTGCTCGTCGGCAGCCTGCTCGTCGGTCGACGCCTGGTCGTCGTGGGGAGCGGCCGCGTCGACGATCGCGTCCTCGTAGCTCGCGTCCTCGTCGGCGGCGGTGGGGCGACGCGTCCCGGCCCGCGCGGCCGAGCGCTGCTCGACCCATGCCGCGGCGGCGCGGCCCTGCCGTGCGAGCAGCACGTACGACAGCGCCCACGCGACGAACATCCCCCCGATCGGCGCGAGCCACGAGCGCATCCCGATGAACCACAGCGCGGTCGTCGCGACCGCGAACAGCGCGAGGCGCAGGACGGTGTAGATGACGGCGGGCACGCACCCAGCGTAGGCGGCCGCGTGCGCGGACGGGCCAGTCGCGGCCCCGTCCGGGGCGATCTCGGCCACACCCGCGGCCCGGCCGCCCCCGGCAGCAGATAGCCTGCCGGGATGAGGTACCTGGGGACGTTGCTGCTGATCGGCCTGGTCGTCTACTGCGTGATCGACATCGTGCGCAGCGAGGACGACGAGCGACTCGGCGTGCACCCCGCGCTCTGGGTGCTGCTCGTGGTGCTGTTCCCGCTGATCGGCGGGGTCGTGTGGCTGGCCGTGAGCCGGACGCGGCGCGCCAACGCGCGTCCGCAGGAGGCCGCCGGGCACGCGACCACCGGTCCGGTCGCGCCCGACGACGACCCCGAGTTCCTGTGGCGTCTCGAGCAGGAACGCCGCCGCCGCGAGGCCCGCGGCACCGACGACGAGCCCCGCGACTCCACGGGCCCCGCCACCGGCTGACCCCGTGCACGAGCGGGCGCTCACTGCCGCTCGCCCCCTGTGGACGACCAGCCCGGCGTGTCGGTGCATCTCGGTACGATTCGTACATGCGTTCGACGCTCTGCGCCTCCGATGCCCCCGTGGCGACGGTGACCGAGGCTGCCACCGCTGCCACGGCGCACGCCTCTCCCGCACCCCGTGAGCACACCGTCGACGTCACGAGCGCGGTCGCCTCGCTGGTCGACCTCGCGCGGTCCCTGCTCGCCCCGGCACGTGACGGCGCGAGGTGGACGAGCTCGCGCCGGCAGTCGGTGATCACAGGGATCGACGACACGGTGGCCGCACTGACGGCCGCACGAGCCCACCTCCTGCACGCCGAGCAGCGCGCCGGCAGCTGGTCCGGGCGCGGGGACCGCGACTTCGCCTCGTGGCGGGGCCGGGTCACGCGCGGCGGAGCGCCAGCCGCGTCCGCGGAGGTCCGCGCCGCCGACGTGCTCGCGTCGATGCCGGCCGTCGAGCACGGGCTCGCGAGTCGTTCGCTCTCCCAGCGACACGTCGACGTGCTGGCCCGCACCGCCGCCACGGCATCACCGGCGGTCGCCGCGGCGCTCGCCCAGCCCGAGGAGCAGCAGGCGCTCGTGGCGCTCGGGCGTCGGCTCGACGGGCGCGACTTCGCGCGCGCCGTCGACCGGTGGGCGGCCGCCGTCGATCCCATGGCTCTGGAGCGGGACCACGCCGCCCAGCGCGAGCGCAGGCACCTGCACGTGACCGACACGCCGGGCGGGACGCAGGTGCGCGGCCTGCTCGACCTGCGCGCGGGTCACCGCCTGCGCCTGGCGCTCGAGGCCGCGAGCCCACGGCCGACCACGGACGACGAGCGCACGGTCGAGCAGCGCCGCGCAGACGCGCTCGCCGCGATCGCGGAGCACACGCTGTCCTCGCCCGGCTCGCTTCCGCGGCGGCCGTCGCTCCTCACGTCTCCGTCGTGCTCACGGAGGACACCTGGACCGCCCTCTCCCGCGGCCTGCACCGGGACCGTCCCGGCTCACCCGCCCAGAGCACGGGCGAGGCCGCGGTCGGTCCGGCCGGGCTCGCCCCGGCGGAGGTGCTCGCCGAGCGCCTACGCGGGGTCGCGCCACCCGCCGACGAGGAAGGCACCCCCATCCCGGTCAGCGAGGTCGCCCGGCTCTTGTGCGACTGCGAGCTGACGCGCGTCGTCGTCGACGCTGCCGGGCGGCCGGTCGACGTGGGGCGCGGCCAGCGTCTGTACTCCGGGTACCTCCGCCGGGCGGTGATCGCCCGTGATCGAGGCTGCGTGTGGGCGGGATGCGGCGCGCGCGCCCGGTGGTGCGAGGTCCACCACGTGCGCTGGTGGGACAGGGACGGCGGCGAGACGTCGGTGGAGAACGGAGCGCTGCTGTGCAGCTTCCACCATCACGAGGTCCACCGCCGCGACCTGGTGGTCAGCCGCTCACCCGGCGCAGTGCCGGGCGCGATCCGCCAGGTCTCGTACACGGTCCGGACGCGAGACGGTGCCGTCGTCGCCTCCGACCTCGTCGAGCATCCCGACCGTCCGCCGTGAGCACCGGCCGGGGGTCGGGCGGCGGGCTAGAAGGCGTACGAGTGCAGGCCCGGGATGACGAGGTTGACGACCGTGAAGTTCGCGAGCACGACCGCGTAGCCGACGAACACGAAGTAGGCGGCCTTGCTGCCGCTCCAGCCGCGGGTCGTGCGCGCGTGCAGGTAGGCCGCGTAGACGACCCATGCGACGAACGTGCCGACCTCCTTGGAGTCCCAGTTCCAGTAGCGGCCCCACGCGTCCTCGGCCCAGATCGCCCCGCCGATGAGCGTGAGCGTCCAGAGCACGAAGGCGAGCGCGTTGAGCCGGAAGGACAGCGCCTCGAGCCGGCGCGAGTCGGGCACCTGGTCGAGCCAGCGGAACCGTGGGCCGGTCACGGCCAGGCCGGAGATCGACTGGCGCACGCCGTCCGCGGACTTCCACGGGTGGTCGAGGTGCGAGCGGCCGGTCTCACGGCCGTAGCGCAGCACCTGCAGGACCGACGTGGCGAACGCGACGGTGAAGATGCCGGTCGCGATGATCGCGACACCGACGTGCAGCACGAGCCAGTAGTTCTGCAGCGCGGGCCGCACGGCGTCGGCCCGGACGAAGAAGCTCTCGATCGCGACGACGAGCGCGGTGACCGCGATGCCCATGACGACGACGCCGAGGAAGGCGATCACGCGACGGCGCTGGACGACTGCGAGGACGGTGGTCGCGACGAAGACGCCGACGAGCGTGAACTCGTACATGTTGGCTGTCGGCCACCGGCCGGCCGCGATGCCGCGCAGCACGATCGCCGCGAAGAGCAGCACGCAGCCCAGGTAGGTGGTGCTCCGCGCGATGCCCTCGGCGCGCGGCGAGCGGCCGATCGCGGCCTCGTCGGCCGACCCGGCGATCGCCGACGCGCTCGCCGACCGGGTCACCGGGCCCGAGCCGGACCCGAGGTGCTGGGAGACCGGGGACGCGGCCCCCGCGCTCCCGACCGCGACGGCCGCGGGCACGCCCGCGCGGTCCTCGCCAGCCTCGGCGTCGAGCTCGGGCCGACGGCGCTGCGCGTTGTCGGCGAGCCGTGCCAGGTCGATCGTGTAGGCGACGAGCGCGATGGTGAAGGCGGTCGCTGCGGCCCAGACCAGCAGCGTGCTCAGGTCACCCGTGTTCATGCCATCTCCCCATCACTGACGTCGCGTGAGTCCGTCGTTCGGTCGGTCCGTCCGGTCGCGGTGCGGTCCGGCGGGTGCGGTGCGGTCCCGGCGGACGCGAGCGCCGCGAGGAGCACGCGTTCGAGCTCGGGCTGCAGCCCGACGTCGTCGCCGCGCGCGAGCCCGGCGGCCGTCACCACTGTAGATCGATGCGCCACCGATGCCCTGCCGTCGCCGGGCGGGCCGCTCGCCGACTCGGCGGGGTCCGCCTCGGACGCGCCGTCGCCCGCGCTCGCGCGGATCCACAGGCGCCGGCGCGGCGCGAACAGCGAGGCCGCCAGCCCCGCGAACGCGGCGAGCGAGAACACCAGCACGTAGGTCAGCGCGGGGTCGTGCCGCAGGTCGAGCGCGACGAAGCGCGACACCGAGCCGAACGTCACGGAGCCCAGGCCGTCGGGCAGCTCGACGGTCTCGCCCGGCCGCAGGTACAGCGTGATCGCGGCGCCCGAGTCGTCGACTGCCTGCGTCATGCGGGCCTCGTCGAGTTGGTAGGCGTTCTGCGGGACCCCGGTGTCCAGACCCAGGTTGCCCGACCACACGGACAGCACGAGCAGCGGAGCGTCAAGCTGCGGGTCGGTCGAGCGGTACAGGCCGTCGGCGACCTCGACCGCGGTGGGCAGCAGGTAGCCGACGAGGCCGATCTGCGGCTGGTCGCCCGAGACGTCGGGCACCTTCACGACGCCGCGCGACGTGTAGACCTCGTCCTGCGGGAGGAAGGGGACGGCCCCGGCGAACGCGACCTCGCCGGACGCGTCGCGCACCGTCAGCTCGGGCGCGTAGCCGTTGCCCTGCAGGTAGATCTTGCCGCCGTCCCGCTCGAGCGGGTGGTTGACCTTGATGACCTCGGCGTTCGCCGTGCCGTCGGGGTCCGTGACCGTGACGTACGCGGCGAAGTCGCGCGGCTCGAGCGTCTCGTCGTCGAACCGTGCGGTGAAGTCGTCGAGGCGGACCGTGAAGGGCTGCAGGCTGTCCTCGCGGAACGCCGAGCCCTTCTCGAAGGTGTCGTACTCCTTGACCGCGTTGGCCATGCCGCGGCCCTGCAGGATGATCGCCTGCCCGCGGTAGTGCAGCATCTGACCGGCCGCGACCGAGACGAGCAGCCCGACGAGCGCGAGGTGGAACACCAGGTTCCCGGTCTCGCGCAGGTAGCCGCGCTCCGCGGAGACGGACCACGTGCCGCGGCCCTCGTCGTGCACGTCGACGCGGTAGGACCGGGCGAACGGCAGCCACGCCGGCCCGCGGCGCAGGACGGCGCGCGCCGCGAGCACGACCTGCTCGGGTGTGGCGTCGCTCGTCGCGTCGGCCTGCGCGGGGAAGCGGGTGAGCCGTCGCGGCGTGCGCGGCGGCCGGCCGCGGAGCCCCGCGAGGTGCGCGCGCGTGCGGGGCAGGATGCAGCCGACGAGCGAGATGAACAGCATCAGGTAGATCGCGGAGAACCAGATCGACGAGTACACGTCGAACAGGCCGAGCCGCTCGAGCCACGGCCCCGTCGTCGGGTGGTCGACGAGGTACTCCGCGACCCGGGCGGGGTCCTGCGCGTTCTGCGGGAACATCGTGCCGGGCACGGCGGCCACGGCCAGGAGCATGAGGAGCAGGAGCGCGACGCGCATGCTCGTGAGCTGGCGCCAGGCCCAGCGGGCCCAGCCGACGAGCCCGAGCGTGGGCAGCTGCGGCGCCGAGTCGCGCGCCTCCGCGGGGGCGGCATCGCCTGCGGGCTCGCGCGTGTCGGTCGTCGAGAACGTGTCCTCGAGACCGTCGGGGCGGTAAGAGGTCACGTCACACCACCGGCACGAAGCTGTCGGTGAACACGTTCTGGAGCCATTGCGCCCACTGCGACCAGACACCGGTGACGAGCGCGAGGCCCAGGACGACGAGCAGGCCGCCGCCGACCCGCATGATCGCGAGCCGGTGCCGACGCAGGAACGCCAGGGCACGCGCGGACCCCTCGACGCCGAGCGCCACCAGGAGGAACGGGAGCCCGAGGCCGACGCAGAAGGCGACCGCGAGGAGCGCGCCGCGGGCCGCGGACGCCTGGTCGAGCGAGAGCGTGTAGATCGCCGCGAGCGTCGGGCCGATGCACGGCGTCCAGCCGAGCCCGAACGTCACGCCGAGCAGCGGCGCGCCCCACAGCCCGGCGCGCGGCGCGAGGTGCAGCCGCTTGTCCTGCTGCAGGAACGGCACGAACCCCACGAACGCGAGGCCCATGAGGATCACGACGACGCCGAGGACCCGCGACAGCGTGTCCGACCACTGCACGAGTGCCGCGCCGAGCGTGCCTGCGAGCACGCCGAACAGGACGAAGACGAGCGAGAACCCCGCGACGAAGAGCCCGACGCCGGCGAGCACGCGACCACGCCCGGCCGCGGTCGCCGTGGCGGCCCGCCCCTCGTCGGCGGCGCGCGCACCGGACGGCCCACCGACGGTCGGCAGCCCGGGGACCGTGCCCCGCACGACGCCACCCGCGACCGCCGGCGCCGAGCCCGTGCCCACGGCCGTGCGGCCCGAGGTGGCACCGGTCATCCCGCCCAGGAACGCGAGGTAGCCGGGCACGAGCGGCAGCACGCACGGCGACGCGAACGAGACGAGCCCGGCCAGCACGGCGACGGGGATCGCGAGCGCGAGCGACCCGGTGGAGGCGGCGCGACCGAACGCGTCGCCCGCGTCCGCCAGCACCGGCGCGGCCACGGGCACGGCCAGGGCTCCGGCGCCGACCGACGCCGCGAGCGCGGCGATCGTCACGACGCCACCGACTCGTCGAGCAGGTCGTCGACCAGGGTGCGCAGCGTCGAGCCGTCCGCGAGGCCCACGATGCGCGCGGCGACCTTGCCGTCGCGGTCGAGCACGACCGTGGTGGGAACGGCGTTGAGCGGCACGATGCCCTGCAGCGCCGCCACGGCGGCGCCGCTGCGGTCGTCGATGCTCGGGTACGGGATCTCGAACGTGCGCTGGAACGCCTCGGCCGCACCGGCCTCGTCGCGCGAGTTCAGCCCGAGCACGTGCACGCCGCGGTCGGCGTAGTCGTTCGCGAGCGCGACGAGGTCGGGTGCCTCCGCGCGGCACGGCGGGCAGGCCGCGTACCAGGTGTTGAGGACGACGACGTCACCCTGCCACGCCGCGACGTCCTGCGCCTGGCCCTCGTAGTCGGTGCCGGAGAGCGCCACAGGCCCTTCGCGGTCGCCCGCGGCCCAGGTCTTCGTCGAGCCGTCGCCCGACTGGTAGTTCTGCCCGACGACGTCGTTCGACGCCGACTCGTCGGCCGAGCCGCAGCCCGCGAGCACGCCGACCAGCCCGGTGGCCATCACGGCGGCCAGCACGGCGGCCAGGACCGGAACCCGGCGCACGGCACGGGTCGCTCCAGCACGGGTCGCTCCAGCACGGGCCGCTCCGGTGCGGGCGCGCGGACGACGGCCCTTCGACGCGCTCACGTCACGCCCCGGCCACGGTCGCGGCGCCCGGCAGCAGCGCCGCGGCGGGTTCGGTGTAGGTGATCGAGACGAGCTCGTCGTCCTCGTAGCGCAGGCTCGTCAGCGAGGCCAGCGAGCACTGCCGCTTGCGCGGGTCGTGCCACAGCCGGCGGTTCTCGAGCGCGAGCCGGGTGATCCACACGGGCAGCTGGTGGGAGACGAGCACGACCTCGTGACCGCGCGCAGCGGCGCGCGCGTCGTCGACCGCCGCGAGCATGCGGTCGGCCTGCTCGCGGTACGGCTCGCCCCACGACGGGCGGAACGGGTTGCGCAGGTGGGGCCAGTGCTGCGGGTGGCGCAGCGAGCCGTCGCCGACGCCGAACGTCATGCCCTGGAAGTGGTTGGCGGCCTCGATCAGGCGCGCGTCCGTGCCGATCTCGACGCCGAACGCGGCGGCGATCGGCGTCGCGGTCTCCTGCGCGCGCTCGAGCGGCGAGGCGATCACGGCGACCACGTCGCGGCGCGGACCCGCGCTGAGCCCGCTCCCCGCGCTCTGCGCGACGGTGTCGGCGGCCTCGTCGTCCTGCCCGAGCTCGCTGAGCCACGCGCCGTCGTACTCACGGCCCGACAGGTGCACCGCGACGATGCGCGCCATCGCGCGGCCGCGTTCGGACAGGCGGTAGCCGGGCAGACGGCCGTAGAGCACACCCTCGGGGTTGTGCACCTCGCCATGACGCATCAGGTGGACGGTGGTCGCGACCATGGCAGTCAGTGTCCCTCACGCACCCGTGTGCTCGGGGCCCCGTCCCGGCTCACGCGGGGTGACACGCACCACCGGTGAGGTGGACGCGCACGGCCTCCATCGCCTCGCCGAGCGCGGCGAACTGCGCGGGCGTCAGGACGTCGACGAGGTGCGCCCGCACGGACCGCACATGGCCGGGCGCGGCGTCGACGAGCCGGCGCCAGCCCAGCTCGGTCATGGTGCAGTCGACGCCTCGCGCGTCGGAGGGGCACTGCTGCCGCTCGACGAGGCCCTGCTCCTCCATGCGCCGGACGGTGTGGGTGAGCCGGCTGCGCGAGTGCGCGAGGCCCGTCGCGATCTCGGACATCCGCATGGTCCTGCCGGGCGCCTCCGAGAGCCGGACCAGGACCTCGTACTCGTGGACGGACAGTCCGGAGTCCTTCTCGAGCTCGTGCGCGAGCACGTCGGAGAGCATCGCGGTCGCCGTGCGGAACGCACGCCAGGACAGCTGCTCGTCGGCGCTGAGCCAGCGCACGGGAGCCTGCGGGGGCGCGTCGGGAGCGTCGGGTGCGCGCTCGACGGTGGTCGGGTCGGTCACGGGTCACCTCTCTCGGTCGAGCGCAGGCCGCGCGGGGGGTCGACGGCGCGGGGGACGGGCCGGTCGAGCGTCGTGAGCGGGGCTGTGACGCGCGACACGTCGGCTTGCGCTCCACCCACCACCGTAGTACAACTTTGAACTAACAGGTTGTTGAGACTTCAACGATCGACCCGAGAGCCGCAGCCCCGAGCACCACGAGCGACGCGACCCCCACGACGAGGAGCACCCCATGAGCACCGCCACCAGCACCCTCCCCACCGGCCTCACCACCGGCACCTGGGCCATCGACCCGTCGCACACCGAGGCGGCCTTCACGGTCCGCCACGCCGGCATCTCCAAGGTCCGCGGCACCGTCGCGGTCACCGACGGCGCGATCACGGTCGGCGAGGACCTCGCCTCGACCGCCGTCACGGCGACGCTCGACCCGTCGACGGTCTCGACCGGCGACGCGAACCGCGACGGCCACCTCAAGAGCGGCGACTTCTTCGACGTGGAGAAGTTCGGCCAGTGGACGTTCGCCTCGACCGCGATCCGCGCCGAGGGCGGCGACTACGTCATCGCCGGTGACCTCACGATCCACGGCGTCACGCGCCCCGTCGAGCTCGCCACCGAGTTCAACGGCTCGGCGGTCGACCCGTTCGGCAACACGCGCGCCGGGTTCGAGGCGTCCGTGACGATCTCGCGCAAGGACTTCGACCTCACCTGGAACGCGGCCCTCGAGGCCGGCGGCGTCCTCGTCTCGGACAAGGTCACCATCACGCTCGACGTCTCGGCCATCAAGCAGGCCTGAGCCTCGCGTCGGCTCGCCTCTGAGCGAGTCCGCACCGCCGCAGGGCGGGTCCGTCGCACACGCGCGCGGGCCCGCCCTTCGTCGTGGTCAGACGCCCTCGTGCCGGCGCGCGTCGTGGAACGCGAGGATCTGCAGCTCGCTCGCGACGTCGACCGCGCGCACCGTCACGCCGTCCGGCACGCGCAGGGCGCGCGGGGCGAACGTCAGCAAGCCCGTCACACCCGCCCCGACGAGCCCGTCGCACACGTCCTGCGCGTACGGCGCCGGCACGGCGATCACCCCGACCGTCGCGCCCGTGCGCGCCACGACCTGTGCGAGCGCGTCGACCGGCTCGACCACGAGCCCGGCCACGCGCGTCCCGACGACCTGCGGGTCCGCGTCGACGAGCGCCGCGACGTCGAACCCCCGCTCGGCGAACCCGCCGTAGCTCGCGAGCGCGTGACCCAGGTACCCGATCCCGACGATCACGACCGTGCGCCGCGTCTGCACGCCGAGCACCGCACCGATCTGCCGCTCGAGGTGCGCGACGTCGTACCCGACGCCTCGTCGGCCGTACGAGCCCAGGAACGACAGGTCCTTGCGCAGCTGGGCCGGGCTGACGCCCGCGGCGCGCGCGAGCTCCTCCGAGGTCACGACCCCCGTCCCGCGCACGGCCTCGAGCGCGTGCAGGTACCCGGGCAGGCGCGCCACGGTGGCGCCGGGGACCTGGGCCGTGCTCATCGGGTCACGCGCTCCGGACCGGGCTCAGCGCGCAGCCAGCGCGCGCCGCAGCCGCGCCGACTCGATCCGCCAGTAGCCCTGCCGGACGCCGTCCACCTCGACCACGGGGACCAGCTCGCTCAGCTCGCCGAGGTCGCGGCCGGGCTCGGTGTCGCGGTCCACGTCGACCTCGCGCCACGTCGTGCCCGCGAGCGCCGCCTCCGCCGCGACGAGCGCGCGTGCGTCGGCGCACAGGTGGCAGCCGTCGCGAGAGAAGAGCACCACACGGGGGGCGGTCGTCGGCTCGTCGTGCACGTGCCGACACTAGACCCGCCGGGGCCCCGCGTGGGGCGACGAGCGGCACCCGCCTGCCCGTACGCACCGGCCCGGCCCCGGATCGTTGCGGGCCCGCGCGCTCGTTACAGTGACCGGGTGTCCGAGCCGCGTGGTGCGTCCAGCGCCGACGACCCCGTCGCCGACGCCGCGAGCACGCCCCGGCCGGCCGCGTTCTTCGACGTCGACAACACGATCGTGCGCGGCGCGAGCGCGTTCCACCTGGCCGTGGGCCTGTACCGGCGCGGGTTCTTCCGGCCGTGGGACCTCGTGCGGTTCGCCGGTCACCAGCTGCGGTACCGGATGCTCGGAGAGAACCGCCGCCAGATCGACCGCCTCCGCGGTGAGGCGCTGACGATCATGCGCGGCCACTCGGTCGCCGAGGTCACGGCGATCGCCGAGGACGTGTACGACGAGGTGCTGCACCTGCGCATCTACCCCGGCACGCGGGCCCTGCTCGACGCGCACCGCGCGGCGGGCGTCCCGGTCTGGTTCGTGACCGCCTCGCCGCGGGAGATCGCCGAGCTGCTCGCGCGGCGGCTGGGCGCGACGGGCGCGTTGTGCACCGTCGCGGACGAGGTCGACGGCTTCTACACCGGACGCCTGGTCGGGGACCTGCTGCACGGCGAGGCCAAGGCGCGCGCCGTGCGCGAGCTCGCCGACCGCGCGGGCCTAGACCTCGCGCAGTCGTTCGCGTACGGCGACTCGACCAACGACGTGCCGCTCCTGAGCACCGTGGGGCACCCGTGCGCGATCAACCCGGACCGCCGGCTGCGCCGCCGCGCAACCGAGCTCGGCTGGCCCATGCGCGACTTCCGGCCCGCGCGGCACCGCGTGCGGCGCGGCGCGCGTGCGGCGACCTACGCCGGCACGGCCTGGGCGCTCGCCGTGACCGCCCGGGCGGCGCGCCGCGCCCTCACCGCGCGCACCGACCGCTGATCCCCGCACCGCAGACGCCGAACTCGTCGCCGCACCTGGGTGCCAGCGCCCTGGTCAGGGCCCGATCTGCGGCACGAGGGCGCCTAGTGTGGTTCGTCGTGACCGTTCTCGTCCGCCCCGCTCGACGCGACGACGCCGCCGCCCTGGCGGAGCTCGCCGCCCTGACGTTCCCCCTGGCGTGCCCGCCCGGCTCGACCCCCGAGGACCAGCGCGTGTTCGTCGAGACCGTGCTGTCGCAGTCCTCGTTCGAGGGCTACCTCACCGACGGCCGGCGGACGGTCCTGGTCGCGCAGGACGACGAGAGCGAGCAGCTCGAGGGGTACGCGATGCTCGTCTCGGGCATGCCCGCGGACACCGACGTGCGGTCGGCGCTGTCGCTGTGGCCCACCGTCGAGCTCTCGAAGTGCTACGTGCGCCCGCAGCGGCACGGCGCCGGGGTCGCGGACCTGCTCATGGGCGCGTCCCTCGACGACGCGCGCGACCGCCGGGCCGTCGGCTGCTGGCTGGGCGTGAACCAGCTCAACGAGCGCGCGCAGCGCTTCTACCACCGGCACGGCTTCCGGCGCGTGGGCACCAAGCACTTCCGGGTCGGGTCGCGCATCGAGGACGACTACGTCCTCGAGCGCGTCCTGTGACCCGCGTCCTGTGACGGCCGCGGGCTGTCACTCCCCCGTGCGCAGGCGCACCACGTTCCACGACACCGGCGGCACCTCGACGCGCAGGCGCCCGTCCGCGACCTGAGCAGTCGCGTTGGCGCGCGGCGCGACAGACGTGTCGTCGGCCGCGGTCGCCTGCCAGGTGTGGTCCGGGTTGGCCAGCGTGCTCGCGTCGACGAGCCGCAGGCCCGGGATCGAGCGCAGGTCCACGTCGAGCAGCGCGGGCTGGGTCGTCGACCGGTTCACCGCGAAGAGGGCGACGTCGCCCGTCTCGGCGTCGTAGGTCGCGACCGCGTCCGCGAGCGCGGCGTCGCCGAACTTGGCGGTCTCGTACGTCGCGACGTCGAGCGCGACGCGCAGCACGTCGCCGCGCGCGAACCGCGACGCCTGGGCGAACGGGTGGAAGATCGTCTGCTTCCAGGACCGGCCACCGGGCTCGGTCATGATCGGCGCGATCACGTTGACGAGCTGCGCGAGCGACGCGGCGTGCACGCGGTCGGTGTGCCGCAGCAGGCTGATGAGCAGGTTCCCGACGACGACCGCGTCCGCGACGTTGTACGTGTCCTCGAGCAGCACGGGGGCGACCGGCCAGTCATCGCCCACCGGCGGCTGGGACTCGGCGCGGTGCTGGTACCAGACGTTCCACTCGTCGAACGAGATGTGGATGCGCTTGGACAGCTTCTTGTGCGCCCGCACGGCGTCGGCGGTCGCCGAGACCGAGTCGATGAAGTGGTCCATGTCGACCGCGGAGGCCAGGAACGACCCGAGGTCGCCGTCCTCCTCCCAGTAGTACGCGTGCGCCGAGATCAGGTCGACGTGCTCGTACGCCTCGGACAGCACGACCCGCTCCCACTCGCCGAACGTCGGGATCCCCACGCCCGACGAGCCGCACGCGACGAGCTCGAGGTCCGGCTGGACCATCCGCATCGCGCGGGCGGTCTCGGCGGCCAGGCGCCCGTACTCGTGGGCGGTCTTGTGCCCGATCTGCCAGGGGCCGTCCATCTCGTTGCCCAGGCACCACATCCGGATGTCGTGCGGCTCGGGCGAGCCGTTCGCGCGGCGCTGGTCCGACAGCCGCGTCCCGCCCTTGACGTTGCAGTACTCGAGCAGGTCGAGCGCCTCCTGCACGCCGCGCGTGCCGAGGTTGACCGCCATCATCGGCTCGACCTCGGCCGCCTTGGTCCAGCGCATGAACTCGTCGACGCCGACGGTGTTCGGGTCGGTCGAGTGCCACGCGAGGTCCAGCCGGCGCGGCCGCTGCTCGACCGGACCGACGCCGTCCTCCCAGCGGTAGCCCGAGACGAAGTTGCCACCCGGGTAGCGCACGGTGCTCACCCCGAGCTCGCGCGTGAGCTCGATGACGTCCTTGCGGAAGCCGTCGGCGTCGGCCGTCGGGTGCGCCGGGTCGTGGATACCGGTGTAGACGCAGCGGCCGAGGTGCTCGACGAACGAGCCGAACGTGCGACGTCGCACGGGGCCCACACGGAACGCAGGGTCGAGGGTGATGCTCACGGGGATCATGCGAGGACCTTCTGGGACGGCGAACGGGTGTCGTGGGACCGGACCGTCACGACGGCAGTGACGTGACGCGACGCGGTCCCGACGGGGCGGGGTCGGCCCGGCTTCTCCATCGTTGTAGAAACTCGCGAGAAAAGCCACGCCCGGCGCGCAGAACGCCCGGATGCGCCGCCAAGGTCCGGATGCGAGATGGGTCCGGATGCGCAGAACGGTCCGGATGCGCAGAAGGGCCCGGCCGTGGTCGGCCGAGCCCTTCTGCCACGCGCTGCCGGGGCAGCGCGAGGTCACTTCTTGTTGCGACGCTGGTGACGCGTCTTGCGCAGCAGCTTGCGGTGCTTCTTCTTGGCCATCCGCTTGCGGCGCTTCTTGATGACGGAGCCCATGGGTCCACTCTCGCTTCCGGGTGTGGCCCGCGGAGGCGGACCGGTGCTGGTCGATCGGCACGTGGTCACCCGTGAGGGCCTCGGTCGCGCGCTTGCACGCATCAACTGTCCACGCAGAGGAAAGTCCGAGCGCCTACCTTACGCGATCGCGGGGCATGCCCGCGACGCGGGCCGGCAGCGATCGTCCCGATGCCCGCCATGACGCCCGTCACGTAGGCGTCGGCACGGCCGTCAGGACGTGCGGCGCTCGGTGTCCTGCTCGGGTGCGATCGTCGACATCGACGACCGCAGGTAGGCGTCGAGGGCGTCCTGCGGCACGCGGAACGACCGTCCCACCCGCACGCCGGGCAGCTCGCCCGAGTGCAGCAGGCGGTACACCGTCATCTTGGAGACGCGCATGACGTCGGCGACCTCCACCACCGTCAGGTAGCGCACGCGGCCCGGCTGGTCGCTCATCTCTGCGGTCATCCTCCTGGAGCGCCTCGCGACGCTCGTCCCACGGTCCGCTGGCGGTCCGCTCGTGCCCGTCGCCACCCCGTCCTCGGGGTGACTGGGGCCAACCCTAGTGGCGCGTGGGACACGAGTGAAAGGGGTGACGAGAGTGACAGCCGAACGTGCGACGGCGCGCGCGCTCAGTCGTGGTCGACGTCGAGGCCCAGCAGCGGGAAGCTCATCGCCCGCGTCGCACGGATCGCCCGGTCGACGTCGTCGGACGGGTCGAAGCCCGAGCCCCACGATCGGAACGTCGGCGTCGCGCCGTCCGTCATCAGGCGCGGCCCCTCGCGGCCGTACTCCGCGGCGACGCGCTCACGCCACGCCTCGGGCACGGGGGTGGCGGGGTCGATCGGCCGGTGCGCGGCGACCGCGATCAGGTGCGTCCACGCGCGCGGCACCACGTCGATGATCGCGTAGCCGCCGCCGCCCGTCGCGAGCCAGCGTCCGCCCGTGAGCTCGTGCGCGAGCTCGTGCAGCCGCTGCGCGGCCAGCCGCTGCGCGTCGACCGAGACCCGCAGGTTGCTCAGCGGGTCGAGGCCGTGCGCGTCGCAGCCGTGCTGCGTGACGAGCACCTGCGGCTCGAACGCCCGCAGCACGGCGGGCACCACGGCGTCGACCGCGCGCAGCCAGCCGACGTCGCCGGCCCCCGACGGCAGCGGCAGGTTCACGGCGGAACCGGGCGCCGCGGAGCCACCGGTCTCGTGGGGGTCCCCCGTCCCCGGGAACAGCGCGCGACCCGACTCGTGGACCGAGACGGTCAGGACCCGCGGGTCGTCCCAGAAGACCGCCTGGACGCCGTCGCCGTGGTGCGCGTCGAGGTCGACGTACGCGACCCGCTCGGCCCCCTGGGCGAGCAGCGCGTGGATCGCGACAGCGACGTCGTTGTAGACGCAGAAGCCCGACGCAGCGCCCGGCATCGCGTGGTGCATGCCGCCGGTGATGTTCACGGCGTGCTCGCACTCGCCGCGCCACACCGCGAGCGCCGCGTCGACCGTGCCCTGGACCACGCGCGCGGACGCCTCGTGCATGCTCGGGAACAGCGGGTCGTCGGCCGTCCCGAGGCCGCGGGCCTCGTCGCGCACGCCCTCGTCGGCCGCGCGGCGCACCGCCGCCACGTACGCGGGCTCGTGCACGCTGGTGAGCAGCGCGTCGTCGGCGATGCCGGCACGCACCAGGTCGACGTGCTCGAGCAGGCCGAGCGCGTCCGCGAGACCGATCGTGAGCGCGAGGCGATCGGGCGCCATGGGGTGCCCGGTGCCGAAGTCGTAGCGCAGCATCTCGGGCGCCCACTCCACGCGTGCCCGCTGCGTCATGCCCTCACCCAAACATCCCCGGGGCACGCTGTCGAACGCCACGCGGCGCGTCTCGTCGTGCGTCTCGTCGTGCGTCTCGTCGCGACGTGCCGGGACGAGCGCGACCTCATGCGGCGTGTCGTGCCAGAGTGTGCGATGCACGTCCGCGGACCACCCGGCCCGGGCAGGGACGGCGTCGATCTCGACGGAGCCCTTCCGGCGCACGGGCCGGTCACGGGCGAGGTCGCTGGGCACGAGGGGAGCGTGGCGGGCATGGCGCGCACGGGTCCCGGTGTGCTCTGGCGGGCGCGGGAGATCGTCGACCGCTCGGCCCGGCAGTCCCCGGCACGGCTCGCGCTCGGGGTGTTCGCCGCCGTGATCGCCCTGGTCACCGTGCTGCTCTCGGCACCCTGGGCCACCGCGCACGGGTCCCGCGCGCCGTTCGTGGACGCGCTGTTCACCGCGACGTCCGCGAGCACCGTCACGGGGCTGGTCGTCGTCCCGACCGGCGAGTACTGGTCGACGTGGGGCCTCGTCGTGATCCTCGTCGCGATCAAGATCGGCGGCCTGGGCGTCATGACGCTCGCGTCGCTGCTGGGCATGGCGGTCTCGCGCCGCATCGGTCTGACGCAGCGGCTGCTCGTCTCGTCCGAGACCAAGTTCACGCGGCTGGGCGAGGTCGGCTCGCTCGTGCGCACGGTCATCGTGACGTCGACGATCCTCGAGGTCGCGATCGCGCTCGTCCTGCTCCCCCGCTTCCACATGTACGACGAGTCGTGGGGCACCGCTGCGTGGCACGCGACGTTCTACGGCGTCTCGTCGTTCAACAACGCCGGGTTCGTGCCGACGCCCGAGGGGCTCGCGCCGTTCATCTCCGACTGGTGGGTGCTGCTGCCGATCATCGTCGGCGTGTTCATCGGGTCGCTCGGCTTCCCGGTCATCCTCAACGTCGCGCAGCACCTGCGCCAGCCGCGCCGGTGGAGCCTGCACGCCAAGCTGACCATCACCACGAGCTCCGCGCTCGTCGTCGCGGGCGCGGTCCTGGTCGCCGCGTTCGAGTGGACCAACCCGAACACGTTCCGCGACCTCGACGCCTCGGGCACCGCGCTCGCGTCGCTGTTCGCGGGCGTCATGCCACGCTCGGCGGGCTTCTCGACCGTCGACGTGGGCCAGATGCACGAGTCCACGTGGCTCCTGACCGACGCGCTCATGTTCGTCGGCGGTGGCTCGGCCTCGACCGCGGGCGGCATCAAGGTCACGACGCTCGCCGTCATGCTGCTCGCGATCGTCGCCGAGGCGCGCGGCGACCGCGACGTCGAGGCGTACGGCCGGCGCATCCCGCGCGACGCGCTGCAGGTCGCGATCGCGGTCTCCCTCATCTCCGCGACGTTCGTGCTCATCGCCTCGCTCCTGCTGCTCGCGATGACCGGCGAGCGGCTCGACACGATCCTGTTCGAGGTCATCTCCGCGTTCGCCACGTGCGGGCTGAGCACCGGCATCACGCCGACGCTGCCCGACGGGGCCAAGTACGTGCTCACCGTCCTGATGTTCATCGGCCGGACCGGCACGATGACGCTTGCGGCCGCGCTCGCGCTGCGCAACCGTCGTCGGGTGATCCGGCTACCGGAAGAGAGGCCGATCATTGGCTGAGACCATGCGCGACGCGCGTTCCAGCACGCAGAACGCGCCCCGCACGCCCAAGAAGGACTCCGGCGTCCTGGTGATCGGGCTCGGCAGGTTCGGCTCGGCGATCGCCGCGACGCTCGACCGGCTCGGCCAGGACGTGCTCGCGGTCGAGCGCTCCCCCGAGCTGGTCGCGCAGTGGGCCGGGCGCATCGCGCTCGTCGAGGCCGACGCGGCCAACCCCGAGGCGCTCGAGCAGCTGGGCGCGCGCGACTTCCCCGTCGCGGTCGTCGGCGTCGGCTCCTACCTCGAGGCCTCGGTGCTCATCACGGGCAACCTCGTCGACATCGGCATCCCGCAGATCTGGGCGAAGGCCGTCTCGAACGAGCACGCCCGGATCCTGCAGCGCATCGGCGCGCACCACGTGGTGCTGCCCGAGGCGGACGCGGGCTCGCGCGTCGCGCACCTCGTCTCGGGCAAGCTGCTCGACTACATCGAGGTCGAGGACGGCTTCACGGTCGTCAAGATGCGCCCGCCGAAGGAGACGCAGGGGTTCACGCTCGCGCAGAGCAAGATCCGCGAGCGTTACGGGGTGACGATCGTCGGCGTGAAGTCGCCCGGGCTGGACTTCCAGTACGCCACCCCTGAGACGCGGATCTCGCAGAACGACATCATCATCGTCTCGGGTCACGCCGACCTGCTCGAACGGTTCGCCGCGCGCCCCTGATCGGGGGTACCGCCGGGCACCGCGCGCCGATAGCATCGCTGGTCGCGGCCGGGTCCCGGTCGCGCGAGCACGTCCGGTGCGAGCCGGGCTGCCGAGCAGGAGCGGAGGTGCGCGATGGCGAAGAAGCCGTCCGCCGACGAGGTGCGGGCACGGCTCGACGACGTCGCGCGGAGCCTCGAGGCCGCTCCGGGCTTCCGGATCACCGACCTCGACGCGGCCTCGACCCCGTCGTTCGACGACGGGCGGAAGACCGGAGAGAAGCTCCTCGGCACCATCGGCGAGCGCATGTCGGAGTTGCAGGAGCGCCTGTACGCGCACGGCCGCTCAGGCGGCGACCGCTCGGTGCTGCTCGTCCTGCAGGGCCTCGACACCGCCGGCAAGGGCGGGATCGCGCGGCACGTGCTCGGCCTCGTCGACCCGCAGGGCGTCGCCCTCAAGGCGTTCGGCCGGCCCACGCCCGAGGAGCTCGAGCACGACTTCCTGTGGCGCATCCGCAAGGCGCTGCCGCCCGCGGGCCGGATCGGGCTGTTCGACCGCTCGCACTACGAGGACATCCTGGTCCCGCACGCCGCCGGGACGGCCGACGCCGACGAGCTCACGGCGCGGTTCGCGGCGATCGAGCAGTTCGAGCGCGAGCTGGTCGCGGGCGGCACGACCGTCGTCAAGGTCGCGCTGTGGGTCTCGCGCGACGAGCAGTACCTGCGCCTGCGCGAGCGGCTCGAGCGCCCGGACAAGCACTGGAAGTACTCCCCGAACGACGTCGACGTGCGCCTGGCCCGCCCCGCGTACGAGGCCGCGTACGACGAGGTGCTCGCCCGCTCGTCGTTCGACGTCGCGCCCTGGTACGTCGTGCCCGCGGACCGCAAGTGGTACGCGCGGCTCGCGACCAGCGCGCTGCTCCTGCGCGCGCTGCTCGACCTCGACCTGGACTGGCCCGACCCCTCGTACGACGTGGCCACCGAGCTCGCGCGTCTGGACGCCACCCGCTGACGCGCGCCTGATGTCAGCTGGTTGGCACAACGAGGTGCCGACCAGCTGACTGCCCGCCCCCACGCCACGCGCGGGGGCCACGCTCAGACGCGCGTGGCGAGGAGCAGCGCGGCGTGGTCCACCTCGAGGGCCGGGGACTGGACGCCGACGGTGGCCAGCACGAGGCCGGTCAGGCGCAGCGGGCGCTCCCACCAGCCGGGACGGTCCCAGCCGTTGCGCACGCTCGACGGACCGTGCGGCACCACGTCGTACGTCGCGTCCGGGTCCAGGCCCGGCAGCCGCACCCGGCCGGGCGGCCACGTCGCGGGACGCTCGCGCTGCACGAGCGCGAACACCGCGCGGGAGCGGTCCTGCGCGACGACGCCGTGCAGCCACTGCCCGGCTGCGGGCAGGCCGTCGCGCACGGTCCGGCCGGTGTGCAGGAGCCCTCGCTCGGCCTGGTACAGGGCGATCCACGCGGCCAGCTCGGCGCGCTCGTCGTCGGACGCCTGCGTGAGGTCCCACTCGATGCCGAACGACCCCAGCAACGCGGTCACCGCGCGGAACGACAGGTCGAGGACCCGGCCCGTGGTGTGCGCCCGGCCCGCGCCCACGTGCGAGCCGACGAGCTCGGGCGGCAGGAGCTGGGCGGTCCACCGCTGGATCTCCTGGCGCTCGCGCGCGTCGAGGCAGTCCGAGGCCCAGACCCGGTCGGTGCGCTCGAGGACGGCCAGGTCGACGCGCGCGCCGCCCGACGAGCACGACTCGATCTCCAGGCCGGGGCAGTCGGCGCGGATCGCGTCGAGCAGCGCGTACACGGCCGTCGTCTGCGCGTGGACGCCGGGCGTGCCGTCCACGCCACCGGCCTCGACCAGGTCGCGGTTGTGGTCCCACTTCACGTAGTCGACGCCGAGCTCGCGCACGAGCGAGACGACGCGTGCGCGCAGGTAGGCGGCGACCTCGGGGCGCGCGACGTCGAGCACCTGCTGGTGCCGCTGCAACGGCGGCTGCCGTCCGGGGACCTGCAGGATCCAGTCGGGGTGGGCGCGGGCGAGGTCGGAGTCCGGGTTGACCATCTCGGGCTCGAACCACAGGCCGAACTGCATCCCGAGGCCGTGCACGTGCTCGACCAGCGGCTCGAGCCCGTCGGGCCACACGTCCTCGTCGACGAACCAGTCGCCCAGGCCCGCGCGGTCGTCGCGGCGCCCGCGGAACCAGCCGTCGTCGAGCACGTACCGCTCGACGCCGAGCGACGCCGCGAGGTCCGCGAGCTCGAGCAGGCGGGGCAGCGAGTGGTCGAAGTAGACGGCCTCCCACACGTTCAGCGTGACGGGACGCGGCGTGCGGGGGTGCTGCGGGCGCGCGCGCAGCAGCGCGTGGAACCGGCCCGCGAGCGCGTCGAGCCCGTCGCCGTACGAGCCGTACAGCCAGGGCGACGAGTACGAGGCGCCCGGCGCGAGGCGGACCTCGCCGGGCAGCAGCAGCTCGCCACCTGCGAGCACGCGCGTGCCGTCGGGCATGAGCTCGGCCTGCGTGCGGTGGTTGCCGGACCACGCGACGTGCACGCCCCACGCCTCGCCGCGGCGGAACCCCGTGCCGGGCTCAGCCGCGATCAGGACGAGCGTCGCGTCGGCTCCCGTGCGACCGCGCCGACCTTCGCGCACGTGCGTGCCGACCGTGAACGCGTGGCGCTGCGGCGTGCGCTCCTGGGACCAGCGCCCGGCGAGGTCGTGGATCTCGCTCGCGTGCGAGGGCACCGGCAGCGCGGGCAGGAGCGAGTCGAGGGTGTAGGTCGAGCCGCCCTCGTTGGTGAGGGTCGCGCGCGTGCGGACCACGCCCTGCGGGGTGAGCTCGATCGTGAGCTCGAGGCCCAGGCGCGCGGTCTCGTCGGACGCCGTGACGCGCAGCGCACCGCCCGCGCCGGGGGTGTCGACGACGTCCGTCGAGCCCACGGCGAACGAGGGCGACCACGCCTGGCCGTCCCGATGGCCCGCGACGCCCGGGGTCCCGAGCCACGCCTCGGCCTGGCCGGGCAGCACCGACGGCGGCACGGGGGCGTCGGTCTGCGTGCCCGCATGCGGCCGGACGGACGCGACCGCGAGCGCGGCGAGGGCGTCGTCGCCGAACCCCGCGCCGAGGTCGCTCCCCCAGTGCAGGACGCGCGGCAGGCGGTCGTCGGACTCCAGGAGCAGGCTCACGCCCGAGGCGCGCAGGTGGACGAGCATGCGCCCCATCCAACCAACTCCCCCGCCGGCGGGCGCCCGGTTCGGCCCGCTCACGCGACGGGCCGCGCCCGGCCGGTGGGTTCCACCTGACCGGGCGCGGCCCGTGCGCGACGACAGCCGGCTGACGGCTGCGGACCGGGTCCTAGACCCAGGCCGCCGACCTCGCCGTCGCGGCCTTCACGACGAGCCGGGTCGCCCCGGTCGACGGCAGGACCGTGCTCGAGCCCGCGTAGCGGGCCTTGACCGAGTACGTGCCCTTGGCCAGCTTCGGCAGCGTCACGACGACCGCGCCGTTGCGCAGCGTGCCCGTGCGGGTCGCCACCGGCTTGCCGCCGGAGGTCACGGTGACCGTGACCTTGCCGGTGGCCTTCACCGCCGAGGTCACCTTGACCGTCACCTTCGCGGCGGTCTTCGAGGTGACCGACGTGACCGTCGCCTTCGTCGTCGACGACGCCCGCGTGACCTTCACGGTGAGCGTGGTCTGGGACGCCGCGTACGCGCTCGTCCCGTCGTACACCACGGTGAGCCGGTGCGTGCCGACGCCGAGGTTCTGCACGGCGACCGTCGCCTTGCCTCGCGACAGGGTCCCCGAGCCGACCTTGGCGCCGCCCTTGAGGATGCGCACGGTGCCGGTCGGCGTCGCCGCCGTGGCCGTCACCTCGACGTTGACCCGCATCGTGGTGCCGAGCTTGGCCGAGGCCGCGTCGGCGTACGTGCGCGTCGCTGCCGCGACCTTGCCGGGCGCGGGCACCGCGAGGGAGTTCACGACCTCGGTGTTGCCCGCGACGTCGACCGAGCGGTACTGCACGGTCGTCGCGTACGCGCCGATCGCGAGGGAGCCCGTCCACTCCTTCCACGACCCCGAGCCCACGCGGTACTCGGTGCGCGCGACACCCGAGGTGTCGTCCGCCGTGCTCATGGCGACCGTGCGGGTCGCGGCGGTGAACGTCGCGCGCGAGACCGGGGCGACGGTGTCGATGCCGACCTCGAGCGACGCGGGAACCGCCGACGTGCGGCCCGAGCCGTCCGTCGCGCGGGCCTGCACCACGTGCCGGCCCTCACCCGTGACCGTCGTCGTGATCGAGCTGCTCGCCGAGCTGACCCAGGGGTCGTCGTCGACCTTCACCTCGACCGACCGGATCCCGGCCACGTCCGTCGCCGAGGCGGTCACCGGGACCGACGGCGAACGCCACCAGCCGGCCGAGCCGTCCGCGGCGGGGCCGGGCGTGAGCGTCACGACCGGGTCGCCCTCGTCGGTGACCCGGACCGTGAGCGAGGCGCGCACCGCCACGCCGCCCGCGAGCCGGCCCGCGACCGTGAACTCGCCGGGCACCGCGTACGACGCCGGGTCGATCGCGTCCCACGTGACCGCGACCTGACGCGACGAGCCGTCGGCGTAGTGGGCCGTGGCCTTCGCCGGGAGCACCGGGGCGACGCCCGGGTCCGTCGTCACGACCTGCTCGTCGACCGACTCGACCAGGAGGTCGGGCTGGTACGCCGCGCGGACCGTGTCGAGCTCGGCCTGCGTGATCGGCAGGACCGTGCCGTGCCGCGGGCTCGAGGGCAGCTGCGCGGTGGGCAGCGCGGTCCACGTGCCCGCGGCGATGTCGGTCGTCGTGAACGCCATGTAGCCGCGGCCGCCGTGGTAGCTCGGCTGGTCGATGAACAGGTACCAGGAGTCGTTGTCGCCGTTGGCCTTGAACGCCGTCGGGCCCTCACCACTCGTGAACGTGCCACCCCACGGGTTGGGCTGGCCGACGCCGATGCGCTCCTTGACGAGCTGCCAGCCGGGCGACGAGGTCGTCGTCGGCAGGGCGCCCGTGACCGTCGCGAGCAGGTCGGTCGACTTCTCCTGGCGGACCGTCATGGAGGCCTCGTCCTTGACGAACCGGTAGTACGTCGAGCCGTCCTTGACGATCGTCGCGTCGATCATGCCGAGGCCCGTGCCGCGCTTGACGTCCATCCACGGCTGCGCCTCGCTGAACGTCACGAAGTCGCGCGTGGTCGCGTACATCATGCGGTTGTACGTCGAGGTGTAGCTGCGGCCCGCGACCGTGGTCGTCGGGTAGAGGTTGGACGCCCAGTACACGACGTACGCGCCGAGGTCCTCGTCGTAGTACGCCTCGGGCGCCCAGGTGTTGCCCGCGAAGTCGGTCGAGACCTTCACGTGGCGCTGGTCGGACCAGGTCACCAGGTCGGTCGACTCCCACACCTCGATGTACGTCGAGCCCGACTGCTGCGCGCGGCTGAAGCTGCCGCCCGGGTAGATCTTGAGGTCCGTGGCGATCATGTAGAACTTGTCGCCCTCGGGCGAGCGGATGATGAACGGGTCACGCAGGCCGCGCTCGCCGTACTCCGAGGTCAGGACCGGCTCAGCGTCGTTGAGGTCGTCCCACTTGGTCGGGTCGTCGCCCTGGCTCGCGCCGAGGTAGATCGACTCGCCGTCGTCCGTGCTCTCGCCCTCGAAGTAGGCGAACAGGTACGCGTCGGTCGCGACGGCCTGCGGCAGGGCCGGGACGGTCGCGGTGATCGTCCGCGTCGCGGTGGAGCCGTCGAGCGCGCCCGTCGCGGTGAGCGTGACCGTGGCAGTCGGCTGGCCGTGCGCGGGTCGGTGCACGCGACCGGTCCCGTCGACGACGGTCGGGTCGGACGACGCCCACGTGAACGTCGTGCCGTTCGCGCCCGCCGTCGGCAGGGTCAGGTTGCCGCGCACGTCGTCGACGTTCACGACCTCGATCGCCGCAAGGTCCTCGGCGATCAGGCCGGGTGCCGTGGGCCGCTCGAGGACGGTCACGGTGAACTGCTTGGTCTCCTGCCCGCTGCCCCGCGTCAGGGTCGCGGTGAGCGTGACGGTCGCGTCGCCCGCACCGGCCGCGGGACGCGTGACCACGCCCGTCGTCGAGACGACCGCCGGGTTCGACGACGCCCACGTGATCGCGGAGCCGGCGCTGCCGAGCGTCGGCAGCGTGAGGGAGGACCGCACCGCCGAGGTGTCGCCGAGCGTCAGCGCCGCGGCGTCCGCCGCGAGCGCGGGTCCGGTCACGTCGGACGCGAGCTCGGTGAGCTCGGTCGACGTCAGCGCACGGTCGTACACGCGGAAGTCGCGGACCTTGCCCTGGAACGACTTGTCGCCCGCCCACGCGGACCGCCCGATGAAGTTCGCGGAGCCGCCGTTCGCGACCTGGCTGGGCTTGACGGTGATCGCGCTGTTGCGCGCGACCTCGACGCCGTCCTCGTAGAGGACCGCGTAGCCGGGCGCCGCGGGCGTGCCGCCGACGATCGTGTAGGTCAGGTGCCGCCACGAGCCGGTGGCCAGCGCGGCCGACCGGGTGGTGCTCTGCTCCGTGGTGTACGTGGCGGTGGTGATGGCCCCGCGCAGGCGCGCGTCTCCGTCGCTGCCGGTCACGAAGACGTACCCGGTCCCCGACGAGAGCGACGCGGGGTTGCCCAGGGTGAACAGGAAGTAGTTCGCGGTCATGCCGGGCGTGATGTGCACGTCGAAGTCGACGGTCACCGAGTCGAGGCCGCTGAGCAGGCCGTCCGGCAGCGCGATCGCGTTGCCGGAGCTGCTGGCGCCGCCGCTGAACGTGAAGCCGTCACCCGCGTTCCAGGACGCCGCGCCGGTCACCGCCGCGTGGCGGCCGTGGCCCGAGGAGTCCGCGGCCACGGTGCCGCTCGTCTCGTCGAGCTTCCAGCGGCCGACCAGGCCGTCGTCGGTCGCGGCGCCGGCCGGTGTCGCCACCAGCGCCGTGGTGAGGGCGACGGAGGCCGCGGCCACCGCTCCCCATAGTCGTCGTGCTCGCATTGCGCACTCCTTGTGCTCGGGGGACTGCTTCGGAGAAGAGGGAGAGGCGGCGCGGGCCGCGACCGATCGCGGCCCGCGCCAGCCGGTCAGCGGACGACGAGCGTCGCCGTGCCGACCGAGGACGTCACGGACGAGGTGCCCGCGTAGGACGCCTTGACGGCGTAGCTGCCCGCCGCGAGCTTCGGGAGCGTCACCTTCGCCGTCCCGGAGCTCGTGAGCGAGGCCGTGCGCGTCGCCACGACCGTGCCGCCGCGCGTCACGGTGAACGTGACCGTGCCCGTGGGCCGCACGCCCGTCGCCGTGACCTTCGCGGTGAGGACCGGCGCGGTCGTCGGCTTCACCGTCGGTGCCGTCACCGTCGTCCGCGACGGCGCCTTGGTCACCACGAGCGTGACCGTCGACGTCGAGCCCGCGAACCTCGCGTCGCCGCCGTAGGACAGCGTGAGGCGGTGCGTGCCGACCTTCAGGTCGGTGCGGACCGTCACCGTGACCTTGCCGCGCACGAGCGTGCCCGTCCCGACGAGGCGCGTGCCGTCCAGCACCCGCACCGTGCCCGTGGGCGTGCCGCCCGCGCCTGCGACCACGACCGCGACCGTGCGGGTGGCGCCGTAGGCGACCGTCGACGGCGACAGCGTTCCCTTGGTCGTGGTGGGCGTGAGCGTCACGCCGGCCTTCGGCACGACGACCGTGCCGGCCGCCTCGACGTTGCCGACCTTGTCGACTGCGCGGAACCACACGGTCGTGGCCGCCGAGCCCACCGTCACGGGCGTCGCGTACGTCCGCCACGTGCCGGACGACGAGGTCCGGTACTCGATGCGGGCGACGCCCGCACCGTTGTCGGCGGCGCGCAGCGTGACCGTGCGCGCCGTGCTGTCGACGACCGCGTTCGAGACCGGTGCCGTGGCGTCGATCCGGAACGTGAGGGCCTTGACCAGCGAGACGTTGCCGGTCGCGTCGAACGAACGCGCCTGCACGGTGTGCTCACCCTCGCCCGAGACCTGCGCCGTCGCGGTCTCACCCGCCGTCGGCGTCCACGCGCCGCCGTCGACCGCGACCTCGACCCGGTCGACCGCGCGGTCGTCCGCGCCCGTGGCCGTGACCGTCACGGGCTGCCCGAGGTAGCCCTTGACGGGCGTGCCCGAGGCGGTCAGCGACGCGACCGTGGGGATCGTCGTGTCGGGCGTGTGCAGGCGCAGGAAGGTGATCGAGTACGCCGGGAAGTCGTACGTGAAGTCGTTCGACACCCCGGTCAGCGCGCGCTCGACCGGGATGAGCCTGGTCGGGTTCGCCTTCGTGTTCATGTCGCCCGGCTGCCCGACGATCTCGATCGCCGTGCCCTCGCCCTCGACCTCGACGTCCGAGGTCACGACGCGGGTGCGGCGCACCGAGTCGGAGGTGTTGACGACCTTCACGACGAGGTCGCCGGCCGCGACGTCGCGCGTGACGACCTGGTACACGTCCGCCGGGACGACGTCGTCGAACTCCATCTGGAGCTCCCCGTCGAGGTAGAGCTCGATGTGCCGGCCGTCGACGACGACCTTGAGGTCGTACGTCTGACCGGTCACGATCGAGTGCCCCTCGACCGCGGCGACCTCGCTGGCCGCACCGCCCGCTGCCTTCTGGAGCGCCTGGCGGGTGTTGTTCCAGCCGCCGAGGTTCCACCAGTAGAAGTTGTTCGTGCCCGTGGCCGCGAACCCGACGAGGAAGCCCTCGCTGCCGGAGACCTTGGTCGCCTCGAGCTCGAGCGTGTAGTTGTCCCAGTCCTTCGCGTACGCGCCGGTGACGATCGAGCGGGCGTCGGTGACCGACGACGACGACTGGCGGTACTTGCCACCCGTGACCGCCCACGACCCGGTCTGCGGCGACCACGCGTCGGCCGTGCCGGAGAAGTCGTCGGAGAACAGCACCTCGTCGGTCTCGTCGTCGGTGACCACGACGTCGTCGTAGTCCGCGACGGTCGACCACGTGGACAGGAACACGCCGCCCGACAGGTCCGGGACCGCCTCGGTGGCCGTCTCGTACCCGCTCGGGACGACCTGGTCGCCCTTGTTGTTCCCGAACAGCTCCTGCACGTAGTAGTTGACCGAGCCCCAGGACTCGTCGTTGTCGTACCAGATCGCGTCGGGCGACCACTGCACGTAGCTCTCGTTGGCGAGCAGCGGCGCGTACGACGCGAGCTTGACGATGTCGGAGTTGCGCTCGATCGCCGTCATGTACGACGCCTCGGACAGCGCGTTCCACATCGTGTTGCCCTTGGAGGCGTACTCGCCGAGGAACACGGCGGGACCCTCCCGGTCGTACCAGTCGTAGCGCTCGTTGTTCGTGAGGAACCAGTCCGGGTCGTTGTAGTAGTGCTCGTCGACCATCGCGACGTCCTGCGCCCGGTTGTAGGCCCACAGGGTGTCGAAGCGCGCGCCCGCGTCGTCGGGGCCCGAGTTCGAGATGATCGTGACGTCCGGGTACCGCGCGGCGATCGCGTCGCGGAACTTCGGGAAGTTCGCCTCGAACGTCGTCGTGTTCTCCTCGTTGCCGAGGCCGATGTAGCGCAGGCCGAACGGCTCCGGGTGGCCCAGCGACGCGCGCACGGCGCCCCAGGTCGTCGTCGTCGCGCCGTTGGCGAACTCGATCAGGTCGACCGTGTCCTGCACCCAGCGCGCGATCGTGGCGTCGTCCTTCATCTCCGGGATCGTGCTGCCGCAGCCGTTGGCGCCCACCGAGAGCACCGGCAGCGGGGTCGCACCCAGGTCCTCCGCGAGCTCGAAGTACTCGAGGTACCCGATGCCGTAGGACTGGTTGTAGCCCCAGAAGTTCCAGTTCGTCGCCCGCTCCTCGACGGGTCCGATGGTCTCCTTCCACTGGTACGTGCGGCGGCGGTCGACGTAGCCGGACTCCTCGTACGTCTTGAACGTGCCGACGTTGGTCACGCAGCCACCGGGAAAGCGGACGAACGAGGGGTTGAGCGCCTCGATCTTCTCCGCGAGGTCCTTGCGGAGCACCGACTTGCCGTTGACCGGCCCGACCCACGTGTCCTGCGGGAACAGCGACACCTGGTCGAGCCGCAGCGTGCCTGCGGCGCCTGCGAGCACCGCGAGGCGGCCCGCGTCGGTCGTCGCGGTCGCCGTGAGCGTCACGGCGTACTTCTTCCACGTGTCCGAGCCGTCGACGGCTACCGTGCCGGTCGCGACGACCGCGGTCCCCGCGACGTTCTCGACCTGCACCGTGAGCGTCTGGGCCGCGCTCGTCCGTGCCCACACCGAGAAGTCGTACGACGCGCCGGCCTCGACCGGCACGCCCGTGTTGTAGCCGGCGTTGCGGATGCCCGCGCCGGCGCCCGTCGCTGCGAGCCTCAGGTAGTAGCGGTTGGTCGCGTTGAGCCGGTTGCCGTCCGTCAGGACCGTCGCCGTCGAGCCCGCACCCGCACCGCGCGCGAGCGTCTCCCACGCGGTCATGCCCGTGAACGACGAGTGGTCGGACGTGTTGAACTCGAACGACCGGTTGCGCACCAGCTCGGCGTACAGGCCGCCGTCGGCGGCGTAGTTGATGTCCTCGTAGAAGATGCCGTACAGGTCCTCGGAGATGTCGATCGAGGTCGCGTCGCCGTCGATCTCGAGGACGCCCTCACCGCCCGCGACGTACTCGAGCGTGAGCGGCTGCGCGTCGCCGGCGGTGCCGAGCGTCAGCACGCCGTCCGCGCCGAGCCGCACCCAGCCCGAGCCGTCGGCGAGCCGCAGCGCCACCGCGCCGCCGCCCACGTCGGTCAGCCGCAGCTGCGCGGGCTCGTCCGCCGCCGCTCCCAGCGCCAGGCGGTCGTCGTCGACCACGACCGGCAGGTCGTCGCCGAGGGTGCGCAGCGTGACCGCACCGTCGTCGTCGCCGGCCGCGGGCACCAGGGCCAGCACGGTCGTCGGGCGCTCGTCACGCAGGGCGAGCGCGCCGTCGTCGGCGACGAGGTAGCGGGGGCCGTCCTGCGCGTGCAGCGTGAACGAGCCGCTCGGCACGACGTCGTCACCCTCGGCCGCCGTCAGCCCGAACGACTCGAAGGCCGCCTCGTGCGACGTGTTGTCCTGCGCCGCGAGGGCGTACAGGCCCACCGCGGTGATGTCGAACGAGATCGTCGTGCTCGACGCGACCACCCAGTCCGAGCCGGACCAGTAGCTGGTCGTGATCGTGTCTCCCGTGCGCTGCAGCCGCAGGGTCTCCCGCTCCGAGCCCGGCCGGTCCTCGAAGTCGACCGACGAGAACACGCCGCCGCTCTCGACGTCGGTCTCGATCGCCCTGCTCGACGGCGACAGCGAGCCCACGTAGTTGAGGCCCGCCCGGACGTAGTTGTCCTGGTCCGACCACGCGATGAGGCCCGCGCCCTGGTAGACCTTCGAGACGGGCGCGTGCAGGGTCGTCACTGCGGTGAAGTCGCCGTCGGGGATGTCGACCGTGAAGACGTTCTTCGCGCTGTTGGCCGTCTGGTAGGTGTCACCGGGCTGCGACGTGAGCGTGAGCGCCCCGGGGTTCGTCGACAGGGACCACGCGGAGGGCACCTCGGACGTGATCTCCCAGCGCGGGTCGAGCGTCGGAGCGTCGAACGCGTCCGTCCACTCCTGCGGGTCGGGGTCCGCCGCGGCGGCGGGGGCGGCCACCGCCGCACCGGCCGCGAGCACCGCGAACCCGGCTGCTGCGGCGACCCAGCGGGCCGCGCGGCGGGGGCGGCGTCTCTCAGGTCCTAGGACCCCAGCGGTCGCGAGAGCATGTGGAATCATCATCTGTGCTCCTACCTCTCCAGTGTGGTGAGCAGCACCCGAGGTCGCCTCGTTGCGACCCGCCGGGGAAAGCCCTCCCGTCCGCCGGGTCGCCCGGTGGCAGCCGGGTCCGGTCGGACGGGAGGGTCTCGTACCTGTTCAGTTGTGCGTGTGCGGGACCGCTATCTGCGCTTCGCGACGAGCACCCGCTGCAGCAGCACGAAGCCGAGCAGGATCGCGCCGATGAGGATGCGGTTCCACCAGATCTCGAGGCCCTCGCGGTTGCAGATCACCAGGATCAGGCCGTACACGGTCACGCCCGCGAACGTCCCCAGGACGTAGCCCACGCCGCCGGTGAGCAGCGCTCCACCGATGACGACCGACGCGATCGCGTCGAGCTCCATGCCGACGCCCGACAGGTTGTAGCCGGACTTGGTGTAGAGCGCGAACAGGATGCCGCCGATGCCGGCGCACGTGCCGGAGATGACGTAGACCCACATCTTGGTCGCGCCGGGGCGCAGACCCATGAGGCCCGCGGCCTGCCCGTTGTCACCCGCGCCGAGCCCGTACACCGTGCGGCCGAACCGCGTGTAGTGCAGCAGGTAGACCGCGGCGAGCAGCACGACGAGCGCGATGATCATCGACAGGTTGACGTACCAGATGTCCGGCTTCTCGCCGAACTTGATCTTCCACGAGGCGAGCGACGCGAAGCCCTCGTCCTTGATGCCGATGGCCGTGGTGCCGATCAGGTTCGCCAGGCCCCGCGCGAGGAACAGGCCCGCGAGCGAGGCGATGAAGGGTTGGATCTTGAAGTACTGGACCATCACCCCGATCAGCGAGCCGATCGCGGTGCCCACCAGGACGCCGACCACGAGCACGAACGGCAGGGGCGCGCCGTTCTCGAGCAGCTTCGCGACGACGAGGCCCGTCAGGGCCACCACGCCGCCGACCGACAGGTCGATGCCGCCGGAGATGATGACGAACGTCATGCCGATCGCCAGCACCAGCAGGTACGAGTTGTCGATGAACAGGTTCGAGAACAGCCGCGCGCTGATGAAGCTGCGGTCGTCGGTGCTGTACCGCAGCTGGCCGATGACGAGCAGCAGGATCAGCGTCGCGACCGTGCCGATCGTCGGCAGGTAGCGACGGTCGAGCAGGCGCCGCCACCACTGGGTCGAGTGGTCGCTGGGCGTGCGCTTGGTCGGCAGCTTCTCCGACACGGACTGCGCGGTCATGCCGACACCTCCACGGACTTGCGCGCTGCGGGCGGCTCGGGCAGGCGGGGCACGCGGCGCAGGCCGACAGACTCCCGCAGGCGCTCCGAGCCGGCGATGCAGATCGCGATGACGACGATGGCCTTGAACAGGTCCTTGGACTCCGACGGCAGGTGGAAGATGATCACCGCGCGGTCGAGGGTCGTCAGGATGAGCGCGCCGACGATCGTGCCCGCGAGGCTGAACTTGCCGCCGTCGAGCTTCGTGCCGCCGATGACGACGGCCATGATCGCGTTGAGCTCCATGAGCTGGCCGATGTTGTTGGCGTCGGCGGCCATGGTCGGCGCGCCGTAGACGAGACCCGCCAGACCGGCCAGGAACCCGCAGATCACGTACACGAGCCACGTGATGTTGCGGGACCGGACGCCGGCCATGTGGCTCGCGACCCGGTTGATGCCGATGGACTCGACGAGCATGCCGAGCGCGGTCTTGCGGACCGCGAGCGCGACGGCCGCGAACACGACCGCGCCGATCACCACGGGCGTCGGGATGCCCAGCACGTACCCGGACCCGATCGCCTTGAACGGTGCCGAGTGGGTCGTGGTGATCTGGCCGCCCGTGAACGCGAGCGCGATGCCGCGTCCCGCGACCAGGATGATCATGGTCGCGATGAACGGTTGGATCCCCAGCCCGGAGACCAGGAACCCGTTGAACGCGCCGACGAGCGCGGCCACCGCGAGCGCGAGGGCGATCGCGATGAACGCGGTGCTCTTCTGCTCGCCGGTGCCCGAGTTGTCGATGTAGGTCAGCGCGACGGCCAGCGAGATCGCCATCACCGCGCCGACCGACAGGTCGATGCCGCCCGTGGCGATCACGAGGCACATGCCGAGCGCGAGCAGCAGGAACGTCACCGAGTTGCGGGCGACGTCGACGAGCTGGCCGAACAGGTGCCCGTCGACGACCTTGATGTCGAGGAAGCCCGGGCTCACGATCCCGCAGGCGACCCACAGCGCGAGCAGCGCCACGACGGGCCAGAACAGGTGGTGCTTGGCCACCCGGGAGACCCAGGTGGGGGTGTGCAAGGTGCCGGTCATGCTGCGTCACTCCCGCTCGCTGCGATGGTCTCGAGGACCGTGGACGACGTGACGTCGGGGCCGTTGGTCAGCTCCCCGACCTTCTCGCGGTCCCGCAGGACGACGAGGCGGTGCGACAGACGCAGCACCTCCTCGAGCTCGGAGGAGATGAACACGACGCCCATCCCCTGCGAGGCGAGCTCGACGACGAGCCGCTGGATCTCGGCCTTCGCGCCGATGTCGATGCCGCGCGTCGGCTCGTCGAGAATGATCAGCTTCGGCGACGTCGCGAGCCAGCGCGCCAGCAGGACCTTCTGCTGGTTGCCGCCCGACAGGTTCTTGATGAGCATGTTCGGGTTCGGCGGCTGGATGTTGAGCGCCTTGACGTAGCGGTCCACGACCTCGTCGAGCTCCTTGGCCGGGATCCGGCGCCAGATGCCGCGGTTCGCCTGGATCGCCAGTGCGATGTTCTCCCGGACCGTGAGGTCGGCGATGATGCCTTCCTTCTTGCGGTCCTCGGTGGAGTAGGCCACGCCGCTGCGCAGCGACGCGAGCGGCGCCGCGGACCGGACGTGCTCGCCGAACAGCGTGAGCTCGCCCCCGTCCGCGCGGTCCGCGCCGTACAGCAGGCGCGCGAGCTCCGTGCGGCCCGAGCCGAGCAGGCCCGCGAAGCCGACGATCTCGCCCTGGTAGACCTCGAGGTCGACCGGCTCGATCGAGCCCTGGCGACCGAGCTTGACCGCCTGGAGCAGCGGCTCGCCGCGTGCCTCGTCGTTCGCGACGCGCTGCGCGCCGGCCTCGATCGCGGCGAGCTCGTCGGTCGCACGGCCGAGCATCTTGGAGATCAGCTCGATGCGCGGGAGCTCCGCGGTCAGGTACTCGCCGACGAACCGCCCGTTGCGCAGGATCGTCATGCGGTCGCTGATCTCGTAGATCTGCTCGAGGAAGTGCGAGACGAACAGGATCGCGACGCCGCTGTCCCGCAGCGAGCGCACGACGGAGAAGAGCTCGGCGACCTCGGCCTTGTCGAGGCTCGAGGTGGGCTCGTCGAGGATGAGCACCTTGGCGTCGACGACCATCGCGCGTGCGATCGAGCACAGCTGCTGGACGGCGATCGAGTGCGAGCTCAGCTGCGACGTCGGGTCGATGTCCAGGTTCAGCCGGGCCAGGTACTCCTGGGCCTTGCGCCGCGTGGCGGGCCAGTTGATGAAGGGGCCGAACCGCACCTCGTGGCCGAGCATCACGTTCTCGGCGACCGAGAGGTTCGCGCAGAGGTTGACCTCCTGGTACACCGTGCTGATGCCGGCGCCCTGGGCCTGAGCGGTCGAGTGGAACTGGTGGGGCTCGTCGTCGACGCGGATCTCGCCTGCGTCGATCTGGTAGACGCCGGTGAGCGCCTTGATCATGGTCGACTTGCCGGCGCCGTTCTCGCCCATGAGCGCGTGGACCTCGCCCGGTCGGAGCGTGAGGTCGACACCGTCGAGCGCCCGGACCCCGGGGAACTCGATGGTGATCCCACGCATCTGGACGACGGGGGCGGAGTCGGACGTGAGAGACATCGTTGGTCATCCGTCCTGCTGAGAGAGCTGCTGCTGTGCGGGCAGCGGCCACGCGTGGACGCACGCCCCCGACGGGGCCGGGCGTCGCAGCGAGCAGCTGCGGGAAGAGGAACAGCCGTGCGGCGGGGCGAGCGGCCCCGCCGCACGGCTGTCATGGTGTCACTGGTACGTCACCTGCGTCAGTGCGGCCGCAGTGCGTACCGGCTACGTCACCTGCGTCAGTGCGGCCGCAGTGCGTACCGGCTTGCTCGCGTCAGTAGGCGCGTGCGTCGACGTCAGCCTGCGTGATGGTCTGGTCGAACGCCTCGTCGACGACGATGGTCTCCTTCGGGAGCTCCTCGCCGGCGTGGACCTTCTTGATGGCGTCCAGGATCTGGTCGCCGAAGACCGGGTTGCACTCGACGACGTAGTTGAACTTCTTGTCCACGAGGGCCTGCAGGCCGTCGCGCACGCCGTCGACCGTGACGATGATGATGTCCTTGCCCGGGACCTTGCCCGCGGCCTCGATCGCCTCGATCGCACCCAGACCCATGTCGTCGTTGTGCGCGAACAGCAGGTTCATGTCGGGGTACGCCTGCAGCGC
>PJTQ01000178.1_pt1 | contig 79461 bp, 77 predicted proteins | sample 1512231 | NCBI WGS metagenome assembly PJTQ01 (sample SAMN08177688, study PRJNA422409) | Soil metagenome, whole genome shotgun sequencing project. | isolation source: Soil (3) enriched on wood chips | place: USA: Madison | collected 2015-01-15 | reverse complement strand
GCATCGGTCAGCTGGCGCGCCGAGAGGATGCCGGGGAGCCCGCGTCCGCGCGCGGTCGTGACGGTGAGCACCAGCGCCGTGACGGCGAAGACCCAGCTCAGCGACGACCACCCGCCCGGCAGCCCCGTCCCCGCTCGCGAGGCGTAGCCTGGAGGGGTGAGTTCTTCAGCCGCGCCCGCCACGACCGCGCTCGACCCCGTCGCGCTGCGCGCGGACTTCCCGATCCTGGCCGAGCACGTCAACGGGCAGCGACTCGTCTACCTCGACTCGGCCGCGACCAGCCAGAAGCCGCGCCAGGTCCTCGACGCCGAGCTCGACTTCCTCACGCACGCCAACGCCGCCGTCCACCGCGGCGCCCACACCCTCGCCGCCGACGCGACGGAGCTGTTCGAGGACGCCCGCGCGACCGTCGCCGGTTTCGTCGGCGCGCAGCCCGAGCAGCTCGTCTGGACCAGCGGGGCGACCATGGGGCTCAACCTCGTGGCGTACGCGATCGGCAATGCGACCATCGGCCGCGGGGCACCGGCATCCACCCGACTGGCGCTGCGGCCGGGCGACGAGATCGTCACGACCGCCGTCGAGCACCATGCGAACCTCATCCCGTGGCAGGAGCTGGCGGCGCGCACGGGCGCGGTGCTGCGACACATCCCGGCGCACGGGGACGGCACTCTCAACCTGGATGCCGCGGCATCCCTCATCGGGGAACGCACGAGGATCGTGGCGTTCACCCATGTCTCCAACGTCCTCGGCATCGTCAATCCGGTCGCCGAGCTCGTCCGGCTCGCGCAGGGCGTGGGCGCCGTCACCGTCATGGACGCCTGCCAGTCCGCGCCGCACCTGCCGCTGGACCTGCCCGCGCTGGGTGTCGACCTCGCCGTCTTCAGCGGCCACAAGATGCTCGGCCCCTACGGCGTCGGCGGTCTCTACGGCCGCAGCGAGATCCTCGAGGCGCTGCCGCCGTTCCTCACCGGCGGCTCGATGATCACGACGGTGACCCTCGATCGGGCCGAATACCTGCCCCCGCCGCAGCGCTTCGAGGCCGGCACGCAGCCGGTCGGTCCGGCGATCGGGCTCGCCGCCGCCGTGCGCTACCTCGACGCCGTCGGCCTCGACGCGATCCACGCGCACGAGCGTGCGCTGGCCGACCGCATGGCCGAGGGGCTGCGGGAGATCCCCGGCATCCGCCTCCTGGGCGATGCCCCGGGCGCCGAGCGCGTCGGCCTGTGGTCCTTCGACGTCGCCGGCGTGCATGCGCACGACGCCGGCCAGCTCCTCGACTCCCGCGGCATCGCCGTGCGGGTCGGGCACCATTGCGCCGCCCCCCTGCACGCGCGCTACGGGATCACGGCCTCGGTCCGGGCCAGTGCGGCCCTCTACAACACGGCGGAGGAGATCGACGCGTTCCTCGACGCCGTCCGCGGCATCCGCGCCTACTTCGGAGCAGACGCATGAGCGACCTCGACGCCCTGTACCGCGAGCTCATCCTCGACCACTCGAAGCACCCGCACGGCAAGGGGCTCGCGCCCGAGGAGGGTGCGTCGGCGACCTCGTTCCAGAAGAACCCGGTGTGCGGCGACGAGGTCACGCTGCGCGTGCGCGTCGACGGCGACGGCATCCGCGACGTCACGTGGGACGGCAGCGGCTGTTCCATCTCGCAGGCGTCCGCGTCGATGCTCGCCGCGATCATCGACGAAGAGGGCGGGATGCCGCGGGCCCAGGCCGAGCACCTCATCGCGGGGTTCCGCGACGCGCTGCGCTCGCGGGGCAAGGTCGAGCTCGACGAGGAGGAGTTCGGCGACGCCGCCGCCCTGTCGGGGGTCTCGAAGTTCTCGGCGCGCGTCAAGTGCGCCATGCTCGCGTGGGTCGCCCTCGAGGACGCCCTGACCCGCGCCTGATCGCCGGCGGGCGCCGCGCCCGTGCGGCGGGAGACTGCGCGCGTTGCAGCTTCCGCCCCTGTGCAGCAGGCGCCGCGGCCACCCTCAGGCCGCGCGCACGGCCTCCTCGAGCCGGGCGTACGAGGCCTCCATGCCGTCGGTCATGCCGGTCGCGAGGATCTGGTCGCGCAGGTCCTTGCTCGGGTACTCGATGAGCAGCGTCAGCAGCGTCGCGCCGTCCTCCTCGTAGAGCTGCATGTCGTTGAGCGTGCCGGGGCCCTCCATGCCGATCATGGCCTCGGTCGTCACCGCCCGGCGCGGCGCCTCGCTGAGCACCGTCTCGCCCTCGAACCCGAACCGGGTCGACTCGTCGTCGCCCTGCTGCCACACGTACCGGTAGGTGTCGCCGACCTCGCACTCGACCATGCTCCAGCCGTCCGGGCCGAGCAGCCACTTCTGGAGCAGCTCCGGCTCGTGATGCGCGCGCCAGACGAGCTCGCGCCGCCCCTCGATGAGACGGGTGATGCGCACGTGCGTGTCGTCGAGCAGCTCGGTCCGCGTGCCTTTGCCCTGCGCGTAGTCGCGCAGATCCTGCAGGACGGCGTCGAGCTGGTCCATCGCCATGCGCGAGCCCTCGACGGCGCCCATCTCCACGGCCTGCTCGAGTGCCTCGAGCGACGCGAAGTACGTCATGTTGACCAGTCGCGACCCGTCGTCGGTCGCCTCGAAGACGTACGACATCCGCATCGCCGGGAAGTCCTCGAAGACGGTGCCCTCGGCGTCGGTGAAGCTGTCGAGCACCTCGAATCCGGTGGGCTCGTGAATGGCGACGAACTCCCAGGCGCCGCGCGACGGCTCACCCTGCGGGCTGGTCATGTGGTACCTGGCGCGACCGCCGACCGTGAAGTCGAACTCGGTGAAGGTCGCCGGCCATCCGGGAGGCCCCCAGAACCGCTCGAGCTGGCGCGGGTCGGTGAACGCGCGCCAGAGGCGGTCGACGGGCGCCGCGAACTCGGCCGTGAGCCGCATCGTGAGCGCCTCGGGGTCGGTGGTGATGTCGGTGACGGGCATCTCATGCTCCTTCGGTGAGAGGTTCGGCCAGCAGCGCGTCGAGACGATCGACGCGCGCACGCCAGAGGTCTTCGTAGCGGGACAGCAGTGCCCGGGCGCGCGCGATCATGACGGGATCCGCCCGCACGAGTCGCTCGCGCCCCTCAGCGCGCTTGATGATGAGCCGCGCCGCTTCGAGAACGGCGACGTGCTTCTGCACCGCTGCGAATGACATGTCGTAGACGGCGGCGAGCGCAGAGACCGACTGCTCGCGCTCGAGGGTGCGACGCAGGATGTCGCGCCGCGTCGCGGCGGCCAGTGCCTGGAACACACGATCGATCTCGTCATCGGTCAGCTCATTTTGTACAACCATTTGGTTGTACATTACGACCATGGATGCCGGGTGTCAACCCCCTTCGGGTCGGAATCGCGTTGCGATGACACAAATCCGCTTTGCATGACACAGGCGCGAGTTGCCGTGACATTGAGCTTCGCCTGCACGGGGATCGGCGGGTACTCCCGCAGTGTCGTGCTCACTGGGGAAGCCCTCCGAGGGTGACGACGACTTTCCCTCGCGTGTGGCCGGCCGCGACGTGGCGGAGGGCTTCCGCTGCATCATCGAGGCCATAAGTGCGGTCGATGACCGCCCTGACCTGCCCGGTCGCGAGCAGGTCGGCCAGGGCGAGCAGATCCTGACGCTTCCCGATCGACGTGAAGGGCTTCAGCTGCTGACGGGTGAACCCCGACAGCAGGCGCGCCCTGACGATCCGGCGGATGGGGCCGAGCCAGCGGCCGCCACGTCCACTGTTGGGGATCAGGATGCCGGTGGGCCCCAGGGCTCGGCGGACCGCTGCCAGGGGCTGGGCCTCCACGTTGTCGAGGATGACGTCGTAGCGCTTCCCGGCGCGGGTGAAGTCCGTCCTTGTGTAGTCGACGACGTGGTCGGCACCGAGCGAGCGGACCAGGTCGACGTTGCGGGTGCTGCACACACCCGTCACCTCGGCGCCGGCAGCCTTGGCGATCTGGACGGCGAAGGAACCCACGCCCCCCGACGCGCCCGTGACCAGCACCGCCTGGTCAGGTTCGACGTGCGCGATGTCGCGCAGCGCCTGCAGCGCCGTCATGGCCGACGTCGGCACCGCGGCCGCGTGGACGACGGACACACCTGCGGGCACCGACGCCAGGTTGTCCGCCGGGACGCAGGTGTACTCCGCCAGCGCTCCCGCGGTGCTCCACCCGAACACCTCGTCGCCGGGGCGGAGGGCGGTGACGTCCTTCCCGACCGCTGCCACCACGCCGGCAAGATCCATGCCGGGGACCTCGTGGCGTGGTCGACGGACCCCGAACACCAGGCGCACGATGTACGGCTGCCCGGTCATGACGAAGTAGTCGCCGGGGTGTACCGAGGCCGCGCTCACCTGGACGAGCGCCTCGCCTGGGCCGGGCACCGGGATCGCCACCTCGGACGACTCGAGCACCGAGGGCGGGCCGTAGCGATGCTGGACGATGGCTCGCATCGTCGCCGCCGTGTCCGGCCTCGCTCCGGGCCCCCGGGCTGCGTCGTTCGATCGTTGTTCGATTCCCATAGCAGCCTCCTCGATCTGAGCTGCGACTCTCGCTGGCCCGTACATCGTACGTCGTACGTCGTACGCTGTACTATGGACGTACACTGTACGATTGTCAAGCGTTCGGACGAGCGAGGAGACACGTGTCTGCGAGAGAACAGGGCCAGGTCGCCTCAGATGCAGGGCTGAGCACGCAGCGGTTGGTGGTCGAGGCGGTCCGGCTCGCCGACCGCGAGGGGGTCGACGGGTTGAGCATGCGCCGACTGGCCGGCGCGCTCGGCGCCGGTGCGATGTCGCTCTACCACTACGTGTCGAGCAAGGACGAGCTGCTCGATGCCATGATCGACGTCGTGTTCGAGGAGATCGAGCTCCCACCCGATGAAGACGACTGGCAGCCGGCCATGCGACGACGGGCCGTATCCGCCCGAGACGCTCTCGCACGCCACCCCTGGGCGATCGGCCTGATGGAGTCGCGCACCTCGCCGGGACCCGCGAATCTCCGCCACCGCGAAGCGGTCACCGCCTGCCTGCGGAGGGCCGGCTTCTCGGTCGTGATGGCCACGCACGCCAACTGGCTGCTCGACAGCTATGTCTACGGCTACGCCCTGCAGGCAGCCAGCCTGCCGTTCGACACCGCCGACGAGCTCGCAGACATGGCCGAGAACGTCTACCTGCCCCAGCTTCCCCCCGACGAGTTCCCCTACCTCAACGAGTCCGCCGCGGCGCTCGTCGCCGCCGGCTACGACCCGGCGGCGGAGTTCAGCTTCGGCCTCGACCTCGTCCTCGCCGCCCTCGAACCGCTGAGAGCATCCGCGTAGCCACGCCCCCGGACCGTCGCGTGGCCTCTGCACCGCGGTTCCGATCCGTGACACCCCGGCACCCCCGCCGACCGGCCCTCACGTCTTCGACGCGCAGTCCACGCACATCCGCGCCATCGGCCGCGCCTCGAGCCGCGCCGCGGGGATCGGGCGGGCACAGCTCTCGCAGACGCCGTAGGTACCGGCATCCACTCGCACGAGAGCCGCGGCGACGTCGGCGCGCTCGGCGAGCGTCGAGCGCCGCAGCGCGTCGATGCGCAGCCATTCGCCCGACAGGGTCGACCCCTCCGGGTCGTGCTCGTCGTCCGCTGTCGCGTCGGCGCGGTCCGCGCGGATGCTCTGCGCGTCCGCATCGAGCCGGGCGAGCAGGTCGTCGAGCTCGCGCGCTCGATCCCGCAGGCGGCGTGCGGGATCGGCCGTTCCGGTCATGGCCCGAGGCTACTCCCCCGGCCAGGAGGTGGGGTCGTCAGCGCGCGGCACCCTTGAGCGTTCCGGTGACCGGCCCGGCGGGGTCGACGATGACGCAGCTGACGAGGCGGTCGTCGAGCTCGGTCCAGGTCTCCTCGGTCGGGGCGTAGTACGAGTAGTCGAGCGTCGACTCGTCCCAGCCGACCCCGACGAACTCGCCGAACGCGGCGTCGCAGCCGTCGAGCGCCGCGTCGGTGACGGTCTCGTCGCCGGGGAACTCGCCGGCCGGCAGCAGGAAGTCGTGGAAGACCTCGCCGTCGTGCTCCTCGGCGCAGGGCACGGCGCCGACGCTCGAGGTCTCGCCCTCGGGGACGACCGCGAGGCAGTCGCCGACCTGGATCGTGAAGATGTCGACCTGACCGCCCTCGGCGATCTCACCGGCGTCGTCGCGCACGGCGTCGTTGAACGCCCCGAACGGATTCGAGCAGCCGGCCAGCGGCAGGGTGACGGCGAGAGCGGCAGCGGCGAGCAGGCCAGCGCGACGGCGACGGGACATGGATGCTCCTAGAGAGAGGCGCCGCGATCGGTGCGGTCGCTGTGAGCGCCGAAGGAAGTCTACGGCGCGCCGGTGTCCGGGTTCGGGATGCCGGTACCGCGCGCCGCGCGCCGCGTCAACCCCGTGGTCTGGCCCGGTTGCGCGGGGGACGCTGGGTCGACACGAGAGGAGCCGAGCCATGGGTGACGAGACCCGCGAGCACGACCCGGACGACGAGCCGAGCACCGAGGAACTGGGGGAGCCGAGCACCGAGAAGGACCCCGCCGAGGCCCCGCGCGCGCCGGAGGACAAAGACGAGGAGCCCAGCCACGAGGCCGTCGGCATCGGCGTGATCGGAGAGCCGCCACCCGACGCGTGAGCGCGGCGGGCCGCAAGGTCCGGCCGCGCTTTCTGTGACACCCCCCGGGGCCGTGTCACAGAAAGCGCGGGATGCCGGATCGCCAGGTCGCATCTTCTGTGACACTCTCCGGGACCGCGTCACAGAAGGTGCGGGATGCCGGGCCGCGAGGCCGCGAGTTCTGTGACACGCCCCGGCGACGGGCGGTGGCGACCCCGGCAACCCCGGCACCGCACCGGCATCCGCGGGACGGGCCCGAGCGCCCCGCGCGCCCCGCGAACGCGCGGCTGCACACTCACCGGCCGCCGGTAGGATGGGAGGGTCCCCCGGCATCCCGAGTCTTGGAGTCCAGCCGCGTGAGCACCCCAGTCACCTCTCCCGTTGCGGACACCGTCGCGAACGCCCTCGCCACGCCGGAGAAGGAGCAGCCGTACGCGGCGCTCGGCCTCAAGGAGGACGAGTACGAGCAGATCAAGACGATCCTCGGCCGCCGCCCCACCAGCGGCGAGCTCGCGATGTACTCGGTCATGTGGAGCGAGCACTGCTCGTACAAGTCCTCCAAGATCTATCTGCGGCGCTTCGGCGAGAAGGTCTCCGAGGAGATGAAGACCCGCCTCATGGTCGGCATGGGCCAGAACGCCGGCGTCGTCGACGTGGGCGAAGGCTGGGCGGTGACCTTCAAGGTCGAATCGCACAACCACCCCAGCTACATCGAGCCGTTCCAGGGTGCCGCGACCGGCGTCGGCGGCATCGTCCGCGACATCATCTCGATGGGTGCCCGCCCCGTGGCGGTCATGGACCAGCTGCGCTTCGGCGCGATCGACCACCCCGACACCGCACGCGTCGTCCACGGCGTGGTCAGCGGCATCTCGTTCTACGGCAACTGCCTGGGCCTGCCCAACATCGGCGGCGAGACCGTCTTCGACGCGGTGTATCAGGGCAACCCGCTCGTCAACGCCCTCGCCGTCGGCGTCCTCCGCCACGAGGACCTCAAGCTCGCGAACGCCTCCGGCGCCGGCAACAAGGTCGTGCTGTTCGGCGCCCGCACGGGCGGCGACGGCATCGGCGGCGCGTCGATCCTCGCCTCGGACACCTTCGCCGACGGCGGCCCGACCAAGCGCCCCGCCGTGCAGGTCGGCGACCCTTTCGCAGAGAAGGTGCTCATCGAGTGCTGCCTCGAGCTCTACCAGGGCGAGCTCGTCGAGGCGATCCAGGACCTCGGCGCGGCGGGCATCTCCTGCGCCACGAGCGAGCTGGCCGCCAACGGCGGCTCGGGCATGCGCGTCGACCTCGAGAACGTGCTGCTGCGCGACCCTTCGCTCACGCCCGAGGAGATCCTCATGAGCGAGAGCCAGGAGCGCATGATGGCGATCGTCGCGCCCGAGAAGCTCGACGCCTTCCTCGCCGTCACCGGCAAGTGGGATGTCGAGACGAGCGTGCTCGGCGAGGTCACCGGCGACGGCCGCCTGCAGATCTTCTGGCACGGCGAGGAGATCGTCAATGTCGACCCGTCGACGGTCGCGGTCGACGGCCCCGTCTACGAGCGCCCCGTCGCCTACCCGGCGTGGATCGACGCGCTGCGCGACGACTCGGCCGCCGCCCTCCCGCGCACGGACGAGCCGGAGGCCGTGCGCGATCAGTTCCTGCAGCTGCTGGGCAGCCCGAATCTGGCCGACACGTCCTGGATCACCAACCAGTACGACTACTACGTCATGGGCAACACCGCGCTGAGCTTCCCCGACGACGCCGGCATGATCCGCGTCGACGAGGAGTCCGGGCTGGGCTTCGCGATCGCGACCGACTGCAACGGCCGCTACTGCCAGCTCGACCCGTACCAGGGCGCGCAGCTCGCACTGGCCGAGGCGTACCGCAACGTGGCCGTCACCGGCGCCGTCCCCACCGCCGTCACCGACTGCCTCAACTTCGGCAGCCCCGAGAACCCCGAGGTCATGTGGCAGTTCGGGCAGGCCGTCGACGGCCTCGCCGACGGCTGCTTCGAGCTCGGCGTCCCGGTCACCGGCGGCAACGTCAGCTTCTACAACCAGACCGGCGACACCCCGATCTTCCCCACCCCCGTCGTGGGGGTGCTGGGGATCATCGACGACGTCGCCCGGCGCATCCCGTCCGGCTGGCAGGATGCCGGTGAGAACATCTATCTGCTCGGCGTGACCTCGACGGAGCTCAGCGGCTCGGCGTGGGCCGACACCGTCCACGGTCACCTCGGCGGCCGTCCCCCGGCCGTGGATCTCGCGCAGGAGAAGAAGCTCGCCGAGCTCATCCACGCGGCATCCCAGCAGGAGCTCGTCTCGAGCGCCCATGACCTGTCCTCCGGGGGTCTCGGTCAGGCCCTCGCCGAGGGCGTCATGCGCTTCGGCGTCGGTGCCCGCGTCTGGCTGCGCGAGATCATGGAGCGCGATGGGGTGGATGCCGCGACCGCACTGTTCAGCGAGTCGACCGGCCGGGTGATCGTGTCGGTGCCGCGCGAGGAGGACGTCAAGTTCCGCGGGCTGTGCGAGGGACGCGGCTATCCGGTGCTGCGGATCGGCGTGACCGACCCCGCCGCGGACGGCGACGAGCCGGCGCTCGAGGTACAGGACGTGTTCACGGTGTCGCTGGCCGAGCTGCGCACGCGGTCGCGCGGCACGCTGCCGGCCGCGTTCGGCCCGATCGTCGAGGAGCCGGCCCCGTGAGCGAGGTCGACGAGTACGGCGATTTCGCGGCCCGGCGCTCCTCGCGCACGCGCATCATCGCGTGGGTCGTGATCGTGTCGCTGATCCTCGTCGGCGGCGGCGCGACCGTGCTCTCGCTGATCTTCGGCTGAGCGTTCCCGGGCCGCGGCGGTGCCGCGACGGTTAGCATGGCGGAGTGGATCCGCTGCTCGCGTTCGTCGCCGAGTTCTGGTGGATCGGGCCGACGGTCGTCGGCGCGGGCGCCCTCGGCTGGGCCGGCGTGCGCCATCAGCGCACCGAACGCGCTCGTCGCCTCGCGTACGACGCCGCCAAGCACGAGCTGCGCGCCTCGCGCACGGCCGCCGCATCCGCGCGGGCCGAGGTCAAGGTCGCGCGGGCCGAGCTGTCCCGCCTCGAGGCCGAGCGCGCCGCCGCACGGGCGACCAGCGCAGACGTCGCCGAGGCACGGCGGCGTCTGCGCCAGGCCGAGCGCGACGCGAAGGCCTCGGCCGCGACCGTCCGTTCCCGGCGTGCGCACGTCGGCGCCGCGCGCGCCGCGCTGCCGGCGAGCGCGACCGACGCCACGGCACTCCCCCTGGCCCGCCTGCTCGCCGCGCACGACGTCGTCGACGCGCAGTGGCTGTCCTATGAGACCGACCCCGCGAAGCTCATCGCCTTCCCGACGATGAGCGACGGCCGCACGCCCGCGACCGCGGCATTCCTCGCGGCGCGGACGACAGCGCGCGATCTGCGACCGGCCACGGCCACGGCGCGGCTGACCCCCGCGGACTTCGCCGCCTACCGCGACGCCGTGCAGCGCCTCGAGCACACGTTCGCGGCCGCCGAACAGGACGCGCACCGCCGGGCCGGCGTCGCGCCTCCCGCCGCGGCGGAGCCCGAGGCGCTGACGACACGATGGACGATCGCAGCCCAGGAGGTCATCACCCGCTCGGCCGAATCGCTGACGCGGGCCACCCAGGCTGCGGCGACGGCGTTCGAAGCGCGCGTCACCCGCGGTGCGGCACGACCGCCGGAGGCTCCGGCACCGGGGAGTCCGGCGCAGGGGACTCCGACACAGGCGAGTCCGACACAGGGGACTCCCCGGCCACAGCAGCACGCGGAGCCGCAGGCCGACCCGCAGCCGCCGGCCGATGGCGTTCCAGCGGAGGCACCGGCATCCACCCCTGCCGGCGATCGTGACGACACCGCGCGCGCGCCGGATGCCGACCCTGGCGCGCGGACGCAGCCGCCTGTCTGGCCGATCCCCTCGCGCACCGACCGCCGACGTTCCTGACCTGCCGACGCACAGCACCCGCCGCGGTTAGCATGGCACGGTGGATCAGTTCTGGCAGTTCGCGGGCAACTTCTGGTGGTTGGTGTTCCCGCTGGCCGGTGCGCTGGCCGGTGCGGGCAAGGGCATCGAGCGCGCCCTGCAGCGACGCCACGAGCGTCGCCTCGAGGTGATGCGCACGAAGGCCGCGCTGGCCGCCACGACGGCGACACGACCCGTCGCGACGATCGCCGAGCCGAAGCCCATCACGCGGCCCGCGCCGCTGCCGACCCAGCTCGAGAAGCTGTTCGCGACCCACGACGACGTCACCGCGCGCTGGCTGGAGTACGAGCTCGACGTCGCGAAGCTCATCGCGTTCCCGGCGATGAGCGACGGCCGGCAGCCGCTGACGGCGGCGTTCCTGCGCGCGAAGAAGGTCGCCGACCGGCTGCGCCCGGCCTCGGCCGATGCGAAGGTCACGCCCGAGCAGGTGTCCGAGTACCGCACCGCCGTCACCGACTACGAGGTGACCTTCGAGATCGCCGAACGCGATGCGCGGCGGCTGCGTGACTCGCAGTTCGACCCCGCCGAGCGCAAGCGCCTGGCCACCGCCCGACAGCTGCTGACGGTGGCCGTCGACGACGCGGCCACCGCCGCCGAGCGCCAGTCCGCCTACAAGCGCGCGCGTCGCGAGCTGGACGGGCTGATCGCCGTCTCGGACGAGGCCGCCGACATCCTGGAGAAGAAGGTCGCCCTCGGGCTGTCCGCCGGGGGCGCTGCCGACGGGGCCGCGCAGGACGGGGCCGCGCCCGCGGACGACGAACGGGGCCCGGCCGAAGCCGAACCCCGTTCGTGACGGTACGTCCTACGAGGTGAGTCCGGCGACCCACTCCGCGTTCTCGTCCATCCAGGTGCGGACGATGTCGGTGTAGTCCGAGATGTCCTCGTCGGTGTTGTACATGACGTTCTCGAGTGAGAACAGCACGTCCGAGTCCATCCGGAAGTTCGACAGCCACTCGTGGACCTCGGGGAAGTCGGTGTCGAAGCCGATCCGCGCGATCGTGTGGATGCCCTCCGCGTCGCCGAGGGTGCCCTCGGGGTCGGCGAGGTCCTTGATGTCGAACGCGTCGTAGGCCCAGTGCGGGCGCCACAACGTCACGGCCACGTTCTCGCCCGCGTTGATCTTCGAGCTCAACTCGGCGAGCATCGCCGGGGTCGACGAGGTGATGAACTCCATGCCCTCGAGGCCGTACGTCGGGATGACGTTGTCTTCGGTCGCGGCGGTGAGGCCGGCGCCGGGCTCGATGCCGATGAGGCGGTTGCCGAAGGCGGCCGCGTTGTCGGCCAGCTCGGTGAGCGAGTCGACCGGTGCATCCGCGTTGACCGCGATGGTCAGCAGTGCGTCGTCGTTCCACGAGCCCAGGTCGAGCAGGTCGTCGCCGTACTCCTCGAAGTACGCGGCGTGCGTGAACGGGAGCCAGCCGTCGAGCGCAATGTCGAAGTCGCCCTTGGCGACACCGGCGAACACGGGTCCCGCGTCGGCGTACTCGAGGTCGACGTTGTAGCCGGCGTCCTCGAGGACGAGCTTCCAGACGTACGAGGCCGCCTCGCCCTCGGGCCAGCCGTTGAAGACGCCGATGGTGATGTCCTTCGACGGCGCGGGCTCGGCTCCGCCGTTGCCGCCGTCATCCGTCCCGCCGGCGCAGCCGGTGAGCGCGAGTGCCGTGACCGTTCCGAGCGCGAGCGCTCCCAGAAGGTTCCGCTTGTTCATGATGCTTCCTTTCCTCCCGCGTGCTGTGTCGCGGGCGTTGGGGATCCCACGAGATGCCGTGGGGGTCTTCCGCGCGTGAATGCGCGTCCGTGTGGAGGTGCGGGATGCCGGCGGCTCAGGCCGTCGCGGGCGTCGAGGCGCGCGCGGACGTCGAGGTCCGGCGCCGACGGGTGCGCGCGCCGAAGCCCCCCGTCACCCGGTCGAGGATCATCGCGATGATGACCACCGCGAGACCGGCCTCGAAGCCCAGCGAGATGTTCGTGCGGCTGAGCGCCTGGATGATGTCCTTGCCCAGGCCCGGCGCGCCCACCATCGAGGCGATGACGGCCATCGACAGGGCGAGCATGATGACCTGGTTGATCCCGGCCATGATCGACGGCATCGCCAGCGGCAGTTGGATCTGCCGGAGGATGCGTCCCGGCGTCGCGCCGAACGCGTTGCCCGCTTCGACGACCTCGGTGTCCACCCCGCGGATGCCCAGCTCGGTCAGGCGCACGCCCGGGGCGACCGCGAACAGGATCGTCGCGACGATGCCGGGCACGACGCCGACGCTGAACAGGAAGATCGCCGGGATCAGGTAGACGAACGCGGGCATCGTCTGGAGGAAGTCCAGGATCGGGCGCACGATGTTCGACACTGTCTGCGACCGCGCGGCCCAGATGCCGATCGGAATCGCGATGATGGTCGCGATGAGCACCGCGACGAGCGTGAGCGCGAGCGTCTGCATCGCGTTGTCCCACTGGTCGAGGCTGCCGATCAGCAGCAGCCCGATCACGCTGCCGACGGCGAGCCTCGGTCCCTTCGCGAGCCAGGCGATGCCGGCGATCACGATGATGATCACCCAGAACGGCGGAGTGAGGAACAGCCACTCGGCGCCGTCGTAGATGCCGCGGAAGACCGTCGCGATGACGTCGAAGATGAAGCCGAGGTATTCGATCACCCAGTCGATGAGGGTGCGCACCCACGATCCGAGCGGGATGCGGGCGCCATCGGCGAGCCACTGGAAGAGATCCATCAGCGCTCACCCCCGCCCATCGCGGCGGCCGCCGGCGGGGCGCCGTCCCCCGTCGCGCCGCCGTGCGGCACGCCGGCCTCGAAGGCGCCGCCGTTCGGCGCCGGCGCGGAGGCCACGGCATCCACCAGGGGGGTGAACTCGGCGACCATCTCGATCGGCGTCTGGATGATCGGCATCTCGCGCGTGACCGCCGGCACGTTGCCGAGAGCGGCCAGCAGCGTCACGCGGGGGATCGCGCCGAGCAGGCGCCGGTTCTCGTCGACGACGGCCAGCGGCACGGTGGCCTCGACGGCGCGCTCGACGATGTCGGTGAGCAGATCGTCGGGGCCGACCGTGGTCACGGAGGTGTCGACGATCTGGCGCAGGTCGGACTGGCCGGACTTGACCGCGCGGATGACGGCGCGGTCGGTGACGACGCCGACGAGCCGGCGGCCCTCGACGGCGAACACGGCGCCGGCCTGGTTCTCGCGCAGCACGCGCAGCGCGCCGCGGACCCCGGCGCTGATGGGGGTCGTCACGTGTGCGGGCTCCATGACCCCGGCCGCCGTGAGCACGCGGGCGCGGTCGACGTCCTGCACGAACTGGGCGACGTAGTCGTTGGCGGGATCGGTGAGGATCTCCTCGGGCGTGCCGTTCTGGACGATGCGGCCGTCGCGCATGACGGCGATGCGGTCGCCGAGGAACATCGCCTCGTTCAGGTCGTGCGTGATGAACACGATCGTGCGGCCGAGTTCGGCCTGCAGCTCGACGAGCTGCTCCTGCATCTCGCGGCGGATGAGCGGGTCCAGGGCCGAGAAGGCCTCGTCCATGAGCAGGATGTCGCTGCCGGCGGTGAGCGCGCGGGCGATGCCGACGCGCTGGCGCATGCCGCCGGACAGTTCGTCGGGCATGGCCTCGGCGCGGTCGCCGAGACCGACGCGCTCGAGGATCTCCATGGCGCGGCGGCGACGCTCGGCCTTGCCGATCCCCTGGATCTCGAGGGCGTACGCGGCGTTGTCGAGCACCGTCAGGTGCGGCAGCAGCGCGAAGTGCTGGAAGACCATCGACACGGAGGTGCGGCGGATGTCGCGCAGCTCGGCCGGCGAGGCCGTCGTCACGTTGCGGCCCTGGACGAGCACCTCGCCCGCCGTGGGCTGGAGAAGGCCGTTGAGCATCCGGATGATCGTCGACTTGCCCGAGCCGGACAGCCCCATGATGACGAAGATCTCGCCGGGGTTGACCGTGAACGAGGCGTCGATGACCGCGGCGGTGCCGGCGTCGGCGACCTCGGCGCGGGACTGCCCCTCGCGCAGCCGTCGGACGGCCTGGTTCGGGTTGCGCCCGAACACCTTGAACAGATTCCGCGCTTCGACAGCGGGTACGGATGTCACGTGTGCTCACCTCGGCGGCCGCACGTTCGGGCCGCGTCTCGGTTTCGCCCGGGTGACGATCATCGGCGCGGCCGAATCCGCATCTTCCTAGACGGGTTCAGCACCGCACACCGGCGACACACATCGGGTCTGTCGCCCAGACCGCCGACCATACGCTCGCTCGCCGTCGGCCCCCAGAGGCTCCACGCGAACGACCGCGGACTGGTCGTGCGGGCGCAGGGCCCGCCTTTCCACCGTAACCCCCGGTCCCACACCCCCGCAAACCCAGTCCCACCGAGATCGCATCTCCCGCGCCGAGATCGCATCTGCGACGCCGAGGTCGTATCTGCGACGCCGAGGTCGTATCTGCGACGCCGAGGTCGTATCTGCAACGCCGAGATCGCATCTCCCGCGCCGAGGTCGTACCTGCGACGCCGAGATCGCGCGGCGCTCACCGAGCATCGTCGTGCGCGTCGATCCAGCGGTCGATCCGCTCGAACCATCCGAGCAGCCACTCGGCCTGCGCCTCGCGATCCGCCGGGATCTCCCTCCGCGCCACCCGCCACGCGCGCATCGTCAGCCGCTTGTCCATGGGCAGCTCGTGCCAGATGTCGCCGAGCGTCCGCAGGCGGTCAAGACCGGTATGACCGATGAAGACGACATCCGCATCCGATGCCGCGCCCAGCGCCGCGAACACCCCTCCCGGTTGCGGTGCCATGACGTGCCGCAGCCGAGCTGCTCGTTCCGCGAGATCCTTCCTTCCGGCCGCGCGCAACCGTGCGACACGGCTGCGCCGCCGGCCGACGCTGACCTGACCGCCCTCGGGGAAGATCACGAGCGCGTCATCGGCATCGAGCCCCTCGGCGAGGGCAGCAACCTGGTCCGCGACGCTACGACCGCCACCGCGCTGTCCGCCGAAGCCCGTCGGGATGATGAACCGCGCCGGGACCCGGCTCAGCATGATGTCGATCGCGGGGTCCCACTGGAGCGTGTCCTTCAGCACGATCCGCGGCTCGCGGTCCGCGCGATTGAGCAGCATGTGGACGAGGATGAACGAGTCGCCCGGCCCGCCGTGCCGACTCGCGACGACCAGCGGCACACCGGGCGCAAGCAGTGCGTCGAACGCGCGCGCGGCACCCCCGGCATCCGAATCATCATCGGCAGACGGGACGATGTCCAGTCGCAGGACCGCGCCGAACACCCAGAACAAGGCACGCAGCGCGAGTCGCGCCACGCGGTAATGCGCCCGGACGAACGGAGCCGAGCGGAGCTGCCGGCCGAAGCCCGACCCGACCCACAGGCCGAACATCGTGAGGACGACCGCGGCATCCCAGACGAGGTACACGGTCAGGAGCCACAGCACGCGCGGAAGTCGGAACCAGCGCGGCACGAGCGATGCGACGGCGAGCGCGACGAGGAGCCACAGGGGAGTCGCGACGAGCGCGAGAATCGCCACGATGACCACCGCCGGCGCGAGGAGCACGCGTCGCAGCCAGCGCGGGGGCACCCTCACGTGCGATCGTCCAGGTAGGCGTCCGCGGCGGCGTGGGCGCGATCGATGCGCGCCCGCACCGTCCCCATGCGCCGGTACGACAGCAGCGCATCGTCGCCGTCGAGGGGCCCGCCACTCGGGAGCACGTGCAGCGTCACCCCGCGGGGGAGAAGGCGAACGTCGCGGGCGAACCGGTGCCGTCGCGAGATCTCGAACGCGACGCGCGCCGTCTCGACCGGAGTGCGCGGTGCGCGCAGCGGCTCCTCGACACGGCCGACCTGCAGCACGTAGATCGTCCGGGCCCCCGCGTCGACGGCCGGCGCGATGGGGATGGAGTTGACGACCCCGCCGTCGATGAAGTGCTCGCCGTCGACTTCGGCCGGCGGGAAGAGGCCGGGCACGGCGGTGGATGCGAGAATCGCGGGAACCAGCGGGCCGGAGCTGAACTCATGCTCCGCGGCGCGCTCGATGCAGGCCGCGACGACCTTCAGCCGGACGGCCAGACCCTCGAACGCCGCGCCACGGCCGAGCGCGCGCTCGAGCAGCCGACGCAGCGGCTCGGGTGAGTTCAGGTGCGTGCGCGTGCGCACGACGCGCCCCGCCTGGGCCAGGAAGCCCTCGCCATAGACGGCTGCGGCGGCCGGCGATGCCCAGGCGTCCATCAACGTGTCGATCACCCGCGGTGTCGGGTCGGCGGCGAGCAGTGCCCCGTTGATGGCACCCACCGAGGTGCCGACGATCAGATCGGGATGGATGCCGCGATCGAGCAGCGCCTGCAGCATCCCGATCTCGACGGCGCCGCGCACGCCGCCGCCGCCGAACACGAATGCGACGCGCGGCCTTCCCATGCCGTGAACCTACCGCCGTGCCCCGATCGACGACACCCCGCACGCTCGACGACAGAGATACGACCTCGACGACAGAGATACGACCTCGACGAGAGAGATACGACCTCGGGGAGAGGGAGGGTTGACAGAGGGCGGGCTTGCTGGTTACCTAGTCGAGTAATTAACCCATCAACCATGCGGAGGTCGCCGTGATCGAAGAAGGCCGACCGCTCTTCGTGCAGATCGCCGAGAGCGTGGAGGACTCGATCATCGACGGGAGCCTCGCCGAACAGGCGCAGGCGCCCTCGACGAACGAGCTCGCCGCCTTCTACCGGATCAACCCAGCCACCGCTGCGAAAGGGATCGCGATGCTCACCGACAAGGGGGTGCTGCTCAAGCGCCGCGGCATCGGCATGTTCGTCGCCGACGGCGCCCGCGACCTGCTGCTCGCCGAACGGCGCGCGGCGTTCAGCGAGCGCTACCTCGACCCTCTCCTCGCCGAGGCGCACAAACTCGGCCTCGGCCCCGACGACCTCGCCCGACTCCTCACGGAGCGGGCCACGACGACCTCCACGGAAGGAACACTCCGATGACCAGTGTGATCGAGGTGAAGAACCTCACGAAGCGCTACCGCGACACCCTCGCCGTCGACGACATCAGCTTCGCGATCGAGGAGAACACGATCTACGGCCTGCTCGGCCGCAACGGCGCGGGCAAGACCACGATCATGTCGATCCTCACGGCGCAGAACTTCGCGACGCGCGGCGATGTCCGCGTCTTCGGCGAGGACCCCTACGAGAACGCGCACGTGCTCAGCCGCATGTGCTTCGTCCGCGAGAGCCAGAAATACCCCGAGGACGCGACGCCGCGGCACGCTTTCCGGATCGCGCGGCTGTTCTACCCGAACTGGGACCAGGACTTCGCCGAGCGCCTGATCGCCGAGTTCCAGCTGCCGCTGAAGAAGACGATCAAGAAGCTCTCGCGCGGTCAGCTCAGTGCCGTCGGCGTCATCATCGGCCTCGCCGCACGCGCTGAGATCACGTTCTTCGACGAGCCGTACCTCGGCCTGGATGCCGTGGCGCGTCAGATCTTCTACGACCGCCTCCTGGAGGACTACGCGGAGCATCCGCGCACCGTCATCCTCTCCAGCCACCTGATCGACGAGGTCGCGAATCTCCTCGAGAGGGTCATCGTGATCGATCACGGCCGCATCGTCATGGACGAGGACACCGAGACGGTCCGCGACCGCGCCGCCAACATCGTCGGCGACACCACCGCGGTGGAGGCCTTCGTCGCCGGGCGCGAGGTCATCCACCGCGAGAGCCTCGGCCGCGTCTCGAGCGTGACGGTGCTCGGTGCCCTCACGCCGGCCGATCGCGCCGAGCTCGCCGACGCGGGACTGGACGTGACTCCCGTGTCCCTGCAGCAGCTGATCGTCCGTTCGACGCAGCACCGCGCCGACGCCGAACTCGAGGAAGGAGCACTGCGATGAGCCGCACCTGGAACGTGGTCCGCATGCAGCTGGTCAACAAGCAGACGTATCTGACGGTGCCGGTGATCGTGCTGGCGGGCTCGCTGGTCATCACGCTCGCGATCTACGCCATCATCGCCAGCGCGGGTGTCGAGGGCCCGATGTACGGCGGCGGCGCCCAGGCGCCCCTGTGGTACTTCGCCGTCGTCGGCGCGCAGGCGCTGACCCTGACGTTCCCGTTCTCGCAGGCGATGAGCGTCACGCGGCGCGCCTTCTACCTCGGCACGCTGCTCACCGCGATCATGACCGCCGCGATCCTCGCCGCGATCTTCGTCCTCGGCGGCCTGTTCGAGCAGGCGACCGGCGGGTGGGGCATGAACGGCTACTTCTTCTACCTGCCGTGGATCTGGGAGGCCGGGCCGGCCGCCGGCGGGCTGTTCTTCTTCACGCTCGCGCTGGCGTTCTTCGTGGTCGGCTTCTGGGGCGCGACGATCTTCAAGCGCTGGGGCACGGCCGTGCTCACGACGGTGATCTTCGCGATCGCGCTCGTCCTGGTCGGCGCGCTCTGGCTCATCGGCCGTCTCGACGCGTGGGGCGCGGTGGGCACCTGGATCATGACGTCCGGCGCACTCGGGCTCAGCCTGTGGGGGCTCGCCCTGATCGCCGTGCTCGCGGGAACGTCGTATCTGACGCTCCGGCGCTCGACTCCCTGAACCAGCGATCCGGGATGCCGTGCACCGCCGCAGCCGCTCTACGCGGCGGTGCACGGCATCCCGTCGTTCAGGCGCCTTCGGCGGCGGCCGTGTGGTGGCGGATCACCTCGGCGACGACGAAGCCGAACCACTTCTGCGCGAACTCCGGGTCGAGATCGGCGTCGGCGGCGAGCCGGCGCAGACGCGCGACCTGCTGCTCCTCGCGCGACGGATCCGATGCCGGCATCCCGTGCTGCGCCTTGAGCACCCCGACCTGCTTCGTGCAGCGGAACCGCTCGGCGAGCATGAAGATCAGCGCGGCATCGATGTTGTCGATGCTCGCGCGCAGCGCGTGCAGCTGGACGGTCGCGGCCTCTGCGGCAGCGGCGTCTGGTGTGGCGTCAGTCATCGTTCCTCCCCGCACGAGGTTACCGGGTGCCCCACCGGGACCCTGCGCCCCTAGAGTGTGACCATGTCCGACGGATCTCCTGACCGCGCGCCACGCCGGTCCACCCGCCGCCGCGCGAAGACCGGCCCGCCGGCCCCGACACCCGCGCCCACACCGACCCCCACGACGGCGACGCTGACCGAGACGCCCGAACCCCCGGCATCCCGCACCTTCTGGACCTACCTCAACCGCCCCTTCGCGGTCGGCTTCTTCCTCGCCCTGGGCGGGCTCGCGGCGTTCGCGCTCGGCACGGCCATCGCCGACCTCGTGACGATCTGGATCTACATCGCCTTCGCGCTGTTCGCCGCGCTCGGGCTGGACCCGATCGTGCGGCGCCTCGAGCGCGCCGGGGTCGGGCGCGCCTGGTCGATCGTCATCGTGTACTTCGCGTTCGCACTCGCGCTCGTCGCCGTGCTGTGGCTCGTGATCCCCACCGTCGTCCGCCAGATCGCGCAGTTCATCACCGACCTGCCGACGATGATCACGGACTTCCAGAGCACCGACTTCTATCTGCGGATCCGCGACCAGTTCGGCGACCAGGTGCCCGCCCTGCTCGCCGAGGTCCAGCGCTTCCTCACCGACCCCGGCAACATCGCCGCGATCGGCGGCGGCGTGCTGCAGGTCGGCGTCTCGATCGCCGCGACGCTGTCGGGTCTGATCATCGTGATCGTGCTGAGCCTGTACTTCCTGGCGACGCTGCCGCAGATGAAGCAGGCGTTCTACCGCCTGGCGCCCGCCCGCAACCGGCCGCTCGTCGCGGAGCTGACCGAGGAGATCACCGGCTCGGTCGGCGGATACCTGGGCGGCATGGTGATCCTGGCGTTCTTCAACTCCGTGATCACCTTCATCCTGTACTCGGTGCTCGGCCTGCCGTTCCCGCTGCTGCTGGCGGTCATCTCGTTCGTGATCACGATCATCCCCCTCGTCGGAACCGTGCTGTTCTGGGGCATCGGGACGGGCATCGCGCTGTTCGCCAATCCCCTGTCGGCGCTGATCTTCGCCGCGTGCTACCTCGTGTACATGCAGCTGGAGGCCTACGTGCTCACACCGCGGGTCATGAACAAGACGATCTCCGTACCGGGCTCCCTCGTCGTGATCGGCGCGCTCGTCGGCGGCACGCTCATGGGCCTGCTCGGCGCGCTCGTGGCGATCCCGGTCACGGCGTCGATCCTGCTGCTGATCAAGAAGGTCTTCATCCCGAAGCAGGACGCGAAGGTCTGACCCGGACCGTCACGTTCTTCGCCGGCTGATCCGGCGGCGGATGCCGGGGCGTCTCAGTCGGCGGGTCTCATCCGGTGGCGGATGCCGGGGCGTCCGGCCCCGCAGGTCGCGTCCGGCAACAGATGCCGGGGCGTCCCAGCCGGCGGGTCTGAGGCGGGTCCCATCCGGCGCGTCGCAGCCGGCGGCGGATACCGGGGCGTCTCAGCGGCGATCGGGCACGAGGCAGGTCGGTGACGGCGCCTCGACGCGGTGCCGCACACGACCCGGCACGCCGGTGCGCGGATCGAGGGCGAGAGACACGACCTCGTGGGAGTGCTGGCCCGCCACCAGGAGCGTGTCACGCTCGACCACATGGTGCCGTGGCCAGGTGACGCCCGATTCGACGAGGGCGACGGGCGCGAACTCCGCCCCGGTCCCGCGCACCCGCAGCACGGCGATCGTGTCGGTGCCGCGCAGGCCCGCGTAGACGAACTCCGCGTCGCGGGACAGCGCGACCTCCGCGGCAGCGTCGCCGTCGAGGGCGGCCACCGTCAGCGGCGCCCCGCCGACGAGTCGCCATGCGCCCGACGGATCCGGCGCCAGCGCGAACAGCTCGTGCGAGAGCTCGGTGACCACCAGCAGGTGGCCCGACGGATGCCACACCGTGTGCCGTGGGCCGGAGCCCCGCGGCAGCGCCACCTCCTGCACGAGTCGCAGACCCTCACCGCCGTCGCGCCAGAAGCGGACGAGATCCAAGCCCATGTCGGTCGTCGCGATCAACCGGCCCGGCAGATACCGCGCCTGATGCGCGTGAGACGGGCGCTCCGGCACGGCTGGCGAGGCGCCGCGGGGTTCCGCACGGGACTCGGCGAACTCGGGCACGAGGTGCGCGTACTCGGCACCGGCCGCCGCGCGCAGGGCTCGCGCTGCGGCAGCGAGGTCCAGATCACCTGCCGTGCCGTGCGCGGCGGGCGATCCGTGCGCGTCAGGCATACCGTACGCGGCGGGCATGCCGAGGCCGGCGGGTGAACCGGATGCCGCGGCTGAGCCGTGCGCGGCGGGTGAGCCGAGTGCCGCGGATGCCGACGCGCCATACGGGTCCGATGCCGATGCCGCGGCGATCGGCCGAGACGGCGTGCCGCCGGCATCCAGCCCCAGCCGCACGACGCCACCGTCGCCCCAGCACGAGACGACGAGCGACCCGCCGTCCGGCGCCACGGCGACATGGCACGGGGCATCGCCCACGGTCACGGGGCGCCCGAGCGGCGCGAACGAGGCTTCGCCGACACGCCGGAAGGCCTGCAGAGCGCCGGCGCCCTCCAGCGCGGCGTAGAGCACGTCGAGGGTGGGGTGAGGCGACACCCACGACGGCGACCCGGCGGTGGCGACCGCATTCGGGCCCCGGCCGAGTCCGCCTCCGGCGAGCGCGTCGTCGGCGGCTCCGGCGATCAGGACACCGATGCCCGTCGCCGTGCCGCCCTGCTCCGCGGTGTAGCCGCCCAGGAAGAACCTCACGCATCCATCCTCTCGCGCCTCGTCGCTCACCGCCTCCGCGCCTCCGCGCCTCGCCTTCGCGACTCTCCTTCGCGCCTCTCCTTCGCGCCTCTCCTTCGCGACTCTCCTTCGCGACTCGTCGCCCACCGCCTCCGCCGAGCGGAGGAAAACAGGCGAGCGGAGGAGCCCCTGCCGCACATCCGTCCTCCGCCGCGCAGATCCCCTCCGCTGGGCGGAGGTTGCGCGGCAGTGCGGGGATGCCGGGCGGCCACGGCCAACGCAGGCCGCGCGGCGGTGCAGGGATGCCAGGCCGCCACGACCGACGCAGGCGACGCCGCCGCGCCGCCGCCGAGCGGAGGAAAACAGGCGAACGGAGGAGCCCCTGCCGCACATCCGTCCTCCGCCGCGCAGATCCCCTCCGCTGAGCGGAGGTCGCGCGGCAGCTTGCGGAGGTCGCACGGCAGCTTGCGGAGGTCGCACGGCAGCTTGCGGAGGTCGCGCGGCAGCTTGCGGAGGTCGCACGGCAGCTTGCGGAGGTCGCGCGGCAGCTTTGGGAGGTCGCGCGGCAGCTTGGGGAGGTCGCGCGGCAGCTTGGGGATGCCGGCGGCAGCCGCGGCGGCGGCAACGCGGAGACCGCGCGACCGCGGCGCGCGGCGGCGCGTCAGTCCACGAGGTCGTGGCGCACGATGACCGCATCGCGAGCCGCGCCCACGCCGATCACCGAGATGCGCGTCCCGCTGATCCGCTCGAGGGCCAGCACGTAGTCCTGCGCCGCGGCCGGCAGGTCCTCGAAGGTGCGGGCCGTCGAGATGTCCTGGCTCCAGCCCGGGAAGTACTCCAGGATCGGCTTCGCGTGGTGGAAGTCCGTCTGGTTCACCGGCACCTCGTCGAATCGCTCGCCCTCGATGTCGTACGCGACGCAGACGGGGATCCGCTCGAGCCCGGTGAGGATGTCGAGCTTGGTGAGCACGAGGTCGGTGATCCCGTTGATGCGCGTCGCGTACCGCGTGATGGGCGCGTCGTACCAGCCCACGCGGCGCGGGCGGCCGGTCGTCGTGCCGAACTCGAAGCCCTGCTTGCGCAGCCACTCGCCCTGCTCGTCGAACAGCTCGGTCGGGAACGGGCCCGAGCCCACGCGCGTCGTGTAGGCCTTGACGATGCCGACGATGCGGTCGAGCCGGTTGGGTCCGACGCCCGATCCGGTCGCCGCTCCTCCCGCCGTCGCCGACGACGAGGTGACGAACGGATAGGTGCCGTGGTCGACGTCGAGCATCGTGGCCTGGCCGCCCTCGAAGACGACGAGGTCACCGGCATCCAGCGCCTGATTCAGCAGCAGGCCGGTGTCGGCGACCATCGGCCGCAGCCGCTCGGCGTACGAGAGCAGGTCCTCGACGATCTCGTCGACGGTGATGGCACGCCGGTTGAAGACCTTGACGAGCAGATGGTTCTTCTGGTCGAGGGCGCCCTCGACCTTCTGACGCAGGATGTTCTCGTCGAACAGGTCCTGGATGCGGATGCCGACGCGGTTGATCTTGTCGGCGTAGGTCGGGCCGATGCCGCGCCCGGTCGTGCCGATCATGCGCTTGCCGAGGAAGCGCTCGGTGACCTTGTCGAGGGTGCGGTGGTACTGCGTGATGACGTGCGCGCTCGCGCTCACCTTCAGCCGGGAGGTGTCCACGCCGCGTGCGCGCAGCGCCTCGAGCTCGGCGAAGAGCACTTCGAGGTCGACCACGACGCCGTTGCCGATGACGGCGTTGACACCCGGGGAGAGGATGCCGGAGGGCAGCAGATGCAGGGCATACTTCTCGTCGCCGATGACCACCGTGTGCCCGGCGTTGTTGCCGCCGTTGAACTTGACGACCCAGTCGGTGCGCTCACCGAGGAGGTCGGTGGCCTTGCCCTTGCCCTCGTCACCCCACTGGACTCCGACGATCACGATGCCTGGCATGGCTCACTCCCCCGCTTTCGGACGGTTACACCCCATCCTATCGAGAGGCCCGTCGGGACCGGCATTCGCCGACGGGCCTCCTCAGTAGACTTGACCCCATGTCGAAGGTCCTTCAGTCCCTGCCCGTCGGCGAGCGCGTCGGCATCGCCTTCTCGGGAGGCCTCGACACGTCCGTCGCGGTCGCGTGGATGCGCGACAAGGGTGCCGTCCCGTGCACCTACACCGGCGACCTCGGTCAGCCCGACGAGGACGACATCGCCGCCATCCCCGGCCGCGCGCTCGAGTACGGCGCGGAGGTCTCGCGGCTCGTCGACTGCAAGTCGATGATGGTCGAAGAGGGCCTGGTCGCCCTCGCCTGCGGTGCGTTCCACATCCGCTCGGGCGGCCGCACCTACTTCAACACGACGCCCATCGGCCGTGCCGTGACCGGCACGATGCTCGTGCGCGCCATGAAGGAGGACGGCGTCGACATCTGGGGCGACGGCTCGACCTACAAGGGCAACGACATCGAGCGGTTCTACCGCTACGGCCTGCTGGCCAATCCCGCGCTGCGCATCTACAAGCCGTGGCTGGACGCCGACTTCGTCACCGAGCTGGGCGGCCGCCAGGAGATGAGCGAATGGCTCGTCGCGCACGGCTTCCCCTACCGTGACTCGGCCGAGAAGGCCTACTCCACCGACGCGAACATCTGGGGGGCGACCCACGAGGCCAAGACGCTCGAGCACCTGGACGTCTCACTCGAGACGGTCGAGCCCATCATGGGCGTGCGGTTCTGGGACCCCGCCGTCGAGATTGCGACCGAGGACGTCTCGATCACGTTCGAGGCCGGCCGCCCCGTCGCGCTCAACGGGGTCGAGTACTCCGACGCGGTCGAGCTCGTCTTCGAGGCCAACCGCATCGGCGGCCGCCACGGACTCGGCATGAGCGACCAGATCGAGAACCGCATCATCGAGGCCAAGTCCCGCGGCATCTACGAGGCTCCCGGCATGGCGCTGCTGTTCATCGCGTACGAGCGCCTCGTCAACGGCATCCTGAACGAGGACACGCTGGCCACCTACCACGAGCAGGGCCGCCGCCTGGGCCGTCTCATGTACGAGGGCCGCTGGCTCGAGCCGCAGTCGTTCATGCTGCGCGAGTCGATCCAGCGCTGGGTGGGCTCGGCGATCACGGGCACCGTGACGCTGCGGCTGCGCCGCGGCGAGGACTACACGATCCTCGACACCGCGGGACCGACGCTGTCCTACGCGCCCGAGAAGCTCTCGATGGAGCGCGTCGGCGACGCCGCCTTCGGTCCCACCGACCGGATCGGTCAGCTCACCATGCGCAACCTCGACATCGCCGACTCGCGCGCACGCCTGGAGCAGTACGCGGGCCTGGGCCTGATCGGCGGCGCGACGGCCGAGCTGGTCGGCGAGCTGACGCCGTCCGCGGGCGAGATCACGGGGCACGCGCAGCCTTACGACGCCGCGCGCGAGGAGCTCGCCGAGGCGGTCGACGAGGCGAACGAGTCCGCCTCGTTCGACTTCGGCGCCGACTGATCGTCGCGACGCCCGCCATCCGGGATACCGGTGGCCCGGACATCGCGCGATAGCATGCGAGAGCGGTCTCAGACTTCTGGGGCGTGAGACCGAGGCCCGACCCGACGGGCACTGAGTCCGACGTTCGCCCCGGAGGAGCCTCGATGACGATGCCCGACCCCACCGCGCCCTCGCGCGCGGCGTTCCGCCCCGATGCCACCGACGCCCTCGACGGCGGTGCCGACGGACCGGCGCAGCCGAAGCGCTCGCTCGGCCGGAAGCTCGGCATCGCGGCCTTCTCGCTCGTCGCCGGGCTCACCGTGCTCGCCCTGGTCGCGGCCGGCGTCGTCGTGTGGACGATCCAGCGCTCCTTCCCGCAGCTCGAGGGCGAGATCGCCGTCGCCGGGCTCGCCGCCGACGTCACCGTCCACCGCGACGAGCTCGGGATCCCGACCATCGTCGCCGACTCGACCGACGATCTGTTCTTCGCGCAGGGCTACGTCCACGCGCAGGATCGCTTCTGGGAGATGGACTTCCGCCGCCACGTGACCAGCGGGCGCCTGTCGGAGCTGTTCGGCGCGTCGCAGGTCGGCACGGACGCGTTCCTGCGCACCCTCGGCTGGCGCCAGATCGCGGAGGAGGAGGTCGCGCAGCTCGACGACGCCGCGCGCGGCTACTACGAGGCCTATGCCGACGGGGTCAACGCCTATCTCGCCGACCGTGACGGCGCGGCGCTCTCGCTCGAATACGCCGTGCTCGGTCTGCAGAACGCCGACTATGAGGTCGAGCCGTGGACGCCCGCCGACTCGGTGGCCTGGCTCAAGGCGATGGCCTGGGATCTGCGCAGCAACGTCGAGACCGAGACCGATCGCGCGCTGCTCTCGCGCACCCACACGCCGGAGCAGCTCGCCGAGCTGTATCCGCAGTACCCGTACGACGTGAACCCCGTCATCGTCCCGTCGCTCTCGAACCGCGACGCCGCGACCGCTTCCGCACGCAACGGCGACGGCGCCGCGGTCCCGGCCCTCGTGTGGACCGAGGTCGGCAGCGTCGTCGAGGCCGCCGGCGCCCTGCTCGGCGGCGTGGGCGAGGGGGTCGGGTCCAACTCCTGGGTCGTCTCGGGCGCGCTGACCGAGAGCGGCCTGCCGCTGCTGGCCAACGACCCCCACCTCGGCGCCTCGCTGCCGAGCGTGTGGCACCAGGTCGGCCTGCGCTGCCGGGCGGTGAGCGCGGCGTGCCCGTTCGACGTGGCCGGCTTCGGCTTCTCGGGCGTTCCCGGCGTCATCATCGGGCACAACGCCGAGATCGCCTGGGGGTTCACGAACCTCACCACCGACGTGACCGATCTGTACCTCGAGTGGGTCGACGGCGACCGGTACTGGCGCGACGGGGCGTGGGTCCCGCTGGAGGTGCGCACAGAGACGCTCCGTGTCGCCGGCGGCGACGACATCGACCTCGAGATCCGCTCGACGGGTCACGGCCCGATCGTGTCGGGGCTGACCGACGACTTCACCGCGATCGCGGCCGACCCGCGCACCGGTGCGGATGCCGCACCGACCCCGCCCGAGGGCGCCACCGCCGGCGCCTACGCCGTGAGCCTGCGGTGGACGGCGCTGCAGGCGGGTACGACGGCCCAGTCGATCTTCGCGCTGAACCTCGCGCAGGACTTCGCGCAGTTCCAGGCCGCCGCCGCGCTGTTCGACGTCCCCGCGCAGAACCTCGTCTACGCCGACATCGCGGGCAACATCGGCTATCAGACCCCCGGCAGGCTGCCCATCCGCGGCGCCGGCGACGGGTCGCTGCCGCAGCCGGGCTGGGATCCCGCGTACGACTGGCGCGGCTACATCCCCTTCGACGAGCTGCCGACCCTGTACAACCCCGATGCGGGCTACATCGTGACGGCGAACAACGCCATCGTCGGGCCCGACTATCCGTACTTCCTCACCGACGACTGGGACTACGGCTGGCGCGCCGCCCGTATCGTCCACCTGCTCGACCGCACGATCGCCACGCGCAAGCTGACGGCGGACGACATGACGATGTTGCAGGCCGACCAGCAGTTCTGGATGGGCGCCCGCCTGGCCGCCGCCCTGGCCGAGGTCGAGGTCGAAGGCGATGGGGTCGCCGATGCCGTCGCCCTGCTGCACGGGTGGGATGCGCAGAATGCGCCCGGATCGGCCGGGGCCGCGTACGCCAACGTGCTGTGGGACGAGCTCGTGCAGAACCTGTTCACGCGGCGCGCGGACCCGGTGCCTGTCGGCAGTCAGAGCCGCCTGTTCCTCGTCGTCGACAACCTGCTGGCCGATGCGTCATCGCCGTGGTGGACCAACGACGAGATCGGGGTGAGCGGGCGCGACGCCATGCTCGCGCGGTCGGCCGCCGACGCCCACGCGCGCCTCGTCACCCTGCAGGGCGCCACGCCGACGCGCTGGGAGTGGGGCGCGCTGCACGCGATCACCCTGACGCACGGCAGCTTCGGCTCCAGCGGCATCCCGCCGATCGAGGCGCTGTTCAATCGCGGCCCCTACGCCGTCGGCGGGGGCGCCTCGGTCGTCGACGCCACCGGCTGGGTGCTGGGCTCCGGCAGCTTCGCGACGACCATGGTGCCGTCCATGCGGATGACGGTCGACCTGGCCGACCTCGACGCCTCTCGGTGGAATCACCTCACCGGCGCGAGCGGCCACGCCTTCCACCCGAACTACACCGATCAGGTCGAGGCGTGGCAGCAGCAGCGCCAGACGCCGTGGCCGTTCTCGCTCGATCGGGTGCGGGATGCCGCGACGCACACCCTCGTGCTGACGCCGGCGTCCTGAGTCGCCCGCGCCGCAAGCGCGCGGCGCGGGTCAGCCGCCCGCGGCGGGCGGGGTGCGCTTGGAGTCGGCCAGCTCGTCGGCGATGAGCGAGCGCTCGTCGATCGTGCCGTTGCGGTAGGCCTGTCGGCCCACCATGTGCGCCGACAGCGGCGCCGTGGCGAACTGGATGATCACGACCGCGGCGAGGAAGGCGACCACATGCCACGAGCGCGTGGCGAGGGCGATCGCGATGCAGATGAGGATGAGCCCGAGCACCTGCGGCTTGGTCGCCGCGTGCAGCCGGGTAGGCACGTCGTGGAAGCGCAGCAGGCCGATCGCGGCCGTGAGGCACAGCAGCGCGCCGATGAGGACGAGGATGAGGGCGACGAGGTCGACGGGGTTCATCGGTCCGTGTTGTCCCTTCTCGCGACGAAGCGCGCGATCGAGATGGACCCGAACACGCCGACCGCGGCGATGATCAGCAGCACCGGCAGCGTGCGCGTGTGCTGGTTCACGACCATGTCCGCGCCGAGCACGCACATGACGAGCGTCATGAGGACGTCGGAGGCGACCGCGCGGTCGAGGATCGAGGGTCCGCTGATGATCCGCCACAGCGTGAGGAGCGCGGCGATGCCGAAGACGAGGTAGATCACGGTGAGCAGCAGGGTCATGAGCGCGCCCCCCTCACTTCGCGCAGCAGCTCCACCTGGGCGCGCGAGCCGACGGCGCGGACGATGCGCGCCTCCCAGTTCTGCACGTCCCGGCGCTGCGCGTCGACGTCTTCGAGCGTGCGCACCCCGATGATGTGCAGGTACAGGATGCGGCGGTCGCGATCGATGTCGACGACGAGCGAGCCCGGGATGAGGGATGCCGTGACCCCCACGTGCGACATGATCAGATCATCCTGCGTGCGCATGGGCACCGCGACGATGGCCGTCCCGGGATAGTGCGCCGGATTCACCACCTGCCACGCCACCAGCAGCGAGCCGCGCACGACCGCCCACAGGAACGTCGTGACGAACACGAAGCCGTGCCACAGGTTCACCCGGCCGGACAGCTCGACCGGCGGCAGCCGGAAGACGCGCGTCACGAAGATCGCGACGACGAGACCCGAGACGAAGGCGAGCACCGTGAACTGGCCCCACAGCAGCATCCACAGGGCGATCAGCCAGATGAAGAACGGCAGCTGCCGCCAGAGCGCGGCGACGACGCTCGGGCGCCCGTCGGGACTCATTGCCGGGCCTCCTCGTCGAGCTGGCTGATGGTGATCGGCTCCTGCAGCGCTTCGCCGATGCTCGCGCACAGCTGATACAGCGGACCGGCGAACACCGTCAGGGCGAGCGTCACGCCGACCATTCCGGCGGTGGCGGCCGTCATGATCCGCGGGATGACGCGACGCTCGGTCTGCGTCGCGGCGGCGGGGGCGCCGCCGAGGTACGCCATCCGCTCGGGGGTGTCGTCGGCGTGGTCCTCCTCTTCGCGCCAGAACGCGAGGTTCCACGCGCGCATGAGCGCGTACAGCGTCAGCAGCGAGGTGATGATCCCGCCGATGATGAGGATGTACATGAGCGGCGTGCCCTCGCGCGCGGCGGCGTCGAAGAGGGCGAACTTGCCGATGAATCCCGAGAACGGCGGCAGGCCGCCGAGGTTGATGGCCGGGATGAAGTACAGCACGGCGAGCACCGGCGCGGCCCGCATGAGGCCCTGGACCTTGAGGATCGAGGTCGATCCGGCGCGGCGCTCCACGAGTCCCACCGCGAGGAACAGCGTCGTCTGCACGACGATGTGGTGGACCATGTAGTAGATCGTCGCGCCGAGCGAGGCCGGGGTCGCCACGGCCAGTCCGAACACCATGTAGCCGATGTGGCTCACGAGGGTGAACGACAGGATGCGTTTGAGCTCGGCCTGTGCGACGGCGCCGAGGACGCCGACGATCATCGTGGCGAGCGCGACGATCAGCAGCAGCGTGTTCACGTCGCTGTCGCGGAAGATCTGCGTCTCGGTGCGGATCATCGCGTAGACGCCGACCTTGGTCAGCAGGCCCGCGAACACCGCCGTGACCGGGGCCGGCGCGGTCGGATACGAGTCGGGGAGCCAGAACGACAGCGGGAAGACGGCGGCCTTGATGCTGAAGGCCAGCAGAAGGAGCAGATGCAGGACGAGCTGGACCTCTTCGGGCAGCTCGCCCATCCGCTGCGACAGCTGCACCATGTTCACGGTGCCCAGCGCACCGTAGATCGCCGCGATCGCCGCGAGGAACAGGATCGACGAGACGAGCGAGACGACGATGTAGACGACGCCCGTGCGGATGCGCGACTCGGTCGAGCCGAGCGTGATGAGCACGTACGAGGCGACGAGCAGGATCTCGAAGCCGACGTAGAGGTTGAACAGGTCGCCCGCGATGAACGCGTTGAAGATGCCGGCGGCCAGGATGAGGTACGACGGGTGGAAGATCGAGACCGGCGTCTCGTCATCGCCGTCGGCGGCGCCCTGGCCGACCGAGAAGAGGAGGACGGCGAGCAGCACGATGCTCGAGACGACGACCAGCAGCGCGGCGAGCCGGTCGACGTACAGCACGATCCCGAACGGGACGGGCCACCCGCCGACGGAGACGGCGAGGGGCAGCCCCGTCGAGTCCACGGTGTAGAGCAGGATCGCGGCGACCACGAGCACCGCCGTGAGCGTCAGGATCGAGACACCCACCTGCACCTTGCGCCGTCGGCCGAAGATGAGCGCGACCGCGGCCCCCAGCAGGGGCAGGGTCACCAGCAGCGGAACCAGTCCGCTCATCGCTCACCCCCCGGCCGGTCGGTCGGTGCGTCGTCGCGGATGCCCTCGACGTCGCGGTGGTGCAGGACCGTGATCGGCGCCGTGTTGGTGCCGACGAAGTCGGTCGTGGCGTCGTCGTCTTCTTCGGTGATCTCGTCGTCCATCGTGTCCTCGTCCTCGGGCGCGCGCTCGCGCACCTCGAGGTCGGCTTCGTCGTCGTGCACGGTGTCGGCCTGGCCGAGCTGCCACGAGCGGTAGATGAGCGCGAGCAGGAACGCCGACACCGCGAAGGTGATGACGATCGCGGTGAGCGTGAGCGCCTGCGGCAGCGGATCGCTCATCTGCTCGGGGTCGGCGGTGTCGCCGAAGAACGGCGCGACGCCGGGCCGTCCCATCACGACGAGCAGGAACAGGTTGGCGGCGTTGCCGAGCAGCAGGAAGCCGATGAGCACGCGCGTGAGGCTGCGCTCGAGCATGGCGTAGACGCCGGCGGCGAACAGGGCGCCCATGATGACGATGAGGACGAGCGAGACGGTCATGCGGCCCCCACCCGCTCCCGGATCTCCTGGGCCTGGCGGTCGACCTCGGCGCCGAGCGAGCGCAGCACGTCGAGCACGAGGCCGATGACGACGAGGTACACACCGACGTCGAAGATCGTCGAGGTGACGAACTCCACCTGGCCGATCAGCGGCAGCTCGGCCTCGAAGAAGGTGCTCGTCAGCGGCGCCTCACCGAAGAAGACGGGCACGATCGCGCACCCCACAGCGAGGGTCATGCCCGCGCCCAGCAGGCGTCCGGCGTCGGTGGGCGCCGCGGCGCCCAGCTCGTAGCGCCCGCCGGCCACGTACCGCATGACGAGGGCCATCCCGGCCACGAGCCCTCCGGCGAACCCGCCGCCGGGCAGGTTGTGACCGGCGAACAGCAGATAGATCGAGACGAGGATGATCGTGTGGAAGAGGATGCGCACGATCACCTCGAGCATGATCGAGCGGTTCTCCGGGCGCACCCGCTGGCCGCCGACGAGCCAGGTCTGCCGCGTGCTGCCCGGCGAGCTCGTCCGCGGGCGCGGACCCTCGTCGGTCTCCACGAGCGGGCGGCTCGTGCGTGTCACGCCGGTCGGCAGCGAGGAGACGCTCGAGAGCATGTCGGCGCGGTGGGTGACGAAGACGAGCGAGGCGACGCCGGTGGCCGCGAGGATCAGCACCGACAGCTCGCCCATCGTGTCCCACCCGCGCAGGTCGACGAGGGCGACGTTGACGACGTTCTTGCCGTGGCCGATCTCGTACGCGAGGTCGGGGAACGCCGTCGAGATGGGCTCGGCCACGCGGGCCCCCGTCGCGACGACGGCGATCGCGGCCATCGTGACGCCGACCGCGATCGCGAGGATCGCGCGGACCACCGGCAGGACCGAGGCGTTGTGCTCGCCGAGGCGTGCCGGGATCCGGCGCAGGACGAGCGCGAAGGCGACGAGGGTGACCGTCTCGACGAGGATCTGCGTGAGCGCGAGATCGGGAGCCCCGCTCGTGGCGAACAGCATGACCATGCCCAGGCCCGTGACCGAGACCAGCACGACGCCCGTGTAGCGCTTGCGCGCGCGCACGGCGACGATGCCGGCGGCGATCATGAACGGCGCGGCCATGAGCTGCATGGGCGTCTGCCACGCCTCCAGCTGCACCTGCCATTCCGGCGCCGCCAGCAGCGCCGTCGCCTCGGCCGCCACGAACACGACGAAGATCGTGCCGACGTACACCGGCAGCGAACCGCGCTGCGTCAGCGAGGTGGTCAGCACCGCGAGGCGGGCGACCCCGCGCAGCGTCGCGTTGTACACGTCGGCCGCCGTGAACGGCAGCACGCGCGAGTGCCAGTGCGTGCGCTGGACGAGCCAGAACAGCACGAAGCCGAGCGCGATGCTGCCCAGCGACAGGAACAGCGCCGGCTCGAGCCCGTGCCACAGGCCCAGGTGGTAGGAGTGGTCGCCGCCCGCGTCGGGCATCGTGTCGGCGTAGCCGGACAGCGCGGCGTCGAGCAGCGGCGCGGCGACGCCGGCGACGATCGTGAGTCCGCTGAGGATGACGGGCGCGGCGATGAAGCCCATCGGCGGGTCGGGCCACGGCGTCTTCGGCAGCGCCTGCCCCGCGGCATCCTTCTTGGTCCAGAAGGCGCCCCAGACGAAACGCGCGCCGTAGGCGGTCGTCAGGATCGAGCCCAGGACGATCCCGATCAGGGGCAGGAGGGCACCGGCATCCGCCCCGCCGTCGAGCAGCGAGGTGAGCGCCGCCTCCTTCGCGACGAAGCCGACCGTCGGCGCCAGTCCCACCATCGAGGCGACGGCGATGATCGAGAACACCGCGAGGGTCGGCGCCTGACGGCCCACGCCGGACAGCTCGGCGATGTCGCGCGTGGACAGCTGCCGGTCGATGACGCCGACGACGAGGAAGAGCGACGACTTGAACAGCGCGTGGCCGATGAGCAGGGCGAGGCCTGCCAGGGCGGAGTTGCGCTCTCCGTAGCCGAGCACGACCGTGAGCATGCCGAGCTGGCTGACCGTGCCGAAGGCGAGGACGCGCTTGAGGTCGGACTCACGCAGCGCCTGCAAGCCGCCCAGCAGCATCGTGAAGATGCCGAGCGAGATCACGATCGGCCGCCACGGCTCGCTGTCGGCGAAGGCCGGCGCGAGGCGCGCGATGAGGTAGATGCCCGCCTTGACCATCGCCGCGGCGTGCAGGTACGCGCTGACCGGGGTCGGCGCCGCCATGGCGCCGGGGAGCCAGAAGTGGAACGGAAAGATGGCCGACTTGCTGAGCGCGCCGACCAGCAGCATGACGATCGCGACGTTGAGCAGCAGGTGGTCGTCGCCGGTGAACGCCCGGGGCGTGGTGAGGATGGTGCTGAGGCTGGTCGTGCCGTACAGCACCGTGACGATGACCGCGCCGACGAACATCACGAGGCCGCCGAGGGTGGTCACCAGCAGGGCCTGCAGCGCGGCGCGGCGGCTCGCGCCGCGCGCGTGGTAGAAGCCGATGAGCAGGTACGACAGGACGCTCGTGATCTCCCAGAGCATCACGAGCACGATCAGGTCATCGGTGAGCACGAGCCCGTACATCGCGCCGGCGAAGGCGAGCAGCACGGCGCAGAACTGGCCGACGCCGTCCTTCTTGCCGTCGAAGTACCAGCGGCAGTAGACCATGACGAGTGCGCCGACGCCGGTGACGATGAGTGCCATGATCCAGCCGAGCGTGTCCATCCGCATCGACACCTCGATGTCGAGCCCGGGAATCCAGGAGTACGACTCGAACGGCACGGTCCCGGCGAGGATGACGGGCGTCTGCAGCGCGGCGTGGACGAGCGCGGCGACGGGGACGAGCGCGCCGATGAAGAAGGCGCGGGCTCCGAGGCGACCGACCAGCCACGGCAGCACCAACGGCAGCACCGCGAACGCGCCGAGGAGGAGCAGCAACCTGGCCTCCTCCGTGGTCGTCGCGCGGGGGTTGTCGGGTTTATTCTACCGACGCCGAGGGGCTTGATTTCCGGTCGGCGTCATGCAACGGCCGGCGCGGTCGTCGTCCCGTGGCGGAACGTGCACGTCAGCCGGAGCGAGGCCGGCTCGCGTCCCTGGAGCATCGCGGCGATCGCCTCGCCGGCGGCGCGACCCTTCGCCGTCGCATCCTGGACGAGCGTGGTCAGCTCGTGCGGTGCGAGTCCGTCGACGCGCACCCCGTCGAAGCCCGTGACGCTCACGTCGGCGGGCACGCGCAGGCCCGCCTCCTCGGCGGCCCGGATCACGCCGACCGCCAGCAGGTCGCTCTGCGCGATGACCGCCGTCGGTCGGGTGGCCGCATCGGCGAACAGCACCCGGCCCGCCGCGACGCCCTCGTCGATGAAGCTGCCGCCCGCGGCGAACGCCGGAGCGTCGGGGAACACGTCGCGCGCGCCCTGCAGGCGGTCGCGCGTGACGTCCACGGCGACGGTCTCGTCCGCGCCGATCCATCCGCGCACGCACTGCGCGTCCCGCGGGAGCGTCACGATCGCGACCCGACGATGCCCCAGCCGCCGCAGATGATCGGCCGCCTCGCGCTGCGCCTCACGATTGTCGAGCGTGATGCGCGGGATGCCGGGGCCGGCATCGCCTTCGATCACCACGACCGGGATGCCGCGGGCGCGGACCGATTCGAGCGATTCGCGCAGCAGTCCGCTGCAGCCGATCAGCACCGCCGCGTCGATCGGGGCCGTCGTCAGCGTCGGGGCGCTGGCGGTGACGGGCCGATCGCGCAGCAGCAGCAGGCCTGCGCCGAGCGGGGCGACCGCCTCGGTGAGGCCGTCCATCATGAGCGTCTTGACCGGGTCGAGGAACGCCGCGCCCAGCCGCTCCTCGAACACGACGCCGACGATGCCGCTGCGGCCGGTACGCAGCGAGGCGGCGCGGGGATCGGGGCCGGTGTAGCCCAGGCGTTCGGCAGCGATCAGCACGCGCTGCCGCGTCGCGTCGGACACGGGCGTCTTGCCGCTGAAGACGACGGACGCGGTCGACGGCGACACGCCCGCCTCACGGGCGACGTCGGCGATCCGGGGACGACGGTCAGTCACGTCTCCGATCCTACATTTTCTGGGATCGAATCGATTCGATATGCTGTGCGGATGGAATCTGTGCTCACCCGCCCCCAGCTGACCCGGTGGCGCACCGCCGTCTTCGCGATCTTCTTCGCGTGCGGCCTCGGCTTCGCCTCGTGGGCGTCGCGGCTGCCGTCGGTGAAGCAGGTGCTCGACATCAGCGACGCGGGGATCGGCGTGCTGCTGTTCGTGATGGGCGCGGCCTCGATCGTCGGGCTCTCACTGGCCAACGTCATCGTCGCGCGGTGGGGCGCCCGCCGTGGCATGTTCGTCACGATCATCGCCTTCAGCGGTGGCGTGGCCATTGCCGGACTCGGCGTGCAGTTCCTCGAGTCCTACGCCGTCACGGCGGTGGGCCTGGCACTGATGGGTCTGGGCATGAGTGCCACCGACGTCATGATGAACGTCGAGGCCGCGGCGGTCGAGCAGGCCTTCGAACGCACGCTCATGCCGCTGTTCCACGCCTTCTTCAGCCTCGGCACAGTCGCCGGCGCGGGTGCGGGCATCGCGATGGCCGCCGCCGGCGTCGGCGTCGCGTGGCACCTCTGGGGCGCCGGGCTGCTGGTCCTGGTCGCCGGCCTGGTCGCGCTCGGCCAGATTCCCGACCGCGACTCCCTGCACGACGACGACGCGCCGCAGGCCACGCGACGCGAGCGCATGCACGACCTGCTCACGGTCTGGCGCGACCCGCGCACGTACGCGATCGGCGCGATCATCCTGGGCATGGCCTTCGCCGAGGGCAGCGCCAATGACTGGCTCACGATCGCCGTCGTCGACGGGCATGGCGAGACCGAGGCGACGGGCGCGATCGCGCTGACCGTGTTCTCGGTCGCCATGACGGTCTTCCGCGTGCTCGGGGGCCCGCTGGTCGACCGGATCGGTCGCGTCTGGAGCCTGCGGGTGCTGGCCGTGACCGCCGCCGCCGGCCTGGTGATGTTCATTCTCGCGCCGTCGCTGCCGATCGCGCTCATCGGCGTCGCCCTGTGGGGCGCCGGCGCCTCGCTCGGGTTCCCGCTGGGCATGTCCGCCGCCGCCGACGATCCGACCAAGGCGGCCGCCTCGGTCTCCGCGGCCGCGACGATCGGGTACCTCGCGTTCCTGTGCGGCCCGCCCGTGCTCGGCTGGATCAGCCACGAGATCGGCATCTTGCCCACCCTGTGGATCATCGTGGGGCTCATCGTGATGAGCGCGTTCGCCTCGGGCGCGGCCCGGCCGATCGCCGGCTCGAAGGTCGGCGCCGGCGCGAAGGCGGCTGCCGGCACCGGCATCCACTGACCCACGGGTCCGCCGGAGCCGGTCACGCGTAGGATCGACGCCGTGCGCCTCGTCATTGCCCGCTGCTCCGTCGACTACGCGGGTCGGCTCAACGCCCATCTGCCCGAAGCGACGCGGCTTCTCGTGCACAAGGGAGACGGCAGTCTGCTCGTGCACTCGGACTCGCTGTCGTACAAGCCGCTCAACTGGATGAGCCCGCCGTGCACGCTCACCGTCGTGGAGCCGGACGACGGTGACGAGGACGTCGTCGAGAAGTGGCAGGTCAGCCACGCGAAGACGGGCGACTCGCTCACCGTCCGCATCTACGAGGTGCTCCACGACTCCACCCACGAGCTCGGCATCGATCCCGGCCTCGTCAAGGACGGCGTCGAGGCCGACCTGCAGCGCCTCCTGGCCGAGCAGGTCGAGGTCATCGGCGACGGCCTCACGCTCGTGCGCCGCGAGTACCCGACCGCCATCGGACCGGTCGACCTCATGCTGCGCGCCGCGGGGACGGAGACGCCCGAGAAGCACGTCGCCGTCGAGGTCAAGCGCCGCGCGGGCATCGACGCCGTCGAGCAGATCACCCGCTACCTCGAGCTGCTCAACCGCGACTCGGTGCTCGCGCCCGTCCGGGGCGTGCTCGCCGCGCAGGCCTTCGCGCCGCAGGCGCGCACGCTCGCGACCGACCGTGGCATCGCGTGCGTCGTGCTCGACTACGACGCCATGAAGGGCGTCGACAGCGGCGCACCCACCCTCTTCTGATCCGCGTCGGATGCCCGGCATCCAGCCGTCGCCTCGGTTTCCGTCCGTCGCCTCGGATTCAGCAGTCGCTCCAGCACAGTCGCACGCCCGAACACTGTGCCCCAGCGACTGCCGAACACGCACCCGGCACCCACCCCGGCTTCCACAGTCGCTCCAGCACAGTCACACGCCCGAACACTGTGCCCCAGCGACTGCCGAACGCACACCCGCGACACCCCGGCGCCCGACCGACCCCGACGGACCCCACGACCGACGCACGGCCGGCCGATGACCGCCGCTGGCTAGGCTGGCACCCATGACGATCCGATCGCCGTGGACCTGCATCCTCTGGGACATCGATGGCACGGTGGTCGACGCCTCCGAGGGCATCCTCCGCCGTCTCACCCGCTGCCTGCAGGACTTCGGCCTGCCGGCGCCCACGCGCGAGGAGCTCGTCCACTGGATCGGCCCGCCGATGCACCAGTCCTTCCAGACCAACGTCGGCATGACGCCCGAGCGGGCCGCCGAAGCCACGGCGCACTACCGCACGATCGGCAGAGCCGAAGGCTACGCGGCCGGGGCGCGCCTGTACCCCGGCATCGGCGAGCTCATCGCCGAACTGGCGGATGCCGGCATCCCCCAGGGGACGGCCAGCTCGAAGCCCGAGATCCAGGTCGCCACCCTCATGGAGCACTTCGGGCTCGAGCAGCACCTGCAGGCGATCGTCGGCGCGACGCCGGACGAGAAGACGCTCGCCTCGAAGGCGGACGTCATCGGGGAGTCGCTGCGCCGGCTCGCCGCCGCGGGTGTCGATACGAGCCGGCCCGTGCTGATCGGCGACCGCCACCACGACGTCGAAGGCGGCGCGATCCACGGCGTCCCGGTCGTCTTCGTGCGCTGGGGATTCAGCTGGCCGCACGAGTCCGAGGGCGCGCAGGCGGTCGTCGACACCGTCGACGACTTGCGCGACCTGCTGCTGATCCGGGATGCCGGATGAACCAGTCCCCGGCGGAGGTCTGGGCCTGGTTGGGTCCGGCCCTGGTCGTGTTCGGCGCCGCCGCCGCGGGCGTGGTGCTGCTGGCGTGGCTGCTGCAGCGCGCGCGGCGATCGCCCAAGGCGCGCGCGGCCGCGGAGGTCGAGCGCACGGCCGCCGGCTCCGCGCTCGTTCAGCTCGATGACGCGGTCGCCGAACTCGACCTCGAGGTGGGTCTGTCCGGCGCGCTGTACGACGGGACGGCGCCGACGGCGCTGCGGCGCGCCCGGCTGACGGCGCAGCACGCGCGCGACGACGCGTTCGAACGGTTCCGGGAGCTCACCGACGAGACGCACCCCGAGGATGTGCGCCGCACCGCGCGCCTGATCCGCACCCGCGTCGACGCGACGGTCGCAGGAATCGCCAGGGCGCGCGCCGAGCACGCCGAGTGGATGGACCGCCACGTGACAGCGGCATCCCAGATCGATGCCGCGCAGGAGCGCGCCGCCGCCCTGCGCGTGCAGCTCGGCGACCCGGACGCGCTGCTCGCGGAGCTGTCGGAGCGGTTCGACCCGGCCGAGTGGCAGGACGCCGCCCGCGCCGCCGCGAGCGCACCGGCGGACCTCGCGGAGGCCGACCGCCTGCTGGCGGCCGCCGCCCGGCGCTCGAACGACCCCACGCGCAGCGCACTGCCGCAGCTGGCCGAGGCCGAACGAGCCCTGCGCCGCGCGCACGCGGCCGCGCGCACACTGGAGGAGAACCATCGGCTGGTGATGGATGCCGCGCGCGCCGTGGACGAGGAGATCGCGGCCGCCCGCGCGGCGCTGCGCCAGGCGGTGACGGTGCGCGAGCAGCTCGAGCCCGACGACGCGACACGACTGTCCGACGAGCTGCGCACGATCGAGGCGGCCCTCACCGAGCACGAGGCCCAGGCCGCGCGACGGCCGACCGCGACGGTGGACGCGGTCGCGCGGCTGCGGGATCGCCTCGACCTGGCGCTGGGCGACGCGCGGACCGCGCAGCAGCGGCTGCGCGGTGCGCGCACCGCGCTGCCGGGGACGCTGGCCGCGGCACGGTCGGCGATCGCCCGGGCCGAGTCGGCCACGGCGGGCGCCGGCGCCGATGCCCGCGTGCGACTCGCCTCCGCGCAGCACGAGCTGGCCGCTGCGCGGAATGCGCAGGACCCGGTGGCCGCACTGGATGCGGCCCGCCGGGCCCTGCGTCATGCCGAAGACGCGTCAGCCCTCGCGGACTACGACCGACTCGCGAAGAATCGCGTCGCGAGGGATTGACGCGCACGTCTCGATGACATCGTCACCGATGACGATGTATCAGATGGGACGAATGTTCTCCGCCTGCAGGCCCTTGGGGCCCTGCGCGATTTCGAACTCGACGCGCTGGTTCTCCTCGAGGGCACGGTAGCCCGACGACTGAATCGCGGAGTAGTGGGCGAAGACGTCGGCGCCGCCTTCATCGGGAGCGATGAACCCGAAGCCCTTCTCCGAGTTGAACCACTTGACGGTACCGCTGGTGCTCATTTATTGCCTTACGTGTGCACTGAACGCCCGACGCGACTGCGCCGAACTGCTCCCACGGTAACCGTCGGAGCGCATTCTGTCGTGTCTGTCGAGAGATGGTGACACAAACGTTGCATGACGTTACGACGCCGACACTGCGCGGGGTTGCGCGACCGAGCCCATACGACGCCCGGGCGCGACACTCGGCGGCGTGCACCCGGGCGTCGACGGATCCCCCCGGATAAGTCACGCAGAGGCGTGACACACCTCACTCTACTGATATATCGACCGGACCCTCTCGGTCGCGCCCAGGTGCGCGACGTACACTGAAACTCTCCATGTCGACAACGAATCTTCACCCGATCGATCTGTCGGCGAGCACCATCCTGGGCGATGCCGTGTACGAGAGGATCGGCGCCGCCATCCTCGACGGACGGCTGGAGCCCGGCCAGCGCCTGCGCGATGTCGAGCTCGCCGCACAGCTCGGAGTCTCGCGCACCCCGGTCCGCGAGGCGCTGCAGCGCCTCGAACGGTTCGGGCTCGTAGAGATCGCCGTGGGGCGCTACACCCGCGTGACCGAACTCGACGAGCGGAGGCGGGACGAGACCGGCGTGTTCGCCGTCTACGCGATGGGCAACGCCCTGCACATGGCCGTCACCCGGTGCGGCGACGACGAACTCGCGGGCATCGTCACGGCAGCCGACGCCGTCGTGGCCGCTGCCGCCGACGACGACCCCCTGCGCCTGTTCGACCTCTCCGTGAGCCTGTTCGAACGCGTCACCCTGGCGACGGGCAACGCCGTCTTCACGACCTTCATCGGCGAGGCCTCGCTGGCGATCCTGCGCAACGTGCGGGACTGGATGCCGTTCCACTCTCAGCCGCAGGCCCGCCTCGACGACCACGTGCGCGTACGCGACTGCATCGCCGGCCGCGACGCCGACGGCGCCGAGCGCGCCCTGCGTCGGCTGTTCGACGTCGCCTGACCCGCGGCGGGTGCTGCTCAGCGGCTTTCGCCATCGCGACGTTCTGTTCGCGGGGCTCGCCATCGCGGCGTTCGCCATCGCGACGTTCGGCGCGCGGCGTTCGGTTCGCAGGACCTTTTCGCGATCCCGGGCGTGTCCACCGCGTGTCGCGGCCTGCGGCGCACTCGAGTCCTGCGAACCGGACACCGCGGTCCCCGCACCGAATGCGACCGCGACACCGCCGACCCCGCGATCCGCGCAACGCAAGAACGGATGAACCCCCGGTTTCGGGGGTTCATCCGTTCACGATGTCCTGAGACATCACATGGTGCGCGAGGGGGGAGTTGAACCCCCACGCCCTTTCGGGCACTGGCACCTGAAGCCAGCGCGTCTGCCTATTCCGCCACTCGCGCGAATCCGCGTCACCGCGGAGTCAACTTCCCGAGGATATCACGCGCATCGGCCAAGGCGGAATCGCCGGGTTCCACCGCCCACACAGCCAGTGCAACTAGCATGTGAGCACCGGTCAGCCTGCCTGAGGAGCCCAGTGGGACTACTTGACAGCTTCGAGAAGGGACTCGAACGCGCCGTCAACAGCGCGTTCGCGAAGACCTTCCGCAGCGGCGTGCAGCCCGTCGAGATCGCCTCCGCGCTGCGCAGCGAACTGGACACCAAGGCTGCCGTCGTCAGTCGTGACCGCATCCTCGCGCCCAACACGTTCGAGGTGCGCCTCGCTCCGGCCGATGAGGAGCGCATGCGCACACTCGGCAGCGCGCTCGAGACCGAGCTGCACCGCCTGGTGGACGATCACGCCCGGAAGCAGGGCTTCAGCTTCGCCGGCCCCGTGACGATCTCGCTCGCCGCCGACGCCGGCCTGTCGACGGGCACGCTGCGCGTCGCGTCGCGCAGCGCCGCCGGGGAGGTCGCCTGGCGCGGCGTGCTCGAGATCGACGGCCGGCAGCACACGCTCGTCAAGAGCCGCACCGTCATCGGCCGCGGCAGCGACGCCGACATCACGATTCCCGATGCGGGGACGAGCCGTCGCCACGTCGAGATCCTCTGGGACGGCGAGCGCGGCATGGTGCGCGACATGAACTCGACCAACGGCACGCAGCTGAACGGCCACAAGGTCACCGAGGCGGCGCTGCCGCCCGACTCGGTCGTGACGATCGGGCGTACGCGCATCACGTTCCGCGTCGTCGCCCAGGCGGTGCCGCCGCGGCCGAGCACACCGGCATCCGATGCGACCCGTGCCTTCGGGATCGGGGGGACCCCATGAGCGGCAGCCTGACCCTCCTCCTGCTGCAGATCGGCTTCCTCGTCCTGCTGTGGTTCTTCGTGTTCGCGGTCGTGTACTCGCTGCGCGCCGACCTGTTCGGCGTCAAGGTGCGCAAGCTCGAGCCGGCGGCCGGCACTCCTGCGACGGCTCCGGCCCACGCGGCGACGGCGCCCGTCGCCCCGCTCGCGTCCGCACCGACCGCGCCGCGCCGATCGGGCCCCGAGAAGGCCACCGCCACCACCGTGTCGCGCATCGTCATCACGAGCGGACCGAAGACGGGCCTGGAACTGCCCCTCGGCGACGAGCCGCTCACGATCGGCCGCTCGAGCGAGTCGGGCCTCGTGATCCGCGACGACTACACCTCCAGCCACCACGCGCGCCTGCTGCTGTGGGGCGACCAGTGGATGATCCAGGACCTCGACTCGACGAACGGCACCTGGCACGACGGCGAGCGCGTCACGAGCCCCGTCCCGATCACCGTCGGCGCGCCGATCAAGGTCGGCGCGACGACCTTCGAGCTGCGGAAGTAACCGCCTCCGATGGTCTTCGAAGGGTCGAGCGCCGCCATCTCCCATACGGGGAAGGTGCGCTCCAACAACCAGGACTCGGGCTACAGCGGCGCGAACCTCTTCGTCGTCGCCGACGGCATGGGCGGGCACGCCGGCGGCGACGTCGCCTCGAGCATCGCCGTCCATCGCCTCAAGCAGCTCGAGCAGCCCTTCCCCACCACCAATGAGGCCGAACGCGCCCTGCGCGGCGCCATCACCGAGACGGCCCAGCTGCTGATCGACACGGTCGCCGACCAGCCCGAGCTGGCCGGCATGGGCACGACCGTCAGCGCCGTCATGATGGTCGACGACTACGCCGTCATCGCGCACATCGGCGACTCGCGCGTCTATCTGTTCCGCGACGGCGCGCTCACCCAGATCACGACCGATCACACGTTCGTGCAGAAGCTCGTCGACTCGGGCCGCATCACGCCCGAAGAGGCCCGCTACCACCCCCGCCGCTCGGTGCTGATGCGCGTGCTCGGCGACATGTCCGCCGACCCCGAGGTCGACACGTTCATCATGGCGACCCAGCCCGGCGACCGCTGGCTGCTGTGCTCGGACGGGCTGTCCGGCGTCGTCGACGACCCGCACACGGCGAAGGTCCTCGGCCAGGGGCTCGGTCCCGGCCGCAGCGCCGATCTCCTGCTGAAACAGGCACTGGATGCCGGTGCCCCCGACAACGTGACCATCGTCCTGGTCGACGTCGGCGGACGGCATCCCCTCTTCAGCGGCACGCCCACGATCGTCGGGTCGGCATCGAACCCCCACGGTGTCGAGGTGCCCTCCGCCCGTCCGGGCCGGACGAGCTGGCTGCACCCGGGCCGCCAGGCGGCGAACGAGCCGACGCACTTCGAGCCGTCCGCCGACTTCCTCGAGGAGCTCATCGAGGAGGACCACCGCCGCGCCCGCCGGCGCCGCGTCTGGTGGATCGTCGGCTTCGTCCTGGTCCTCGCCGCGCTCGCGGCGGCGGCCTTCGGCGCCTACTCGTGGACCCAGACCCGCTTCTTCGTCGGCGCCGACGACGACTCGGTCGTCATCTTCCGCGGCATCCAGCAGGACATCGGACCGATCTCGCTGTCGTCGGTGTACGAGGACACCGGCATCCTGCTCGACGATCTGCCGTTCTACGACCGCATGATGGTCGAACAGACGATCTCGGCCCGCTCGCTCGCGCACGCCGAGTCGATCGTCGGCAATCTGCGTCCGCTGGAGGTGGTCCCATGACCGCGCCCGCGCTCCAGACCGACACGACGGTCGTCAAGGCGCTGCGCAGGCTCCGGATGCCGCAGACGCACCGCAATCGCGAACTCGGCCTGCTGCTGTTCGCCTTCGTCCTCAACGCGGCCGCCGTCGCCCTCGTGCAGCTGGGCGCCCTCGACGCGATCGACCCCACCTTCCTGTACTACTGCGGCGGCCTGACGGTGCTCGCCCTGGCGCTGCACATCGTGCTGCGCCTGCGGGCGCGGGCCGCCGACCCGTTCGTCGTGCCGATCGCGACGGTGCTCACGGGGCTGGGCATCGCGATGATCTACCGCATCGACATCGGCAAGGCCAACGAGGGCTGGGCGGCGTGGTCGACCCGTCAGCTCGTCTGGGCGGCGATCGCGATCGCGGGCGCCATCGCCGTGGTGGTGCTGCTGCGCAACTACCGGGTGCTGTTCCGCTACACGTACCTGTTCGGCCTGACCGGCATCGTGCTGCTGCTGCTGCCGTTCGTCCCGGGCCTGGGCACCAACGCCAACGCCGACGTGTGGGTCTCGGTCGCGGGGATCTTCTCGTTCCAGCCGGGCGAGCTCGCCAAGATCGCCCTCGCGATCTTCTTCGCCGGCTACCTGGTGCGCACACGCGAGGCGCTCACCTCGGTGGGCACGCGCTTCCTCGGGATGACGTGGCCGCGAGCCCGTGAGCTCGGACCGCTGCTGGTGGTGTGGCTGGCATCGCTGGCCATCATCGTCCTGCAGCGCGACCTCGGCACGGGCCTGCTCATCTTCGGCATGTTCGTCGCGATGCTGTACGCCGCGACCGGCAAGACCAGCTGGGTGCTCCTCGGCGTCGTCCTGGCCGTCTCGGGCGCCCTCGCGGCCTCGCGCATCCTGCCCTACGTCGGCGCACGCTTCACCAACTGGCTCGACGCGTTCAATCCCGCCCTCATGGACAACAGCAGCCACCAGCTGGTCAACGGGATCTTCGGGCTCGCGCAGGGCGGCCTCATCGGCACGGGCCTGGGCCAGGGCCGGCCGGGTCTCACCCCGCTCGCGCACAGCGACTACATCTTCCCGAGCCTGGGCGAGGAGCTGGGCCTGATCGGAGTGTTCGCGATCCTGCTGCTGTACATGGTGTTCACCAGCCGCGGCATCCGCATCGGCATCGCCGGGCAGGACGACTTCGGCAAGCTGCTGGCGACGGGGCTGTCGTTCACGATCGCGCTGCAGGTGTTCATCATGGTCGGCGGCGTCACGCGACTGATCCCGCTCACCGGTCTGACGACCCCGTTCCTGGCCGCCGGCGGCTCGTCGCTCGTGGCGAACTGGATCATCGTCGCGCTGCTCGTGCGCATCTCGGATGCCGTGCGCTCCCGCCCGCGGGTGGTGATCGGATGACGCGCTTCGTCTCGCTCCGCGCGCTCAACGACCGGGATCGGGGGATGCTCTCATGACCAAGGAGCTGCGCCGCCTGAGCATCGTGATGCTCATGATGTTCCTCGCGCTGTTCGCGTCGACGAGCTACATCCAGGTGATCGGCGCGAGCGAGCTGCAGGCGAACCCCGAGAACCGCCGCGCGCTGTACGACTCGTACGAGGTGCAGCGCGGCACGATCTTCGCCGGCGGGGCCGTGATCGCCCTGTCGGTGCCGAGCGACGACGTCTACAGCTGGATGCGCACCTACCCCGACGCCGAGATGTGGGCCCCGGTCACCGGCTACATCAATCCCGTCCTGGGTCCGGGCGCCGCGACCGGCCTCGAGCGCGCGATGAACTCCGCCCTGGCCGGCACCGGCGGTTCGCAGTTCCTCTCGCGCATCGACCGGATCATCAGCGGCCAGCCGCCGCGCGGCTCGAACGTGCTGCTGTCGCTGAACGCGGAGCTGCAGCGCGTCGCGTTCGACGCGCTGGGCGACTACGAGGGCGCCGTCATCGCGATGGAGCCGGACACCGGCCGCGTCCTCGCGATGGTCACGAGCCCCAGCTTCGACACGAACCTGCTCGCCTCGCACAACACGGCGGCCGTGAACAGCGCATACGACGAGCTGCTCGCCGATCCGCTCAACCCGCTGTACAACCGGGCGATCGCCGGAGCCCTCGACCCGCCCGGGTCGACCTTCAAGCTCGTCGTCGCCGCCGCGGCCCTGGCCTCGGGCTCCTACACGGCCGAGTCGGAGTTCCCCAACCCCGCGAGCTGGCCGCTGCCGGGCACGGACAACATCCTGCACAACTACGACATGGGCACGTGCGGCGCGGGCGAGACGGTCACGCTCGCGACCGCGTTGCGCCTGAGCTGCAACATCCCGTTCGCGCAGCTGGCCGTCGCGCTCGGCGACGACGCGATCCGCGCGCAGGCCGAGCTGTTCGGCTTCAACTCGTCGTTCGATCTGCCGCTGACCTCGACGGCCTCGGTCTACCCCGAGCGCCTCAACGCCCCGCAGACGGCGCTCAGCGGCATGGGCCAGAGCGACGTGCGGGCCTCGCCGCTGCAGATGGCGATGGTGTCCGCGGGCATCGCGAACGGCGGCGTCGTGATGAACCCCCGCATGGTGGACCGCGTCGTGGCGCCGGACCTCACGGTGCAGGAGGAATTCTCCGACACGGAGTTCGGCCGGGCGCTGTCCGAGCAGCTGGCCGCGCAGCTGACGACGCTGATGGTCGCCAATGTCAGTGAGGGCGCGGCAAGCGGTGCAAGAATAGACGGCGTCGACGTTGCCGGTAAGACCGGCACTGCGGAGCATGGCCCGGGCGATCCGTACACGCTGTGGTTCACCGGGTTCGCCCCCGCGGAAGACCCTGAGGTCGTCGTCGCCGTGATGGTGCAGAACGGTGGTGGGCTCGGCCAGAACGGCACGAGCAACGGGATCGCGGCCCCCATCGCGAAGAAAGTCATTGAGGCGGTGCTGAGCAGATGAGACCGACGCAGGGTGTGAGCTTCGGCGGGCGCTACGAGCTGGACTCGCGGATCGCGATCGGCGGGATGGGCGAGGTCTGGGAAGCCACCGACCACGTGATCGGCCGGACGGTCGCCATCAAGATCCTCAAAGACGAGTACATGGGCGACCCGGGCTTCCTCGAGCGCTTCCGCGCCGAGGCCCGCCACGCCGCGCTGGTCAACCACGAGGGCATCGCGAGCGTCTTCGACTACGGCGAGGAGAACGGTTCCGCCTTCCTCGTCATGGAGCTGGTGCCCGGCGAGGCGCTGTCGACGGTGCTCGAGCGCGAAGGCTCGCTGTCGGCCGACAAGACGCTCGACATCGTCGCGCAGACGGCCTCGGCGCTGCAGGCCGCGCACGCCGCGGGGCTCGTGCACCGCGACATCAAGCCCGGCAATCTGCTCATCACCCCCGACGGTCGCGTCAAGATCACCGACTTCGGGATCGCGCGCATCGCCGACCAGGTGCCGCTGACGGCGACCGGACAGGTCATGGGCACGGTCCAGTACCTGTCGCCGGAGCAGGCCTCGGGGCACCCGGCCTCTCCCGCCACCGACATCTACTCGCTCGGCATCGTCGCGTACGAGAGCGTGGCCGGCAAGCGCCCGTTCACGGGCGAGTCGCAGGTCGCGATCGCGATGGCGCAGATCAACGACACCCCGCCCCCGCTGCCGGCGACGGTCGCCGAGCCGGTGCAGAACCTCGTGATGAGCATGATCGCGAAGAAGCCCGACGACCGGCCCGCCTCGGCCGCCGTCGTGGCGCGCGCGGCCGCCGCGCTGCGTCGCGGCGACATCGCGGCCGCCGCCGCGGTCGTGCCGGCCATCGCCGGCGCCGCCGGCGTCGACGAGGTCACCCAGCTGCTCACGGCGGGCCTGGCGACCGATCAGGCCACCCGCATCCTGCCGACCACGGCGGCGATCGACGAGCAGCCGGGCGAGCCGAAGAAGCGCAGTCCCTGGACCTGGCCGCTGGTCGCCCTCATCGTCCTGCTGCTGCTCGTACTGGGCGGCACCGTCTTCGCGCTGCTCAGCGCCCAGGGCCCCGATCCGATCACGTCGCCGACCGACACCTCCGCCCCGCCGACCACGCCCACCGACACCCCCGATCCGACGCCGACCTCGGCAGATCCGTCGACGCTGGGGCTGCTGAACGAGACCTGCGAGCGGGCCACCGCCATCCTCGAGGAGGAGGGTTTCGTCACGCCGATCTGCGAGCGCGGCAACCCCGCCCCCGACGTCGACAGCGAGAATCTCGTCTACGCCGTCAACCCGTCGCAGGGCAACGTCCCGTTCGCGACGACGCTGACGCTGACCTATTACGGCCCCGCCGCTCCCATGAGCACGCCGGCCGCGGCGACCATCCAGGGCGGCATCGACGGCGCATCGGTCGAGGCCGGATCCACCGTGAGCATCACCTGGTCGTCGTACACGTGCCCGGCCGGCTTCCCCACCGCGCAGTCGTACGACTTCACGATCAACTCGGGCGGCGTCTTCCAGTCCGGCGGTGAGAACACCGGGTCCTTCGGCATCAACGACCGCCCGCAGAACATCATCGTGGGCGAGTCCGGCACGCTCTCGGTCACCTACACGGTCACGTGCGCGGGCACCGACGGCTCGAGCGAGCGCGTCTCGCCGACGTCGGCCGAGGCGTTCGCGACGATCGTCCCGCCGGCGCCGACCGACCCCGAGGATCCCGAGGCCGGCAGCGAGGAAGCGGACAGCACAGAAGGCTGATGCGCCCGGGCGCACCGACCGCTCACCGGTTCCGATCAGGAGTCGTCCACTAGGCTTTCCACGTTCAGTCCAGGGGGAAGATGTGTCCGCACAGCCGCGCGTGCTCTCCGGCCGCTACCGCATCGATGAACTCATCGGCCGCGGCGGCATGGCCACCGTGTACCGGGGACACGATCTGACGCTGGGCCGGCCGGTCGCCATCAAGATCCTCAAGCGCGAGCTGGCCGCCGACAACTCGTTCCGCACCCGCTTCCGTCTCGAGGCGCAGGCCGCCTCGAGGATGTCCCACCCCACGATCGTGCGCGTGTACGACGCGGGCGAAGACGCCGACGTCGATCCGGACGGGACGCAGCACCCGGTGCCGTACATCGTGATGGAGCTCGTGCAGGGCCGGCTGCTCAAGGACGTCATCTCCGCGGGACCCGTCCCGGTGACCGATGCGGTGCGCTACGTCGACGGCATCCTCGAAGCGCTCGAGTACTCGCACCGCGCCGGCGTCGTGCACCGCGACATCAAGCCGGGCAACGTCATGATCACCGAGCACGGCCAGATCAAGGTGATGGACTTCGGCATCGCGCGCGCCGTGTCGGACTCGTCGTCCACCGTCGCCGAGACCACGGCGATCATCGGCACCGCCGCCTACTTCTCGCCCGAGCAGGCCAAGGGCGAGTCCGTGGACGCGCGCGCCGACCTCTACTCCGCCGGCGTCGTCCTGTACGAGCTGCTCGCCGGGCGCACGCCCTTCCGCGGCGACACTCCCGTCGCCGTCGCCTATCAGCACGTCAGCGAGACGCCGCTGCCGCCGTCGGAACTGGTCGGCACCATCCCGCGCTCGCTCGACGCCCTCGTGCTGCGCGCACTCGCGAAGGACCCGTTCCAGCGCTTTCAGGATGCCGCGTCGTTCCGCGACGCGCTCGACGCGACCGTCGACGGCAAGGCGCCCAGCCGGCGCAAGGTCGGCGCGCTGGTCAGCGAGCTGTACGGCGCGAACCCGCGCCAGGCCGCCGAGACCGCGCGATCGCTGCGACAGCTGAGCACCGACACGACGATGCGACGCACCCAGACCGGCCCTCCGGTCGCGTGGATCTGGGCCGGAGCGGCCGTGCTCGCCGTTCTGCTGATCTCGGTACTGATCTGGGTCATGACCATCCGCCCCGGAGCCGACGTGTCCCCCAACGTCCGCATCGTGCCCGACGTCGTGACCATGACGTGGGAGCGCGCCAACGAGCACCTCGCCGACAACGACCTGCAGGCGCACCGGATCGACGCGCCCAGCGAGGAGATCGCGACCGGCTCGGTCATCCGCACCGATCCGATCGCCGGTACGAGCGTCAATCCCGGCCAGGAGATCACCGTCTACGTCTCGACGGGGCAGGAGATGTCGACCGTCCCGACGCTCACGACGCTCTCGCTCGGCGAGGCGACCGAGGCCCTCGAACGCGCCGGCCTGGCGCTGGGTTCGGTCAGCCGGCAGAGCCATCCCGACCTCGCCACCGACACCGTGATGTCCGCCAGCTCCCGGCAGACCCCCGTCAGCGAGGGTGACGAGCTGCCCGTCGGCACGCCCGTCGATCTCGTCATCGCGACCGGCACCGTCACGGTGACCGACATGTCCGGGAACTACTCCGTCGACGCAGCGGTCGCGATCCTCGAATCCGACGAGCTCGGCCTCACCGCGATCGTCCGCGAGGACGACACGTGCCCCGCGTCCGATCCGCGCTGGGTGAAGGTGCAGGACAGGGTCGGCGAAGTGCCGATCCACTCCGAGGTCACCCTGACGGTCTGCTCCGGCGAGTAGTCCGCCTCACACGCTCCGGTGCGGATGCAGCGCGTCACCGCGCGCGGCCGCGCCGTCCAGGCCGATCTCCTGGAGCCAGTTGCCGAGCAGCCGGTAGCCGCCCTCGGTGAGCACGCTCTCGGGATGGAACTGCACCCCCGTGATCGGCAGCGCGCGGTGGGCGACGCCCATGATGACACCGGATGCCGTGCGCGCGGTGATGCGCAGATCCTCGGGCAGTGAGGACGGCACGATCGCCAGCGAGTGGTAGCGCGTCGCCGCGAACGGGGAGGGCAGTCCCGCGAACACCCCGGTGCCGTCGTGGTGCACCGCCGAGGTCATCCCGTGCCGCAGCTCGGGGGCCTCGGCGACCTCGGCCCCGAAGGCGGCCCCGATCGCCTGATGCCCCAGGCACACGCCCAGCAGGGGGACGGCCGCATCGGCGCACGCGCGGACGATCTCGATCGATGCGCCGGCATCGGCGGGAGCGCCGGGTCCGGGCGAGACCAGGACTCCGTCCCACCCCGCGATCGCGCGGGACGGGTGCGCCACGGCATCCGCCTCGACGAGGGCGACCCGCGCCCCCAGCTCGCGCAGATAGCCGGTGAGGGTGTGGACGAAGCTGTCGTGGTTGTCGACGACGAGCACCTGGATGCCGGTGGTCACGGTCATCCGCCGATCGTCGACTCCTGCGGGGTGATGAACTGCGCGGCCCACGGGAACGCGTGGAAGAACAGGCCGTACAGCGCGGCCGCGAGCAGGACGAGCAGGATCAGCACCCGCACCCAGGCCGGACCGGGGAGCAGTCGCCACAGGGCCGCGTACATCAGGTGGTCATCCCTTCGGACGGATCGGTCAGCGCGACCGGAGGACCGTCGGCGCGCGGCGTGAACTCGTCGAACAGCGCGTACGCGATGATCCGCTCGAGCATGTTGAGCTTGGGTGCGCAGCTGGTCAGGGTCAGGTACCGCCCGTTCGCCTCGACCCCGACCTCCTGGGGCACGGGCAGAAGGACCTCGACCTGGGTGTCCTGCACGTACTCGAGGTTGCGGAACCGGTAGGTGTACCAGCCGACAGCCGTCTCGACGACGATCGCGTCGCCGACGACGAGCTGGTCGATCGGGTCGAAGGCCGCGCCCGACGTCCAGCGGTGCGCGGCGTAGACCGTGTTGCCGATCCCGCCGGGCATCGCGGTGGCGGGGTAGTGGCCGATCTCGCCCTGGTCGAGGATGTCCTTGCGCGTGACGCCCCCCGCGATCTCGAACTTCCAGTCCGCGCCGAAGCGCGGCACGTGCATGATGCCGAACGTGTCGCCGTGCGCGACGGTGTCGAGGACGGGGACGACCGGGTCGCCGGGCTCGACCGGCTCGGCCGGCTCGGACAGCGGCGGCGGCTCCTGCTGCGCCCACTCCTCGGCGAGCGCCGCGGCATCGGCGTGCTTCTGCGCGCTGATGATCGCATCGCCGATCCACAGCTGCCACGCGACGTAGAGGAGCGCGACGACGCCGGCGGTGATCAGCAGCTCGCCGAGCACTCCGAGCAGCGAGACCCGCGGCCGTGCGCGCCGTGCGCGTGTCGATTCCCCCACACCGAGGATTCTAGTGAGGGTCCGCTGTGCCGAGGCCGAGTGGACGCATGCCTGCGGGTAGACTCTCCGGCATGGCACGTTCAGACAACGACGACGATCAGCTCGTCGAGCACGAGGGCGACGCCGCCCCCAACCCGGTGTGGTTCAAGCCGATCATGCTGGGGCTCATGATCATCGGCCTCGTCTGGATCATCGTCTTCTACCTCTCCGGTCAGGCGCTGCCGATCCCCGGCATCACCGCCTGGAACCTCGTCATCGGATTCGGCATCGCGTTCGCCGGCTTCCTGATGACGACGCGCTGGCGCTGACTGCGGCCCCCACCGGCATCCACAGGCCCGTTCACAGGATGTGAATTACACCGGTGTGATTCATCCCCATCTGTGGATGAACCTGTGGATAACTCTCACCTGTAGACGAGCACGGGGATCACCAGCAGCGCGAGCAGTCCGACCGCCGTCGCGGCCAGCAGGAGCTTCTGCGTGCGCTGCTGGCGGATCGCGCGCGTGCGCGCGTAGATGAACCCGACCAGCAGCCCGACCAGACCACCGCCGATGTGCGCCTGCCAGGAGATGTTCGAACCCGGCAGGAAGGTGATGACGAGGTTCAGACCGAGCAGCACGGCGATCGCCGTGACGTTCGCGCCGAGGTGCCGGCCGATGACGAACATCGCGCCGAGCATGCCCCACACCGCTCCCGAGGCGCCGACGACCCACACTCCGGGCGCCAGCAGCGCCACCAGCACCGAGCCGCCGAGCGCGCTGAGCAGGTAGAGCGCGAGAAAGCGCCACCTGCCCAGCAGCGGCTCGAGGCTGCGGCCGAGCGCCCACACGGCGAGCATGTTCAGCACGATGTGCCAGGGGCTCGCGTGGGTGAGCGTCACCGTGAGCAGACGCCACGGCTGGAACGCGACATCGGGGAACAGGAAGGCGCTGTTGAACGCGAGCCACCACTCGAACCGCGGGCCGAAGCCGGGGATGAGGCCGATGAGGTAGCACAGCGCCGTGACGGCGATGATCCCGTAGGTGACGAGGGGACGTCCGTCGGCCGCGGCGACCGCGCGGCCGCGGCGCGGCAGGCGCGTCACCTTCGCGGTCGCCTGCCGGCCGCGCTGCTGCTCGGCCAGGCACTCGGGGCAGATGACGCCGACGGGCAGCGGCGTCTGGCACTCCGGGCAGACCGTGCGCAGGCACCGCTGGCACAGCACGAAGCTCTGCCGGTCGGGATGCCGGTAGCAGAAGTTATCCGGGTTGCGCCCGAAGTCCGCCGTCGTCACGGGGTGATCGTCGCCGTCGTCGGTCAGACCGCGACGACGTCGATCGACGAGAGGACGACCGGCTCGATCGGACGGTCGCCGGCACCGGTGGGCACGGCCCCGATCGCGTCGACGACGGCGCGCGACGCGTCGTCGGCGACGACGCCGAAGATGGTGTGCTTGCCCTGCAGCCACGGCGTCGGATCGGTCGTGATGAAGAACTGCGAGCCGTTCGTGCCCTCGGGCTGACCGGTGATGGCGTTGCGGCGCAGACCGGCGTTGGCCATCGCGAGGATGTAGGGCTCGTTGAAGTTCAGCTCGGGGCTGATCTCGTCGTTGAACGTGTATCCGGGACCGCCCACACCCTGACCGAGCGGGTCGCCGCCCTGGATCATGAAGTTCGGGATGATGCGGTGGAAGATGACGTCGGTGTAGAGGGGCCCCTCGCCCGGCTTGCCCGTGGCCGGGTGGGTCCAGGCCTGCGAGCCGTCGGACAGGCCGACGAAGTTCTGCACGGTGCGGGGCGCGTGGTCCCCGAAGAGGTTGACGACGATGTCGCCGTGGTTGGTGTGGATCGTCGCGACTGCGGTGTGGATCGGCATGTCGTCCATTGTCCCATCTGTCAACCCCTGGCGCGGTCGTCGCCGTCTGGCAAGATGGGAGTAATCGATCTTCGATCAGGGAGGGCCCCCGTGAGCCTCAGCCGCAAGCGCAAGAAGGAACTCCGCAAGCTTCAGCAGCAGGCGAACAACCTGTGGGAGTCGCAGCAGGTGCTGCTCAACGAAGCCGGTGACGTCGCCCGCGAGGCCGGCCGCCAGCTGAGCAAGTACAACCGCGAGCACGTCGTGCCGACGGTGCAGCACTCGTACGAGAAGTACGCCGCCCCGTACGTGACTCAGGGCGTCAAGACCTCGCAGAAGCTCTACAACGACAAGCTCGTGCCGGCGGCCGGCGCCGTCATCGGCTCGGCACTGTCGGTATGGGATGCGGCGAGCGAGAAGCGCGAGCGCCTGGCCGCCGGCCGTGGGTTCGGAGAGCTCGACCTGTCGGCGCTGCAGAAGGATGCCGCCAAGCGCGCGAAGAAGGCGTCGAAGGACCTGCGCGTCCACGTCGCGGCCCCCGCGAAGAAGAAGGGCCTCGGCGCCGGTGGGGTCATCGCCCTGCTGCTCGGCGCGGCCGCCGCGGTCGGCGTGCTCTATGCCGCGTGGCAGACGCTGCGCGCCGACGATGAGCTCTGGGTCGCCGACGACCCGCTGCGCGCACCCGACGCCTGACCGCGGTCGGTCGTTGAGCGAGGACGGTCGTTGAGCGAGGAGCGAAGCGACGAGACGACACGCAGCGGCGGCCTCGACCGCGTCCGCGCCGCGGCTGCCGCGCGCGGTCTCGGCATCGAGTTGCGCGAGCGCCCGAACGCGAAGAGCCTGCCCGAGGCGGCGGCTCTTCTCGGCGTGGTCCCGGGCGACATCGTCAAGACGCTCGTCGTGAAGCGCTCGGACGACAGCTTTCTGTTCGCGCTCATCCCCGGCGACCGGGCGATCAGCTGGCCGAAGCTGCGCGCCCTGGTGGGCGTCAACAAGCTGCGCCTGCCCGAGCCCGAACTCGCCTTCGCGGCGACCGGCTACGAGCGCGGCACGATCGTGCCGCTCGGGAGCACGACGGACTGGCCCGTCTACGCGGATGCGTCGATCGTCGGCCGCCGCATCGCGATGGGAGCCGGCGCGCACGGCTACAGCCTCTTCGTCGACGCCGATGCCCTCATCGCGGCCTTCGGCGCCACGGTCTCGGACATCTCGCAGCCGGTGGCGGCCGCGGCATCCTGAATCAGTCGGTCGGGGCGATGTCGGCCGGCTCGCGATCCAGCCCCGCCATCCCGAGGGCGATGTCGACGAGTTTCACACGCTGCAGCGAACGTACGGAGGCCAGCGGGAACCACTCGGCCCGGTCGGTCGATCCGCCGCGCTCGTGCCGGAGTCTGCCGCCGGTGATGCGGGCGCGGTAGACGATGCGCAGCGCGTGCAGAGGCCCTGTCGCGTGCTCGCTCAGGCGGTGCTGCTGCGGGATCACGCGGGAGTGGATGCCGAGGAGCCCGTCGATCGCGACGCGGTAGCCGGTCTCCTCCCGCACTTCGCGACGGGCTGCGCCCTCCGGGTCCTCGCCCGGCTCGAGCCCGCCGCCCGGCATCGTCCACGCGGCGCGGCGGCCCTCGTTCCAGTGCGCGAGCAGCAGACGACCCTCGTCATCGGTGATGACGGCGTAGGCGGCGACGCGGACGTCCATCCCGTCACGATACCGATTCTGTGGAGCCTAGGAGATTCGAACTCCTGACATCCTGCTTGCAAAGCAGGCGCTCTACCAACTGAGCTAAGGCCCCGTGAGGGAAACTGCGGTGGGGCTACCAGGACTTGAACCTGGGACCTCTTCATTATCAGTGAAGCGCTCTAACCGCCTGAGCTATAGCCCCGTCTGGAGATCGGCGCGAGCGCCGTCAACCTCCAAGACTTTACCCGAAGTTCGGGTGATCTCGAAATCAGTTCGAGGTGAAGCCGACGAGCAGTCCGCCGGTCACCTTGACCATCAGGTTGTAGATGCCGGCGACGACCGCGCCGAGCACCGTGACGACGATGAGGTTCAGGATCGCGACGATCGCGGCGAACGCCATCACCTGCGGCAGGCTCAGGAACGCCTGCAGTGAGAATCCGGTGTCGGTCATCACGGCCCGGAGCAGCTCGTCGACCTGCTCGATGAGGCTCGTCGACTGCAGCACCATATAGATGAGGAACACGGTGACGAGCGTCACGATCGCGAGCGCGACGGCCGCCAGGAACGACAGCTTCACGGCGGACCAGAAGTCCACGTACACCAGGCGCAGACGCACCTGCTTCGCACTCGTCTTGCTCGACGACTTCTTCGCGAGCTTGTCGGCTACCGTGCTCATGCCTCAGTACTACTCTCTTCGGGGGTCTCGGTCGAGGCCGTTTCCGCGACCGGGGCACCCTCGGCGGAGTCCGCCTCGCCGTCTGCTGCCTCGGCCAGTCCACGCTCCCCGTTGCGAGCGATCGCGAGGATGCGATCGTCGTCGTCGGGGCGGGCGAACACGACACCCATGGTGTCGCGACCCTTGGCGGGGACCTCGGCCACGGCAGAGCGTACCACCTTGCCTCTGGCAAGAACCACCAAGACCTCGTCGTCCTCCGAGACGATGAGACCACCCGCGAGATCGCCGCGATCCTCGTTCAGCTTGGCCACCTTGATGCCCAGTCCGCCGCGTCCCTGGATGCGGTACTGGTCGACGGCGGTGCGCTTGGCGTACCCGCCCTCGGTGACCACGAACACGAAACCGTCGTCCCGGACCACGGACGCCGACAGCAGGCTGTCGCCCTCGCGGAACGACATCCCCTTGACCCCCTCGGTCGACCGTCCCATGGGACGCAGCGAGTCGTCGGTCGCGGTGAATCGCAGCGACATGCCCTGGCGCGAGATCAGCAGGATGTCGTCGGACTCGTCGACCAGCAGCGCGCTGACGAGCACGTCGCCGTCCTCCTCGTCCTGTCCGCGCAGGCGGATCGCGATGATGCCGCCCTGGCGGTTGGTGTCGTACTCGCTGAGCGCGGTCTTCTTGATCTTGCCGTCGCGGGTGGCGAGGACGAGGTTCTGCGCGACTTTGTAGTCGCGGATGTCGAGGATCTGCGCGATCTCCTCGCCCGGCTGCAGCGCGAGCAGGTTCGCGACGTGCTGGCCCTTCGCATCGCGGCCCGCCTCCGGAACCTCGTACGCCTTCGACCGGTAGACCCGGCCCTTCGTCGTGAAGAACAGCAGCCAGTGGTGGGTCGTGGTCACGAAGAAGTGCTCGACGACGTCGTCCGCGCGCAGCTGCGCACCCTTGACGCCCTTGCCGCCGCGGTGCTGCGAGCGGTAGTTGTCGCTGCGCGTGCGCTTGATGTAACCGTCGCGCGTGACGGAGACGACCATCTCCTCTTCGGGGATGAGGTCTTCCATCGACATGTCGCCGTCGAAGCCGTGGAGGATGTGGGTGCGCCGGTCGTCGCCGTACTTGGCGACGATCTCGGTGAGCTCCTCGCCGATGATCGTGCGCTGCCGCACGGGCGAGGCGAGGATGTCGTTCAGGTCGGCGATCTTCAGCTCGAGCGCCTCGGCCTCGTCGATGATCTTCTGGCGTTCGAGCGCTGCCAGGCGGCGCAGCTGCATCGCGAGGATCGCATCGGCCTGCTTGTCGTCGATGTCGAGCAGCGTCTTCAGTCCCTCGCGCGCCTCATCGACGGTGGGCGAACGGCGGATGAGCGCGATGACCTCGTCGAGCGCGTCGAGCGCCTTGAGGTAGCCGCGCAGGATGTGCATGCGGTCCTCGGCCTCGCGCAGGCGGTACCGCGTCCGACGGACGATGACCTCGACCTGGTGCTCGAGCCACAGCGAGATGAACCCGTCGAGGGCGAGCGTGCGCGGCACGCCGTCGACGATCGCCAGCATGTTGGCGCCGAAGTTCTCCTGGAGCTGTGTGTGCTTGTACAGATTGTTCAGCACGACCTTCGCCACGGCATCCCGCTTGAGCACGATGACCAGCCGCTGGCCGGTGCGGTCGCTCGTCTCGTCGCGGATGTCGGCGATGCCGGTCAGCTTGCCGTCCCGCGCGAGGTCGCGGATCTTCGCCGCGACGTTGTCGGGGTTGACCTGGTAGGGCAGCTCGGTGACCACGAGGCACGTGCGGCCCTGGATCTCTTCGACGCCCACGACCGCGCGCATCGTGATCGACCCGCGCCCCGTCCGCTGCGCATCCCGGATGCCGCGGCTGCCGAGGATCTGCGCCCCGGTGGGGAAGTCCGGCCCGTGGACGCGGGACATGAGCGCCTCGAGCAGCTCCTCCCGTGTCGCCTCGGGGTTCTCCAGCGCCCAGAGGGCGCCCTCGGCCACCTCGCGCAGGTTGTGCGGCGGGATGTTGGTGGCCATGCCGACCGCGATGCCGACCGAGCCGTTGACGAGCAGGTTCGGGAAGCGCGCCGGCAGGACCGTGGGCTCCTGCGTCTTGCCGTCGTAATTGTCCTCGAAGTCGACGGTGTCCTCGTCGATGTCGCGGACCATCTCCATGGCCAGCTGGGCCATCTTGGTCTCGGTGTATCGCGGGGCGGCGGCGCCCATGTTGCCGGGCGAGCCGAAGTTGCCCTGCCCGTCGGCGAGCGGATAGCGCAGCGACCAGGGCTGGACGAGCCGCACGAGGGCGTCGTAGATGGCGCTGTCGCCGTGCGGGTGGAACTGACCCATCACCTCGCCGACGACGCGGGCGCACTTCGAGTAGCTCTTGTCGGGACGGTAGCCGCCGTCGTACATGCCGTAGATGACCCGGCGGTGCACGGGCTTGAGCCCGTCGCGGACGTCGGGCAGCGCGCGCCCGACGATGACGCTCATGGCGTAGTCGAGATAGCTGCGCTGCATCTCGACCTGGAGGTCGACCTGGTCGATGTTCCCGTGCTCGTACCCGTCCGGGAGGGCGGGGCGCTGTTCGTCAGTCATGTTTCACTTTCGGTGATCGAGTTCCGCATCGAGGACACGGTGAATCGAGATCAGTCCTAGATGTCGAGGAACCGAACGTCCTTCGCGTTGCGCTGGATGAATCCGCGCCGGGCCTCGACGTCCTCGCCCATGAGCACCGAGAAGATCTCGTCGGCCGCGGCGGCGTCGTCGATCGTGACCTGGCGCAGGGTGCGGGTGTTCGGGTCCATCGTGGTCTCCCACAGCTCCTTGGCGTTCATCTCGCCGAGACCCTTGTAGCGCTGCACGCCGTTGTCCTTCGGGATCCGCTTGCCGGCGGCGGCCCCGTCGGCCAGCAGCGCATCGCGCTCGCGGTCGCTGTAGACGTACTCGTGCGGGGAGTTCGACCACTTCAGGCGGTACAGCGGCGGCTGGGCCAGGTAGACGAATCCGGCTTCGATGAGTCCGCGCATGTAGCGGAACAGCAGCGTCAGCAGGAGCGTCGTGATGTGCTGGCCGTCGACGTCGGCATCGGCCATCAGCACGATCTTGTGATACCGCGCCTTGTCGACGTTGAAGTCCTCGCCGATGCCGGTGCCGAACGCCTGGATCATAGCCTGGATCTCGTTGTTGCCGAGCGCGCGGTCCAGCCGCGCCTTCTCGACGTTGAGGATCTTGCCGCGCAACGACAGGATCGCCTGCCGCTCGGGGTCGCGGCCCGACACGGCCGATCCGCCGGCCGAGTCGCCCTCGACGAGGAAGATCTCGCTGATCGAGGGGTCCTTGCTCGTGCAGTCCTTGAGCTTGTCGGGCATGGAGGCCGACTCGAACACGCTCTTGCGTCGCGCGGTCTCGCGCGCCTTGCGCGCGGCCATGCGGGCGGTGGCCGCATCGATCGCCTTCATGATGACGCGCTTGGCCTGAGCCGGGTTGCGGTCGAGCCAGTCGGTGAGCTGGTCGCCGACGACCTTCTGCACGAACGCCTTCGCCTCGGTGTTGCCGAGCTTCGTCTTGGTCTGGCCCTCGAACTGCGGTTCGGAGAGCTTGACGGAGATGACGGCCGTGAGGCCTTCGCGGATGTCCTCGCCGGTGAGGTTGTCGTCCTTCTCCTTGAGCAGGTTCTTCTCGCGCGCGTACTTGTTGATGTACGTCGTCATCGCGGCGCGGAAGCCCTCTTCGTGGGTACCGCCCTCGTGCGTGTTGATCGTGTTGGCGAAGGTGAAGACGTTCTCGGTGTAGCTCGTCGTCCACTGCATCGCCAGCTCGAGCGAGATGTGCCGGACCGTGTCCTCGGACTCGACCTCGATGATCTCGTCGTTGACGACCTCGGCCTTGCGCACCCGGTTGAGGTACTCGACGTAGTCGACGAGGCCGCGCTCGTAGAGGAAGTCGTCGTGCGGCTGCCTCTTCTCGCCCGTGCCGTCCTCGGCGTCGACGACGTACGCGGAGTCGGGACGCAGGTCGCTCAGGGTGATCCGCAGTCCCTTGTTCAGGAACGCGGTCTGCTGAAAGCGGGTCCGCAGCGTGTCGTAGTCGAAGTGGACGGTCTCGAAGATCGAGTCGTCGGGCCAGAAGGTCGTCTTCGTCCCGGTCTCGTCGGTCGCCTCGCCCTTCGCGAGGGGCGCCTCCGGCTTGCCGCCGTTGCTGAACGTCTGGCGCCACACGTGACCCTGGCGCTTGATCTCGACCTCGAACTTCGTCGACAGTGCGTTCACGACCGAGGATCCGACGCCGTGCAGACCGCCGGAGACCGCGTATCCCCCGCCGCCGAACTTGCCGCCGGCGTGCAGCACGGTGAGGACGACCTCGACGGTCGACTTGGTCGGGTCGGACGAGTGCGGATCGACGGGGATGCCGCGGCCGTTGTCGACGACGCGCAGCGCGCCGTCCTCGAGGATCGTGACGTGGATCGTGTCGCAGTATCCGGCCAGCGCCTCGTCGACCGAGTTGTCGACGATCTCGTAGACGAGGTGGTGCAGGCCCCGCTCACCGGTCGAGCCGATGTACATGCCGGGGCGCTTGCGCACCGCCTCGAGGCCCTCGAGCACCTGGATGTCGTCGGCCCCGTACTCGTTCGGAAGCTTCTGCGCGGACTGCGGGTCGAGTTCTTCGGGAACGCTGTCGGGGGTTTCGGGCGTCATAGGTCTCGCGCGCTCCACATCGGTCGTACCAGGGGTCGCCTCAGTCTATCGCTTCGGGAGCGCTCACAGGGGCTTATACGGCCCTGTGCCGCGATGAAATCTTCGCGGATGCCTCGGGACGTGCGTCACCCGTAGGTATCGCGAGGACCGCGCCCTGGAACGGCTCTGGGGCCCCATTTCCAGGAGGGGACGTCCGGCCCGACGAAACGCACGCTCTCGACCCCCGCCTCGGGGAAGCGCCGCACGATCTGCGTCACGATCTCGGCGCGCATGAGGTGGAGGTTCTTCGCCCAGGCCGTGGAGTCGCACTGCACCGTCAGGATGCCGTCGGCCAGCGCCACCGGATGCGCGTGCCGTGCGGTCTCCTCGCCGGCGACCTCCTCCCACTCGAGCACGAGATCCTCGCGCGCGAGCTGCGTGTCCCATCCCGACTGACGCGTGAGGTCGGCGAGCACGTCGGCCACGCCCTTCGGGTCGCGCCCCGGCGCGAAAGGGACGTTCTCGTCGTTCGCATCGACCACGCGCCGGCGCCGGCGCTTCGCCTTGGACGGCTCCATCCCGCGTAGCCGCAGGTAGGTGGCGATCGTCTCGGGGATCCCGGTCGGGTCAGTCACCGGCATCCTCCCCCGCGTCGGGTGTCTCGGTGATCTCGCCGATCGTGCCCGCCTCGACGCGGACCGTGCGCGCGCGCAGTGCCTCGGGGACGTCCTCGTCCACCGCGGCGGTCACGATCACCTGCTCGAAATCGACGACCATGCCCGCCAGGCGTGCGCGGCGGTCGGCGTCGAGCTCGGCGAACACATCGTCGAGGATGAGGACGGGATCGCCCAGCTGCGACTGCTCGCGCAGCAGCCGCGCCGACGCGAGCCGCAGCGAGAGTGCGACCGACCACGATTCGCCGTGCGACGCATAGCCCTTCACAGGAAGTCCGCGCACGCGCAGCACGAGGTCATCGCGGTGGGGACCGACGAGGGTCACGCCGCGCTCGAGCTCGGCGGCGCGCCGGTTCGCGAGGGCGTCGCGGAACTGCCGCTCGATCGTCTCCCGGTCGGTGGTCGCGGCATCCTCCCGGTGGTCGAGGGCGCTCGGCGCGGCGGCACCCGTGTCGAGATCCTCGCCGCCGTCCTCCGGGTCCACGCCGCCGACGGTCAGCGACCACTCGAGCTCGGGGCGATGGTCGGCGCCGGCGATCGCGGCGTACGCCTCGGCGACCGGCCGCGCCAGCTCTGCGGCGAGGGCGAGCCGCGCGCGGATGACCTCGGTTCCCAGTTGCACGAGCTTGTCGTCCCACACGTCGAGCGTCGTCAGGCCCTCACCGCGCACCCCGCGCGCCCGCGCGGACTTCAGCAGCGCGGTGCGCTGCTTGAGCACGCGGTCGTAGTCGGCGAGGACGCCGGCCATGCGCGGCGCGCGCTGGATCAGCAGCTGATCGGCGAACCGGCGGCGCGAGGTCGGGTCACCGCGGACGATCTGCAGATCCTCGGGGGCGAACAGCACGACCTGCGCGTAGCGCGGCAGCTCCGCGGTGCGCACGGGCGAGCCGTTGACGCGGGCCTTGTTCGATCCGCTGCGGTTGAGCTGGGCCTCGAGCTGGACCCGCCGGTCACCGTGGGCGAGCCGCGCACGGATGAACGCGGCATCCGCGCCGTGGCGCACCATCGGGGCGTCCTGTGAGACGCGATGGGAGCCGAGCGTCGCGAAGTACCCGATGGCCTCGGCAAGATTGGTCTTGCCCTGGCCGTTGCGGCCGACGAAGACGTTCGCCCCGCGCACGAGCGAGACTTCGGCTGCCGCATAGTTGCGGAAGTCGACGAGGCTCAGGTGCTCCACGATCACAGTTGTTCACCCTAGTTCGGACCTGCCCCACCCGCCCTGGGTGGCACCTCAGTCTCGGCAGTGCGCTGCCGTCGGGCGGGTGAGTGGCCGGCCGCGGCGACTCAGCGCAGGAGGAGGTTCGGCTGCAGCAGGTACTTGAAGGTCTCGGGGGTGCCCGAGGTCTGCGGTGTGATGAGCACGGGGCTGAGCTTGTTGGCGTTCTCGCTCGAAGTGAACGTGATGCGCGCGAACTCGCTGCGCACGGCGCCGAGGGCCTCCAGCAGGTACTGCGGGTTCAGGCCGAGTGTGACCTCTTCACCCGTGAGGGTCGCCTCGACCGACTCGGTCGCGCGCGCCTGCTCGGTGCCCGACGCATCCATCGACACGCCCTCGTCCGTGAAGGTGAACCGCAGCGGAGCCGACCGGTCGAGCACGAGCGAGACCCGGCGCACCGCCTCGGCGAGATCCGCGGTGTTCACCACGGCGTAGTGGTCGGTCTGCTCGGGGAACAGCCGGCGCACGGGCGGGAAGTTGCCCTTGATGAGCAGCGACGTCACGGTCTTGTTGCCCGACGTGAACGCGATGATCTCCCGGTCGCCCGAGCCCGAGAACGAGACCTGGATGTCGCCGGAGTGCGCGAAGGTCTTCCCCACCTCGGTGAGCGTGCGGGCCGGAACCAGCGCCGTCGTCGACTCCTCGCTCGCAGCCGTGCCCCCGTCGAACGGGATCTGGCGCAGTGCGACGCGGTAGCGGTCGGTCGCGACCAGGCTCAGGTCGTTGCCCGAGACCTCGAGCTGCACACCGGTGAGCACGGGGGTGACATCGTCGCGCGAAGCGGCGAAGGCGACCTGCGCGATGGCGGTCGCGAAGTCCTCCGCGGGGACCAGGCCCGAATCGCCTGAGACCTCGGGGATCGCGGGGTACTCCTGCACCGGCATCGACGCAAGGGTGAAGCGAGCCGATCCGCACGCGAGGACGATGCCGTCCTCGTCCTGCGAGATCTGGATCGGGGCGTTCGGCAGTCGGCTGGCGATCTCGGAGAGCAGCCTGCCGTGGACGAGGATCGTGCCGGGCTCGTCGACGGTCGCCTCGATCGTCGTCCGAGCCGACGCCTCGTAGTCGAACGCGGCGAGCGAGAGTCCCTCTTCGGAGGCTTCGATCAGCACGCCGGCCAGAATCGGCTGCGGGTTGCGCTGCGGCAGGAGTTTCACGACGAACGACACGGCTTCGCTGAAAACATCGCGATTGACGTGGAACTTCACTGGCGCTCCCTTGACGGCGAGTTAGTGCACTCGGAGAGTACGGACCCACTTCATGCTAGTGCCCTCGCACCCTGCGCCCGGAAGAGCGAGGGCGGGCACCGGCATCCACCGTCATGGTGATCGAATCCCCTTTCATCAGATAGTTCACTGTCTTCTTGTTAACCGCTGTGGAAACTGTGGATAACTCGGCGGATCGCAGACAGCGCATGGAAACGACATCGATGTAACTTGTGGGCCGGCTGCGGACGGCGTGCACACCGCGGAATCCTGCGGAACCGCCGCGACACCGGTTCCTCCACAGGAAGTCGGCATCCGTTCACAGGAGTTCCACCTCGACGCGAAGTTATCCACAGGCTTTCCACACTGTGCAGAACGCGAATAATGGGCATCCGCGCGACCGGTGTCAAGCGCGGATGCCCGATATATCGGATGGAGTCAGCGGCTGGAGCGGCCGAGCTGCGTCGTGATCTCCGACACCTGGTTGTAGATCGAGCGGCGCTCCTTCATGAGCTCGCTGATCTTCTTATAGGCGTACATGACCGTCGTGTGGTCCCGATTGCCGAACAGCTGGCCGATCTTCGGCAGCGACAGGCTCGTGCGCTCGCGGCACAGGTACATGGCGATCTGGCGTGCGGTGGCGACGGACTGCGACCGGCTCGAGCCGTACAGGTCGTCGACGGTCAGCTTGAAGTACTGCGCCGTCGCCGTGATGATGTCGGTCGGCGAGATGATGTTCGCGTCGTCCTGGTCGACGATGTCGCGCAGGACGGTCTGTGCCAGGGAGATGTCGAGCGTCGAGCGGTTCAGGCTCGCGAACGCCGAGACGCGGATGAGGGCGCCCTCGAGCTCGCGGATGTTGCTGGAGACCTTCGTCGCGATGTACTCGAGGACGTCGTCCGGCACGAGCAGCCGCTCGGACTGCGCCTTCTTGCGGAGGATGGCGATGCGGGTCTCGAGGTCGGGCGCCTGCACGTCGGTGATGAGGCCCCACTCGAACCGGCTGCGCATGCGGTCCTCGAATCCGGTGAGCTGACGGGGAGGCACATCGCTCGTGATCACGACCTGCTTGTCATGGTCGTGGAGCTGATTGAACGTGTGGAAGAAGGCTTCCTGCGTCTCCTGCCTGCCCTGCAGGAACTGGATGTCGTCGATGAGAAGGATGTCGACGTCGCGGTAGCGCGCCTGGAACGCGGCGCCGCGGTTGTTGGCGATCGAGTTGATGAAGTCGTTGGTGAACTCCTCGCTCGACACGTACCGCACCTTGATGCCGGCGTACAGGCTGATCGCGTAGTCGCCGATGGCGTGGAGGAGGTGGGTCTTGCCCAGTCCCGAGTCGCCGTAGATGAACAGCGGGTTGTAGGCCTTTGCGGGGGCTTCGGCGACGGCGACGGCGGCGGCGTGCGCGAAGCGGTTGGACTGGCCGATGACGAAATTGTCGAACGTGTACTTGGGGTTCAGCCGGGTGTCGTTCCGGGATGCCGGGACTGCCGGCTCCACGTAGTCCTCGATGGGAGGGCGGATCACAGTCGGCGTGTCACCGGACTGCACGGGCACCGGTGCGGTGATGTGCGAGTCGGCGAGCTCCGGGTTGACCACGACGCGGAAGCTGCTGGCCTCGGGCTCGGCATCGACCCGGGCGAGGGCCTCGAGGATGGGCGCGCGCAGACGCTTGTTCAGTTGCGCCGCCGTGAGGTCGTTCGGCACGTCGAGATAGAGGGTTCCGCTCATCACGCCCTGCGCGACGGCGAGGCTCAGGAATCCCTGCAGCTGCGGGGTGACCCGCTCGTCGTCGGCGAGCACCTCCAGCACGGCGGACCAGACCGGAACATCCGGCAGATCGTGCTGTGACATGGCGCCCCCGGTCCTGGTGTGCGAGACTCGGCCCGACGCTGGGTGAGCCTGTGGATAACTGCCCGAGCAACGCTAGTCACGGCAGGTGTCGCGAGCAAATTCCAGCTTAGGCCGGTCCCGCGTGTCGTCGCCAGGCTGCCCGGAGGGCCGGTGGACAATGGTCAGTCGGCTCCCGTTCCGCGCGCAGGCGGTGTCTCGTTTTGGGTTAACGGGGCACTCGACGTATCCTTAGTCGGTTGACTTATGCCCACCCACGGGCAGTCCCCTGTACATGCGTCCCCGGTCTAGAGCGTTCGGGTGACCGCCGATCCGGAGTGATCCTCATGAGCAAGCGCACCTTCCAGCCCAACAACCGTCGTCGCGCCAAGAAGCACGGCTTCCGCGCCCGCATGCGCACCCGCGCCGGCCGCGGCATCCTGTCGGCTCGTCGCGCCAAGGGTCGCACCGAGCTCTCGGCCTGACCCGCTGCCGGTGCTGGCGCGCGGGAACCGCATCACCCGCGGGGCGGAGTACAAGGCCGTCGTCCGCGGTGGTTCCCGCTGTGCCGGTGCGAGCACGGTGACCTACGTCGTGACCACGACCGACGCGCGTCCGGCTCGATTCGGGTTCATCGTGAGCAAGCAGGTCGGATCGGCCGTCGTCCGCAACACCGTCCGCCGTCGGTTGAAGGCCGTGTGCGCCGAGGCGCTGCCCGGTGTGCGCGAGGGAGCGGACATCGTGATCCGCGCTCTTCCCGGTGCCGCCCGGGCGGACTATCGCGAGCTGCGCGCCGAGGTCACCCGGTGCATCGCCCGGAAAGCGGCAGCGTGAGCACCTCGACCCTCCCGTCCTATGCGCTCGGGCACGGCCGATTCGCGGCATCCGATGCTCTCGGCTTCATCCCGCTGCTGCCGCGCAATGCCGTGCTGGCCGCGCTGCACGGATACCGGGCGACGATCTCGCACGTCTACGGCGATGTGTGCAAGTACTACCCCTCGTGCTCGGCATATGCGGTCGGCGCGGTTCAGCAGCACGGGGCGATCAAGGGCGCGGCGATGTCCGCGATCCGCATCGCCCGCTGTCACCCCTGGGCGGCCGGCGGCATCGACGATGTCCCGCCCCACCGCGCCTTCCGTCACGAGCTGACTTCGCACGGATTCGTCGTGCACCCGAGAAAGGACTGATCCTTGCTGGATCTCTTCGCTGCGACCCCGGCCCCGGACACGGGCGGCCTCGACTTCTTCAGCGCCATCATGTGGCCGTTCAAGTGGCTGGTCGAGCTCATCCTCGTGTTCTGGCACTGGGTGCTGACCGCGGTCGGGCTCGAGGCGAACGCGGGACTGACCTGGGTGCTGTCGATCATCGGCCTGGTGATCGTCGTGCGCGCTGCGCTGATCCCGCTGTTCGTGCGTCAGATCAAGAGCCAGCGCAAGATGATGGAATTGGCGCCTGAACTGCGCAAAATCCAGGAGCGCTACCGCGGAAAGAAGGACCAGCTCTCGCGCGAGGCGATGAGCCGCGAGACGATGGGGCTGTACAAGAAGCACGGCACCACTCCGGTGTCGAGCTGTCTCCCCCTGCTCGTGCAGATGCCGATCCTCCTCGGCATGTTCTACACGCTCAGCGACGTCAAGAAGCACGCGGAGGAAGGCGTCGGCGGCGTCGGGCTCCTCAGCGCGGAGTTGACGAAGCAGTTCTACGACGCGCAGCTGTTCGGTGTGGCCCCGCTGCACACGAACATGATCGAGGCGATCAACACCAACCAGACGGCAACGGTGGTCATCCTGATCATCCTGGTGGTCCTCATGATCGCGTCGCAATTCGTCACGCAGCTGCAGATCATCTCGAAGAACCTGTCCCCCGAGGCCAAGACCGGCCAGGCGTACCAGATGCAGAAGATCATGCTGTACGTCCTGCCGCTGGCGTTCATCTTCTCGGGTGTCTTCTTCCCGCTCGGCGTCGTCCTCTACTGGTTCACCTCCAACATCTGGACGATGGCTCAGCAGTTCCTCGTCATCCGCAACCTGCCGACCCCTGGTTCGGAGGCCGCCAAGCTGCGGGAAGAGCGCCTGGCACGCAAGGGCAAGGCGCTGGACGCGCGCGGCAAGATCATCCCGCTCGAGCAGTACGAGGCCGAGCAGCGTCGTCTCTTCGAAGAGGCGCAGCGGGCGAAGGAGCAGGCTCCGAAGCGCCAGCAGCCGATGAGCAAGCAGCGGGCCAAGAAGCAGAATCCGAACGCGAACCCGAAGAAGCCGAAACCGGGCGGCGACGACTGAGGTCGCTCTCCCCTTTCCCACGACGCTGAAGACAGAGGACACCATGACGGACACGACCGACCAGCGGGTAGACCCGACCGTCGAGCAGCTGGAGCAGGAAGGCGACATCGCCGCCGACTATCTCGAGGGACTCCTCGACATCGCCGACATCGACGGTGACCTCGCGCTGGATGTGCGGGCCGGTCGCGCGTATGTCTCGGTGGAGAACGAGGATGCCGAGGCGCTGTCGCTCCTCTCCGATCCCGACACCGTGCAGGCGCTCCAGGAGCTCACCCGGATCGCGGTCCAGACGCAGACGGGTCGCTTCTCACGCCTCATCCTCGACATCGCCGGATCGCGCGACGAGCGCCAGCGTCAACTGGCCAAGCTCGTCGACCGCGCGGTCGCGCGCATCGACGAGGGGGCGTCACAGGCATCCCTTCCCGCGATGTCGAGCTACGAACGCAAGCTCGTGCACGACATCGTCGCCGAGCGCGGGTTCGTATCGGAGTCCTACGGTGAGGGCGCCGACCGCCACACGGTCATCCGTCGTGGCTGATGTTTCACGTGAAACAGTGACGGACGACTCGGTGCCCCCCGTCGAGGCCGAGCCCGCGGCCGCCGCGGAGATCTTCGGCGCTCGCCTCGATCTCGCTCGCCGCTTCACGGCGGCGCTCGGGCGCCACGGGGAGGAGCGCGGGCTCATCGGGCCGCTCGAGCCGCCCCGACTGTGGACCCGGCACATCCTCAACAGCGCCGTGGCCGCTCCCCTGTTCCCCACCGGTGGCCGCGTCGGCGATGTCGGCTCCGGCGCGGGCCTGCCGGGACTCGTCCTCGCCATCGCCCGTCCGGACGTGCAGTGGGTCCTCATCGAGCCGATGGAGCGCCGGGTCGCCTGGCTCACCGAGCAGGTCGAAGAGCTCGGCCTGGACAACGTGGAGGTCGTCCGCGCCCGGGGCGAGGACTGGAAGCAGGGCGCGGTGCTGGACGCCGTCACGGCTCGCGCCGTCAGCGCGCTGCGCACCCTCATCCCCCTGACCGCGCCGCTGGTGCGCGACGGCGGGGAACTGATCTTCCTCAAGGGCGCGAACGCGGCCAATGAGATCGCGGCGGCCGAGAAGCAGATCCGGAAGTTCCGCCTCACCGACGTGCGCGTCGAGCCCGTCGGCGAGGGACTCATCTCCGAGCCGACTCGCGTGCTGCGCGCGACCGTGCGCTAACTCCCGCTCCCGCCGGTGGGTGGGCGGCCGGCGTCGTCACGCCGAACCCGATGTTTCACGTGAAACGTGCGGGCCGGGGGGTACGCGGCACGAATCCGGCGGCGCCGCGCTGCGATGCCGGCCGGAGCGGCATGTTTCACGTGAAACGTGCGGGCTGGGGGTGAGGGTGGCCTCGACTACAGTGGATCAGGTCGGCCGAGCAGGACAGGAGTCACAGGTGCAGCAATCGGAGAATGCGACCTCTCCCGCACCCTTCTCCATCGACGACAGCCCCATCGCGCGGGAGCTCGCGGACCTCACCAGCAGGCGCCGCGCGCTGGAGCAGGTGGAACTCCGGTTCGACGGCAAGACCCGGGTCATCACCGTGTCGAATCAGAAGGGCGGGGTCGGCAAGACCACGACCACCGTGAACATCGCCTCGGCGCTGGTGTCGGTCGGCGCGCGCGTGCTCGTGATCGACCTCGACCCCCAGGGCAACGCCTCGACGGCGCTGGGAGTCCCGCATACCGCGGACATCCCGAGCATCTACGACGTCCTGATCGACGAGTTCCCCCTCGCCGACATCATTCAGACGAGTCCGGAGTCGGAGCGTCTCCTGTGCGCGCCGAGCACGATCCACCTCGCCGGGGCCGAGATCGAACTGGTGACCCAGGTCGCCCGTGAGCACCGGCTGCGTACCGCGCTGGATGACTATCTCGGCGCGCTCGAGGAGCCGGTCGACTTCGTGCTGGTGGACTGCCCGCCCTCACTCGGTCTCCTGACCATCAACGCCTTCACGGCGGCGCAGGAGGTCATGATTCCGATCCAGTGCGAGTACTACGCACTGGAGGGACTCAGCCAGCTGCTGGGGAGCGTGCGGATGATCCAGAAGCACCTCAACCCGCAGCTGCACCTGTCGACGATCCTCCTGACGATGTTCGATGCGCGCACGCGGCTTGCGCAGCAGGTCGCGGAAGAGGTCCGTACCCACTTTCCGAACGAGGTCCTCCGGACGGTGATCCCGCGTTCCGTGCGGGTGTCCGAGGCACCGAGCTTCGGACAGACGGTCATCGCCTACGATGGCCAGTCGGCCGGCGCGATTGCGTATCGCGAAGCGGCCGTCGAGATCGTCCGCCGAGCACAGGCGGAAGCGAACAGCGAGGGGACATCCTGATGGCGAAGAGGACTGGTCTGGGGCGTGGCATCGGCGCGCTGATCCCGACGACGGAGTCGGCGGCGGCGCGCCCGGTGGATGTGTTCTTCCCCGGAGCGCCGGCACCCGCGGTCGCCACGATGGACGCCGAGCCCGAGCTGGTCGCCATCCCCGGCACGCATCTCATCGAGGTCGATCCGCACGACATCGTGCCCAACCCGCGTCAGCCCCGCACGCACTTCGACGCCGACGACCTGGCGGAACTCGTCCACAGCGTGCGCGAGTTCGGCGTGCTTCAGCCGGTCGTCGTCCGCACCAACGAGGACGGCAAGTACGAGCTCATCATGGGTGAGCGCCGCACCCGTGCCGCGCGCGAGGCGGGCCTGACCTCGATCCCGGCCATCGTCCGCGACACGGCCGATGAGCATCTGCTGCGCGACGCGCTGCTCGAGAACCTGCACCGCTCCGAACTCAACCCGCTCGAAGAGGCCTCGGCCTATCAGCAGCTGCTCGAGGACTTCGGCATCACCCAGGAGGAACTGGCCGGGCGCATCGGCCGTTCCCGTCCGCAGATCAGCAACACGATCCGGCTGCTGAAGCTCCCGGTCCCGGTGCAGCAGCGCGTCGCGGCCGGGGTGCTGAGCGCCGGTCACGCACGCGCCATCCTCTCGGTCGACAGCGTCGAGGCGATGCAGCGGCTGGCCGACAAGATCGTCAACGAGGATCTCTCGGTGCGGGCTGCCGAGGCCGCCGCGAAGAGTGCGGATGCCGGGCCCACCCGGCGTGCGCTGCCCAAGGCCGGCGCACGCCGAGCTCACCTGGACGAGGTCGCGGAGCGGCTGGGAGATCGCCTCAACACGAAGGTGAAGATCAACCTCACGTCAAGAAAAGGCCAGATCAACATCGATTTCGCCACGATTCAGGATCTGAATCGGATCCTCGGGGAGATCGGCGAGACGGAGTACGGCGCGCTCTGAGCCACGCGGCGCGTGGCCGTCGTAGGCTGGATGGGTGACCGATCAGCCGCACCTCCCGCGACGCGCCAGCCTGGAGCTGCTGCGCGCCGAAGCGGGCGACGAGCTGTCGGTGCTCATCGAGGAGCGCCTGCGCGACGGCGAGGATCCGTGGGAGTTCATGGAAGACCTCCCCACCGTCGATGAGCTCGTCGTCCTGACGCTGCGGGCCGAGAACATCGCCTCGGATGGCGGCAATCGGCCATCGGCGGCGCGCAACTACCGGGTGCTCCGCCAGATCGCGCTCGACCATCCGCCGCTCACCCCCGCCGTGTGGCGGCTGCTCGGCAGCGAGCCGCACCGCCGTTGGGACGCCTCGGTGCGCATCGAGGCATCCTGATGGCACCGAGGAAGAGCCCGAGGATCTCTGATCCGGTCTTTCCGCGGTGATCAGCCGATGTAGGCGGCGAGGTCCTGCTCGAGGGCGAACTTCGGCTTGGCGCCGATGATCGTCTTCTCGACCTGGCCCTTGTGGAACACCTTCATCGCGGGGATCGACGTGATCTGGTACTCCATCGCGAGGTTCGGGTTCTCGTCGACGTTGAGCTTGAGGACGGTGATCTTCTCGCCGTTCTCGGCCTGGATCTCGTCGAGGATGGGTCCGACCATGCGGCAGGGACCGCACCAGGCCGCCCAGAAGTCCACGAGGACGGGACCTTCGGCGTCGATGACGTCCTGCTGCCAGGTGCTCTCGCTCGTGGCCTTGGCGGTCATGTCTCTTCTCCTTCGTCCGACACGGGGTGTCTCAGTGTCCGCAACGTCCGTGCGGGCGGGTTTGTTCCGTTGAGCCGGCGCGTCAGGAGGCGCCGACGGTCGCGGCAGTGGCCTGATCAGCACCGGGCAGATCATCGATCGGCGACGCGTCGGTCGCGGGTTCGCCGGCCTCGCCCAGCGCGGCGAGGTAGTGCTCGACGTCGAGGGCGGCCACCGTGCCGCTGCCGGCGGCCGTGACGGCCTGGCGGTAGGTGGGGTCGATGACGTCGCCCGCGGCGAACACACCGGGCGCCGAGGTGCGCGACGAGCGGCCGTCCACCCAGACGGTGCCCTCGGGGGTGAGGTCGAGCTTGTCGTGCACGAGGTGCGTGCGCGGGTCGTTGCCGATCGCGACGAACACCCCGTCGAGGGCGAGCTCGCGCGTCGAGCCGTCGAGCGTGTCCTGCAGCACGACGCCCGTGACGGCGTCCTCGCCGAGGATGTCGACGACCGCGCTGTTCCAGACGAACTCGATCTTCTCGTTCTTGTGGGCACGCTCCTGCATGATCTTCGAGGCGCGCAGCTCGTCGCGGCGGTGGATGACATAGACCTTCGAGGCGAACTTGGTGAGGAAGGTGGCCTCTTCCATCGCCGAGTCCCCGCCGCCGACCACGGCGATCACACGGTCGCGGAAGAAGAATCCGTCGCACGTGGCGCAGTACGAGACGCCGCGTCCGGACAGTCGCGCCTCACCCTCGATCCCGATCTTGCGGGGAGCGGACCCGGTCGCGTAGACAACGGCATCCGCTTCCTGCACGGCACCCGAGCCGAGCGTGACCTTCTTGACGCGACCCGAGAAGTCGACCTCGGTGACGTCGTCGTAGAGGACCTCGGCGCCGAAGCGCTCCGCCTGCTCCTGCATCTTCGCCATGAGGTCGGGGCCCATGATGCCCTCGGGGAAGCCGGGGAAGTTCTCGACCTCGGTCGTGTTCATCAGCTCTCCGCCGGCTTCGACCGAGCTCGCGATCACGAGCGGCTCGAGGTTCGCCCGCGCGGCGTAGATCGCCGCCGTGAACCCTGCCGGACCCGACCCGATGATGATGACCTGCCGCACGGCGGTGCCCCTTCCTCTGCGGGGCGCGATCGTCCCCGGCACGTGCAACCCATGCTAGCCGCGAGGCATTCCCCTGCCGGGTGCGGGATGCCGGTGTCAGCGTCCCGGCAGGAACCTGCGCACGGTGCGCATCGCCGTCTGCAGCTCCGGGGCGCGCAGGACGGCCAGGAAGGCGACGTAGACCAGCAGCGTGGCGGCGCCGATGAGTGCCGCCGCGACGAAGCCGGCGAAGCGATCCGATGCCGGCCACCCGCCGACCCCGCCCAGCAGTTCGAAGGTGAGCCAGCCGGCCGCGCCGGCCGGGACGGCGGCGATCGCGAACCGCACGATGGCCCGGGCGGCGCCGCCCAGGCCGAGGGGCTGTCCGAGCTTGCGGCGCAGCAGGGTCGTCGCGAGCACCAGTTGGACGATGTTGGCCAGCGACTGGCCCAGCGCGATCGCGGCGGCCAGCCAGTGCACGTCGACGATCGCGGCGGCGACGACGGCCGCGGTGACGACGAGCACCGACTGGACGAGCGTGTAGAGGAACGGCGTGCGCGTGTCGTGCAGCGCGTAGAACGTGCGCTGGATGCCGAACTGGAACGACAGCGGCAGCAGCGCGACCAGATACGCCCCCAGCACCCACGCGAACGCGACGGCGTCGTCCGCGGTGCTGGTGAAGATGCGGGACAGCGGCACGATCGCGGCGACCATCGCGGCGAGGATGCCGACCATGAACACGCCGATGGTGCGCGTGAGTGCGGCGAGGTCCGCGGTGACCGCATCGGTACGGCCCTCGGCCACGTGCTCGCTGAGCTGCGTGTAGTACGGGGTGCCGAGGGAGAGCACGATGACCGAGAACGGCAGCATGAACAGCAGCCACGCGTACTGCAGGGTGGCGTTGGCGGCGGCGATGTTCGATGCGGCTCCGACGAGGTTCGCCTGGACGGCGCCGGCGATCTGGCTGGTCACGACCATGAGGAAGGTCCACCCGGCCAGGCGGGCGATGTGGCGCAGGCCGATTCCCCGCCAGTGGAAGTCCGGGCGCACGTGCAGACCGGCGTGACGCCAGAACAGGAACAGCACGAGCGCCTGGACGATGATGCCGAGGGTGGCGGTGCCCCCCATCAGGGCGATCATCGCCGGCGTCCATCCCGTGGCGTCGTCGCGCAGGCCGAACAGCCAGATGAACAGCCCGAAGCCGACGATCGAGATGACGTTGTTCGCGATCGGCGACCATGCGAAGGGGCCGAACACGCGGCGCGCGTTGAGCACCTCGCCCACGAGGGCGTACAGGCCGTAGAAGAACAGCTGCGGCAGACACCAGTACGCCAGCGCGAGGGTCAGCGCCCGTCCGTCGGCGGAGAACCGCCCCCCGTAGATCTGCACCAGCACCGGTGCCGCGACGACCGCCAGGACCGTGACGGCCGCGAGCGCGACGACACCGAGTGTCAGCAGCTTCGAGACGAAGGCGCTGCCGCGGTCGTCGTGCGTGCGCACCGCCTTGACGATCTGCGGCACGATGATCCCGGCCAGCAGTCCCGACGCGATCAGCGCGTAGATGCTGTTGGGCAGCTGGTTGGCGACGCCGAAGGCGTCGGCGGAGGCGGATCCGACGGTGCCGAGCGCCGCGGCGAGCACGACGTTGCGCACGAGCCCCGTGACCCGGGAGACCATCGTGCCCGCGCCGACGATCGCGCTGGCGCGGCCGAGACTAGCCATTCGCGGCCCCCTCCGTGGCGGTGCGGCGGCGCAGTCGCAGGATCGTGCGGGCGGCGCCGAGGACGATGAGGCCGCCGACGAGGACGGCCATGACGACCACGCCGACCGACTCCCACTCGGCGCGTACCGTCACCTCGAGGGTCTGCCGGTCGCCGATCGCGACCATGGCGGGGCTGCGCAGCTGCAGGTCCAGCGACGACACGCCGCTGCCCACGCGCGCTTCGACGGGCACGTTGGCGCGTGTGTTCTGCTGCGCGCCGACCTCGACGGGCGTCGTGGTCTGGACGATCAGGAGCGGATCGTTGGGTGTCGTCACGAGCACCAGCGACACGGGATGGGGCAGGTTGTTGCGGATCGAGAACACCAGCGGAGCGCTCGAGCCGAGCAGGTTGACGTCGTCGGACCGCTCGATGGCCACGGCATCCATCGTGGCGGCGGTCTGCGCGCGATGCGCGTCGACGGCGGGGTGCCAGGTCGCCGGTGTCTCACGCCAGCCGCTGCCGGTCAGCTGGAGGATCGCGGCGCGTTCGGGCGCGGTCAGCACCGCCGGATCGGCGAGGATCGTCGCGAACTGCGCGAGGGCCGCCTCGTCCGCCTGGAACCGCTGCAGAGTCGCGGCGCGGTCGGTATCGGGCTCGAGGGTGATCAGCTCGACGGCGGACGCGGTCTGGGCCTCCAGGCGCACGAGATCGATCGCGGTGCGACCCGGGAGGCCCGTCGCCGTCGTGATCGCGTCGCGCAGGGCCAGGCGCGACCTGTCGGCCCCGCGGTCCACCGTCACCAGCAGCGTCGAGCGGGCCGGGGCGAAGCTGGCGTAGGCGGTGGCCGCGGCGAGGGCACCCGCACGGTCGGTCGTGTCGTCGATGCGCGACGCCGCGTACAGCTGCGCCGACACATCGGCGTCGTAGACGGCGAGATCGGCCGATCCGGTGCGGGAGCGCGCCGACACGGGTGACGCGTCGACGGCCGTCGACGCGACGAGGGCGAGCGGCGCGGCGGCGTCGGTCTCGATACCGCCGAGGTAGGCGGCGACCAGGCTGTCGGCGGTGCCGGTGGCGGGCCAGTACACGTCGTCGCGCGTCGCTCCGATGTCCAGCAGCGCGTCGAGGTCGGGCAGCGCCGCGTCGTCCGAGGGGGTGTCGGACTCGTCGGGATCGGGGGTGGGGCCGGGACCACCGGCATCCGGAACGCTGTTCTGGACGGCGAAGTCCGCCGGGTCGAGATACGGCGCAAGGGTCGTGACGCCCAGCGGCCGGCTCAGCCCGGCGTGGGCCTGGGTCGCGAGATCGGCATCGCCGAACTGCAGCGCGAAGCGTGTGTTCGGCAGCGCGAGCAGCTGGTCGAGCCACTGCGTCGCCGACTCGGGCGCGGACGAGCCGAGCACGCGCACCGAGGCGGCCAGCGACGGGTCGATCGCGAGGATGACGGGGGTGTTGGCGACGGCGTCGAGCTGCGCGCGCAGCGATCCGCCCGGGCTGGTCAGCACCGCCAGCTCCTCGGCGGTGAGCAGCCCCGTCGCGCGGGCGCCGGCGGTGATCGGGACGACGACGGCGACATCGGCGAGCTCGGCATCGGGTTCGGGCACGACCACGACGCTCACCGCGGTCAGGGGACCCTGCCCCGAGGCGTAGGCCGCGCGCAGCGGGTAGACGCCGGGCGCGAGGCCGACGAACGCCTCGGCCGGGATCGAGAAGGTCGTCGTGCGCTCGCCGCGGGCGGCGAGCGAGTCCAGCCGGACCGTCGCGACCTCGTCGAGCGTCCCGACCGCACGTCCCTCGGCGAGCCAGGCCCGCACGCCGTCGCGGTCGCCGAGCCGGACGCGACCCAGGTCGATGCGCACGTCGCCGGCGGCGACCGTCGACGCGGTCGGGTTGCCGGCCGTGAGGCTCAGCGTCACCGGCGTGTCCTCGCGCACCACGCCGTCCGCCGTCGGCGCCATCGCGAAGGTGAGCGGCGCGGCCGGCGGCGGTGCCGCGACGGCCGGCACCGGGAGCAGGGCCAGCGCCAGCGCCGTGGCGAGCGCGGCGATGCGCACGGCGGCGCGCTCGGCGACGCGGCGCGCGGCGCGCGGGCCTGCGGCAGGCGGGGTGACGGTCATGGCGGGGGCGGCTCCTGTGCGATCCATGACCGCACGATCTGGAGCGATTCTAGGGCGGCGGGCCTGTGCGGGCCCCGTGACGGGCCGGGCGGGGGGATTGCGACAGGGGGTTGAATGGAGCGGTGACGATCCTCCCTGCCCCGGATGCCCGCCTCTCCGCCGCGCTGCGCGCCGACCTCGAGAGCGCCGGCTACACCGCCGACGCCGTCCGTGCCGCGTGGGGCGCACTCGCCGACGAGGCGGTGGGGCACGGGCTGCACGGCCCGGCTCTCACCGCGCTCGCCGGTCGCGACGATGCGCTCGCCGTCCTCGCGCGGACGCTGTTCCTGGGAGTCCCGGCATCCCGCGCCGAGGTCGACGCCGCGCTGCCGCACCTGCGCGCGGACGGGCTCGTGCGCCTGGGTCTGGCGCGTATCGACGAGGATGCCGTGGTGCCGGCGGCGCTGGTCCGCCCGCAGGACTTCGCCGAGGACAGTGACGGGCGGGGCGGCCAGTGGTGGATCGCGAGCGACCTCGACGAGGCCGCGATCGGCGGGCCGCTGCCGACGGGGCACGTGCTCGGGGTCGGTGGCGCCTCGCTCACTCTCGCGGGGCTGCAGCTGGGCACTCCCGTGCACCGTGTGCTGGACGTGGGGACGGGGTGCGGCATCCAGGCGCTGCGCGCGCGGCGGGCGGGGGACGAGGTCGTCGCGACGGATGTGTCCGAGCGTGCGCTGCGCTATACGCAGCTCAACGCGCTGCTCAACGGCGTCGACGGGATCGAGGTGCGGCACGGCAGCCTGTTCGACCCGGTCGCCGGCGAGCTGTTCGACCGGGTCGTGTCCAATCCGCCGTTCGTGATCACGCCGCGCGCAGCGGGGGTTCCCGCCTACGAGTACCGGGATGCCGGTTTCGGCGGCGACGATCTCGTCGCGGCGTTCGTGTCGGGCGTGGGCGCCGTGCTCGCCCCCGGCGGGACGGCGCAGCTGCTGGGCAACTGGGAGTACCGCGCCGGTGCCGACGGCCTCGACCGCGTGCGCGGGTGGGTCGAGGCGTCCCCGACGCCGCTGGAGGCGTGGGTCGTCGAGCGCGAGCTGCTCGATCCGCTCGCGTACGCGGAGCTGTGGGTGCGCGACGGGGGCACGGCGCCCGGCACGCCGGGCTATGCGGAGCTCGTGCAGGCCTGGCTCGACGACTTCGCGGCGCGCGGGGTGACCGCCGTCGGCTTCGGCTACCTGCTCCTGCGCCGTCCGGGCGGCGCGGCGGGTGCGGTGGGTGTCAGCGGTGCAGCGGTGGCCGGCGCGGGCGGCGCGGGGGGTGGTGCGGGTGGTGGTGTGGACGGCGCGGTGGGCGCGGGCGGTGCACTCGGCGCGACACGCGGTGTGGAAGGCGGTTCGGCGGGCGGCGCGGCAGGTGGTGTGGACTGTGCGGGCGGCGCGGCGGGTGGTGTGCCAGAGTCGGCGGCGCCGCTGCTCGCGCGGTACGAGCGCGTCACGCAGCCGGTGCCCGGCGCGCTCGGCGCCCACCTCGGCGCATCGCTCGCAGCCTGGGACCGGCTCGCCGTCCTCGACGACGACGCGCTCGCCGAGGTCGTGCTCACGGTGGCGGGAGACGTGACTGAGGCCCGCCACCACCTGCCCGGACAGGAGGCTCCGAGCATCATCGAGTTGCGCCAGGGCGGCGGGTTCGCCCGGACGGTCGAGGTCGATCCGGCGCTCGCGGCGCTCGTCGGCGCGTGCGACGGGGACCTCCCCGTCGGCGCGCTCATCGCGGCGATCGCCGACTTGCTCGAGGTCGACGCCGACGCGCTGCGCGCAGACCTTTTCCCACGCGTACGTGAGCTCGTGCTCACAGGCTTCTTGGCCTTCTGAGCGCGCGGTGCCCGGGAGCGCGCGGTGCCGAGGGATGGGGGTCGCGTTGTGCGGGTTTGCGGCGGGATTCCCGCACGTGGTGACTCCGATTTCCTCGGGCGGGTGAGATGGGGGTCGCTTGATGTCGGTATCGGGGTGGATTCCCG